>Ga0224533_1000179_pt1 | contig 9403 bp, 10 predicted proteins | sample 714E11014metaG_FD_172018 | JGI IMG/M metagenome (GOLD analysis project Ga0224533, IMG submission 172018) | Peat soil microbial communities from Stordalen Mire, Sweden - 717 E1 10-14 | ecosystem: Environmental > Terrestrial > Soil > Wetlands > Peat | place: Sweden: Norrbotten County, Stordalen... | reverse complement strand
CGCGCTCCAGTTCGCGCACGACCAGGGCATCGTCCACCGCGACATCAAGCCGGAGAACATTTTGCTGGACCGCCGTGGCCGCGTGAAAGTGGCGGATTTTGGTCTGGCGAAACTGGTGGGGAGCGACGCCGAGCGGAGCGCCGGCTTCCAGCACGGCACAACTCCGGCAGACGATCCCAACGAGCCGGGCCGGAGGCCGGCGCTCCAAGAACTCACTGCCGCCGGCAAGGTCATGGGCACGCCGAATTACATGGCGCCGGAACAGATGGAACATCCGGATGCTGTGGACAATCGCGCGGACATTTACGCGCTGGGCGTGGTGTTTTACCAGATGCTCACCGGCGAACTGCCCGGCAAACACCTCGAACCGCCGTCGTCAAAAGTGCAAATTGACGTGCGGCTGGATGAAGTCGTGCTGCGCGCGCTGGAGAAGAAACCTGAACTTCGTTACCAACAGGTCAGCGTATTCAAGACGCAAATCGAAACGATCTCCCAAATTTCGACGGCGGTAGATGCGCCGACGATTTCAGAAAAACATCACCGAGCGCCCTGGAGCCAGGGGCTTGTTCTCGCGTCATTATTATGCGCGGGCGTGTGCCTGTGGCCGGCGTTTGAGTTGTTCAAGCAGGGCGGCGGCTCCTCACTCCTGGTGGGATCGCTGTTGGTGGCGTTAACCATCGTGTGCGCTCTTTTTGCCATCCGTGGTTACACGATCACGGCCGATGCCATTCTCATTCATCGCTTGTTTTGGGCGACCCGGCTGCCGCTCGCCGGACTGAAGTCCGCCCGTTTCGAAATAGGTGCCACGCAATGGGGCATTCGCGCCGGCAACGGCGGTTTCTTTTCCTGCACCGGATTCCGTTATAACCGACGCCTGGGTTTTTACCGTGTGTTTGTTACCGACGGAGCTCGAACCGTGGTGCTGCGCTACGCCAACCGCACTGTGGTCGTTTCGCCCGCCGACCCCGAAGCCTTTGTCCGCGACCTCGCCATTTTACCGAGTCAATCTTCAATCAAAAACCAAAAGACAACTATGCAAACCATGAATACAAACACCATCAAATCGTTTTGCCGCAGGGCTGTCATGTTTGTCGGCGTGACCGCATGCGTGGTCCTTGCCGTGTTTGCCGTCCTGTTCCTTTTCAAAAATCAAGTAAGGCTCGGACCGCCGAGTTCCGATGCTTCGAGTGCCGGTGCAAACTGGTTTCCAGACGCGAAAGGCGGAGGCTACGCCTCGGTTGATTTTAACGACCCGGCCACCAAAGGCGGTTGTGATTTCGTGCTTGGCAACACCAGCAACGCCGTTGCCGGTGTGGAAAATTACGCAGACTGGCGTAGTCCGATCTTTCCACTTGGACCCGCCGCCGGGGGAGCGAGGCCAATCACCTTTTCCTTCGCCTATAAACTCGATGATCCTGTAGCCGCCGGGAATAACCTGCGAGTCCAGATGTGTTTCTGGGATTCAACCGGCACCAACTTCATGGGGGAACGTGACATTGATGTGGGTGCCCACACAGTAGATTCGGCCATGACCAGCTACAGAACGTTGACGATTAATGGCATCATGGCTCCGCCGAAAGCCCGGACGATTTATATTGCCATCCTCGCCAATAAAATTCCTGACGAACCTTGGGTTTCAGGTGCCGGACGCTTTGACAACATTTCCGTCACGACCACGACGCATTCCTTGCTCTTGAGGGCTGTTGTCGTCGCGGCTTTCTTGGCCGCCATTTACGCTTTGATTATGCTGCTGGTCCACTTTTGGCGTCGGAGCGCGCCTGAGCCAGCCGCCGGCCGCGGCTCAACTTTGGATCGATTGATTTGACGCGCATGGCGCAATTTTTCGAATTCAATTCGCCTCAATCCGTGGTTAAAATAATTTCACCTTGACCTCCGAACATTCAACGCCGGCCTCGACCGCACCGGGCGACATCTTCGCCACGACGCAATGGACGGTCGTGCTCGCGGCGGGCAAACGTTCCACGCCGCAATCCGATCTGGCGCTGGAGGAACTATGCCGCGCCTACTGGTTCCCGCTCTATGCCTACGTCCGCCGCCGCGGTCACACGAAGGAAGATGCCGAGGACTTGACGCAGGCATTTTTCGCGCGCTTTCTCGAGAAAAATTATCTCGCCGGCCTGAGCGCCGAGCGCGGGCGGTTCCGTGCCTTCCTGCTCGCGTCGCTGAAACATTTTCTCATCAACGAATGGGACAAGTCGCGGCGACAGAAACGCGGCGGCGGCGTCTTGCCATTGTCCCTTGACTGGCAGACCGCCGACACCCAGTTCCAGATCGCCGCCACTGCCGAGCCGAGTCCCGACAAGGCGTTCGACCGCGAGTGGGCCGTGGCCTTGCTTGCCAAGGTCATCGAACGGCTACAGGCCGAATGCGAGACGGAAGGCCGGGGAAAACAGTTCGCGGAGCTGAAAATTTTTCTCACCGCCGACAAGGGCGAGTTGTCCCACGCCGACGCCGCCAAAGCGCTGGGCGTGGATGAAGGCGCGGTCCGCGTGGCGGTGCATCGCCTGCGAAAACGCTACCGGCAACTGCTCCGCGAAGAAATTGCCCAGACTTTGAGCGACCCGGCGATGGTGGATGAGGAAATGCGCGCATTGTTCGGGGCGTTTTCAGGGTAGCACCCGCGTCTCGCGGGTCAAATTCGGCGTCACGCCGAATTTTGTCGTGAACCACAGATTGCCGCAGTTCATTTGAGCATCAAGTAATCGTACATTTCGCGGTTGTTTCCGGCGCGACGCCGGAAACGACAGGCCGGAGGCCCGCGCCACCCACAAGCCAAGTGCGTTTGCCTTGTCGCACAAAAGGTGCTTTACTCTATGGACGAATGAATTTCTTCGTTCAACGCAGCGAATTGCGCGACCTCTACGACAAGGTCGCCACCGACGAACGCATTTCCGAGGCCGATGCGCTCCGGCTGTTTGAATCGAAGGACTTGAACGCCGTTGGGGCCATCGCGGATCTGGCCTGCCGGAAAAAGGTGGGGAACCGCGCCAGCTACATCATCAACCGCTACATCAACTACTCGAATTACTGCATTCTGTCGTGCCAGTTTTGCTCGTTTGCGCGCAAGAAACGCGACGCCGACGGCTTCGAGTTCACCACCGAACAAATCGTTGAAAAGGCGCGGGAAGCATTGAAACTCGGAATCACCGAACTGCACATCGTCGGCGGACTGCATCCATCGCTGCCCTTCAGCTATTACACGGACATGCTCAAGGCATTGCGCGCTCTCGATGGTCGTGGCACGGGCGTCTCGCCCGTTCGATCCCAACTGCAACTCACGGGCGAGACGCCCGTGCCACTACACTTGAAATGTTTCACCGCCATCGAAATTCTCCACCTCGCCTGGCTCGCCAAAAAATCCGTCGAGCAAACTTTGATAGAACTGAAAGCCGCCGGGCTGGATTCGCTCACCGGCGGCGGCGCGGAAATCTTTCGACCGGAAGTTCGCTCGGCCATCGCCAAAGGCAAGGAATCCGCGGAGGAATATCTGGATGTGCATCGCACCTGGCACAAGCTGGGCGGGCGCAGCACCTGCACGATGCTCTACGGCCATGTTGAATCGCTGGCCGACCGCGTGGACCATTTGCGCCAGTTGCGCGCGTTGCAGGATGAGACGCATGGCTTCGTGGGCTTCGTGCCGCTGCCATATCAGCCGGAGGACAACGACATCCCGGTGGAAAAACCGCCGACCGGTTTCGACGCGCTGCGCACCATCGCCGTCAGCCGCATCTACCTCGACAACTTCGACCACATCACGGCGTATTGGGTGGGCATGGGCTTGAAGCTCGCGCAGTTGGCGTTGAGCTACGGCGCGGACGATTTGCACGGCACGATTATTGAGGAACATATTTTCCACATGGCCGGCGCGACGTCGCCGCAGTTGCAAACCGAAGCGGACATGATCAAAGCCATCCGCGAAGCCGGCCGCACACCGGTGCAGCGGAACACGTTTTACGAGCCGATCAAAGTCCTTGCGGATGGCGCGCCAACGGCAACGGAAGCAGAACCGCCGGCGGGCAAATCCAAAGTGCTGGAAGACAATCTGGCGACGGCATAGTCATCTTTGCGGCTTTGCGGCTTTGCGCCTTTGCGTTAAAATCTTCGCGCATGGCAGATGACACACCCAAACTCAGCATGACCCCGCCGGAAACGGCGGAGGAAATTGCGCGGCGGCTGGAACGCGACCGGATTACCACGAACCGCGAGCGCGAGTTCGGCCTGGATGAATCCCTCGCGCCATTCCGCGTCGGCTCGGTCCGGGCGCTCAACGCCGTGCCGCTCACGCGCGGGCTGGAGGGCGAAATCATCTACGCCACGCCCGCCAAACTCGCCGAGATGCTCCGCCGCGATGAACTCGACGCCGCGCTGGTCAGCATCGTCGAACCGCTGCTCAACGACCGCTACGACATTCTCGATGGCATCGCCGTCGCATCGCTCGGCGAAGTGCAGAGCGTTTTCCTCGCGCACCGGAAACCGCTGGAGGAGGCGCGGGAGATCTTTTGCGACCCCGCGTCGCTCACGGGCGTGACGTTGTTGAAGGTGTTGCTGGCGGAACGCGGGCTGAAGCCGGAGTTCAAGCCGTTGGAAAGTTACGAAGCTGCGAAGGAGAAGGATTTTGTCCTGCTTATCGGCGACGTGGCGCTGGATTTCGTGCTGCCGCCTCCGCTGGGTTCCGGCGCGACCGGCGTGCCGCACGGGTACGACATTTTCGATCTCGGCACGGCGTGGTTTGAATTGACGAACCTGCCGTTCGTTTATGCCGCCTGGGCATTGCGGCGCGGGATTGAAAACAAGGTCTTGCGCCGGCAACTGCGCGAGGCGAAGGAATTTGGGATGGAATCGCTGGATTACCTCATCGAAACCCGCAAGGAATACGATGCAAACTTCCGCCGGGATTACCTCGGCTGGCACATTCATTATCACCTGGCCTCGGACGAAAAGCGCGGCATCGCGAAATTTTGCGAGCTGCTCCAGAAGCATGGTTTCGGTCCGGTGTATGAGCCGAAATTTATTTCGTAGGAGACGAGGTGACGAGTCTCTGACTTTCTCTTTGCTGTGAAAATAGTGAGCCCCCTCACGTCGGCTCCTACATTCCAGATTCCAACCTGGCCAAGGTTTCCGGATCGCGCACATCTACCCAGCGGCCTTGGATTTCCAGGCCCGCCAGCTTTTGGCCGCCGGCCACGATGGCGCTGATGGCGTCGGTCAGTTCATATTCGCCTCGCGGTGATTTTTGCAGCCGGGCCGTGAAATCGAACAGCGACGGGCGGAAAATGTAAATGCCCGCGTTGTACCAGACCGGCGCGTTGGGCTTGAGCCAGCCGTCGCGGCGCAATTGCTCCAACTGCTCCGGCAACGGTTTTTCCACCAGCCGTTTCAGGCAGAATTGTTCGTCGAAAAAGTTCAGGCCGCCGTTGGTCACATCTTCGCCGCGCGTGACGGTGATGACGCCGGCGAAATCGCCTTCGCCGAAGCGCCGGAGCATCTGCGGATACGTTTCCGGCGGAACCAGGATGTCGCCGTAAGTCAGGAGAAATGGGGAATCACCGATGAAATCCTTCGCCAGTTCCGGCGCCTTGCCGGTGCCGTCCTGGACGACCTGCCGGCCGAACGCGATGCGCGCGTTCCATTTCGAGCCGTCGCCGAAATGATTTTCGACGACCTCGGCGCGCCAGCCGGTGACGATGAAAATCTCGCGGATGCCCGCCGCCAGAATGCCGGCGACGATATGTTCGAGGATGGGTTTGCCCTGGTGGCGGAGCATGGGCTTGGGCAACTCATTGGTGAGTTCCCTCATGCGCGTGCCCTTGCCGGCGGCCAGAATGACAGCTTTCATTTTCACCACAGATGAACACAGATGAGCACGGATGAAAAAGAAAAATCAAAACTAAAATGTCGGCAGAATTTCTTTTGAAGCGGGATAAATAAAACTGTATTCTACTTTCAATGTGCTGCGTCTGAAGGTCGCGGCGAAGGTGCAGCGGAAAAAATGAAAGCCATTCATCTCATTCAAAATGATTCGGAATTGCCTCCAAGGCCAATTGCGCCCGGCTCACCAACATACGAAAGCGGATTTTGGGCGCTTCCAATCGAACGAGCGAAGTCTTTAATTGGTGGAAATATCTTCTTTCACGAAACACAAATATCCCCGTCGTTTTTCGGCGGTGTAATCAAAGATTGCTGGATTCAACAAGGCGGAGAATGGAATGGCCGAGTGGTTTTCAAATTTGATGCTTTAGCTTCTCACAAAGGAATACGTCCAATAAATCCTGACGGTTGGAATTGGGTGATGAATTTTGAGGAATAATATGATCAAAATCAGCAAGTGCTTCATAGCGGCAACAATGGCGTTACTGGTTGGTGTGGTGTTGAGCGGTTGCGTCTCACATCGATATCGCATAGCCGTCAATGGTTTCAGCGACCCGAAATATGCAGACGGACATTCTTATTGGCTCTTGTCCGGCAAAGATGGTGTGACCGTGGATGCCTCGAATTCCGTGAATATGCTGCCTATCTCCGCCGTGGTCTTGCTCAAGCCGGTTATAGCGAGTCTGCCACTCTTGACCAAGCAGACTTAGCGATTTTCGTTAGTTACGGAATTGGCGACGCCAAAGAACAAGCTTATTCCTACTCAATGCCCGTTTATGGACAGACAGGCGGAGGCACATACAACTTCTCCGGCACGACCTATTCAGACTATGGCGGGACTGCGACGACTTATGGAACAGCTACACAAACACCACAGTATGGCGTGGTCGGGTCAGAGCAGTTTTCTGGCACAACACTCACTTACCTTCGTTACCTTTCTGTAGATGTGTTCGACATGAAGGCGCTTCGGAACGAAAAGAATAAAATTCCCGTTTGGCGAATGGACGTGATGAGCAGAGGCAGGAGCGACGATCTTCGCAGTGCTTTTCCAGTTTTGGTCGCTGCCGCCACCCCGCACTTTGGCAAGAACACAAAAAAACAAATCGTCGTTGACATCAGCGGGGGAGACAAGCAGGTGCAGCAAATAATAACGGAGAATGACACCCCCAAAAAATAATTTGTTCTGGCGGCGGTCAAGGGGCAACGCAGTTGCGCCGGTGGCGGCATAATGCTAGGGTTGCCGCATGATAACGGTTGAGCCTGGCACGCATATCGCACGAGACGAACGGGGCGTGGCGTGGATTGACGGGAAAAATGTGAAGGTCATCGAGGTGGTGCTGGATCATCTCGCTTACGGCTGGAGCGCCGAGGCCATTCACGAAAAGCAGCCGCAGCTTTCGCTCGCGGAAATTCATTCGGCACTGGCTTTTTACTACGACCACCCGGCGGAGTTTGACGATCAAATTGCGCGCCAGGAAAAAGAACTGGCGGCGTTGCGCGAGACAACCGGTGAATCCGCCCTGCAATATCGTCTGCGTAATCTCACCAAATCCCGGTGAGCGTACAGCTTAAAACTTCGTCAGCTTTTCCAGTTCCTTCACGCGGCGGTCAATGTCGGCGCGTTTGATTGCTGTGGTGCGCGTCAGGCCGAAGCCTTCGCAACAGAATGACGCCGTGACGCTGCCGTAAATCATCGCGCGCCGGAGGTTGGCGTCAATCGAGCCTTTGGCGGCGGCGAGATAACCCATCATGCCGCCGACGAATGAGTCGCCCGCGCCGGTGGGGTCCACCACCGTGGCCAGCGGATACGCCGGGCAGAGGAAAAATCCCTTCGGCCCGGACAGGATGGAGCCATGCGACCCTTTTTTGATGATCACATACTTTGGACCCAGCTTGTGGATTTTTTTCAGCGCGGCGAACATGTTCTCCTCCTTGGTCAACTGGTACGCCTCGCCATCGTTGAGCACAAATCCGTCGAGCCGGCTGAGCAGCCGCAACAAATCCACCAACGCGATGTTCAGCCACAGGTCCATCGTGTCGGCCACGACGAATTTGGGCTGGCGCATCTGTTCGAGCACGTGCAGCTGGAGCGCGGGCGCGATGTTGGCCAGCAGCACGAACGGCACGGCTTGGTGCGCCTTGGGCAGCGTGGGCGTGAAAGTCTCAAACACGCCCAGCTCGGTCAGCAGCGTGCGGCGGTGGTTCATGTTTGTCTCGTATTCGCCCGACCAATGGAAGGTTTTGCCGGGCAGAATCTGCAGGCCTTCGAGATCAATTTTGTGCCGGCGGTAAAGCTCGAGGTATTTCTTCGGAAAGTCGTCGCCGACCACGCCGACCAGTTTGACCGGGCTGAAGAAGCTCGCGGCGACGGCGGCATGGCTGGCCGAGCCGCCGAGCAGGCGCGGATTTTCCGCGTTCGGAGTTTTGATGGAATCCAGCGCCGTTGAACCGACAATTAAAACGCTCATGTTAATCTTTCAATGGATTGACCGTCTCCACGCCAGCAAAATCGCCGGTGTTTTCTGTGACAACTTCGAGATTATTGGCCAGGGCGGTTGCGGCGATGATGCTGTCGCGGACGGGCAAAGGTCTGCCGGCTTCCACCACATAACGTCCCCACGCCAGAGCCGCCGGGGTGTCAAAGGGCAGCACTTGATAATCTTCCAGCATTTCGGTTAGAAGCCCTTCCAATTGCGTTCGCCGCCGTCCGCGAGGCAAGGCTTCGATGCCTTGGGCAATCTCGGCCACCGTCATGGACGCGATCGCGATTTGCAACTGGTGCTGAACAATCCAGTTTCTCACGTGCGGATGCGACTGCTCCTTGCAGAGCAGGTTGGTGTCCAGCACGTATCTCATTTGAAGCGCGAAGGTGGCACCAGTTCACGATTTGGCTTCACCAAACCGGCGAACGCGTCCAGATATTCCGCCAGCGACCGGCGGGGAATCCGAAGCACTTCAAGCCGCCGAACAACTTCCGGCACGCCTACGCGCAAAGCCGAACGCATCACGTCGGCCTGACAAAGACGGGTTTTTTTCGCCGCGGCCTCAATCAAAGATTTGAGGGCGCCATCCACCGGCACCGGCAAAATGGGTGAAATCGCTCGTTTCATAGTAAATCACTATAGACAAAATTCACGGGTTGCGCAAGCCGGTTTTCAGCAACTGCCCTTGCCGCGTTGGATTAATTCGATTTCATAGCCTTCCGGCGCGTCAACGAAGGCGAACACGGTTCCCGTGGAAGTGGTGGTCGGGCCGTCGGAAAACTTCAGGCCTTGCCGGGCCAGGTGCTTGCCGAATTCCTCCAGACTGTCCACCTCGAACGCGAGGTGGGTGAGGTCGGCTTGCACCTGCACCGGGCCGCTGCCGGGAAAACACGTGATTTCGATCTGCTCCTCGCTCCCGGGCGCCTTGAGAAAAACCAACTCCGATCCGCGCGGCGATTTATGCCGCCGGATTTCATCGAGGCCCAGCACGTCGCGGTAAAATTTCACCGTGCGTTCGAGATCGTTCACGC
>Ga0224533_1000178_pt1 | contig 9416 bp, 8 predicted proteins | sample 714E11014metaG_FD_172018 | JGI IMG/M metagenome (GOLD analysis project Ga0224533, IMG submission 172018) | Peat soil microbial communities from Stordalen Mire, Sweden - 717 E1 10-14 | ecosystem: Environmental > Terrestrial > Soil > Wetlands > Peat | place: Sweden: Norrbotten County, Stordalen Mire... | reverse complement strand
CTTATTCACTACCTGCCCGGTTTCCGAAGGGCCGTTGGAAAGGGTGATGCGGCCGTCTTTATTGAAGATGCGGATGCGCCGGATGCCCGGCTCGCTGCCCAGTTCCTGGACCACGTTGACCAGCGCATCGCGGTCGTTGTGCAGCATCTCATAGCGGGTGCTGCGCAGAATTACGTCGGTGATGCGCGCCGCCGATTCCTCCACCATGCTGCGGGAATGCGCGCGCTCCATGCGGAGGTTGAGGAAGCCGAACAGAGAAAAGAACGCCGCTGTGCTGGCGATCACGCACACCGCGAGCTTAGCGGCCAGACCTACCCGGAATTTCGTGCGAAGGCTCATCCAACGGCGACTGGGTCCTCCTCCGTTTCTCCCACTTCCGAAGACGCCGCGCCGTGCGCGTGCGCCTCGAAAACGGGGAAATATTGCGCCACCACGCGGAAGATGGCGAAGCCCGCGGCCACGATGGAAAGCGTGATCGCCACCTCGCTCCACTTCGGAATGTAATGCGTGCCGGAGCCGGCCTCGAGGCCGGTGGTTCCGGTGTTCAGCCGGTTGGCGACGATCCCGAACACGACCATAACGGAGCAGGCGTACAGCGCGCCGGGCCGCAAGCGGACCCGCCTCTGGTACAGCAGGACTGTGGGAACCAGCAGGAGGCCGATCTCCAGCAGGAACAGCCACGTTTCAATGCGATTCCGCAAGAGCAGGGGCAGGGCGTCGCGATGGCCCAGGTCTATGAACCGGAGCCACAGGTAGACCGACAGAATCACCGCCAGAACGCGCGCCAAACCGGCCAGCAGCGGCAGTTCCAACGCCCGTCCGAAAGCCCGGCTGCTGTGCCAGGATTCGAAGATGGTCATGGCGATTCCCACGGCGATGGCCGAAATGTAGAACAACAGCGGCAGCAGGGGGGTATACCACAGGGGATACAACTTCTCCGGCATGATTAGGAACAGCGAGCCGATGGAGCTCTGGTGCAGCGTGGAGAGCAGTACGCCGAGGATCATCAATGGTACCGAAATTCTGTGGATCCACTCGATGGGCCTGTGCAAGCCGAAGCGCTCAAATACAATGGGCAGGAACTCGAGGAACAGCACGGTGCTGTATAAGGTCACGCACCACGCGACCTCGAACATCACCGAGTGCGGGTTCCACATCACCAGGGGATGCCAGAGGCGGTCCGGGCGGCCCAGGTCGTACAGCAGCCCGACCACCACCAGAATGTATCCCAGAAAAGCGGTGAGGATGGCGGGCCGCAACACCGGCTTGTAATTCTCCAGGTTGAAGATGTGGACGGTGGCCACCAGGGTGAAGCCGCCGGAGGCGAGGGCTACGCCGCACATGACGTCGAAGCCGATCCAGATTCCCCACGGGAATTTGTCGCTGAGGTTGGTGGCGCCCCCCAGGCCGTAGAACACCCTGATATAGGTGGCGTATAGGCCACTGAGCATGATGGCCGCAAAGATGACGCGCCAGACGGTGATCTTCGGGAACCTCACCTTCATTTATGCTTACCCTCCACGCGGGCTACGTCCGCCCGCCGGTTGGTGATCCACCAGATGCCGCCCAGCAGAATGGCGCCGGTGGAAACCACGCCCGGCAGCAGTTCCAGCACCTGCCAGGTGGTTTGGGGCAGGGGCTCCTGGGGCACGCCGGTGCGCAGACCGATCTGCTCGAAGGGGACGGCGGAGAGGAAGAACACCGAGGTCCCGCCGACTTCCTTGACGCCGTAGATCTTCTGGTAATAGTCGCCGGGCTTGTCCGCCAGGCGTTTGCGCGCTTCGGCCAGCAATTCCTCTCGGTCGCCGTTGACCGTGGCCCCCACCGGGCAGGCTTCCGCGCAGGCCGTAAGTTTGCCCTTGCTCTGGCGCTCGAAGCACATGTCGCACTTGCGCATGCGGGGCAGTCGCTTGGCCCACTCGTAGGTTGGTACCTGGAACGGGCAGGCCTGCATGCAGTAACGGCAGCCCATGCACTTGTCCGCATCGTACGTGACCGGGCCCAGATCCGTCTTTTGCAGCGCCCCCACCGGACAAACCGAAGCGCAGGCGGGCTGCACGCAGTTCATACACAGCCGCCGGCAGTATCTTTCGCCGTGGGTCTCTATGGCCGTGAGCTTGTGGGCTGAGATCCTCTCCTCGGCGGCGATTTTGTCGTCGTATGGGAGGCCCCAGCGTTCGGCGCAAGCCCCTTCGCAAGCCTTGCAGCCGATGCAGAGGGTGCTGTCGTATAGAATGGCTTTCGACATTAGTCGGCCCTCATATCCTTTTTACCACAATTCGCAGCCTATGTGTTGCAAAACTCAACCATTCTATTAGACGGTGAGGAAGAACTCACCGGTTACCTGTTTCCAATTGGCATCGGGAAGGGCTGCCAGCAGGTCGTCCGCCGGGCGTCCGCCATCGGCCGCCACTGCACCCGCGAGCGTGGGTTGGAGGGCATAGAGCCGTTCGACGGCTTCCCGCATCCATTCCCGAACCAGCCCTTTGGGCACCAGGTTGCGCGTGGTGCTCTCTTCGTCGGGAACGTGGACGGTCAAGAGCCAAGCTTTCCCGTATGGATCCTTGCGCAGCAGTGCGGGGTTGTTCAACACTTCGCTGTTAATCTCCACGACCTCGCCCTCGGTGGGAGACACCATTTCGGCCTTCTCGCCATCGCGGAAGAACGACAGGACTTTCTGACCCTGCCGAATCCACTGTCCTGGCTTGGGGAGCTCGATCTTGTCGATTTTGCCAACCAGCGCGGCGGCGAATTCATCGGCGCCTACGCGTACCACGTTCTTGCGCTCACGCGCCAGCCAGCCGTGGCCGGAGTGATAGGAAACGTTCTCGGGAGTGAAGAAACCACCGACATAGTCGCCGCCAAACGCCACGGGGGCCGGTCTGGAGGCTTCCACCGGAACCGTAACCATCACCTTGCTCTTGTGGAGGAAGTAATCCAGCACGATGAAAACCAGGAAAAACGCCAGCATCAGGAAAACTGTCATTGTCGTGTACCAACCTTTCGCACTCTATAAGGGCACGGCAAGGGCCAAACATCGCCGTTTTTTGTCTTTTTATCTGTTGTGATTTCATACAGATACGGATGGGGCGTTTTTGCGCCAAACGTTGGTGTTGATTAATTCAACGTCGGATCCGTAGAGAAACGCGATGAGACACTAAAAACAAAGCAGTTGATATCGCTGTGGTGATTTCCGCCATGCCCGTCTTGGAACTCAACACATTTGGCTGGAATTTTTGGCCATTGGTCTGCGGCGGAGATTTGGTGGGGCAGGCTTTAGCTTGCCCGCCGGGCCCGGTCAGGCGCCGTGGCGCAGCAGGCCGGTGTAGGCCCCACGCACGAAGCTCTCGATGTTCGTCCGGCCGCTGGCCCACTTCGGGTCGAAATCCTGGGTAGGCGCCGCGGCCACGGCCTCATCGGCGGTCTTGCCTTGCTTGGCCATGGCGGCGAGGCGGTCGTGGACGGTGGCCAGCATGTCGCGGTTGGCTTTCAGATCGGTCTTGGAGGCCATGGCGCCGTGCCCTGGAATGATGCGCGTCCTGGCGTCGCCCACCTTGAGCATGGCGTCGGCCGCCGCCACCAAACCGCCGATCCAACCGCCCGTCGAGTAGTCCATGAACGGGTACCTGCCCATGAACAGCAGATCCCCGGTGTGGAGCACGTTGACGCTCGGAAAAAAGAGGTACGCATCGCCGTCGGTATGGGCGGTGGGAACGGGCGTGTACTCGATCTTTTCCGCTCCGAATTTCAAGATTCCGGGCTTGGTGAACGTCTGGACGGGCAGTCCCTCGGGCTTCAGGGGCTCGACGGCTTCGTTGGCCGCCTCTATCGTGGTTTTCTGGCTCAACCGCCTCTTCACGTTCTCGTGAGCGACAATCCTGGCGCCGGCCTTGCCGAGCGTCTCGTTACCGCCCACGTGGTCGGGGTGCCAGTGGGTGTTGAAGACCGTGCGAATCTTGTGCGAATCCACCTGATCGGCTACCGCGCTCAGCAAGGCGGTGGATTGTGCGGCCAGGCCGCTATCCACCATGAGAAGGCCGTCCGGAGCGATGCCCACGGCGATGTTGCCGCCGTCGCCGGTGACCAGGGCCAGTTGCGCGGAAAGCTTGACCGCCTGGATGGGGGCGGCGCCCTGTCCGAAAGCGTCGAGGGTCAGGGTGAGCCCGGCCGGGGCGCCCAGCAAAGCCCGTAGGAAACCGCGGCGGCGGTGGTCGAATTGGGGCGTCGGCATAAGAAAGTAAGGATACCACCAGCGGGAAACTGTGGGAGGATACGGTTTGCCCTTCAGGAGATTGGAATTCGCGCGGCGCCGCGCCTCATCGCGCTGGCTGTCGACGGCGCTGGCCCTGGCCTGCGCGCTGCCGGTCCGCGCCGTCGACTTGCGCTTGCAATTCGGCGCGCTGGAGCGGATGCTAGCCGAGCAGGCATTCACGCAGGAGGGCCGGCGCTACGTGCACGGCGACCGCACGGCCAAGTGCAACTTCGCCTATCTCGAAAAGCCGCGGGTGGAGGGCGACGCGGGCAAGCTCCGAATCCGCGCGCGGTTCACCGGCCGTACGGCGCTCAACGTGTTGGGCCAATGCGTGGGCCTGGGCGACGCTTTCGGCGTAGTGATCGCCGCCCGGCCGGTATATAAGGACGGCAATATCGGGCTGGCGGATGTAACGGTGACGAGCGATGGCCGGACCGGCCTCTACATCCGACGCGTGTGCGCCGCCATGGCTACCAGCCTGGCCCGCGATTTCCGCTACCCGGTGGCGGCGGAGGCGAAGAAGATACTGGAAGATCCTGGGCCCCAATCGCCGTACCGGCGCGAGCTTCAAGACTTCCGCGTCACGAGTATTCAGGTGACCGGCGAGGCCCTCATACTCGCCCTCGATTTCGCCTTAACGGTACGTTGACCGAAGCGTTGGAAAGGCGGGCGCATCTCGCTCACCAGCATTCGGAGTAGCCCACTCCGGGCCGGGCATGCCCGACAATGGGGCGGCGCACGCCGGCCGCGGCGCCTCACCTGGGCGCAAGCCTTGTCCACGGCCTGGCGTCCATATTGCGCAGCAGGTCTTTCATCCAGGCGAACTCGGGGTGCTTGGCAAGGTGCGCGGCGGCTTTGAAGTTCAGCCCGCAGGCGTGCCCCAGGGCGGCTTCGAACGACATTTTCTCGGCTCCGGCCGCGTCGGTGATCTTGTTCTGCACCGCGCCGGCGGGCGCGTAAGGCGGCTGCCAGGGCGGCGCTCCTCGGGGAGAAAGATCGATGTGCGAGCACAGGGTGCGCTCGTCGGGATCGTTCTTCCCTTCGAAGGAATCGTAGTGGTCGCCCAGGAATTTCTCTCCGGCGGCCATGTCGATCCGGCCCTTGTACTGCTCCATCAGCGCCAGCCAGCGCTCATGGCGCGCGTTGCTGCCCAGGCTGCGGTCGTTGGGATCGTAATTGGTCTCTTCCTTGGTGAGTTTGGCGTCGGCGGGGAAATTCGCGCCCACGAAGAATCCGTCTAGCGTGCGCTGGAGAATCACGTTCTTAAGGCCCAGTTCCAGGCTGGCCACTTCGTTGGTCTTGCGGTCGGCCACCAGCCAGTTGTTGGCGTACCCGCCGTTGTTGCCGTCTTTCATGAGCCGCGCGAAATCGTCGATGGAGTTGGCGTACTGCATGGCCTTGCGCGCGCGCACGAACTCGGGGACGCCCTCCGGATCGAATCCGGTGAAGCCGGAAATGGTGGTCTCGGTGATGACGATCCCCGCCGAATTGACGCCAAAATCGTCGCCGCTGTGAATGAGACCCGCCATGCCGTCCATGAGGATGTGGTTCCCGCGCTGGGGCACGATGTCGAACACGATGTTCCAGCGAACGCCCGAAGGATAGCTGGTCCAGTTGTTGTGGCCAATCACCACGCGGCCGTCGCGGGTATAGCTTCCGGTGGCGGCGAAAGCGCTGCAATGCTCGGCCGGGCCGGCGGAGGCGGGGGCGGTTCCGATCGTCTTGCCGTAATACGGCGCCTCCAGCCACGCATTGAGCGCCACCACGTCCCAGACGTCCAGCTTGGAACGGCGCGCCTGGAGACCTTCGACGATGCCCGCGATCTCGTCGCGGTACTCCCGCTCGACGTGCGGCCAGAAGACCTCTCGCGCGGCCTTGCGGTAGAAATCCCAGTCCCGCTTCTCGTCGTGCAGCATCTCCGCGGCGACGTCCTTGCGGGTGTCCTCAATCTCCGGCGCCAGCAGGTACCCGTGCTGAAAGCCAATCTCCCCCGGAGAGCCTTCCAGGTGGACCTGAACCCAGCCGTTCCGCGCCGGGAGCCGGCCGGCTTTCTTCAAGCGCGGATCGGTTTGCGGATCGCGCGAAACAAGGCTCGCGGCCAATCCCAGCAGCAGTACCGTCAATAGAGCCGGCGTACGTCGCATTGCAGCCATTATAGTAAGGCTCGATGCGGGAGCGCAGCCGGCGCGGCTTGGGCGATCGCTCCAGAGCCTGGATCTCGGGGCAAAGCGGCGGGGAAATACCAAGCCGCGCCCTCTGCCTCCCCGCCCCTACGGCCGCTTCGGCTCGGTCACGTCGACAAGCCGCGAGTCCGCCTGGAACTTCTTGTAGTCGCTGTATGTGGTGTGAATCTCTAGCCGCAGGCTCTTGACCAGCGCCACCTTGGCCGCCACTTTCACCTCTGCGCTCTTGGGCAGCCACACCTCGTCGTTTATGCGCACCTGTTCCATGGTCGCCTCGGCGCCGGGCGCGATCCGCAACAGGAACCCGGCGAACGAGATGGTGCTCAGCGTTTCGACGGAGACCTTGATCCATTGGTAATCCGTCTTGTCGATCCAGAAACGCGCCTTGACGTGCGGCAGGATGGACGCCGAAGACGACTTCGGCTTGTATCCGGGCTTGGGGGTGGCATCGATGACGTAGGCGTGACCTCCGTTGAGCGCTTCCTCGCCCGTCAGACGGAAGTCGAAGGCGTCGGGAACTTCCTGCACCGCCTCACGCCGCCGGTTCTGCCCGCCCTCCCATTCCTGAACGCGGCGCTGGCGCTGCTCGGCAGTCTCTTTGCGGCCGTCCTCGATGCTCTGCCGCAGCCTCTCCGCTTCCGCTTTTTCCTCCGTGGCTGTGAGAGGACGGTCGTCGCGCGCCACCAGGCGCCGGTAGCGCGTCCCGTCCGGCAGGGTGATATCCCAGACCCGCACCTTCACGTTTGTCGGTTTGCCCTGGCCGTCGATCTCGCGCTGTTCCTGCCGCTCCCGGTACGCGTAATTGACCGCCCGTTGGAGGTTGTTGCGGTCCACTTCCACCGAGCGGCGCACGATTTCGCGCGCGTCCTGCGCCGCCAGCAAAGCGGGAAGACAGACAGCGGCCAGCAAAACCCTCATGCCATATGTACGGGCGGCCGGGGAGCGGCGTTTCAACCCAGCAGGCTTTCCAGGCGCGAACCCGGACGAATAATCGTCTGGTTGCGCTCCGGACCGGTGGAAATGCAGCCGATCTCCACCCCCGCGCAGCTCTCCAAAAAGGCCAGATAGGCTTTCGCCCTGGCCGGCAAATCGTCGTAAGAGGTGATGCCGAAAGTGGGGCTGCTCCATCCCGGCACGCGCTCGTAGACGGGCTCCACCTTTTCGATCTCGGCCACGGTGGAGGGCATTTCGGTCAGCTCCCGGCCGCCGATGCGGTAGGCCACGCAGACGGGGATCTCGTCGAATTCGTCCAGCACGTCGAGCTTGGTGGCCACCACGCTATCGAAGCCGTTGATGGCGGCGGTGTAGCGCAGCAGCGGGGCGTCGAACCAGCCGCACCGCCGGGGGCGTCCGGTGACGGCGCCGAACTCATTGCCGCGCCGGCGGATCAGGTCGCCTACGCCGTCGAGCGCCTCGGTGGGGAACGGCCCGCCGCCCACGCGCGTGATGTAAGCCTTGGAAACGCCGATCACCCCGCCGATGCGCGTGGGCGCCACGCCCGTGCCGGTGCAGGCGCCGCCGGCGCTGGCGCTCGATGAGGTGACGAACGGATAAGTGCCGTGGTCGATATCGAGCATGGTTCCCTGCGCCCCTTCGAAGAGCACCGTCCGCCCATCGCGGATGGCGTTGTTCAACAGGGCCGCGGTGTCGCACACCATGGGCCGTATGCGCTCCGCGAAACCCTCGTACTGGTCGCGGATGGCGGGCAGGTCTATCTCGTCGAGAATCCCCAGCGCTCGGGCGATGACGACCTTCTCGCGCATCACCGAATCGTACTGCGCGCGGAAAACGTCGCGGTTCATCAGGTCGGCGATGCGGATGCCGCGGCGCGCGATCTTGTCCTCATAGCAGGGACCGATGCCGCGCGAGGTGGTGCCGATGGAAACCCGGTCCGTCCGCCCCTCCGACATTTTCTCCATCATGCGGTGCGCCGGGAACAGCACGTGCGCCCGATTGCTGATGAAAAGGCGGCCATCGACCGAGAGCCCGGCCGATTCCAGGGCGCCCAATTCGCTCAGCAGCGCCGCCGGGTCGATTACCAGGCCGTTGCCGATCACGGCCGTTTTCCCCGGCCGCAGAATGCCGCTCGGAATCAGCTTCAGCACGAACTTCTTCTCGCCGATGAATACGGTGTGGCCGGCGTTGTGGCCGCCCTGATAGCGGGCCACGATGTCGAACCGCTCGGAGAAGAGGTCGACGATTTTTCCCTTACCCTCGTCCCCCCACTGGGAACCGAGGATGATGACGTTTTTCATTTTGAAAGAAACCGATCTATTGTAACGTAGAGGCGGCGCGGGCAAGCCGCGGGCGGGCTAAAGCGCGCCCCACCTTAGCCCCGCCCTTCCGGCGTCCAGACTCCGCTGCCCCGCATAGCCAGATTGGCTACGTGGCCGGCGCGCGCCGCGGCCACGCCGATTTCCACGGCGGCGTTGGGCGCGTTTCGCGTGCGCACGCAATCCAAAAAATTCTGCATGTGGTCCACGGCGCCATCGCGCGCCGATCCCCCTTTTTGGGCGGGCGCCGGCATGGCGAAGTTCTCGCTGTAGCGCGGGATTTCATTGTAGATTTCGTACCCCTGCCGGTGCAGGCGCATGGCGGCCTTGGTCCCGCGGATCAACATGCCGCCGCCTTCCAGGTAGCCCAGAAGCGCGCTATCGAATTCCACCACCGCTTTGGCGTACACCAGCGCGGCGCTCATCGTATCGGGCGTCTGCCGCTGTTGCAGCAGGGCCTTCACGCCGGAAGCGGTGGCGCGCAGGGGCATGTCGTCGTTCAGAAACCACTGCGCCACATCCACCCAGTGAACGAAAAGGTCGGTCATGGCGCCGCCGCCGAAATCCCAGTACCAGCGCCAATGGGCGAACGTATCCGCGTCGAAGGGGCGATCCGCGGCCGACCCCAGGAAGCGCTTCCAATCCAGCTTGGAGGCGTCGAACGACCCGCCCGTGTCCTGGTTGGCGATATGGTTCTGATACCAGTAC
>Ga0224533_1000177_pt1 | contig 9425 bp, 9 predicted proteins | sample 714E11014metaG_FD_172018 | JGI IMG/M metagenome (GOLD analysis project Ga0224533, IMG submission 172018) | Peat soil microbial communities from Stordalen Mire, Sweden - 717 E1 10-14 | ecosystem: Environmental > Terrestrial > Soil > Wetlands > Peat | place: Sweden: Norrbotten County, Stordalen Mire... | reverse complement strand
TATCGGGATAGATGGCGCAAGCGATATCAAGGCCGGCGGCGCCCGTCGCCGCTCCGGTGTAGAATCGCTGCTGTACGTTGCGCGCCATTTGCAACTGCACTTCCCGCTCCTGCTCTTTGCGGAGCACTGTAATGTCCTTGCACACGGAAACATAATGGGAGGTCTCGCCAGAGCTGTCCTTGATCGGGCTGATGGTCTGCTCCACCCAATACAGTTCTCCGGACTTTTTGCGGTCCACAAGTGTCCCGCGGAAATCATCGCCTTGCAGAATCTGGCCCCAGAGCCGGTTGTAGAAGGCCCTGTCATGCAGGCTGGACTTGAGCACGCTGGGTGTCTTGCCGACTACTTCCTGGCGGCTGTAACCCGTGATGACTTCGAACGCCGGATTGACATACTCAATCGTGCCCTGGCGGTCGGTGATCACGATGCTGTCAGCGGTCTGCTCCACGGCACGGGAGAGCAGGCTGATCATCTCCTGCGACCGGCGCCGCTCCGATTCGGCGCGCATCTGCTCGGACCTATCGCTGACCATGGCCAGCGCGCCTTCAAAGCTGCCGTCCACACCTAGAATCGGCGAGGTCGTCACCCGCGCCCATAAGGCTTCCCCATCCTTCTTGCAATAGCGGGTTTCAATCTGTTCGCTTACGCCCCGTCGCCGCCGTTCCATCTCGGATTTCTTCTCTTCGATGTCGCTCTCGAACATAAAATCGAAGAGCGGCCTGCCCTGCATCTACTCGACGCGATAGCCGAGCAGTTCCGCCATGCGGCGATTGACTAGTGTTGTCTCAAGATCGGCATTCACCTTCCAGATGCCTTCGTAGGCGGTCTCGACGATGCCGCGATAATTCTTCTCGCTGTGCTCCAGCGCTTCGAGGATGCTCTGCTTGCGTATGAGCTCCGCTCTCTCCGCGATCACGGCTGCCAGCACCATGCCCGACGCCGAGGTGACGACGATAAATGCCTGGAGCAGCATGGCGTTCTGCTCGACGTTGCCATAAACGACGAGCCCGAAGCCGTGAGCTGTTCCCCAAACAGCAATGGAAGAGATCCAAAAGCTGGCGATCGCCGAGCCCGGCACCTCAAAGCGGATCGCTCCCCAAAGCACGAAAGGAAAGACGCCGAACGCGAATACGCCGGCATGCATGGATCCCTGTTGATGACCAAAGATCATCGACGCGCTGCCGGCAGTTCCCAGCAGCAGGCACGCCAACTCGACCGGGCGCTTTTTGAGGACCGGCAGCAGCCCCATGAAGGTCAGCACCAGCGGGGTTACGATCAACACACCCGTGGCGTCGCCCCACCACCACTTCAGCCACGCAGGCGCTAAACCGGACCAGGCATTTCCGCCGGTGAGTGCCAAAACCCCCGTGCCGATGCTCGCGCTGACCAGAGTACCACAAATGGCGCCGCAAATACTCAGACCGAGCACATCGCGAAGCCGGGTGAGGGAAGGCCGAAAATCGGGCATTTGCCGCAGCAGCCAGGTGCCGAAGAGCGGACCAGCCGTGCTGCCCAACGCGGTTCCGGCCGCGGCTATGTGCGGGATGCCGGTAAAGTAATTGACAATAAATGCAGCCAGGGCGACAGCCGGCCAGATGCGATAGCCGAACAGAAGCATGGCGGCCAGCGCGACCCCCGCCGCCGGCCACACGGGGGAGACAGTGCCGCTGGGAAAAGGGACGGACAGTCCCGCTTCGCCCGCTAGTACACATGCGGCAAAAACGCCGGCCAGTTGCAAAATCAGACGGCCCCCGCGCCTCTGAAGGCGGTTCAGGTGCCTTCCGGTCGTCGAATCAACACTTCGTGCGGCTGTCATCAATCTTGACTCCTTGGCAGAGCATATGGGGATTGGATGCAGCACCATGGTCTATTTGCCTCAATAATTTGCGAAAACGGCTGGCGGAGATCGTTTCGAAGAGGCACGCGCCAAAGGCGCTCAAATTCCACTCCAGCGAGTTGAACAGCGACGAGGGCTAACCCTCCGCGAGAGGCGGGGAGCGGCGCACGCTATAGCGCGCTGCTTGACAGAGTTCCTTGTCAGCGGTGAAACTGCCTTTTAGGCTGCTGCGCGCGGCGGACGAGATGCTTCCGGGTGAGTTCCGGAGAAGACGGAGACCAGGCCGGTGAGCAAAGCGAAGGCAGGGCGGCTGAGTCTGAAGCTGAAATCGACGATGGAGAGCGTCGACGAGATTGAGGCGGCGGCGGAAAAACTGGCGGTCGAGTCCGGCTTGGACGAGAACGAGCGCTTCCACGTAGCCATGGCGGCGCGCGAGGCTGCCGTGAACGCCGTTCTGCACGGCAATGAATACGACCCCGCTAAGCTGGTCTTCGCCAGCTTTGAGAACACCGGCGCGGCGCTGGTGATGACCATCGCCGATCAGGGCAAGGGGCTTAACCCGGATTCCGTTCCCGACCCGCTGGCTCCCGAAAACCTGCTGCGCGGCTCGGGGCGCGGCATCTTCCTCATCCGATCCTTCATGGATGAGGTACACTTTCGACAACTGCATCCCGGAACCGAGTTGACGCTGGTCAAACAGCTGGCGCCGGCTGGCAAGAATTCATGAAGCGCCGCGGACTGGGCGCTTTGGCAACCGAAGAATGTTATTCTGATTGCACCACAAGGAGGAGTTTCCATGGCACTGACAATTGCTTCCCGTGAAGTGAACGGCGTAACTGTTCTGGACCTTAGCGGACGAATCACCTTGGGCGAGGGCAGTGTGCAGTTGCGCGATGCCATTCGCGGCCTGATCAGCAAGGGACAAAAGAACATCTTGCTGAACATGGCGGATGTGAACTACATCGATAGCTCCGGGCTGGGCGAGCTGGTGAGCGCCTTTACCACAGCCAAGAATCAGCAGGCCGAAGTCAAGCTGCTCAAACTGACCAAGAAGGTTCACGATCTGCTGCAGTTGACCAAACTGTATACCGTCTTCGACATCAAGGACGACGAGGCCGACGCCATCGCTTCCTTCAAGTAAACCTGGCCGGAGCAGCGCTCCCGCCGCCAACCCAACCGAAAAGGCCATCCCGCGGGATGGCCTTTTCGCGTCTGCGCCGCTTGGTGAACGGGGCCGCAGGGTTCGTGGTTTCTCAAACCCCAAAAGCGGGACCTAGGCACCCAGCCTTTTCGCGTCTGTGCCCCCTCAGGCCAGCGCGGTGACAGGCTGCGGAATGCGGATCACCGGTGTGGCTGCCAGCATGGGCACCGGAACGGCGTCGGCCGCCGGCTGCGGCGGGCTGGCATGAACGCCGAGGGTGAGCCGGTGGACAAAGTGGTAGGGTGGCCAGGGGCCGGAGAGCTGCATCTGGTACTCCCGCATTGCGGCGCTACTGGTCGAGTACTTGCTCAGGTAACGCTCCACGCACTTGCGGTCGATCAGGTGCGCAATGTCCAGCAGCATCTTGCCGCTCTCCGTCAACCGGCAACTGACCTCTTCGTCCAGGGGTAGGAAGAGCCGGTGCATCTGGAAGCTGACGGCGCGGGCGCGGGTCTGGCGCTCGCGCTGGCGACCGGCGTTCTCGCGCAGGCTGGTGAAATACTCCCGGCTCAGTCCATCCGCGGACAGGTTCTTGCTGGGAGCGTGGGAACAGCACTCCACCAGAACTTTCAGGTGCATCTCAGTCCTGCCGCGTAGCTTGTCGATGTGGTCGAGGAACTGGCGGTGGTTGGCGCGAATCGACCGGCGCAGGCTCTCGTCGTCGTTGAAGACGGTGCCGAAGCGGAAGGGCAGCACCGTGGAGTGCTGAAAGCAGTCGGCAATCACACGCGCGTGATCCACGCCGCATTTCTGGTCGAGGGCTTCCTGGGGATTGTGCTCGCTGACAATGACAACAAGATCGTTGGCGGGATAAACAAAAACCTGGTTGCCGCTGACTCCGAGGACCGATTCCATCGGGGTGGGTTTGCGATGATGGGTCAATTCAGGAAATGCTTGTCTTTCACCGATGCAGTAGGCATACCATGCCATGACGAGACTCTCCGTCCGAGCGCGCCGCAAAGCGCCGCTTGTTGGTGAAGCTCAGTGAATGTAGGAATAAATGCATACAAGAAACACTCCGGGGCGTTCAGAGCCGACCCGGGTGTACTAATGAAAATGGTAGCCCTCCGCAAATACGACTGGCAATATCTCAGGATGCGAGATGGGGAAAGAAAGCAAGACTCGTCAAATCCTACTTTATATAAGTAAAAAACATATTGATTGCATGAATACCTGTTCATTTTTGTGCAGACAAACCCATTTGGACCACTAATACAACGGCACACAGCGCGCCACCGGCATGGGCTCCCGCGTTTACCAGTCCGTCAGCGTTCCGTCCAGCTTGCGGTTGATCGGCAGATAGGCTCTCTGGTAGGGATACCTGGCCGCCAGAGCCTCGTCAAGCTCCACACCCAGCCCCGGCGCATCGCCCGGCGTCATCAGCCCATCCTTGAAGCTGTACTGATGCGGAAAGACCTGGTCGGTCTCCTCGCAGTGCGGCATCAGCTCTTGAATTCCGAAGTTATGGATCGCCGTGTCGAAGTGCAGCGCCGCAGCCATCGTCACCGGCGACAGGTCCGTCGCTCCGTGGAAGCCGGTGCGCACATGATAGAGCGCGGCAAAGTCGGCCACCTTCTTCAGGTGCGTAAACCCTCCGCCATGCACCAGCGTCATGCGCAGATAGTCGATCCATTGGTTGCGGATCAGATCATGCGCATCCCAGATCGAATTGAAGACCTCGCCCACCGCAATCGGAGTGGTCGTATGTTCGCGGATGATTTTGAAGCCCTCCTGCAACTCGGCCGGCGTCGGGTCTTCCATCCAGAAGAGGTGAAAGGGCTCCAGCTCCTTGCCCAGCCGTCCCGCCTCGATCGGCGTCAGCCGGTGGTGGCAGTCGTGCAGCAGATGCAGTTCGTCACCGAAGACCTCGCGCACCCGCGCAAAGAGCCTGGGTACGTGGCGCAGGTAAAGTTCGCTGGACCACTCGGCCTCCGAGGGCAGCCCGCGCTCCGCCGGCTCGTAGCGGCCCGGCCCCTTGGAGATGCCGTACGTAGTCGAGAGCCCGGGGATTCCGCTCTGCACGCGGATCGCCTTGAAGCCCAACTCTCGCTGGCGTGCCACGTCTTCCAGCGCTTGCTCCGTATCCTTGCCATTGGCGTGCGCGTAGACCAGAACGCCTTCGCGGCTTTTGCCGCCCAGCAGGTTGTAGACCGGCGTATTCAGCGCCTTGCCCTTGATGTCCCAAAGCGCCACGTCCACCGCCGCGATGGCCGACATCGTGACCGGCCCGCGCCGCCAGTAAGCCCCGCGATAGAGATACTGCCAGAGGTCTTCTGTCTGGAATGGATCGCGGCCGATGATGCAGGGAATTACATGGTCAGCAAGGTAACTCGCCACCGCCAACTCGCGCCCGTTCAGAGTTCCATCGCCCAGGCCATGGATGCCTTCGTCGGTCTCTATCTTCAGAGTGACAAAGTTTCTTCCCGGCGAAGTAATATTCACGGTTGCTTTGGTAATCTTCATGGCTAAACGCGCTCCAATAGCTCATAGCTTCTAGCTTCTAGCTAGTCCCTAGTCCCTATTCCCTGTTTCACTGATTCACTCCGCTGGCCAGAAAGCCGCCGTCGACGGCAATCACCTGGCCGGTAATAAACGAAGCCGCCTCTGAAGCCAGAAATACCGCCGTCCCCGCAATCTCCCGCGCATCGCCAAACCTGCCCATCGGCGTGCGCAGGATCAACTCGTCCCCGCGCGGCGTCCCCTGGATCAGCTTCACGTTCATAGGCGTAGGAAAGATCCCCGGCGCAATCGCATTCACGTTCACGCCCTTGCGCGCCCACTCCACGGCCAGCGAGCGGGTCAGCGACGCCACCGCGGCCTTGCTCGCCGAGTAAGCCGCCACCTCATAGAAACTGACAAACGAAGAGAGGGACGCGATGTTGATGATGCGCCCATACCCCGTGCGGAGCATCGATGCACCGAAGATCTGGCAGGCCCGCAATGTCCCGGTTAGGTTGGTCTCCATCACCCTCGACCAGTCGGCCTCATCCACTTCGAGCGCCGGGCCTTTGAGGGTAATCCCGGCCGCGTTGACCAGGATATCCACCTTGCCGAACTCCTTCAGCACGGCATCATGCAGCGCCTCCAGCGAAGCCCGGCTCGACACGTCGCTGGCCGCGCGCAATGTGCGGCGGCCCAGTGCCTCAATCTCCGCGGCCACCGTCTCCATTCGCTCCAAACGCCTTGAACTGGCCACTACGTCGGCTCCGGCTTCCGCCAGGCCCAGCGCGATTGCGTGGCCCAGCCCGGTTGTCCCGCCGGTCACCACCGCGACCCGCCCGTTCAAGTCAAACAAACTGCGCGTCATGAACAAACTCCCCTGGCCGGCCGATGCGCTCTTGCCGTTTCACTCTGAAAAACCCTTGCTCAGAAAACAGAACGGCGATTCGTCCGCCCACTTAACATTATCGTCGATGCCCCGGAGTTTGTTGCTTTCATACAGACCGCTGCGGCCCGGATCGGCTATCCTCGTAGCCAGGAGAATGCGCGTGAAACCTGTGATTGCCCATGCGCTGCGCAGCCTGCAACGCAACATCCTGGCCGGCATCATCACTATCGGGCCGCTGTTTGTGACCTACCTGATCTTCAGTTTCCTGCTCAGCACGCTGGCCAAGGCGGGCTTGCCGGTGATCAAGCTTTTTGCGGTGATCTTCCCTGAGGGGTGGCTCAGCCAGCCGATGCTGCAATCGGTGCTGGCCATTGTGCTCACCCTGGTGATGCTCTATGTGGTGGGCCGGGTCACCAGCCTGGTGATCGGCCGCCAGGCCCTCGAGCTCTTCGAGTCCACGCTGGATCGGCTGCCGGTGGTCGCCAAGATCTATTCGTCGGTGCGCCAACTGATCGACAGCATGATGGCCAAGAAGGAATCCAATCAGCGCGTGGTGCTGGTGGACTTTCCCATCCCCGGCCAAAAGTCCATAGGCTTCCTGACCCGCACGCTGACCGACGAAACGACCGGCGAACTGTTGGCCGCGGTCCTGGTGCCCTGCGCCATCAATCCGACTTCGGCCTTCTTGCAGATTCTGCCCATCAGCCGAGTCACGGAAACGGATCTGAACATGGAGCAGGCGATGAGCATGATCATGACCGGCGGCGCCGTCGGGCCGGAGACGATCCGCTTCTCTCAGCCCGCGCTGGCCGCGGAGATTAAGCCGCCCGCGCCAATGGCTTGACCTTGGCCAGGGATTTGCTCTTGGTGGCAATCCACAGGTCAATCGCCCGGTTCATCCACCTCCAGCGCCTCTTCCGCGTGCTCGCTTTCGGCGGCGATCTTGCGCAGGCTGACGTGTTCGAAGCGCGCCCAGATGAGGCCGATGGGCGCAATGCCCAGGAAGCCGACCGCCAGCAGTGTGGCGGCGCAGGCGGTGGCCGGCTCAGCCGCCACGCCGAAGAAGCCGGACATCGCCGCGGCCACGGCACCGATCTGCGTGAACCAGCCGATCACAGGCAGTTGAAAGCCGCTTACTGCCAGGCTCGAAGCCATCAGCAGCATGCACTTGGCCACCGTGAGATGGGCCAGTTGCGGGCTGGCGACAAAGGCCGTGGTGATCTCCAGATAGGCCAGAAAAATCAGCCCCCACATGGCCAGAGACAGCGCCAGGATAACGGCAAAATCAGTGAAAGTGCGCATGGTGTCCAAGCCGGCGCGAAAGGTGCGAATCTTGTGCCCGACGGCGTGGCCCAGCTTCTTGGAGACCATACCGAAGAGCCCGTCGAGGAACGAAGCGACCATCTCGCCCGCCAGGCGCACGGCAACCAGAAAGAAAGCGCCGCCGACGGTGGTGGCCAGCGCCATGTAGCAAACTTTTTTAATGACCTCAGGATGGGGCAGAGCGCCCGCCGGAGCCAGCAGGATTACAGAGCAGAAGATCAACGCCATCGATGCAAGGTCGAAGAGCCGCTCGACGATGTAGACGGCGACCTGATTGCTGAGCGGCAGACCGGTCTTCCTGGCCACCAGGTAAGGCCGCACCGGATCGGCGATCCTGCCGATCAGCGCGACTGCGGTGAAGCCGATGACTTGCGTGCCCAGCAGTGAGAACAGTCCCACCTTCTTGTTGTGCCGCAACAGCAGCGCCCAGCGAACTGAGCGGATTACGTAGCAGACGTAAATGCAGCCCAGGGCAATGGCGATCTTGCGCCAGTCGGCCTGCGCCAACTGTGCGCCGAAGACGCCAAAGTCGAAGTGAATCCTGTCGCGTCCCCACACCACCAGAGCGGCCAGCGCTGCCAGCCCCACCAAACCCACAATCCATTGCTTCCTCTTCAAGCGCTCTCCGTTCCGCAGGGCTATGAAGATGCCCAGAGTCTAGTTTCTCACCTGTTCGCGAAGAACACCCTAGCGGGATGCGTTTCCCTGATGGACCGCGATCTGCGCCGCCCGCTTCGCTTGCGCCTCCCGCGCCAGCACGCGGCGGTTGAACTCGTGAATCACCCGCGCCACGTAGGCCTGCGTCTCACGATAGGGGGGAATGCCATGGTAGCGGTCCACCGCCTCCGGTCCAGCGTTGTAGGCGGCCAGCGCCAGCGCCAGGTTGTCGTGGTAGCGGGTGAGCAGTTCATCCAAATAGGTCGCCCCGCCGCGCAGATTCTCGTCCGGCTTGAAGCTGTCCGCGACGCCCATGTCCTTGGCCGTTGCGGGCATCAGTTGCGTCAGACCGCGCGCGCCGGCGCGGCTGACGGCGCGCGCGTCGCCGTTGCTCTCGGCCTTCACCAGGCTGGCCAGCAGGTCCACATCTAGGTTGTGCGCATGGCCGGCTTGGGTGAGCATTTCGCCCAGATCCGCCGCAGAGAGCTTGGCGTCCCGACGGGAATTCGCGCTTGGTTTGGGACCAGCCGAGGAGGTTGGTCCGGACGAGTTCTCTGCGGTTTTCGGCGCAGCCGGCGGATCGGGCAGTTTCTCAATCTCGGCAATCTCTTCCGGCCGGAACTCGATGTAGCTGTCCTCGCCGGCGCTCAAGTAAAGCCGGGTGCGGCCCTCGACTTGGGTGTGATGGTCGCAGCGCATCTCGAAGCCGTTGCGCAGCGTGATGCGCTCGGCTGCTCGCGCGGATGGGGACAAAGCCGCCAGAGCTGCCATCATCCCCGCCGTGATCAAGAAACTTCCGCGCATCGATCGTTCGCTCAATTCAATCCAACTCCAGCCGCTCCGCGCTTGGCAATCGCGGCTTCCAGCACCACGGCCACACCGTCCTCGTCGTTGGACGGAGCCTGCTCCCAGTCGCGCGTTTTCGCCATCGCCCGCAGCTCCACCGCCGCATTGCCCATCAGCACGCCTTGCCCGGCCCACTCCAGCATCTCCACATCGTTCCAGTTGTCGCCGATAGCCATCACATCTTTGCGCTCCACGCCCAGGTGAGCCGCAAGTTTCTTGAGCGCCGCTCCCTT
>Ga0224533_1000176_pt1 | contig 9425 bp, 13 predicted proteins | sample 714E11014metaG_FD_172018 | JGI IMG/M metagenome (GOLD analysis project Ga0224533, IMG submission 172018) | Peat soil microbial communities from Stordalen Mire, Sweden - 717 E1 10-14 | ecosystem: Environmental > Terrestrial > Soil > Wetlands > Peat | place: Sweden: Norrbotten County, Stordalen... | reverse complement strand
TGATGTCAGAGGACCAGCCCCGCCGCCTGGCCGCCCCTGGTGGCGATCTCCGGCCCGATCCTGATGCCAGAGGACCAGCCGCGCCGCCTGGCCGCCCCTGGTGGCGATCTCCGGCCCGATCCTGATGCCAGAGGACCAGCCCCGCCGCCTGGCCGCCCCTGGTGGCGATCCCCGGCCCGCGCCTGATGCCACAGGGCCAGCCCCGCCGCGCTGAACATCGGCCTTGACCTGGTTGCATCCGCAGAATTGCCGATGCTCGATCGCGCCCGGGCCCAACCGCCACAATCGGCGATAGCGGCCGTCCCCGCCAGTTCCCTGGTGGCGCCGCATCCCGGCCCGCCAGCCGCGCCACAGCCGGAAGGTGGCGCTTTCCGAGCAGCCTGCCCCCCCCCGGTTTTCGGGCCACGTGCCGATAAGTGGACGTTATGTCAACTCGTTTTGACGGGCTTTCCAACCAGGTTCAAAGGCCCAATACACCCCGAACAGGTGTTGCAAGGAAGCCCCCGCCGCGATCTCCCGGCCCGCGTCCGATGCCGGAGGAACAGTCCCGCCGCCGCGTGGCGGCCGGCCGCAAAGTTCATCCACCAATCCTCCCGGTTCGCCTCAAATTCTCCATGGCCAGACGCTTCACCGCATGCGTTTCAGGGCTTAAAACTGCCTCCGAAGCGTCATCCAGTACCAATCTGGCCCACAGCTTATCCGCCTCATTGTGTTTTGTCGGGTGTTCGAGAATCCAGCGAGCCCTCTGTATCTCACTGGGCTGCATACCCTGCGCCGCCGCCACATCCCCCGCCAGGCCCTCAAGCATTCCGAGCCCGGTAACGGCATCGAACCGTAGACGGATTCGGACCTTCAAGGCGTCTGGAGGATTCCCGTTCAACTTTGCCCGGATCCGTTCGAGGAGTGCCCGACTTGGCGTATCGTTCAGCTTCGCGCAGATCCCGCTTTCCTGAATTGCTGCGTTGAGGATATTGAGGGAATTGTCGGTCGGTCGGTCCGTCTTTTCCGGTTCAAGTGCTACTACTGACCGACAGACCGACTCTCCCTTTTTTTTCTGTTTCTCTTCTCTGACTCTCTTAGGCGGCAGGATACTGCCGGGGGGGGCGGCAGGATACTGCCGGGGGGGGCGGCAGTTTCCTGCCGGGGGGGATTCCCCGAAGAGGATGGGATGCTCACAGAAAATATAATTAGTTGTCCTGCCGTTTTGCAGGTCGCGGCGGATAAACTTTTGCTTCTCGAGTTCCGCCAAGCATACACGGGCGCGGCGTTCCCTGATGCCGACTGCGGCTGCGATGGTGGCCACCCCTGGAAAGCATCGGCCATCCTCGCCGGCGTACCGCGCCAAGCGGCCGAAGATCAGTTTCGCCGTAGGGCTGATCTTGTCGAAGCGCAGTAAGGCTTCTGGGACCCAGATCCCCGTGAATAGTTTCCACGGGTTATACGGCTTTCCGAATGTGGGCGGTTCCGGGCTTGCCTGGGAATTTGTAGGGGGGTGCTTGCGAGGGCCGAAAATATGCGATACACTACGATTGTCTGCTTGGTTGGTAGCCATTCAGTCACCTTTCGATTTTTGACGGGCGCCGTTCTCGCGGCGCCCGTTCTGATTTTATCCCAAAAACATGGCGGCCCACAAATGTTTTTGATTCAGTCAATTCCGCCACGCTGGTGGCGAGATTGGCGCTATCCACTGGGCACCGCCGGCAGTACCGCCGTTTGCGTCGATAGCGGCCGTCCGCGCCTGGCTCAAGCGCACGCGGCTTGGATTGCAACTGCGCCGACCTGGTAAACCGTCTCCCCAGTTCGCACATTCCATGCCCAGACAGGCCGCCCGGTCCTATCGTGATGGCTCCGGGCGCGGGCGAGAACTCGCGATAGATCCGTGCCGATGGCAATTTCCACGATCTTCGAGCCTACATACGCCCGCGCGCTGTAGCGCACGGGCGCGGCCCGGCGTTTGCTGGGAGTCACATTTTCCTTCCGGCCTGGCTGGTTTGGCGATGGCGCGGGCCAGGCGGGTTAGAGCTGCCGCGCCTGCAGCTTCCCGTCTACGGGGTCCGGACTTTCCTTGCGGCCCGCTGTTGGCTTGGGCGCGCGAGGTTACTCCTCCGCTTCGTCTTCGTCGTCGTCGTCGGGTTCCTCACCCGCGATGAGATCGGACAATTCCTTCACCTTGCCGACCAGCTCCTCGCGGGTCAATTCGGGATCGAGGGCTTCGTCGACCAGGTCCGCCGCCTGGTCCAGCGTCGTAGCCAATTCCTGTTTCGTCATCGTAGTCACCACCTTTTGTGGGTTTTCCAGAACTTGAAAACCGCGCGATTCAGCATACTGCCGAGCATCCATCTCCTCGAACTTGCCGGAATCACGACCGACCCGATCGACGAATTGAATAGCCTGTTGGCGCTTCGTTTCGGCTTCGCCCAAGCTCATGAATTTTGCCACGAGGTTATTCTGGACCTGTTGGAGTGATACTAAAAGCCCCTTCAATTAAGTTTCGTGGTACAAAATTCAGAGCGATTTAGTAATAGGCCGCACGCTGGACACCTTCCGCGTGGTGGCGATCGCCCGCTGTTGCGCAGCCTTCCCAGCCAACCTGTCAGCGTCAGGCAGCCGCTTGATTGCAGCGTTCAAGCGGTTCTTGAACGCCTTGTCTTCGGTGTTGGGAATATGCAGCTTTAGACGGATGGAGACAGGGGCGATTCCTGCCAACCAAAGGGGAATAGCTTCGCGAGGGAGTTTACGCGGTGTGCCTTTCGGGCGACCAGGCAGGCACTTCAGGCCCTCGTCAACTATGGCCCGTACTCTCTTCTTCGCTGCTACGGCTGCTACGTCGGAACCTTGCATCTCATCCACAAGGGACTGAGCAACCTCGACAGGATCAGGCCATCCATCGGGCGGCCCGTCTGGGCCGTATTTGTCCCATTCCAGTCTGGTCATGGTTGGTGCCTCTTTCGCCTTCCTTGCGCGGTAATAGAATACTGTACTCTATGACGAATGCCTCGAAATGCCTGAAACCGCCTTCGATATACCTATTTGGACTTACCCCTCTCGAATTTCCCGCTCCAACTCGGCCCTGTGGCGTTCCGCCAGGGCCGCGATAACCGCACTGACTGAGAGGCGCCCGCCGGCTGCCGCGCGTTTCAAGGCGAGGGACCGCAACATCTCCCATGTGCGCACGGGCAACACTATAGCCGTCGTCATGGTGTCCTTTTTCGCGGCCTCGGATTCAGCCGCGCCGCGGCTCTTTGCAGCCGTTGCCAGTTTCATGGTGGTGAGGCTTGCTCGTTTGCTCATAACTTCAATCTCCGTTTGACGGCCAAGGCCAGGGCCGTGATGTCCGCGTGCGCCTGGCTGTCTGGCGCATAATCGCCGATCCATTGGCTTTCCGTCAGGCAGTCAATGAAGGCCGCCCGCTGGTGAATGACCGGCGCGATGGGTTCGCCGAATTGCTTAAGCACAGATTCGATTTCACGGCCTACCAGCGTCCGCCGATCAATCCGGGAGGGAACCAGCAGGCAAGCCGGCCCGCGGTCCTTGCGGTCCGCCCGCGCCGCCCCCACCAGGTCCAGGGCTTGCACCGTGGCCCGAAGGTCCGCCCCCGACGAAAACACAGGGATCAGGACCAGGTCCGAGACGCCTACCGCCGCTTCGGTTGCGGCGCCCACATGCGGCGGACAGTCCACAACGAGGTAAGCGGCATCAAGGGACAGAACGCGCTCTATCCATCGGGCGCCGTCTCGTGGATCTTCCAAGGGCAAGGAATCAACGCGGAAGGGAAGACGCCCGGCCTCGGCCCAACTGGTAGCCGTGCCCTGGCCATCGGCATCAATCACCACGGTAACCGCAGCTTTCCGGGTGGCCAACTCCCCGGCCAAGTTCACGGCAATGGTGGACTTCCCACAGCCGCCCTTCAAATTCGCTACCGTGATAATCTTCGGCACTGATGTATTAATAGCATATCAGGTGAATGGTGTGATAGCGTGACAAACGGCCAACGGCCACCAGAACCCGGGCGACCGCAAGGAAGGGAAGGAAGGGGTGGACGAATATCGAGGGAAAACCGGGCAGTAAGGCCAGCCGCGCCGCCTGCCTAGCATAGCCTATACTACTGCCGGTGCACGCATAAGCACGGGGCGCACAACAGCCCGTGCAGTTCTCGGCCCGCTCCTGATGCCAGAGCCCAAAAAACGGTCCGGTGACAGGACCGTTTCTCCCCCCCCTGGTGGCGATCTCCGGCCCGCTCCTGATGCCAGAGCCCAAAAAACGGTCGGGTGACACGACTGTTTCCCCCCTGGTGGCGATCCCCGGCCCGCTCCTGATGCCAGAGGACCAGCCCCGCCGCCTGGCCGCCCCTGGTGGCGATCCCCGGCCCGCGCCTGATGCCAGAGCGCCAGCCGCGCCGCCTGGCCGCCCCTGGTGGCGATCTCCGGCCCGATCCTGATGCCAGAGGACCAACCGCGCCGCCTGGCCGCCCCTGGTGGCGATCCTCGGCCCGCGCTTGATGCCACAGGGCCAGCCGCCCCGCCTGGCCGCCCCTGGTGGCGATCCCCGGCCCGCTCCCGATGCCAGAGGACCAGCCGCCCCGCCTGGCCGCCCCTGGTGGCGATCCCCGGCCCGCGCCTGATGCCAGAGCGCCAGCCCCGCCGCCTGGCCGCCCCTGGTGGCGATCCCCGGCCCGCGCTTGATGCCAGAGCGCCAGCCGCCCCCCCTGGCCGCCCCTGGTGGCGATCCCCGCCCGCCACAGCCGGAAGGTGGCGCTTTCCGAGCAGCCTGAATCCCCCCTGTTTTCGTGCCGGATGCCGATAAGTGGACGTTATGTCAACTCTTTTTGACGGGCTTTCCAGCCAGGTCTAAAGGCTTAATACACCCCAGCCGGGTGTTGCAAGGAAACCCTCCGCCGCGATCTCCCGGCCCGCTCCCGATGCCAGAGGGCCAGCCCCGCCGCCCCTTGGCGGCCGACCGCGAAGTTCATGCAAAAATTCTCCCGGTTCGCTTCAAATTCCGCATAGCTAAAGCCATCACCGCGTCCGTTTTGGATCCCGGGGTTGGCAGCTCCGAGGCTTCCTGCAGTACCACTCTGGCCCACAGCTTATCCGCCTCATTGTGTTTTGTCGGGTGCTCGAGAATCCTGCGAGCCCTCTGTATCTCACTGGGCTGCATACTCTGCGCCGCCGCCACATCCCCCGCCAGGCCCTCAAGCATTCCGAGCCCGCTAATGGCATCGAACCGGAGACGGATTCGGACCTTCAAGGCGTCCGGAGAGTTCCCATTCAACTTTGCCGCAATCCGTTGGAGGAGTGGCCGACTTGGCGTATCGTTCAGCTTCGCGCAGATCCCGCTCTCCTGGATTGCCTCTTTGACGAGATTGAGAGAATTGTCGGTCGGTCGGTCAGTTTTTTTCGGTTCAGATAGTAGCACTGACCGACCGACCTGCCTGCCTGCCGACTCCTCCCCTTTTTTTCTCTTTCTTTCTGGGGACCTTTCTTTTACGTGTTCGGATTTTCCGTACGGTGAACCGTTCGGATTTTCCGTACGGCTACCGTTCGGATTTTCCGTACGGTCGGCTGCCGTCTCCATGAGCTTGATCGAGTAGGTACTCCGAACGCCATTCCGCGGCCCGGCGCCGCCGTTACATAGGAGCGCGCCCTTTTTTTCAAGTCCGCGAACAGCCGCGAGCGCGGTTTCAAGGTGCAAGCCAGTTCCGGAATCCTTTCCAGGAATGCCCGAGCAGATCCTCCGAAGGCCGATTTTTGCCTGTTGCTCGTGAAATCCGAAGGTTCGCCGCGCGATGTACAACAACACCTTCACTTCGGCCCCGGTCAATGCCGGTAACCAGCGGTCCAGGATCTCGTTGGGAAGCTGGGTATAGTTGGGTTTCGGGAAGCCCTGGAAATCTTCGGGAGGGTGCTTGCCAGGCAGCGGAAATTCGGATACACTACGATTGGCTGGTTGCTTCGAGGGCATCAGTCAGTCCTTTCGATTTTTGACGGGCGCCGTTATAGCGGCGCCCGTTCCCAATTTTATCTCACAAACACAGCGGCTTGGAAATGTTTTTGATTCAGTCAATTCCGCCACGTTGGCCGGATTGGCGCTATCGACCGCACGCCGCCGGCAGTACCGCCCGAAGCGACGATAGCGGCCGTCCCGGCCTGGCCTCAAGCGCACGCGGCATAGTTTGAAACTGCGGCGAGCAACTCGAAAACCGTGCGGCCGTCCTTCAGCCGCCACACCCACGAGCGCTCGCCCGATCTCTCGTGGTGGCTCCGCACGCAGGCGATCACTTTTTTCAAATCCACGCTGATCGCAAGTTCTGTGATTCTCCCAGAGCTTCCGACAGCGCGGGCGCTGTAGCGGAGCGGAGATGCACGGCGTTTGCCGGGAATCACAGCCGGAAGAGTTGCTGGCGCGCGGCTGCTTTCCTTGCCGCCTGGCTGGTTCGCCGATGTCGCGCGCCTGGGCGGATTACGCCTCTTCTTCCCCGTCCTGATCTTCGTCTTCATCGGGTTCCTCGCCCGAGATGAGATCGCTGAGCTCCTTCACCTTGCCAACCAACTCTTCGCGCGTCAATTCGGGGTCAAGGGCCTCGTCGACCAGGTCCGACGCCTGGTCCAGCGTTTCCGCCATCTCCTGCTTGGTCATCGTAGTCACCACCTTCTGTGGCTGTGGATTCTCCAGAACTTGAAAACCGCGCGACTCAGCGTACTGCTTAGCATCCATCTCCTCGAACTTGCCGGAATCACCCCCGACCCGCTCGAGGAATTGGATAGCCTGCCCGCGCTTCGTTTCGGCTTCGCCCAAGCTCATGAATTTTTTCGCCACGCAACCAAGCGTACGCTTCGCGGCGTAGTACTTAAAAGGGGCTGAATTAAAATTAGCAGTACAAAATTCAAAGAGATTTAGTACGCAGCGCACTGGACGCCTTCCGCGTCATCAGTCGCGCCTGTTGTTGCGCGGCCTTCCCGGCCAACTTCTCAGCATCGGAGAGCCGCCCTATTGCAGTGTTCAAACAGTTTTTGAACGCCTTCACTTCAGCGCAAGGAACCCGGAACTTATGGCAGATACCCGCTGGCGAGAGTCCTTCTTTCCAAAGGTCAGTAGCCTCGGGAGGTAGTGTCCGACCTGAGCCTTTGTGCCGACCAGGCGAGCACTTGAGGCCGTTGTGAACTATGGCCCGTACTCGTTTCTTCTGTGTTCCATCGGAGCCTTGCAGGCCATCCACAAGAGACTGAGCAGCCTCGACAGGATCAGGCCACCCATCGGGCGGCCCGTCTGGGCCGTATTTGTCCCATTCCAGTCTGTTCATGGTTGGTTGGTGCCTCTTTCGCCTTCCTTGCGCGGTAATAGAATACCGTAGTCTATGACGAATGCTTCGAAATGCCTTAAACCGCCTTGGCTGTGCTTATTTTGGACTTACCCCTCTCGAATTTCCCGCTCCAACTCGGCCCTGTGGCGTTCCGCCAGGGCCGCGATAACGGCACTGACTGAGAGGCGCCCACCGGCTGCCGCGCGTTTCAAGGCGACTGACCGCAACATCTCCCATGTGCGCACGGGCAACACGATAGCCGTCGTCATGGTGTCCTTTTTCGCGGCCTCGGATTCGACCGCGCCGTGGCTCTTTGCGGCCGTTGCCAGTTTCATGGTGGTGAGGCTTGCTCGTTTGCTCATAACTTCAATCTCCGTTTGACGGCCAAGGCCAGGGCCGTGATGTCCGCGTGCGCCTGGCTGTCTGGCGCATAATCGCCGATCCATTGGCTTTCCGTCAGGCAGTCAATGAAGGCCGCCCGCTGGTGAATGACCGGCGCGATGGGTTCGCCGAATTGCTTAAGCACAGATTCGATTTCACGGCCTACCAGCGTCCGCCGATCAATCCGGGAGGGAACCAGCAGGCAAGCCGGCCCGCGGTCCTTGCGGTCCGCCCGCGCCGCCCCCACCAGGTCCAGGGCTTGCACCGTGGCCCGAAGGTCCGCCCCCGACGAAAACACAGGGATCAGGACCAGGTCCGAGACGCCTACCGCCGCTTCGGTTGCGGCGCCCACATGCGGCGGACAGTCCACAACGAGGTAAGCGGCATCAAGGGACAGAACGCGCTCTATCCATCGGGCGCCGTCTCGTGGATCTTCCAAGGGCAAGGAATCAACGCGGAAGGGAAGACGCCCGGCCTCGGCCCAACTGGTAGCCGTGCCCTGGCCATCGGCATCAATCACCACGGTAACCGCAGCTTTCCGGGTGGCCAACTCCCCGGCCAAGTTCACGGCAATGGTGGACTTCCCACAGCCGCCCTTCAAATTCGCTACCGTGATAATCTTCGGCACTGATGTATTAATAGCATATCAGGTGAATGGTGTGATAGCGTGACAAACGGCCAACGGCCACCAGAACCCGGGCGACCGCAAGGAAGGGAAGGAAGGGGTGGACGAATATCGAGGGAAAACCGGGCAGTAAGGCCAGCCGCGCCGCCTGCCTAGCATAGCCTATACTACTGCCGGTGCACGCATAAGCACGGGGCGCACAACAGCCCGTGCAGTTCTCGGCCCGCTCCTGATGCCAGAGCCCAAAAAACGGTCCGGTGACAGGACCGTTTCTCCCCCCCCTGGTGGCGATCTCCGGCCCGCTCCTGATGCCAGAGCCCAAAAAACGGTCGGGTGACACGACTGTTTCCCCCCTGGTGGCGATCCCCGGCCCGCTCCTGATGCCAGAGGACCAGCCCCGCCGCCTGGCCGCCCCTGGTGGCGATCCCCGGCCCGCGCCTGATGCCAGAGCGCCAGCCGCGCCGCCTGGCCGCCCCTGGTGGCGATCTCCGGCCCGATCCTGATGCCAGAGGACCAACCGCGCCGCCTGGCCGCCCCTGGTGGCGATCCTCGGCCCGCGCTTGATGCCACAGGGCCAGCCGCCCCGCCTGGCCGCCCCTGGTGGCGATCCCCGGCCCGCTCCCGATGCCAGAGGACCAGCCGCCCCGCCTGGCCGCCCCTGGTGGCGATCCCCGGCCCGCGCCTGATGCCAGAGCGCCAGCCCCGCCGCCTGGCCGCCCCTGGTGGCGATCCCCGGCCCGCGCTTGATGCCAGAGCGCCAGCCGCCCCCCCTGGCCGCCCCTGGTGGCGATCCCCGCCCGCCACAGCCGGAAGGTGGCGCTTTCCGAGCAGCCTGAATCCCCCCTGTTTTCGTGCCGGATGCCGATAAGTGGACGTTATGTCAACTCTTTTTGACGGGCTTTCCAGCCAGGTCTAAAGGCTTAATACACCCCAGCCGGGTGTTGCAAGGAAACCCTCCGCCGCGATCTCCCGGCCCGCTCCCGATGCCAGAGGGCCAGCCCCGCCGCCCCTTGGCGGCCGACCGCGAAGTTCATGCAAAAATTCTCCCGGTTCGCTTCAAATTCCGCATAGCTAAAGCCATCACCGCGTCCGTTTTGGATCCCGGGGTTGGCAGCTCCG
>Ga0224533_1000173_pt1 | contig 9523 bp, 11 predicted proteins | sample 714E11014metaG_FD_172018 | JGI IMG/M metagenome (GOLD analysis project Ga0224533, IMG submission 172018) | Peat soil microbial communities from Stordalen Mire, Sweden - 717 E1 10-14 | ecosystem: Environmental > Terrestrial > Soil > Wetlands > Peat | place: Sweden: Norrbotten County, Stordalen... | reverse complement strand
CACCGGCCCCGGCGAATGGAACGGTGCCAGCCGCTTCGGCTTCTTAAAAAATCGCAAGGCATTTTGCCTCTTTGCGCCGCAATGGGTCAAAACCCGCGCCGGCCGCAAAGATTCTGGACGGCGGCTTCGTGTTAAAAATCAAGCCTTGCCGCCGAAGCTCACGTAATCGTCCAAATCCAGCAAGTCGAACCAGGTCACAATGTCCGTGCGCTTGGGCGCGCTGCTCTTGTGCAGGCCGTTGAAATACTCGCGCGAATCCGGGTTGTCCGGCGCCCGTTGTTCCTGCCATGCCGACCACGCGATAATTTCCGGCGCGGTGCGTTTATGTTTGGCGTGCTGGTTGATCCATTCGAGAACTTCGGTGTCGCTATGCTTTAATTTCTTCTCCAACGCCTTGGGGTCAATTTCCAAAAACGTCAACCATTGCTGGTCGAGCGGGCAGGCGTAGTGGTATTCGCCGTTTTTGCCGGCGACGGTTGCGCGGCCTTTGTCCAACATGCGCGGCAGAATCACGTAGCCGCCCAGCCGCACCCGCGCACTGCGCGGCGGTTGCTTCGTCAAATCAGAAGTGTGCAATGACATAATCGTTTTGGTTTGGTTTTTGTTTTGTTGCCGCCTGGCAACTGGATTCAAATTGCCCCCAAAATGCCGAATTGCAAGTGGCGCGCAAAATTTTTACATTGGTCGCGTGAAACACTCTGGAAAAGCCATGCTCGCCGCGTTACGCCTCGTCGGCTTGTCCGGTATGGCAGTTATCGCGCTGCTGGCGGGCATCTTTCTGGCCGGACACTTCGGGGCGTTCGCACCGCAATATTTGACCTGGACGCTGGTCGGACTTTGGGCGTTGTTCACCGTCTTTACTTTTTACTTCTTCCGCGATCCCGACCCGGTGGTGCCCGCCGGTCCCAACCTCGTCCTCGCGCCCGGCCACGGCAAGGTGGACGTGATTGACACGACGACCGAATCGGAATTCATGGGTGGCGAATGCCGGCGCATTTCGATTTTTCTTTCCGTGATTGATATTCATGTCCAATGTGCGCCCATGACCGGCCGCATCGCCTTTTTCAAACACACGCCCGGCCAGTATCTCAGCGCGATGAAAACCAACTGTGCGCAGTTCAACGAGAATGTGCTCATCGGGCTTGACGCCGCCGAGCCGCGGGGCGAAAAAATCGGTGTGCGCCTCATCGCCGGCCTCATTGCGCGCCGCATTGTGCCGTGGATTGCCCAAAACGACACCATCCAGCGCGGCGAGCGCATCAGCCTGATCCAGTTCGGGTCGCGCGTGGAGGTTTATCTCCCGCGCCGCGCCAAAATCAAAGTAAAGCTCGGCGACAAGGTGGTCGGGGGCGAAACCGTGATTGCCGCGTTTGATTGAATTATGAGCGAGCTCGTTCCTCAAAAACCAGCACCCGACGATTCGGACGAGAGCCGGCTGAAAATTTATTTTCTGCCGAACCTGCTGACGGCGGGCAATCTGTTCTGCGGTTTTGTGGCGCTGACCAAAATCGTCGAGGCCGACCCGATGGGCGATAATTATGTCGGTCAGATCAACTTTGCCCTCATCTTCATTTTGCTGGCGTGTGTTTGCGATTTGTTCGACGGGCGCGTGGCGCGCTGGGGTGGCGCGGAAAGCCCGTTCGGGCGCGAATTCGATTCGCTGGCGGACTTGATTTCATTCGGCGTTGCGCCGGCATTTTTGGTGCATCGCATCGTGCTGCGCGACGTGTTTGTGCAACATCCGGAACTGGGCTGGTTCATCGCCTCGATTTATCTGATTTGCGGTGCCTTTCGGCTGGCGCGGTTCAATGTGCTCTCGACTTACGCCACCGGCGGCAGCAAGGATTTCGTCGGGTTTCCAATCCCCTCGGCGGCAGCGCTCGTGGCGTCGCTGACGCTCTTCATCATGTGGGTGGAGGAAAAGGATTTTACCGTGGGCTACCTGCGCTACGTGCTGCCGGTGTTGATGTTGTTTCTGTCATGGATGATGGTCAGCCAGGTGCGGTATCCAAGCTTCAAATCGCTGAATTTGCGCGCGACGCGGACATTTACCAAGACGCTGGTGGCGATTCTGTTTGTCGGCTGTGTGATCGTTTTCCGGGGGAAAATCCTGGTGTTCATTCTGCCGCTGTTTTTCACGGCATATTTGATTTACGGATTTGTGCGGCCGCACATCTCACGCGCCATGCGCCGGGAAATTGAAGATGATGACGAGGACGAGCCGGATGCGGCGCCATAAACCATGCCGGAACTTCAGGCCATTTTATTTTCCGCCCTGACAGGCTTCATCAGCGGCCTGCTGCTCTCGATGCCCGTCGGTCCCGTGAATCTCACCATCATCAACGGCGGCGTGCAACGCGGGTTCAAATGGGCGATGCTCATCGGCCTCGGCGCGGCGACCATGGATGTGATTTACTGCACAATTGCGTTCACGGGTTTTTCGTCATTTTTCGGCAACCGCATGGTGAAAGCCTCCATGGAAGTGTTCAGCTTCGTGTTCATGCTGTTTCTGGGCGGGAAATTTCTTTCGGCAAAAACCGTGACCGCGCCCACGCAACTGGGCAAGGCGGCCAGCCGGATTGAACAGAGGATTGACGAAAGATTCCACCCGCACTCGGCGTTCATGACCGGCTTTGTGCGGGTGCTGGGCAATCTCGGCGTGCTCCTGTTTTGGATCGTGCTCGCGGCCAACTTCATGTCGCGCGATTGGGTGGATGACACGTTGGCCGGGAAATCCGCCTGCATCGCCGGCGTTGCGGCGGGCGCGAACCTGTGGTTTTTTGTGTTGAGTTACATGTCATCACGTGGTCAGGGCCGGTTGAGCGAGCAGACGCTCCTGCGCATGGAGCGTTTCTCAGGCATTTGCCTGCTCGTGCTGGGATTTTATCACGGCGGGCACATCGCGTGGCAACTGGCGCGGCATCGGCATGGAATTTGAAACACCACCGCGCGGCCGTTTTTCCGCCATCAAATCATGTTAAAAGCTGGAATCGTAGGCTTGCCCAACGTCGGGAAGTCCACGCTCTTCAACGCCGTCACCCGCTCGCACAAGGCCCCGGCGGAGAATTACCCGTTCTGCACCATCGAGCCGAACCTCGGCGTTGTCACCGTGCCGAACCCGCGGCTCGAACCGCTCGCCCAAATCGCCAAAGTCACCACGCTCATCCCGACGACGATTGAATTCGTGGACATCGCCGGCCTTGTGAAAGGCTCGTCACAGGGTGAGGGCCTGGGCAATAAATTTCTCAGCCACATCCGCGAGGTGGAAGCCATGGTGCATGTCGTGCGCTGCTTCGAGGACCCCGACATCATGCATGTCACGGGCAGCGTGGACCCGGTGCGCGACATCGAAATCGTCAATACCGAACTGGTGCTGGCCGACATTGAAACGGTCAAGAAGCGGCGGGAAAAAATCGCCAAGGACGTGAAACGCGGCGACAAGCACGCCCAGCTGGAGGAGCATCTGCTGGAAAAGATTGGCGCCCAGCTGAACACCGGCAAGCCGGCCAACACGCTCGCGTTGTCGATGTCGCCGGATGAGAAAACCATCCAGCGCAGCTTCTTCCTCCTGACCGACAAACCCACCGTCTTCGCCTGCAACGTCAAGGAAGGCGACCTCGCCACCGCCGGCAGCAATCCGTTTGTCCAGAAAGTGCGCGACCACGTGAAGGCGCATCTCGCGTGCGAAGCCGTTGTCGTCAGCGCGCAGATTGAAAGCGACCTCGTGGATTTGTCGCCGGACGAAGCCAAGGAATTTTTGCAGGAACTGGGCGTTGCCGAATCCGGTCTCGGCCAGCTTATCCGCGCCGCCTATCAGGTATTGGGATTGCGGACTTTTTTCACGTTCAACGAAAAAGAGGTCCGCGCCTGGACGATTCACGCCGGCGACACGGCGTCGCGGGCCGCCGGAACCATCCACACCGACTTCGAGCGCGGGTTCATCAAGGCGGAGACGGTGAACTGGGATGAACTGGTGAAATGCGGCTCGGTCGGCCACGCCCGCGAGACCGGCCACTACCGCATCGAGGGCCGCGATTACGTCGTCAAGGACGGCGACGTGCTGCTGTTCAAATTCAACGTCTGACCTCGCCGGGTGGGGGCGGCGGGTCGCCGACCTAAATTCATTTCGTTCAGGGACGGCGGCACGCCATCCCTCCCAATTAATCACAGAATTTTTCTGAATCTCCTTCAACACTTCCACAAACCGGTCCGCCTCAGTCTGCGTGTTGTAATAATAACTGGTGCGGGAGCGTGGGGCGCAACTTATGAAACCGGCACTTTTTCCAGGGCCGCTTTGAGGGCTTTTGCGTCCACGGGTTTGGCAACGTAATCGTCCATGCCCGCGGCCAGACAGCGGTCGCGGTCGCCTTGCATGGCATGTGCCGTCATCGCAATGATCCGCACGGGAGATAATTTTTGCGCCGCTTCCAGTTCGCGGATTTTTTGCGCGGCTCCGTAACCATCCAGTTCTGGCATTTCGCAGTCCATGAGGATGGCCTGATATTTGCCCTTTTGCCAGGCTTCCACGGCTTCGAGTCCGTTTTTTGCGACATCCACCACGCAGCCCAGTTTCTTGAGCTGTTTCAACCCGACCATCTGGTTGACCGGGTTGTCCTCGGCCATCAGAACCCGCAGGCCGCTGGCAAGTTCGGAAGAGCCGGCTGCGGCGGCCTCCGGTTTCGGGGCGGAGGGCGCTGGTGAATTTTGTTTGGCGTATTGCAAGGTGAAAGAAAAGGTCGAGCCTTCGCCGGGACGACTGATCAGGGCGAGGGTGCCGTTCATCAATTCGACGAGCTTGCGGCAAATGGCCAGCCCCAGGCCGGTGCCGCCGAACCGGCGGGTGGTAGAGGAATCCGCCTGATTGAAGGATTGAAACAATTTTTTCTGGTTCTCCTCCGAAATTCCAATGCCGGTGTCGCGAACGGAAAAGGACAGCCTGACGTCATCGCCGGTTTCTTCCAGTAGCGTGATTTCCAGGGAGACTTCGCCCTGTTCGGTGAATTTGACGGCGTTGCTCAACAGGTTCAGCAAAATCTGCCGCAGCCGGGAAGGGTCGCCGACCAACTGCGTCTGGACGTTGGGCGGGAGCGAAGATTTCAAGGCAATTCCCTTGGCCAGCGCCCGTGGTGCGAGCAACTCGACGGAATGTTTCACGGTCTCGCGCAAATCAAAGGCCACTTTTTCAAAAGTCATCTTGCCCGCCTCGATTTTTGAAAAGTCGAGGATGTCGTTGATGATGGTGAGCAACGAATCGGCGCTGACTTTGATGGTGCTGGCAAAATCGCGCTGGTCCGCCGTCAAGGGGGTGTCGAGCAACAGGTCAATCATGCCAATGACGCCGTTCATGGGCGTGCGGATTTCGTGGCTCATGTTGGCGAGAAATTCGCTTTTGAACTTGGTGGCGACGAGCGCGGCTTCGGCCAGTTTCTGGGTTTTTTCCGTGGCCTCCATCAACAGTTTGTTGGCCGCGCCCAATTCGTTGTTGGTCTTTTTGAGTTCGACGGTCCGTTCGCCGACCATGGCTTCCAGTTCATCCAGACGGAGCTTGGCCTGATAATAGAGCCGCCATTTTTCGGTCATGGAAATGGCCAGTTGTAAAACTTCGATGCTGTCGAATGGCTTTTTCAAGATGACCAGCCGGTCGGAGTAGCCGAGCCGTTTCAACATATCCTCCCAAGAATAATCCGAATAGGCGGTGCAGATGACGACTTGCAGGTCGGGATATTTTTGCCAGATTTGGGCCGTGGTTTCGACCCCGTCCCAGCCTGGCGGCATGCGCACGTCCACAAAGGCCATGGCATAAGGGGAATCTTGCTGGAGGCTCTTTTCGATGGAGTCGAGGCCTTCCTTCCCCTGAAACGCCGAGTCAATTTGAAACTCGGGCAGGTCAACGTTCGGCGCCGCCTCATCGAACAGGACGGCCTCAGCTTCAGCCAAGTCACCCACCGCGTCCTTTTTTTTCCGGCTCAGGATTTTGCGAAAATCTTCGTGGATGTCCTTGTTGTCATCAATCACAAGGATGCGATGGTTGTTATTGGGATTAACGTTCATGCCGTGGGCGTCGGTTTTTGGACGGGCAGTTCCAGGGTGAAAGTGGCGCCGCGATCCAGTCCTTCGCTGGAGGCCACCAGCTTCCCACCCAACTCTTTCGCGGCCAGGGCGCCGCTGTGCAGGCCAAAGCCGTGGCCGTTCTTTTTCGTGGTGAACCCGAGGTTGAAAATCCGGGTCATATTTTCCGCGGGAATTCCCACCCCATTGTCGGCCACCGATATTTTGACGGTGTTGTCGCCGTTGGCGATGCGCAGGGTGATTTGTTTGTCCTCCCGGCCGGAATTGTCGCAGGCATACTTGGCATTGCGGATGACGTTCACGAGGATTTGCAGCACTTTATGTTTCTCGACCAAAATCGGCGGCACTTCGGCATACTCGCGAACCAACTTCACGTGATGGCGTTCTATCGAGCCAATGTTCATGCGGATGGCGTCTTCCATCAGGTCAGCACCCGACAGCGACTCCTGGATGCCGGGAGATTTCGCATAACTTTGCTGCATGGCGACAATCTCCTTGATGTGCATGATTTTTTTCGCGAGCGAACCGGCTTCGAGCAAAATCTCCTCCTGCTCTTGCGCCAGATGAGTGGCGAGATTCGACAGGTAATCCAGTAACTGTTTGCCTTTCGGGTCGTTGGTCAGAAAGCCGGCGAGATCGCTTTCGTGCGCGCGCATCAGCGCGACGGCTTTGGCGATGTTCGGCACTTTTGAATCCCGGATTTTCTCGGAAATAATGGAGCTGGAAACGTTGACGCTGTTCAACACATTGCCGACGTTATGGAGGACGCTGGTGGCCACTTCCGACATTCCAGCCTGGCGGGACACTTCCAAAAGCTGCTTATGCACCTGTTCGAGCTTTTCCTCCGCCTGCTTGCGCGCGGTGATGTCCCGGCCAATGCCCATCAGTCCGACAATCTTTCCAGTTTGGTCGCGCAGCGGCAGCTTGCTGGTCAACAACCAGCGTTTCTCGCCCGCGTCGTTCAGGAAATACTCCTCCCGGTTGATGACCGGCTCGCCCTGAATCACCCTCTGGTCGTCGGCCCAGAATTGTTCGGCCACTTCCTTGGGAAAAAGATCAAAATCACTCTTGCCGATGGCCTCGGCCTCGGTCTGGCAGCGGAGATTTTTCAGGTCTGCGGGATTGGCCATCGTCTTTCGGCCGGCAGCGTCCTTGGCATAGATGCAATCCGGCAGGTTGTCCACGAGTGTCCGCAACAGCAACTGTTCGTGTGAAATCCCGGCCGTGCGTGCAGGAGAAGCGTCGGCGCCATTGATGACTTTGGCAGCGGGTGGATTCATTGGGCGGCTTCCTGTGGGTAACAAGATTTACTCAACCAGAAGCATCCTGCACCTGTAGTTTGCCCGGCACCAACGGGATGGTCGCGGTTGAGATGCAGCTTCGGTTGAATTCTTGAAGGTCCATGCCCCAACGTTGCGCCGACGGAACCGCGGGCGTTTTGACCGTTTAATATCACGACGATTCCCGCTCCAGCCGTGAACGGCTGAGGCGGACAAAAAACGACTGGTAATGGAAAAAGGCGTGCCATTAATGAAGAATAACGCAGCAACGGCTATGCCATCCCCCCGCCTCCACCCGAAAGATAAACACTTGATGTTACGCCTGAAAAGAAGCGTCCGCCGACTTCAAGGGGTACAAGTCCGGTGAATTGATTTCAGGGTCGCTGATTGTGAATGACTTGTGAATAAGTTTTTGAAGGATTACCATTTTGAGGCACACCGTTTGCATACTTGGACGGTATGCACAAACATTCCTTTGATGCCTCTGAAACCCGTGATGAGGTTGAAATAACGCTCGACGGCCTGCCCGTGGGATTACCATCCGGGTGCCGCTCGCTGAATGCCATTCGCTGCCGTCTCGAAACGCTCGCTTTGGAAAGACAGCGCGTATTGTGCTCCTTGAATATTGACGGCCAGCCGGTAAATCTTGCCCTGCCATTGCGAGATCAAGAAGTTTTTTGCCGGGTTGAGGCCGGGACGGTCGCCTTGGAAGAAACGGCCCTGCTGTTGCTCAAGAAGGCTTATCAACAAACAGACTACGCCCGGGAGTGTGTTGAAACCGCCCTCACCCTGGTCCTCATCAACGATGGCCGGGTGGCGCGCGAGGTCTGGTGGAATCTGGTTTCGGCCCTGAAAGAGCCGGTGCTGACCTTGAGCTTGCTGCCGGAAAACATTTGCCAGCCATCGGACAATCGCACGTCACTCACTCAGCTCCGCAAGTGGCAGTTGGAACAGATTGCCGCCGTTATCCGGGACGTGGACGAAGCCTGCCATTCGGAAGACACCATTCCGCTCTCCAACGCGCTGGAAAACCGCGTGCTGCCTTGGCTGCAAAGTTTGAGTGAGCTTATCTGCCTGTGGCATGAAACAGTCCTGGCCGGTTCCCAGCTCGGAATCAACAGCGCGGTTTCCTGATCCGGGGGTGATTGGCGGTTCAGGATTATCGAACGCCATCCGGCTGTTCGACCATTTTTTATTCCCGGGACCGTCTCAGGTTTTTGAAGAGAAAAAACCAGAAGATGGGCGCAACAAAGGCGCACACTTTCAGGGAGAAAAGCAAATAGCCAAAAATGATCAATGGTCTGGTGCGCAATTTGTCTGCCGCGCCATTTCTTAGAACTTCCCCCTGAGAAAACACCTGGAGGTATGGCATCATGTTGTTGTAAGGCCCGACGGCACTGCCGCAATGTTCACAAAACCATGCGTTGGGAGGTTGCTGATTGAAACAGCGATGGCAGATTTCCACCGCTTCCGGCTCCTCCAGCTTGCTTTCGACCTCGGCATCCCACGGATCAGGTTTGAGGGGCGACTCGCGAATCCAGAGGATAAACTGCCACAGTCCGGCCAGGAGCAAAAACCCCAGCCCCAGTCCAGCCACCATCTGATTTGGATCACTGGTTCCAAGCATAAGAAACCGTGGCAACCTTCCACTTTGTTTCCCGCAAGTCAAGGTCTCCATCGCGGTTGAGCCGCGATTCCCGCCGCAACGGCTTCCTGCGGCAACGCCTGCCAATAACAAGAAAATTATTTCTTCAGCTTGGGCGCGGGTGCGGAAACGTCTTCGGGCATCGCGGCGGTGTCCTTGATGACTTTTGACAGCAACGCCAGAGCCTGGCGCGCCTTTTGTTCCTCCGGAGTCAGATTGCTGCCGTTGGCCAGGCGGTCCATGCGTTTTTCGACTTCTTTCAACGCCGCGGCCATTTCATCAATGTGCTCTTTCAGCGCGTGGCCTTCGTCATTCTTTTTGAGGGACTCATTAATCACCTTTCTTATGAAGATCCAAGGTTATCCTCCCCAAACATGCACATTCAAACAGGCCAATCCTCGCTGATGTCAAATGATGAGACAGGCGAATGTCCCAATATCCCAAGGTCACATTCTCTGACTGCTTTTATTGCCTGCGAAGGCGGAATGGATCGGCGGCGGTCTGCCAAGCTGCCGCCTTGAAGAATACT
>Ga0224533_1000172_pt1 | contig 9552 bp, 7 predicted proteins | sample 714E11014metaG_FD_172018 | JGI IMG/M metagenome (GOLD analysis project Ga0224533, IMG submission 172018) | Peat soil microbial communities from Stordalen Mire, Sweden - 717 E1 10-14 | ecosystem: Environmental > Terrestrial > Soil > Wetlands > Peat | place: Sweden: Norrbotten County, Stordalen Mire... | reverse complement strand
TATCAGTACACGCAGAAGTTCGACGCCGCTCTGCTAAAAGCGGGCGAGAATTCCATGACGCTCACCGTTCCGGCGGGAGATCTCACCAGCGGCGTGGTTTGGGATTACCTGCGCCTGGAGCTGAACTACGGCAGTTCGGTCTTTCCGGCGCCGCCGGCGCAATAGCAAGGTCTCTCCGCTTCGGGGCGAGCGATGCCTCGCCCGCGCCCCGCGAATTGCGAGCCCGGCCGCCATCGGCTACACTGGCACGCATGAAGTCAAACGCGGTCCTGCCGCTGATTGCTCTTACCGTCTTCCTTTCCGTTCATCCGCGGTGCGCGGCTGCATCGCGCTATGCGCCTCCCGCGTCGCCGCGCGTCACCTACAATTTCAACCCGGGCTGGAAGTTCATCCGCCAGGATGCGCCCGGCGCCCAGGAGCCGTCGTTCGACGACTCCCAGTGGGAGACCGTCAGCACTCCGCATTCGTTCAACGATGTCGATTCGTTCCGCGTGATCATCGACCACAGCGGCGGCGATCGCGGCACTTACAAGGGCCTGAGCTGGTACCGGAAGCGCTTCAAGCTGCCGGCCGAGGCCGCGGGGTCGAAAGTGTTCGTCGAGTTCGAGGGCATGCGTCAGGCCGGGGACGTCTATTTCAATGGCAAGCCTTTCGGCCTCTATGAAAACGGTATAACGGGCTACGGCGTGGACCTCACTTCCGCGGCGCTGTTCGGCGACCGGGACAACGTGCTGGCCGTGCAGGTGGACAATCGCACAAGCTACAAGGAGCGGGCCACGGACACGAGTTACCGGTGGAACGCCAACGATTTCAACCCCGACCACGGCGGGCTCAACCGGCGCGTATGGCTGCACGTCACAGGCAGGATCTACCAGACCCTGCCGCTGTATTACGGCCTGGGGACCACCGGTACTTATATCTATTGCACGAATTACAACATCGCGGGCCATAGCTGCGAAGTTACGGTGGAATCGCAGGTCCACAATGCCACGGCCGATCGCAGGGTCCCGCAAACGAATGTCACATTGTCGGCCGCCGTGGTGGATAAGGACGGCGTGGTCCGCGCCACGTTCAAGGGCGATGGCGTCGATATTATGTCCGGCGCGAAGACCGTTCTAACCGCCAAAGGCCCGCTGGCCAACGCACGATTCTGGAGCCCCGACGATCCTTATCTTTACGACGTCTATACCATCCTGACCGCCGATGGCAAAGTGATCGACGTCAACAAGGCGACAACCGGGTTCCGTAAGACCGAGTTTAAGGGCGGCGCCGGAGTGGGCGGAGTCTATATCAATGACAAGTTCGTCTATCTCAAGGGATTCGCTCAGCGCACCAGCAACGAATGGGCCGGCGTGGGCGCAGGCTATCCCGAATGGATGCACGATTTCACCGCACAGATGATTCGCGATAGCAACGGGAATTACATGCGCTGGATGCACGTAGCGCCGCAGAAGGTGGATGTGGAGGCGTATGACCGCATCGGCATCGTCGAGGTGGCGCCCGCGGGCGACAAGGAAGAAGATGCGCAAGGCCGCCAATGGGAGCAGCGCGTGGAGGTCATGCGCGATACCCTCATCTACTTCCGCAACAACCCCAGCGTGCTTTTCTGGGAAGCGGGTAACACCGGAGTCACTGCATCCCAGATGCGCCAGATGGTGGACTTGCGCAAAGAGTTCGACCCGCACGGCGGCCGGGTTATGGGCTGCCGCTCGCTGACGGACCCGGGGGCGAGGACGGCTACGGAGTGGTTCGGCACAATGCTGGGCGGACCCTACGATGCCCAGATGCGCGACAAGGCGCCCCTCATCGAGACCGAGGACTTCCGCGATGAAGGCGCACGCCGCTTCTGGGACGACTTCTCGCCTCCCTATTTCGGGTTCAAGAAGGGGCCGAACGACACCTGGAACTACAATTCCGAGACCTTCGCCCTGGCGCAGGTCAAACGCTATTGGTCGTTCTGGTCCAGCCGCATTTCCAACACGAATCCGGAGCAGTCCAAGTGGTCGGCTTATGCATCCATCTATTTCATCGATTCCGACGCCGACGGCCGGCAGGATTCGAGCGAGGTCTGCCGCGTCAGCGGCAAGGTGGACGCCGTGCGCCTGCCCAAGGAGGTTTACTTCGTCGAACGCGTGATGCAGAACGAGAAGCCGGACATCCACATCATCGGGCACTGGACGTACCCGGCCAATACGACCAAGACGATGAACGTCGTCGCCAACAATGTGGATAGCGTCGAGCTATTCGTGAACGGCGCTTCCAAAGGCAAGGTCGCTCAGCCGGAGAGTGGCTATCTCTACGCCTTCCCGAACATCGCGTTCACGGCGGGCGCGATCAAGGCCGTGGGCTACAAAGGCGGCGTTGCCGTTACGCAGCATGAGTTGAAGACCGCCGGCGCTCCCGCGGCCATCAAGCTCACCTTGCACACCGCTCCAGGCGGCTTTCGCGCCGACGGCGAAGATGTCGCTCTGATCGACGTCGAAGTGGTGGATGCCAACGGCGAGCGTTGCCCCACCGACGACGCCCGCGTGGATTTCAACTGGGAGTCGATTGGACGGGCTGTTTCGGCCACCGGGCCGGCCATCTGGCGGGGGGGCTATAACTCCGGCAAGACTAACACCACTAACAACCTCTATCTCAACACCGAAGACGGCATCAATCGCGTAGCCATGCGCTCCACTCTGATGGCGGGGACTATCCGGCTAACGGCTAAGAGAGAAGGCTTGAAGTCCGCGACGATCACCTTCGACTCGAAAGCGGCCGCTATCTCGGACGGGCTCATGCGGGATGCCCCGCAAACCGTGTCGCCCGAGGCGCAGTAGACCCGATCCCGAAGTATGACTTGGGCTTATCCGTTATTTACGGCCGTACGAATCGAACTGGCGCTGGCGATTTTGCTGGCGATCACCCTGGCTGGCTTGCGGGGGCGCCGGAGCATTGGCTTCGGCCTTCTGCTCGCGGCCTCCGCCGTGCTGCTGGGCGCCTTGGGGGCGGTAATGCTGTTCCCACGGCAGCTCGGACTGATGCTGACCCGGCAGTATGTGGAAAGGGCCTTGCACAACGATCCGCTGGCGAGCTTGCCGGAGGGCCTTCATGCGGGGCTCTGCGGGTCGGGTTCGCCGCTGCCGGACCCCACGCGGGCCGGCCCGTGCGTTTTCGTGGTCGCCGGCAAACACCTCTATGTCGTCGATGCGGGCGAAGGCTCTCCGCGCAAGATGGCGCTCATGGGCCTGTCACCGGGGCGGATCGACGCGATCCTGCTGACCCATTTCCACTCCGACCACATCGGCGGGCTGGGTGAGATGATGCTCCAGCGGTGGGGCAGCGCCAGCCACAAGGATCCGGCCGTGGTGATTGGGCCGCAGGGCGTGGAATCGGTGGTCCGGGGCTTCAATGAAGCCTATGCTTTGGACAAAGGGTACCGCGTGGCCCACCATGGCGAAGCGACGATGCCGCCCTCCGGCGCGGGCGGCGTGGCTCGGCCATTCACCCTGGCGCCGGGCTCGGATGCCGGCCAGGTGGTGTGGCAGCAGGACGGGCTGACCATCACGGCGTTCGCCGTGGCGCACGCCCCTGTTTTCCCGGCGGCCGGCTACCGGTTCGACTACGGCGGCCGCTCGGTGGTGATCAGCGGCGATACGGCGCCCTCGCCCACGCTGGCCAAGTTCGCGCGCGGCGCCGACGTCCTGTTCCACGAAGGCCTGCAGACGGCGATGGTCTCCGTGTTGCATGACGCCGCCGTGCGAAACAAGCGGGCGACGTTGGCCAAGATCACCGCCGACATCCCTTCCTACCACACCACCCCGGAAGCCGCCGCCCGCATCGCGCAGCAGGCTGGAGTTCGATACCTGATGTTCTATCACGTCATCCCCCCGCTGCCCATCGATTTCCTGAACGCCGCCTTCCTCGGGGATGCTCCGAAGATCTTCAAAGGGCCTATCACCGTGGGCCGCGACGGAATGCTGCTGAGCCTGCCCACCGGGAGTACGACCGTGAGGATGCGCGAACTGCTCTGACGGTAGGCCTTGGATGCGGGGGGCGGGGAATGGCCCAACAGAGCCACCCTGGTGGTTTCCAGCCGGATCGGCTTTCCGGGCATTGCGGCAATGTGTTTTAGAATCAATGAATTGAGAGCTGGCAAGCCAAGTGCTCTACTACTGGCGGAGGCTTGATATGCGGAGCTTAATGATTGCAGTGATTTCCCTCACGCTGGCAGCGACTGGGTTCGCCCAAGCCCGGCGAGGCGGCGGCGCCGGGGGTGGCGCCAGAGCGGGAGGGGGAGCGCGAGCGTTCGCTGGCGGGTCCGTCCGTGGCGGCTATGCCGGCGGCGGCGGCATGAGCCGGGGATTCGTGGGCTCCAACCGCGGGTATGTGGGCGTTGGGCGCCCTTACGTTGGCGGTTACTACGGCAGCGGGTATGGTTACGGATACGGCATGGGGATGGGCTATGCCGCGCCTTACGCGGCGCCTTGCTACGGCCCGTACTCCTACGGCGAATACGGTTGCGGATACGCGCCCTATGGCTACGGCTACCCAGCCTACGGATACTATGGGGCCCCGGCGGTCCGCGGGTATGCGCCGCGTCCCAGGGTGATGGTGGGCGGCGGATGGCAGCGTTTCGGTAGGCGTTGAAAACTGGGGACAGTAACCAATTACCTATTTTCGGCCACCGCTCTGGGGTGCGCGGAAACTGGGTAATTGGTTACTGTCCCCAGTTACGTCAAGTCGGTGTAGCCCTTGGCGCCCGGCGTGTAGAACGTGGCTTTATCCGGCTCGTTGAGCGGAGCGTCGCGCTCCAGGCGCTGCACCAGGTCCGGATTGGCGAGGTAGGATGTACCGAAGACGATGGCGTCGGCTCGGCCATCCGCCAGGACCCGTTCCGCTTCCGCTTTCCCGAAACCACCACCCACCAGCAGCGTTCCCGCAAAGGCCTCCCGCAGAGCGGTTTCAGCGCCGATACCAGCCCGCATGACGTGCAGGTAGGCTGGCCGATGGGGGGCGATGGCCTTGGCCAGCGCAAGATGTTCGGGCATCGGGTCGTCAAACTGGATGTCGTTGAAGTTCATGCCCGGGCTGACCTTCATGCCGACTTTTCCAGGCGAGCCGGCGGCGGCGATCATCGCCTCCAACGTTTCCACCACGAAGCGAATGCGGTTCTCCACGGAGCCGCCGTAGGCGTCGCTGCGCTGGTTGGCGCCGGGGCTCAGGAATTGGTTGGGCAGGTAGCCCGATGCGGAGTGCAACTCCACGCCATCGAAGCCGGCGGCCAGCGCATTCCGCGTGGCCTGGGCGTATTCTTCGATCACGGAGGGAATTTCGGCAAGCTCTAACGCCCGCGGCATGTCGTTGGGCTGCATGCCCAGGGAATCGGTCCACATCTGGCCGGCCGCGCGGATGGCGGAGGGCGCCACCGGGGGATCGGGGATGTTGCGGTTGGCCGAGTGCGCGATCCGCCCGACGTGCATGAGTTGGAGAAAGATCGTGCCGCCGCGCGCGTGCACGGCCGCAGTCACGTTGCGCCAGGCGGCTATCTGGGCTGGACTGTAGATTCCGGGGGTTCGCGCGTAGCCCATGCCGGCCAGGCTGGGGCCGGTGCCCTCGGTGAGGATCAGGCCGGCGTCCGCGCGCGAGCCGTAGTATTCGGTGGCCAAGGGAGAAGGGACTCCCTGCGCATCGGCGCGGGCGCGCGTCATCGGCGCCATCACCACACGGTTGCGCAGCAGGAAGTCGCCCAGTGGAACAGGTGAAAAGAGGCTCATTTGCTCTTAGGATGTGTCGGAGCGGCCGCCAGATGCAAGTGAGTCGGGTTCCGCGAGGGCGGCGGACTGGCCTAGAATAGAGCCTGCGGCCACCGAAGCGGGCCGCCAGGAGGCGCATTTTGAAACCAGGCGCGAGCGCCGCGGAACGGACGGCGTATGGCAAGAGCCGGCGCGAAAGCGTGAGCCGTGCGGCTCACGCGAACCTGCAGCCCAAAGAGCGGGGGTTCGACCCGCTGGTCGCGCTGCGGTCGAGCGAGGAAGGCCGGGTCCCGGCGCTGTTGCCGGTGAAGTACGGGCGGATGAAAGCGTCGCCCTTCGCGTTCTTTCGCGGCGCCGCGGCCGTCATGGCGGCGGACCTGGGCAGGCTGCCCAATTCCGGCCTGCTGGCGCAACTCTGCGGGGATGCGCATGTGCAAAACCTGGGGTCGTTCGCCACCCCGGATGGCAAGCTGGTGTTCGATCTGAACGATTTCGACGAGTCCATTCGCGGGCCCTTCGAATGGGACCTCAAGCGCATGGCGGCGAGCATTGTGCTGGCCGGCGGGGAGTCGGGACACGATCGCGCCGGAGCGAAGAGCGCGGCGGAGGCATTCGCCGGGAGATACTGCCGGGCCATCGGCGAGTTTTCGCGGCAGCCGATTCTCGAAGTAGCGCGGCACTCCATCCACCGCGAGAAGCGCGTCCGGCCCATCCACGCCGCGCTGCGCCAGTCCCAGCGCGGGAATCCGCGGGACCTGATCGAGAAGCTCACCGAACCCAACCTGCGCGGGCGGCCGCATTTCCGCGATGCCAAGCCGGTGCTATGGCGGATTCGGGGAGCCAAGGCCCGCCTGATTCTGGATTCGCTGGCGGAATACCGCGAGAACCTGGCCCCCGAGCGCCGCCATCTCTTCGATCTGTTCCACCCCGTGGATGTGGGCTTCAAGGTGGTGGGGACGGGGAGCGTGGGACTGCGCGATTACGTGGCGCTGTTCGAGGGCAATAGCCCGGGCGATCCCATGTTCCTGCAAATCAAGCAGGAGGCGCCGTCGGTCTACGCCAGGTACCTGCCGGAAGAGACTCACCCGCACCAGGGACGGCGCACGGCGGAGGGGCAGCGGGCCATTCAGCCCATATCGGACCTTCTTTTGGGGTGGACGACGATCGGCCAGGAGCAATACCTGGTGCGGCAATTGAACGACCACAAAGGGAGCATCGATCTGCAACGGCTGCGCGGAGATGGCCTGGAGAGCCTGGCGCTGGTAGCCGGCGAACTGCTGGCGCGGGGGCACGCGCGCTCCGGCGACGCGTGCGCCATTTCTGGCTACATCGGCGCGGGCGCGAAATTCGTGAAGGCGCTGCGGGATTTCGCCTGCGAATACGCGGACCAGACGGTGGCCGATTATGCGGTCTTCGTGGCGGCCATCAAGAGCGCGAAGATCAAGGCGGCGGCCTAGGCCGATCTTCTCGCAGGTGGTCGGGCTCCGCGCTGTGGCGCACGCACTCATGCGTGCCGCGTCGGCACTCATGCCGACGCTTGTCCGCGACGCTCTGTCTCCAGCTTGTCCATGGTGAGTTCGTCCCCCGCCACCGTGCCGGTTTCCGCCACCGAGCCGGCCGGAAGCTCGAGCACCGAGTGCGCCGTGAGGCAGGCCGAAAGCCGCCAGGGCCGCACCGCATGCCGCACCTTGCGAACCCTGAGCCGCTTGTCCAGGTAGACCAGGTCGATGGGGAATTTCATGAAGAACGTGTGGACCGATTCGCACGGCGCAATCCACAACCCTTCGCCCGGCGCCAGGCTGGTGTGCTTGAGCAGCCCCACACGCCGTTTCTCGCTGGTATCGGCCACGTCGGCATGGCTGGCCAGCACCGTCTGCCGGGTTTGATTGCGGATTAGAATCGTCAAGCTGTCACCTCTTCGATTGTAAACACCTGGCGGCGCGTGTTCACCCCGATGGCGGCGCCCCCGCAACCTGTATCATCGAATTCTGGGCTTCATGATCTCGCTTACTGGCGTTTCCAAGCACTACATCGGTAAAAGGAAAGTGGTGGCGCTCGATTCCATCGACCTGCGCATCGGGCGGGGAGAGATGGTTTCGATTGTGGGGCCTTCGGGTTCCGGGAAATCCACGCTGCTAAACCTGATTGGCGGCCTCGACCGCCCTACCTCGGGAGAGATCGCCATCGACGGCCAGCCCATGGCGGCGCTCTCCGACGACGGACTCACGCGCCTGCGGCGCGACAAGATCGGATTCATCTTCCAGTTCTTCAATTTGCTGCCCAGCCTCACCTGCGTCGAAAACGTCGCTCTGCCGCTGCATTTGAAAGGGCTGCCGCGCAAGGAAATCGATGAGCGCGCGCGAGAACTGCTGGAGCTGGTGCGGCTGGAGCAGCGGTTCGACCATCTGCCGGACGAACTTTCAGGGGGCGAGCGGCAGCGCGTGGCCATCGCGCGGGCGCTGGCCTTTCAACCGCCGGTCCTGCTGGCCGATGAGCCCACCGGCAACCTGGACACCCACACCGGGGCCGACATTTTGGATCTGATCCGCGACCTGCACCAGCGGCTGAAGTCGACCATCGTGGTGGTGACGCACGATCAGAACGTGGCACAGAGCTGCGAGCGAACCGTGACCCTGCGCGACGCCCGCATCGCGGGAGACGTGCGGCGGTGAGGCTGCTTCGCCTGATCGGGCTGCCGTACGCGCGCAAACATCTGCTGCGTTCCATCCTCACCACGGCCGGCATCGTGCTGGGAGTGGCGCTGCTGGTTGGCATGCGCACGGCCGACGAATCCGTGCTGCGCGCCTTCAATCAGACCGTGGACCGCATCGCCGGGAAAACCCAGTTGCAGGTGAGCGCCGGCGATTCGGGCTTCGGGGAAGACGTGCTCGATCGCGTGGAGGCGGTGGCCGAAGTGCGCGCCGCCGCGCCGGTGATCGAGGCGTCCGTGGATACCGGCCTGCCGGGGCAGGGCAAGCTGCTGATTCTGGCGGTGGATATGACCGGCGACCGCAGCCTCCGCGATTACGATTTCGATAGCGGCGACGACGACGTGGTCGACGATCCGCTGGTGTTCCTCGCTCAGCCCGATTCCCTCATCGTGACGCGCGAGTTCGCCGACCGCAACGGCTTGCGGACCGGCGCCAAGATTGCCTTCGATACCATGGACGGCCCCAAGCGGTTCACCGTGCGCGGGATTCTCAAGGCGGGCGGCATGGCGTCGGCCTTCGGCGGCAACCTGGGGATCATGGACATCTACGCGGCGCAAAAGGTGTTCGGGCGCGGGCAGAGGTTCGACCGCATCGATGTGGGCCTCGGCGAAGGCGTGTCCATTGAGCGGGGCCAGGCCGCCATCGAGCGCGCCCTGGGCCCGGGCTTCCGCGTCGAGCCGCCTTCCAGCCGGGGGCGGGAGTTCGAATCGCTGGTGGGCATCTACACCCTGGCGATGGGCATATCGAGCGCGTTCGCGCTGTTCATCGGCATGTTCATCATTTACAACTCGTTCGCCATCGCGGTGACCGAGCGGCGCGCGGAAATCGGGATTCTGCGCGCGCTGGGGGCCACGCGCGGCCAGATACGCGGGCTGTTCCTGGCGGAAAGCGGGATCGCGGGCCTGGTGGGATCGCTGGCGGGGGTGGGCGTGGGCCTGGCGTTCGCGCGCAGCCTGACGGGGATGACCGGCCAGCTTATGGAATCGATGCTGGGGGTGCCGCAGAACGCGCAGGCCATCGCGCTGGAGCCTTGGTGGCTGGCCATGGCCGTGGCGTTGGGCGTGGCGGTGAGCATGGCGGCAGCCTTCATCCCGGCGCGGAAC
>Ga0224533_1000171_pt1 | contig 9572 bp, 10 predicted proteins | sample 714E11014metaG_FD_172018 | JGI IMG/M metagenome (GOLD analysis project Ga0224533, IMG submission 172018) | Peat soil microbial communities from Stordalen Mire, Sweden - 717 E1 10-14 | ecosystem: Environmental > Terrestrial > Soil > Wetlands > Peat | place: Sweden: Norrbotten County, Stordalen... | reverse complement strand
CAGGTGAACGAGCCGCCGCTGACAGGCTTGCCGGCATAGTTCAGGTAGGCGTAGCACTCATCCAAAAGCAGGAAAATCCCGCGCTCGTGCGCCATATGAACGATGCGTTCCAGGTCTTCGGCCGAGACCACCGAGCCGGAGGGATTCGACGGCGTATTGAGGATGATCGCCTTGGTCTTGGGCGTGATCGCCTTCTCTATCGCGTCCGCCGTGACGCGGAAGTTCTCCGCCTCCTGCGTCTCCAGGAAGACGACCTTGCCGCCGGCGTACTGAATGATGTCCTTGAAGCTGACCCAGTAGGGGACGGGCAGGATCACCTCGTCGCCGTGATCGACGAGGACTTGGATGGCGTCGAAGAGTGCCAGCTTGCCGCCGGTGGTGAAGATGGCCTCGTCGATGCCGTAGTCGGAGCCGAAGTCGGCGGTGTGGCGATCGACGATGGCCTTGCGCACGTCGGGAATGCCGGGCACGACGGTGTATTTGGAGAAGTTGGCCTCGATGGCGGCGATGGCCGCGTCCTTGATGTGTCGCGGGGTGGGGAAATGCGGCTCGCCCGCGCCGAAATCGACGAGATTGGCGCCTTGAGCGCGCAGCTTGGCAGCCTCGGCGGCCACGGCCATGGTGGCGGAGACCTCGATCCGGCCAATGCGGTCGGTAAAGACTTTGGGTGAAGAGCTTGCGGTCGTCATCATACCTTCTATTTTTACAGATTTTAGGGCAACAGCAAAATAGCGGTGGTAAGATCACCTCAAAATATCTTCGAGCTAATGCCCCGGTGAGGCGTCTGTCTGGGTAGAAGGGGCTTATGGCTTCGATTGCGGGAGGCAGCTTGATTTCGTTCGCCACGAAGAGCGTGCAGGTGGAGGTTGACCTCGCCGCTCTCGTGGAGACTTACTCGCGGCTTCTCTTCCGCGTCGCTCATTCCGTTCTGCGCACTCGCGCCGAGGCCGAGGATGTGGTCCAGGATGTCTTTGTTCGCGTGATCGAGCGCCGCCGCTCTCTCCACGCCATCCGCGATATGCGCGTCTGGCTGGTGCGCATCGCATGGAATCTGGCTCTGGACCGCAGACGGCGCATCCGGCCGGAACAGATGGATGAGAGCTTCGCGGAGAGTCTGGCGGCGAGCGCTGTCTCCGCCGGCGAGAGGCTGGAACAAGCGCAGCGCATGAAGGTCGTCCTGCGCGAGATGGAGAGATTACCCAAGGCGGAGCGCCAGGTGCTGCTGCTCTCTGCCGTTGAGGAACTAGGCACGGCAGAGATGGCGGAAGTTCTGGGAAGAAGCGAGTCCGCTGTTCGAGCACTGCTCTTTCGCGCGCGAACGCGCCTGCGCGAGCGGCTCGAAGCACGAGGAGGCGAGCGATGAGGAATTCTGAGGAAACCATTGAAATGATCATGGCGGGCTTGCGAGACGCCGAAGCCTCACCGGGCATGGAGGGCCGCATTTTGGCTTCGGTTGAGGCACGCGCATCAGAGCGCCGGGTTGCAACTCCTCGTTGGGCGTGGGCCATGGCAATGGCGGGCGTGGCCGCTGCTTTGTTGTTCATTGCGATTTCGTCCATCCATCGGCACGGACAACCACCAGCGCAGGCGCAGCAGCACGTTCTTCCCGCTGAGACGGCCCGCGATGCGCAGCCAGCAACGCTGCTTTCGCAGAAACCGATCGAGTTCAATAAGGCCGTAGCGCCACGGAGAACTGGAGCCCGCATCCGCTCTGAAGAGGCAGTGCTTCTCAGCGATTTGCACACCCCCAGTCATCCGGCTCCGGAAGCGCCCTTGACGCAAGAGGAGAAACTGCTGCTGCGCGTGGTTCACAAGGGCGATCCGCAAGTCATTGCGATGTTGGACCCTGAGGAGCGCGCCCGGCAGGAAGCGAAGAGTGAAGCGGAATTTCAGAAGTTTGTCGAGCAATCCGGCAAAGACGTTCACGAATCAGATCAAACCACGGAGTGAAAGGGAGAAAACCAATGAAACGGAAAATCGGAATTTTTGGAATCGCGCTGCTGCTTAGTTCATGCAGCATGACAGTTATGGCGCAGACGGATGCGCCTGCGCCCAAAGCGAACGAAACGAAAGCCGAGATTGTGTCGCAAACCTATCGGCTGACCTACACGCTCACGGAGATGGACGGCAGTAAACGGATCGGAACGCAACATTTTGCGATCATTGTCAGTACAGATGAAAAAAACGGTTGGAATTATTCCCGGATTAAGCTGGGCAGCAAAGTTCCCATTGCAACAGCATCCTCCAAACCAGAGAATCCGGCGCGAACGGAGTTTCAGTATGTGGATGTTGGATTTAGTCTCGAAGTGCGTGTGCGGCAGTCTGCTACCGGCATCGAAGTTAATTCGCAGCTCGAACAGAGCGGCGTCTCTGAGGAGAAGTCCACTGTGGGCAGCAGCGATCCGGTGATCCGGCAGACGACTTTGCATAGTACCGCGCTGCTTACAGTGGGAAAACCGATTATGCTGGGCTCACTAGATCTGCCGGGAAGCACGCGGCATCTGGACATTGAGGTCGTTCTTGAAGTGCTGCGATAAGCCTCCCTGTTGTCTCGATAGTTCTTGCGGAATCCCAGGTATCTTTCTTGAATGCCTGGAATTTCCGTGTTAATTCGGGCCTAAGATGTCCAAGAGTTCACGGCGCGACATAGCCCGGTGTTGCGCCGATGTTGGAGGGCAGAGTCGCGCCGCGGCCCGCTACGGCGGCGGGGCCGTTGTCCACGTCCTGATAGCCCTGGAAGTTATAAGTTCTCGATGCCGAACCGGCCAGTTCGAAGGCCAGGCCGCGATAGGCCGTCAGGTCGGTCAGACTCGATTGCAGGGGCGCGGTAAGCGGATTCTGCCCGTTGAAGACGCTGCTTCCCGTATCGCCCCATGTGCCGGTCGCGGGATTGGTCAGCGCGCAGGTCGAACCCCCATTGCAGCTCACCGTCCAATCACCCCCGGCGACGGCGACAGCGCCGGTGTCGCCGGCAGCGCCCGCGGGAAGCAAGCGTAGATTGCTGACCGTGTAGTTGAATGAATTGGCAATCGGATCAAGAGCGAAGGTGATCGCCGAGACCTGGGAGAGATCCATGGGCACCTGATTCTGGCTCCATGCGCCTTGCGCCATCTGCGAGAAATCCACCTCGACGCGGCGCGGGCCGGGCGAAGGCGTCAGCGTAACGTAGGCGAAGTAATAAGCGTAGTCGGGGATGATACTGGTGGGCTGCACCAGCGCGACTTCCATGGGAAAAGGTTCGCCGAGCTGGTTGTGCTTGGCAATTCCCGCCGACCAGTCCGCGCCAATCACATTTGCACCAGGAACAAAATTGATTCCCTGGTGCTGCACGTCGAGAAAGGTATTGTTTTCGATGGTGTTGATGCCGGTGATGTTGGTTCCGCTCCACAGAATCTGCTGGGCGAGATTGTCGTGGAGATAGAAGTCATGGCTTCCCGCATCGAGATAGATCGCCGCGCCCCAGCGGACCTGGTTGTCTTTCAGGATGTTATAGGCGATTTCCGTGCCCTGGCCATCCACTTCCCACGCATTCAGGTTGCCGCAATCCTCCATGACGAGGCAGTTGCTCGTAACCAGATTGTTGAGCACCTTCGATTGGCTTCCTAACGTGATGCCCGCCTGGGCGGTGCGCTGAATGGTATTGTTCTGAATCAGATTCTGAGTGCCGTCAGAGGAGGCGATGCCCGCATCGTTGCTCCAGTTCAGGTCCTGATCCTGAATGGTCACCTGCTTGACGGTATTGCTGGAGCCTGCCAGATGTATGCCGCCGCGCCCGGCGAACTCGATCAAGCCGCCATCGATCAGATTGTTTGAACCAGAAACGTCAATGCCGCCGACATTTTGTGGATTAACATTGTACCCATCAAAGCCACGAATCCAATTGGGCGCATAGAGAAGAAAGTTCTTGATGGTGCAGGAGGTGCTGGTCTGCAGGTTGAACCAGCCGCCGCGCGCTTGCACTCCGTTGACGGTGATGTACGATTGGTTGCTCAGATTCAGCGCGGCCACGGCGGTGCCAGCCTCGATGCGACCGGCTGGCGATGCTCCTTCCTGCGTCCAGACGTAGAGCAACTGCGTGGCCGGATCCCAGAACCACTCTCCCGGCGCATCCAGAAGGTTGAGCTTGCCAAACACAAAGAACTTGTTGCCGCGCCTGGGAATCAGCTCTGGGAGTTGGTTCACGGGTTCGCTCCAGTCCAGCTTGCCGGTGGCCTGATTGTCGGTAACGATCTGGCGTTCATAGCCGACCCAGGCCTGCCCGGCCATGACGCGAATCCATGCGCCGGTCAGATCCACGGGCGGCAGATTGGCCTTGGTCAGCGAGGTAGCATTACCGGCGTCAGCCCTTTCATAGGTCATGCCGGCGAGGTCTTCGAGGGGAGAGTTGGGCCAGCGCGCTTCGTTCAACAGATGTCCGTCGGAAAAGACCTGCAACGGCTGTGTGGGCCACGGCGCGCTGTAGATGGAGCCGTTATAAACCGACCACGGGCCGTTAACGGTCTGCGCGCCGATCAGCGCAGCGGTTTCACCGGGATAGGCGGCGAGAGTAATGGGGGCGCTGGCCGTGCCAGAGCGCGCTACGGTTACATTTTCGTGGTAATTGCCCGCGCGCAGGATGAGCGTGTCGCCCGCGAGGAGCTGATTGACCCCATGCTGGACGGTGGCGAATGGCTGGGCGAGCGTTCCTGGCGAGGAGTCGCTTCCCGAGGGCGAGACGTAATAAGTCGTCGGAGTATGCGTCAGAGTCGCCGACGCCTCATTGGAATTGCCGCTCTCACCAGCGGAATTGAAGGCGGTAACGACGTAATAGTAAGTTGCTCCGATATTCACCGAGGTATCCGTATAGGACGCCTGAGTGCTAGACGTCAGCAGTGTGTACGGCCCACCGCTGGCCGAGCCGCGCTTGATGTTGTAGCCGCTGGCGCTCGCGCTGCCGGTCCAGCTCAACGAGACCTGTCCGTTGGCCGCAGTGGCCGTCAGTGTTGTGGGCGCAGCCGGAATCTGCGGCGAGGAGCCGCTGGAACCTGACGACTGATTGTTTCCTGCTGCCTGATTGGCTCCATTGCAGCCCATCATGCCGCAGAGAAGCGAAGCAATAACGAATCCGAAAGTCTTTCTCATGAACAAGCGCCTCGCCGGCGGAGATACATCCCGCACATAGCAACGATTATCCACGCGCGCTGGGCAATCTTTCTGAAGTTTGTGACGAAGGCGCACAGCGCGGGGACGAAAACGTTTGGGCGGAGCATGATTTCCCGCTCAAAGCGCGCCGGAGGCGAAGCGGAGAAAGGACTCGCGATAGGTGTGACTCAGCTTGAGTGTGACGCCCTCCTTGAGGACAATCTCGTACTCCCCGCGTCCGGCGGGATGCATCTCGCGAATGGCATCGAGGTTGACGATCGTGGAGCGCTCAATGCGCTGAAACCTGGCCGGATCGAGCTGCTTCTCCAGGGTGTTGACGGTCTGCCGCAAAAGAAAAGACTGAGCGCCTACGTGCAGCGCAACGTAGTTGCCTTGCGCTTCAATCCACGAAATCTCTTCGGGACGCACAAAGAAGGACTTATCGCCCGACTTGACCAGAATGCGCTTCAACGGCTGAGAACGCGCGCTCTGCTCGTTGAGCATCCTCAGCAGCTCTTCATTCACGTCCTTGCGCTTCTGGAGAGAGATCTGTTGCTTGGCGCGCTCGAGCGTCCGCTGGAATCGCTCGCGGTCGAAGGGCTTCAAAAGGTAATCGATGGCGTGAACATCGAAGGCCTGCAACGCAAACTGGTCGTAGGCGGTGACAAAGGCAATGTTGGGAATCGCCGCCGGCGCTAGGGCCCGCAAGACGCCAAAGCCGTCCAGATCCGGCATCTGTATGTCAAGAAAGACCAAATCGGGCGCGGCAGATTCGATCATCTCGATGGCCGTGTAACCGTCGCCGCACTCGCCGATCACTTCAATCCCGGCATCATCGGCCAGAAAGCTGCGCAGCATGGCGCGGGCCAGCGGCTCATCGTCAACGATCAGCGTGCGAATGCGATGCGGATTCACGAACTGCGCCCCTCCTTTCCTTCCGAGAGATGAAATGGAATCTCGATCCGGACGCGGAATCCGCCGCCGGCGAGGTTCTCCAGCGTCAGACGCTGCGTCGTCCCATAGAGCTGGCTGAGGCGGGCGCGGGTGTTGGAAAGGCCGAGACCAGCGGGCGCGGGAGCGTCGATCCGGTCATCCAGCATTCCGGGGCCGCTGTCCTGAACCGTCAGCAGCAGGCGCTCCTCGTCGCGCGCGGCGCTCACGGCGATCTCTCCGCCGCAGCCGTAGGGAGCAATGCCATGGCGCACGGCATTCTCCACAACTGGCTGCAAAATAAGTTGCGGCACGGCGGCATCGAGAATCTCCGCCGCCGCTTCCACGCTGAAGCGCAGGCGGCTGCCGAAGCGCATCTGCTCGATGGCGAGGTAGCGCTCAAGGAACTCGAATTCCTGGCGGAGCGGAACTTCTTGCCGGTCCAGATCACGCAGCGTCATGCGCAGAAAATCGCCTAGCAGCGCCGTCATCTTCTGCGCCGCCTCGCGGTCCGTCATCTGCAGCGCCGAGATGGAGTGCAGCGCGTTGAAGAGAAAGTGAGGGTGAAGCTGCATTTTGAGCGCGGTCAGATTGGCGTTGGCCAGTTGTACCTGCAGTTGCGCGGCCCTCAGTTGACCCTGCTGAAAGCTCCGGTAGTAAAAGAAAGCCTGTGTGGCGGCGACGGTCATGGCATAGGCGAGCACGGCCATCAGAAGGTCTTGCATATACCAGAAGTGCAGGTAGGGCAGCTGGGACTTGGCCACAAAGACTGCCCAGCGCGGATTTGTCGCCACGGAGTATATCAGAATATATACATAGGGATGGATGGCTCCCACAGCGAGAGCGATGAGAGAGTGAATGCAGAGGTTGCGCAGCCTGTGTCCCTGCGCCGCCGGCAGCTTCTGCGCCAGCGCGATGGCCAGAGGAACGATGGGCAAGAAGAGATACCAGAGCAAAAGCGCGTGCTCAAAGGCCGCGCCCCATGGATGCTGCCCGTTGTCGGTGCTGATGATCTGCACCGCGTTGATGGCCCCGAAAAACGTGGCCGCCGCGAAGGCATAGAGGAAGACGGTAAGACGCGAGGGCGGCCTGGCCGTCTCCGCTGTTAAGAGCGCGCCAATAACCTTCGGATCTTCAATGAATTCCATGCGGAGAGACCCTTTCCGGCAGCAATTTCGGAGAATTCACACTCTTCCGCAGAACCCTGAGCAGGCTCGCAACCGGACCCGGATTGCTGCGCTCCAGTTTATAGCAAGACCCTCTGCATAGGAAGGTAGAACTACCGGAATCGCATCAGAGGCATTGATCCTGAAATGCGGGAATCAGCTTGTGCTTATGCGGTCGCGCAGCCGCTTGAGGACGTTGGGCGGGACCAGGCCGCTGACGTCGCCGCCGAAGGCGAAGACCTCCTTCAGCATCCGTGAACTGACAAACGAGTAGCGGCCGGCGGGCTGCAGGAAGACGGTCTCGATCTCCGGGGCCAGCCGCCGGTTCATCAGCGCCATCTGGAACTCGTACTCGTAGTCGCTGATGGCGCGGATGCCGCGCAAGACCGCCTTGGCTCCCTGTTGGCGCGCAAACTCCACCATGAGGCCATCAAAAGTCGCCACCGTGACATTGCCCAGCGCGCTGGTCGATTCGCGGAGCATCTCGACGCGCTCCTCGACGGTAAAGAGGGGATCTTTCCCTGGGTTATTGAGGATGGCGACGATGAGGTGGTCAAAGAGTTTGGCGCCGCGCTGGATCAGGTCGATGTGACCGTTGGTCGGCGGGTCGAAGGTGCCGGGATAGAGGGCGCTGACGCTCATTGGACTCAACAGCAATTCTAGCAGCGGAGGTCGCGATGCAAATTATCAGCCGCAACTAAGGATTGCACACCTTGCAAAGGCCGAGTTCCGAGTAGCCAAAACTCTGCATCAAGGCAACTGCCGCACCCTTGCTGTCGAAGGGACCATGCCATTTACCATTGATCCCGCTGTCATGCGGCTGCGTACCTTGACCGTCCTTGCAGTGGCTGCAACTGCTTCGGTGGACCAACGTTCTTTTACGATGCCAGTTTTCGTAAACGTAATAAGTCACCGCCGCAACTCCTTTCACAATAGTTTCGTATCCAGACCGGTAATAAAATGAATGCCTGGAATGGACAGTTTTTGCAGTTTCTTATCGTGGGTAATGAACAATTCCACGCCGAATTCCGACGCGGTTGCCAGGTGAATCGCATCGGCGGACGCTACCGTCGTGGCCGCTCGAACAACGCTATATCGATCCGAGGTGGTTGCAGAAAATGGAAGCAACTCTACCCGGCCGCTATTGATAAGGAACTGACGAGTTCGGTTCACGTCAGCCGGTTGACCGAACTTTCGCGGCCCCGTCAGCACCTCGCCCAAAGTGAAAACGCTTGTGCAAAGAGCGTCTCCGCGCCTTTGCATCTCAGCAAGAATGGCTTTTACCTGCGGTGCAAACTCTGGATTTCCTTCCAGGAGATAGATGAAAAGCATTGAATCCCAATAAACCCGGCTCACTTGGCAGCCTCTGCTTTTCTCTGCTCAAGAACTTCTGCTTCGTACCGCTCCCAAACGTCCGGACCCCACTCCCGCTCCCGCCGCAAGTACTCTTCTCCGCCCCCAAGCTGCTTGAAAACATCAGCGAAAATTCCATATAGATCCATCAGCCCCTCTCCATTCGGAACCACTTTTGAGGCCGGTGGAGCTGGGTCAGCTTCATCCACCACGCGAAAGACAAATTGCCAGGTTGTGCTCGGCCCGCCGGAAGGAGGACCGCCTCTCTTCTCAATCAACTCCACGCCGGCCTCCTGCTGGAAGTCCTTGGAGAGCAAGGTTGAAAAGACCGACGGTGTCCGATTCGTCCAGCCAAGTTCCTTCTGGAGATTCCCCACCCTCACTTGAATGGTCTTCTCGCCTTTCAAACGCGCTGGATTTACATAGTTCGAGATCACATATTGTTTCGTTAGCTCCGTGGGTTTCATGCGACCAGCCTCTTCATACATTCATACATTACATACATTCCTACTCAAAGTCAAGATTAATATCACGACCGATGGCTCGCCAAAGATCGGTTACCGCTGCAGCAAGTCGATGGGCATTGTGTAATCGGTAACGCGAATATGCTTCGCCAGCGCTGGATGCTGGCGCTGGAGGGCTAAGAACATCTCCCAGGCGACGCGGCGGTAGCTGAAGTGTCCGGCGGGGCCAGAGCGCAGTTCGATGATGTATTGCGCTTCGGCGAAGTCCATCTTGAAGAGCGAGCGAATGCGCGTAGCCAGCGGCAGCAGGTAAAGCGCGGACTGGGCGGCTTCCGGCGCAGTGCCTGCCGCAATCCGCGCGCTGGCGGCGTGGGCCTGGTCAACGGCGGATTGATATTCGCCCAGCACTCCGGCTTCGGCGAGGATGTTCACCTCTGGGCCAAGGTCGCCTGACGTGGGCGTCTCGTAGCCGTGCAGAGTCGTGAAGGGCTGGATGATCTGTGTGCAGCGGCGATGGCGGTGCATATCGCGGAAGCCG
>Ga0224533_1000168_pt1 | contig 9625 bp, 10 predicted proteins | sample 714E11014metaG_FD_172018 | JGI IMG/M metagenome (GOLD analysis project Ga0224533, IMG submission 172018) | Peat soil microbial communities from Stordalen Mire, Sweden - 717 E1 10-14 | ecosystem: Environmental > Terrestrial > Soil > Wetlands > Peat | place: Sweden: Norrbotten County, Stordalen... | reverse complement strand
CCATTTTGAACTGTGGGCGCTGCAAGAAACTCCACGCCTGGCAGCAAGACGGTGCCAGCCCATCGCACTATGTATGCTCCAGTGTCAATATGCTCCAGTCTTTCCGACCGCCAGAGCTTTGGTGCGAGCATCAACGACTTTCGCTTCGACGTAGGCTACGGCATTGGCGACTTTCGCATTCCAATCATCTGGCAGCTCATCGTAAACATCATCTTGAAGGATGAACCTCATGGCTTAGCCTCCTCTTCCTCGATCTCCTCCAAGATTTCGTCGGTTTGCTGCTTGAGGTCATCAAGATCGGATTTGTTCCACGTCGGCTTTCCTCTCAAAGTGGAACCGGGTTCCATTTCCGAGCTGGCAAAGTCACACGGACTGATTCAGCTAGGCGGCAAGTCGTATCTGCTCGTCTCCAAATCTATTCTGGATTCACGAGGTGATGATGTCGGCACAATTATCGTGCCCAAGGAAGTCACTGGCGAGGAGCATGTGATTCGGCAGCATATTGCCTTCAACGCAATTGCGACTTTGGTATCCTGGCTGGCGGCCTTGGTGGTTGTGATTGTATTCCTTGCAGTCGAAGATTGGCGGCACCGGCCACAGGCAGTCTCACTTGAAGTCACACTGAAAAACGGGGAATCACAATCGGTTGAATTCAAAGAAGGTCATCCGGACGTGCCGCTTCAAAGAGCGATTGCAGCATTCGCCAACACCAACAGCGGAACGATCTTCCTTGGCGTAGATGACGACGGCAAAGTTATGGGCGGCGACTACGACTCGCTAAAAAAGAAGGATGAAGAACTACTGCGCATACGCAATTTAACTACTCAGGTATTGAACGAGCGCCGGGAAAGTTGGACGCACGAAAAGAAAGCTATTGACCCAGGCAGGAGGCAAATCCACCCGCGCTTAAACCCATTGGCCGGGGAATAATCTTTTGCAAAAGGGGCGCGGGTTGGAGATCAGAGCGGCGGTTCAGTTGTGGAATGAACTCGTTTTCGTCCCGGTGCGTGATGGTGCGAATATGCCCCGCGTTCGTCCGGGATTGAGCGTAGCGCGTTCGACACCCCATTCCGCCACTGTGCTTGTCCGCGCAAGAATCGCACACGCGGCAGCCGAGCGCGGCGCGGTGGCGGCATGCACTACAAGCTCGACTGCGAACGATCACGGGCAGCCCTTGCGCCGCTCATTGCCGCCGGATTCAAGCAGTGTGCTCCCGCGCCTTAATGATTTCCCGCAGCCGCGCCGCGACAGTTTGATCGTCCAGCATCACCGCGCCATGCAGAGTACCCTTGACATCCTTCAACTCGTCTTCCCACCAGCAATCAGCGTCCCCAGGCTGGCGCGTGGTGCGCGGCACCCCGGCGAGTTGCCGCACAAGTTCCCACCGTCGGCGATGGAGTTTCCGCAGGTCTTCATGTTCTTCATTCGTTACGTGCCTGGAATTTGCACAGGAATCTTCGTTTGCGGGGTGCCCTGCAATGAGTTCGTCCACGGCCTTGATTTGCGCCTTTACGTCAGAGGGCAGCGGTTTCTGGTCCGGTTGCGGTTGGTTATCGTAAGCGCCTTCCAAAATCTTTGCCAGCGAATCGCCGCCGAGAAACCAGTCGAGTGTCGCGCGCCAGCCTTGCCGCCCGTCGCCGGTCAGAAAGGGGCACGCCGCCGCCCGCTGGACGCCCTTGCGCCAGTGCTCACGCCAAAATCGGTCAGCCAGGCGTTTACGGATTTTGCGGGCGCGATTGGGTGTAATTGTCTTAATCGTTGGTAACTGAGAAAATGAATTCCAAAAGAAAAGGATGCTCTCTGCTTCCCCCTCAGAGGGGGATACAGGGGGCGTTTCTTTTCTTCCAGATTCTCTTGTACCTGTTTCATCTATATTGGCGGGCAGATATTCATCACGTATTGACGTGACGGTTCTATCTTGTCCGGGCGTGACGGTTTCATCATGCGGAGGCGTGACGATGGGGGCGGCTTTCGTAACGGTCGGCAAGGGGCGCTCATGGTGTTTGCTGATTCTGGTTGTTTCCACCAGGTCGGTTTCGCGTAGATTCTCGATCATGGCGGAGAGTTGATTCTTGCGGCTCGTGAGCTTGGCTTGCGGATTAAAAAGGAGCGGGAGTTCCTCGATTGCATGTTCGGAATGAAGCCAGACGAATTTACGACCATGAACCACCTCGATTTTTGCCCCGGCAAAAGTGAACCAGCCGCGCAGGTAATGCAGCAGGCAGAGGTCTTGAACACGGACCTTGCCAACAAGCCCGGCATCAACGACACCGGCTTGACTCACGACGAAGGTGAATTTCATGCGGCGCTGGTATGTTGTGCGCCTTTCTCACGCGCGACGGACTTGCCGTTCGGCCAGCCATTCGTCCACGACAGCGCGCGGAAAACGGGTGAGCCTGCGGGTGAGCTTCAAATGCGGCAGACCGCGCGTGAGGAGGTTGTCAATCGTGCGGACGGACACCCCCAGGCGCGCGGCGAGTTGCCGTTTGTTTTCGTAGTCCGGCGCTTGCGTCTGGCCCGCGCCGGGAACGGGCTGTTGATTTGTGCTCATAGTGCGTTACGTGCAGGCGAGTTCATCGCGCTGCGTCTTGCGACCATGAGACTTCATTTGGCGCGGACTTGAAAAGTGCGGGAGGCGTTAGACCGGGCAAAAGCCGGTGGGACAGTGAAGATATTTTCAAAACCCCACGCCGGAGGTGTCACCGGAGGCAAAAAAAGCGCACTCAGGAAGCCGTCACATCCGGCCCCGGTGTCTGCCGTGGATAGGCCGCCAGAATCCATTTTTCGATTGTGCGGACGTGCTGCTTCACGACGCTGCGGCGGTTCTTGATGACTTTGCTGGAGAATTTTGAGCCGGTGTGCCCGTGCGCTTTGGCGCGGCGCGGCGCTTTGCCGCGCATAGCTCGCTGACGCAATTTTTCGCTGTAGATTTCCGCCAACTTGTAACAGTCAGCCGATTTACGAATGTCCAAGTCGAGACGTTCGGCTTCGAGAAACCAAAGCCAATCCTCAGTCGTGCCTTGATAGGATTCATGCGTGTCGTAGGTCTTGGTTGGCAAAAGCAGATTGGACGCTTTGAAACTATCGTGGATTTGACCCAAGAAGGACTTGAACCGCTTTTCGGAGTAGCGGCACTTCTGGATTTTGAAGACCTTGGAAAACTCCGCCAAGTCCCGCAGTTCACTTCCCAATGTAAACAGGTAATCGGCGATGACAGAAGCCTCGTTGTGAGGATCACCAGCGCCGAGCCGAGAGGCGGCGTTTGCCAGAAATTTACCGTGTTCCTGAAAGCGTGCATTGATCTCGCCAAACTCGTTTGGCGAGGCATACGCGCGGCGGAATTGTTGCTTGAACAGGTCTGGCGTGCAGTTCCAAGACTGGCCGACGGTGATCGGCGGCGGCGGATTCGGCAATGGTTCGACCTGGAGAAATTTCCGCCAATTCTTTTTCGTTACTTTGGCGGGGGGAAAATTCTCACGGCAAATTATCGGCCCAAAATTGAAGTTGTCGTCTAAAAGCCAACGAAGGTTTTCAATTTGAAACTTGGCAAGGCGCACCCTCTGTGCGGCTGTCAACATCCAGTCCCAAGCGCAACGCGGGGTGTGGTTCTGCATGTCGTGATAATTCGGCGATAGCGCGTGAAAGCGTCGAAATTCTTCCGATTTTAACCAACGCGCAGACAGCGCGCGGAATTCCTTGTTGCGGCGCAGCAATTCCCAATGTCCGGCAACTACCTTTTCCCCGTTCGTCGCTTCGCAATTTGGGTTGTAACTGCCAGACACGGTTTCGGCGTGTAAGCCATGACTCACGCGGGCACGAGGTCGGACATTGGCCGCAAGGCACAGGGTTTCACGGCGCGGGCGATGCTGGCTTCGAGTTTGTCAGCGACCGTTTCCAAGTCGTAATGCGTCTGCAAGTCCAGCCACCAGCCGGGGCGCGTGCCGAAATAACGGGAGAGGCGCAAGGCGGTGTCGGCGGTGACGGCGCGCTCGCCGCGCACAATCTGGCTGACACGCATGGGCGTGACACTGATGGCTTTGGCGAGCGCATACTGGGTCAAGCCCAGCGGCTCCATGAAGTCGTGAAACAGGATTTCGCCGGGATGCACCGGGTCAATTTTTTTGGTCTTCATAAATTCAATGATAATCCACAATTTCAACGTCGTGCGCGTCTTCGCCGTGCCAGCGGAAACAAACGCGCCATTGGTCGTTGACGCGGATGCTGTGCTGTCCGGCGCGATTGCCTTTCAAGGCTTCCAAGCGGTTGCCGGGCGGCAGGGACAGGTCACGCAGTTCGCGCGAGCGATCAAGCTGCGTGAGCTTCCGCAAGGCCACACGCTCAATCTGCGGCGGCAGGCCGTGGTCACGCCGCCGCTGCCACAACCGCTCAGTTTTCCGGCAAGCGAAGTTGGCAATCACCGTATCAATTTATCGTCTCACGATAATATGTCAAGCTGCGGGATGACGCACAATGGCGCGCGGCGCGAATTCAACCGGCGCGGGCTTCATCCGTTGACGGCGCTTCGCAGCGGAATGACGTTATCTGCCTGCTTGGGCGGCAGGATGGAGAACCAAGCCTTGGCTTCGGCATCGGTCGCCAGCGCACGGTAGTTGGAAAAGATGATGTTTGGAGAGTTGCCACATTCCAGCGCCACGGCAGGCACGTCTTTGAGCGTGGCCACGCGATAGGAAATGTAGGAGTGGCGGAAACCGTTGCGTTTCCACGCCACCTTGGCCCGTGCTGCCGCCCGCTCAAAACGGTCGCCCAAGGCGTTGCCGACATTTTCGGCCTGTTCATCGCAGGGATTCAATAAACCGAATCGTTTGGCGTGGGGAGTGAGCCAGGCAGCGAGGTTGTCACTAATGGGCACCAACCGGCGGGCAGCAGTCTTGGCGTTTTCTGCCCCGACGACAATCAGCCTTTCGGCCAGCCGCACTTCGCGCCAGTCCAACCGTGAAACTTCGGCCAGCCGCAAACCGGCAAACGCGGCGAGGGCCAGTGCCGGAGCAACAGCCTCGTCCGCTGCCGCAAGGATGGCGCGCATTTGGTCGGGTGTGTAGATGCCGATGGGCGCGTGCTGTTTCGTGGGCGTGGAAATTTCCGAGAGTTCAAGGGCAAGCTCGGCAGGCACATATTTCTGCCGGCGGGCGAAGTTGAACAGGCTGACGATCTGCCGAAGCATGTTTTCCTTGGTGCGGGCGGCAGTGTCTTTCTTTGTCTTTTGGTTCTTCAATCCGTAAATCCATTGCTGCACCAACGGCGCGCTGACGGCGATTATTGGCAGCACAAATGCCTTGGAGAATTGACCGAGACGAATTTCAAGGTCGTTAACATGCACCGCCGAGCAACCCGCACTCCGCCGGTCGGCGATGAATTCCGCGACGACTTCGGCCACGGTTTTACGGGGCATGTTGGCTGGATGCTTCTGTTTGTAGAACTGCCCCATTTCGGCAAGGGTCACGTCCTTTGGCAAACCCGCGCGGGCGGTGGCGTAGTCGCGCACGATCTCCACCAGCCGGGCGGCATTGGCATTGCCGATGCCTTCGTTTTTGGCGAGCAACGTGAGGGCTTGTTCGAGAGACACGCGATCTGCGGCGCTCAATGCGTCCGCACCGAGCGCGCCCTGTGCTTTCTGCTCTGCGATGCGCGTTGCCTCTGCGCTGGCCTTGGTGAAATCCATGAAGCGGCGAAGCTGCCGCTTTCCGTTGGCGTAGTAACTCAATAGGAAAGTCGGGAAGTTTACACCGCGAACATGGCCTTTATTTTTGTAGATTTTTACCGCGACATCGCCGTTGCGAATTACGTGCGGCCACGTCTTCGGCAGGCGAACAGGCTTTGATTCCGGCGAGAGCGAATTTGCGCTAAGATTCGATTTCATGCGTTAAAGTGTAACAACACTGTAACAACATGTCAAGAAAATCAACGTAAGTCATTTATTTAGATGGTGCCGATGGAGGGGGTCGAACCCACACACTCTCACGAGTACCAGATTTTGAGTCTGGCGCGTCTGCCAATTCCGCCACATCGGCAACCAATAAAATCAATGCTTTTTGCGGTTTCTCCACTTTCATTTTTCCCATTGCACCCCGCCATTGCACCCCGTAGATTTTAATCGTGCAATCCCTGCGGGATAAACAACCAAGTCCTCGGAAACGCGAGGAACACTTGTCAAACAATGGCAAGTGGCGCTCGTTTCCAAAAGTGCCGCATCTGCTTCAATACGTTATCAGCGGAAACTACTTTGGGAAAGTTAAAATTGACGGAAGGTCAATTCGCAAAAGTTTGCAGACAACGGTTTGGTCAACCGCGCAATTGCGGCTGAACGATTTTCTCAAGGAACATCGGGAAAACAGGAACCATGTTGATCCGCCGAAATTCAAAGAGGCGGTGGAGCTTTTCAAAACCGAGTTGGAGAGCGATTCGACAATAAAACCCCGCAGCAAGGGATATCGTCTCGGCTGTATTCTGAAACTGGAACGGACCTGGCCGGAGCTTTGGGAATTGCGCCTCAATGAAATCACCCCGCAAGCCTGCAAGGATTGGGCGGCGAAACTCCACAAGGAGATCGCCAGCCAATACTACAATAACATGCTCGGCACGCTTCGGCTTGTGATTGCCAGCGGCATCAAGGCGCACAAGGCGAAAGCCGGAGTGAAGCTGGAAAACCCGGCAACGGAATTAAAACGCGTTCGGATCAAGCAAAAGGATTTGCAGTTGCCGGAACCGGCGCACTTCAAGCAGTTGGTGAAAAATCTCCGCAAAAAGAGCGGCGGGTGGGGACCACGCGTTGCTGACCTGATTGAATTTCTGGCGTATGGCGGGTTGCGCATCCGTTCCGAAGCCTTGTGGGTCACTTGGGATGACATTGATTGGAAGCGCAAGGAAATCATCGTGCGCGGCGATCCCGTCACCGCGACAAAAAACAGTGAAACAAGGCGTGTGCCGCTAATCCCGGACATGGAGAAATTATTGAAGCGGCTCAAGAACAACCTCGGCACGGTTGGCAAGGAACGTATTCTTCAAGTGAATCGCGGCCATGAATCACTGGCGCGGGCGTGCAAGGAGATTGGGATTCCACGCCTCACGCACCACGACTTCCGCCATTTGTTCGCCACCCGTTGCATTGAATCGGGCGTGGACATCCCAACGGTCGCACGCTGGCTGGGACACAAGGACGGCGGGGCGCTGGCGATGAAGACCTACGGGCATCTTCGCAACGAACACAGTCAGGCGATGGCGCAGAAGGTGAAGTTCTGATTTTGGAACGTCTGCGGGTCTCCTGTAATTGCAGGGCCGACTCCTCAATTATTTGATGCCTTGGCGATTTCCGCATCCAATTTATCCAGGAGTTTGGATGCCTGCTTACGGGCGGCTTCCATTTTTGGGGTAAAGGCGTTAAATTTCTCCAGGAAAAGCTGCGGGTCTTCTGATTTTGTATCCAAGACGGTCTGCAAACGTTGAGGAACTTTCCCCAAAGCCTTTTTTTGCAACTCTATTACTTCCGCAACTGATTTTTGATCTCTTGTAAAATCCTCCATCAAGAAATTTTGGTAGGAACTGGGGGCGTTATTGATTTTGAGTTTTTCATTGCCCAGAAAATTATCAGTGGTGGTCTTGAATGCGGCAACCTTCGCGATTTCGTTCGTCAGTACGCTATTGATCTGCGCGATAATTTGTTCCTGATCCTGACTTTCCGGGGTTGCCGCAACCGCTGGCGCTGATGACTCGGCGGGTTTAATATCGGGCGCGGAAGCAACTGGCGTCTCCACGGCGCGGGGAGTTTGCGCCGGGGCGGTGACGGGAACCGCTGCTGCCGGCTGCTTGCTTACCGGCATGGCTGCTGACGCGACTGCCGACCGCTTCCAATGAGATTGGATGAAATGTGAAAATGCCATCACGACTAACAACCCAATCACAATCATCAATCCAAGAACGATAAAACGCCGGAATCTTAAACCGAGGTTCCATAATTTGGTAAACTCCTCCTGGCTTATTGGTGAGACGGCAAATAACCCACCGCGATTTTGTCCGGCCATTTTTCCGAGTTCGGACTCCGGGGCCTCTGGCTTCGGGGGTGTTTCGATATTCGGGGGCTGTGATGCGGGCTGTTTTTTCTGTGGCGGCTTGGCGACGACCGAAACAGATTCACCGACAAGGGCGGCGGCCATCTTTTCACGAACCTCCGGCTTGATGTTGGGATCAAGCTGGTGGTAGAGGAAGGTCATTTCCGGCGGACAATTGCCCAGCGCGGAATCCTTCAGGTATTTCTGTTCAATATCCTTGTCCACGGCATCCAGATAGCGTTCGCGGATGGCCGCATCCTGCTTGGATTTGAGCATCGAGTTCATCGAATATCCGGCGGTAAAAAGCACTGCGATGGGCCAATTAAACATCCAGAGAACCGCCTCAATCATCAAAAAGGCCAACCCCTCATTGCGCCAGACGGGTGCGCCCCGGCTGTAGGAATGGTGGATTATGCCCTCGCGTTGAAATCTTAATGCCTCACGGATATTTCGCAGGCCAACGCGCGCCTGGACAAACGCCATGAGCAATCCAACAACTATGGGAAAAGCCGTGCTTTGAAATATGAACGCCAGAAAATGGAATGGCCTGCAATGAGTGAGAATCGCCGCAATCGAGGCTTGGGGTGCAAACTGGGAACTGGCCAATCCCGCGCCAATCCAGATCACAACACCAACCGCGAAGGCTCCATACTGATAATATCTCTCACCCATGCCCATGCGGAAAAAGGGCTCGGTGATGGTTCCCAGAATGCGTTTGAAAGCTTTCCAACCTTCACCCGCCGCCTTCAGACTGAACTGGTTGATCTTTTTCTCGATGGGGCCGAGTGTGTTTTCTGTAATACTGGCCAGGTCCGAATTATCAAGATTTAGGTCTGACATAATTTGGTTTATTTTGGTTTATTTATCTGATGGTCTTTTCTCCTGCTGAAACGGCCGCTTGCAGAAATTCATTTTATCGTTCACCGCGAATTCGTGGCCTAGCCAGAGGATGACGGCCTCGCACTTTCCATCCCCGCCCCTTTTGAGCTTGCTGAACTCCTCCGGTCGCATCCCCGGCTCTCTGTCTTCCGTGATGCCGAGATCGCCCGTGGATTGGGTTTCCCCCGGCCGCTGCCGAAAAAAGATGCTGTGATCCTCGTTGGTGAAGCCCTTGATTAGGCCGCCCGTGGTCCAATGTTTCTTTTTTACCTCCCCAATTTTTTGGGAGGCCCAATTATTTGTGTCGGTGTCCCCGTTGGTATGGAAGATAAAACCGGAGCATGGGAACTTTGTCCGGCTCGCCGATTTTCTTGTTCTCAACTTCAAGCTGCTTCCAGAACACGACGGGGCAAGACTTCTCGCCCTTGCGGACGCTGCCGCCATGCTCCTGCGCCTGCCGGAATGTCAGCCAGTAGGGGGATTCGTATCCGGTGCGAAATCCGCCGGATCCCTCCCATTATCCAGCGGGGAGGCAACGAATGCGCGGTCGTTCACGGCAAAAGGAACGGTGATGGAGCTCAAGCCGGATGGCCGAACGGTGGTTATCCAGCACGAAGCCATTTCAAACTACATGGTGCCCGCGCATCATCCCGTCACTGAAGGCCGCATGAATTGCGCGCAAT
>Ga0224533_1000167_pt1 | contig 9641 bp, 10 predicted proteins | sample 714E11014metaG_FD_172018 | JGI IMG/M metagenome (GOLD analysis project Ga0224533, IMG submission 172018) | Peat soil microbial communities from Stordalen Mire, Sweden - 717 E1 10-14 | ecosystem: Environmental > Terrestrial > Soil > Wetlands > Peat | place: Sweden: Norrbotten County, Stordalen... | reverse complement strand
TCTGCTGGAGGGCGTCCTGGCGGCTGTCCGCCAACTGGAAAGCGGCCGCTGCGAGGTGGAGAACCGCTACGCGCGCGCGGTGCGCCGGGAGGGCAACGTCGAGGCCAAGCGCATGGTTTTCCGCGTGTTCGAGCCCTGCGACCGGGCCTGGCGCGGAATCGGCGTGATCCCCGGCAGCGGCTACCGGCTGCGCGAGGAATTCGCGGCCTTCGACGCCGCCCGCATCTTCGACGTCGGCGCCATCGTCTCCCAGGAACCCGCCGAGTGCATCAGCGGGCTGGTCTTGCAGGGCGCCCGCCGGCCCCTCGATTGCCCCGCTTTTGGCACGCGCTGCACCCCCGAGACGCCCTTGGGGGCCACCATGGTTTCCGGCGAGGGCGCTTGCGCCGCGTATTACAACTATGGAAGGCGCATGACACAGCCATGAACGACTTTACGCTCTCCTGCCCGCTGCCCATCGCCGACCGCAAGACCATCGTTCTCGGCCATGGCAGCGGCGGCAAGCTCAGCGCGCAGCTCATCCGCCAACTGTTCCTGCCGGCCTTCGATAACCCGCTGCTCAACCGGCTCGACGATCAGGCGGTGCTCTCAGTCGGCGGCGCGCGCATAGCCTTTACCACCGATTCCTACGTGGTGACGCCCCTGTTTTTCCCCGGCGGCGATATCGGCAAGCTGGCGGTCCACGGGACCGTCAACGATCTCGCCATGTGCGGCGCCCAGCCGCTGGCGCTGAGCGCGGCTTTCATCCTGGAGGAAGGTTTCGAGATGGAGGAGTTGCGGCGCGTGGTGGATTCCATGGCCGAGGCCGCCCGCGCGGCCGGAGTTCCCATAGTCACCGGCGACACCAAAGTGGCGCAGCGCGGCGCGGCCGACCGCATATTCATCACCACCGCAGGCGTGGGGCTGGTCCCCGAGGGCGTACACATCTCGGCATCCAATGCTCGGCCGGGCGACCAGATCCTGCTCAGCGGTTCCATCGGCGACCACGGCATGGCGGTGATGTCCAAACGCGAGAACATGGAATTCGAAGGCGCCCTGGAATCGGATACCGCCGCCTTGCACCGTCTGGTGGCCGATATGATCGCCGCCGGTGAGATCCACGCCCTGCGCGATCCCACCCGCGGCGGGTTGGGCGCAACGCTGGTGGAGATCGCCGGGACCGCGCGCATCGGCGTGGAAGCCGAGTCCGCCGCCATTCCCGTGAAAGACCCGGTCCGCGCGGCGTGCGAGCTGTTGGGGCTCGACCCGCTGTTCGTGGCCAACGAAGGCAAGCTGGTGGCTTTCGTAGCCCCGGAAAGCGCCGCCCGCGTGCTGGAGGCCATGCGCGCCAACCCGCTCGGCCGCGAGGCGGCTCTGATTGGCCGAGCCGTGGAGGCGCATCCCGGCATGGTCCTGCTGAAGACCGAGATCGGCGGCTCCCGCGTCATAGACCTGCCCTTCAGCGAGCAGTTGCCGCGAATCTGCTAAGGTGGGGCAGTCCTCCTGGGAACGCCAATCTCCTGATTGGCGGCTGGGAACGACGCCAATCAGGAGATTGGCGTTCCCAGGAGCCCCGCCCCACTGTGCGAGACTGAATGGTCTGAAACGCACCGCCCTCACCCTCGCCCTTTGCGCCGCCGCATACTCCGCCGGGCAGCCCTTCGGCCCCGGCGATCTGTGGGCCTGGCGCTCGCTTTCCGATCCGCGCATCACGCCCGATGGCCGCTGGGTGGCCTACGTCGAATCCTGGAACGAACGCGCCGCGGATGCCCGCCGAGCCAACCTGTGGCTGGTCTCCTTCGATGGCAAACAGAAGCGCCGGTTCACCAACGGAGACTGGCAGGACGCCTCGCCCCGCTGGTCGCCGGAAGGAGACCGCCTGGCCTGGATATCCGACCGGGGCGGTAGCCCTCGCATCTGGGCAAAAGGCCGCCAAAGCGACCCGGATACTCCCATTACAGCCCCCGAACTCTCGCCTTCCAGCCTGGCCTGGTCCCCCGATGGCAAGTGGATCGCTTTCCCGAGCCCATCGCCGTCACGCGCACAAATCTTTGTGGTTCCATCCTCCGGCGGCGCCGCCAGGCAGGTTTCCACAGGCGACTTCGACCACGGCCCGCCCGCCTGGATGCCCGATGGCCAGTGGATCGTCTCCGCCGGCGCCGGCATCCGCGCCTTCCGCGCCACCGGCGGCGAGACCCGGCAACTCACCCCGCCCGGCAATTACGAAAGCCCGCTGCCCTCGCCCGATGGCGCGCGCATCGCCTACCTGGCCCGCGACCCCAAGCCGCGGAACTACGTAATTCGCAAGCTCTATGTCATGGACGCCGATGGCGCCAGCCCCCATGCCCTTTCCGGCGCGCTGGACCGCGACGCCTTCGATCCCCAATGGAGCAGCGATTCACGCACAGTCTACTTTCTGGCGGACGATGCCGGCGCGACTCATGTCTACGCGGCGCGCGCCGATGGCGGGTTGCGCCAGGTCACCAATGCAGCCGAGCGCCTCTCCGGCCTGACGGTTGCGGCCGGCGGCGGGGCCGCGTCCGTGCGCTCCACGGTCTCCCTCGGCGACGAACTGGCAGCGTTCAACGTCTTCGATTCCTCCCATCGCGCCACGCTGGCCGCCCCCAACGCGGCGTTGCTCGCTGGTAAAGAGATCGTCCGACCCGAGGAAATTCATTACGAATCCGCCGGAGAAATCATGCCGGCGTGGCTCTACAAACCACCCAACTTCGACGCCACGAGAAAATACCCGCTGCTGGTGGATCAATTGGACGCCCTCCGCGCCATGAACGGCTACGAGTTCAACCTGCGTGCGCAAATCCTGGCCGCGAACGGCTTCTTGGTGTTGAACGCCAATCCGCGCGGAACCCCGGGCTACGGCGAGGATTTCGGAAACCTCCTGCGCACCCGAGCCCCGGGCGACGACCTCGACGACCTCCTGAAAGGCGTGGATTTCGTCATCGCCAAAGGGTACGCCGATCCCCAAAGAGTCACCCTAGCCGGCGGATTGCCAGCCGCATGGGCCCTCGGGCACTCGGACCGCTTCGCCTCCATAGTCGCGAGGCATGCCAAGGTACGTCTGGAAGAGCCCTGGGACCCGCAACGCTCGCCGATCCTCTCCGCAGGCAACTTCAAAACCCCCGCCCTGGTAATAGCGGACCCCGCCGACCCGCAGAGCAACGACCTATTCGATGTCCTCCAGTCCCGCAAAGTGGAATCGGCGCTGGTGCGGCTGCCAGGCCTGCAGCCAAGTGCAACTGTCGCCGAGTTAGAAGCCATCCTGGCATGGCTAACCAGGTAGCAATTCAGTCGAGTCAGTGAGGCGGGCGTCTGGGAACGCCAGTCTTCCGATTGGCGATTTTGCGTTGGGTGGTTTTCCGGAATTGTGGGCAAGCGCTGCCGCCCGCCCACCGCAAGTCTGAACGCCTCGCGCCATGAGAACGCATCTTGAACGGCCCGATCCACGCACGAGAACCGGAGCGCTCGTCATTTCAGTTGCGATATGAGTCGCTGCATCGCCTTATCGTATTCACCCTGCGTAACGGTGTTGTCGTAGCGCAGGCCGTACGAAACTCCCGGCTTGAACGGGTTTGCGACCTTCAGGTAATCCAACAGAGGCCGATTGATGGACTTCGCCTCCCACCAGGCCGTCCCGTACAGATATGCGCCCGAGAACTGCATCACTCCTTCCAATTCCGCATCCTGCAGATTCGTCCAGTCCAACCTCGCAGACTCGAGATTCACTCCGCTCAGATTGATACCCCGCCAGTCACCGTTGCTGAACAGCGTGGCGGATAAATCGACGTGCGCTCCGGCCGGCCGCGGCGTCTTCAGCACGCCGCCGACCTCGGAGGTGATGACGGGAAGCGCACTATCCATGTACCTATAGGTCGCGAGTTCGTCCTTGCTGAGCCCCGTCGTGTCGTTTAGGTTCTTCGCGGCGTCAAACGTCTTAGTCCACACCGGGTTTCCTCGTGCTACCAGCGCGCGGTCTAGCCGGACTATGCGGTCCAGGTTGGCCCAAGTCACTGGTGTGAGGGCAGTCCCGAAGAGGCTCATGAAAAAACCGGGATCGGAGCTGTTAGAGAGCAGGTTCACCGCGGCATCCCGCGCCTGATCGCCGTACTTGGTGGAGCGAAGAAAAGGTTGAAGGGCGATGACGCCCGGCGAAAGCGCGCCCGACGCTGAAATCGTCTTCACAGCGTCCTGCCACTGGGCGTCCATTGCGTCATCGTGTTTGTCGCGCTCGGACCGCAGGAATTGCCAGTTTTGCGCGACCAGCGTCGCCGCGAGAATGACGATCGTGACCAGCGGCGTCAGAAGCGCCACGTAATCCCTCATCCGTCCGGAGCGAGCGAGCGTGACCGCGGTTTCATTCTCATGCTGGAGTTTCGCTGTCTCGTTGGCGAGCTTTGCCAGCTCACTCCGCGTCTTTTCCATGTCCGCGGCCAGTTTCAGGGCTCCAGCGGCCTTCTCGACCGCCGCCGCCAGATCGGTTACGCTCGAACCTTCCTCGGCCTTGTCCAACAGCGAGGATGCCGCCGCGCGCACCTGTTTCATCTGATCGGAAATAGAGTCCAGATCCGGCGTGTAAGAGCCACTCTGCGATGCGGGCGGGACCCCGGTCTGCTTGTTCATGATGCAATCCCTCGATGAGATCTTAGCGCACCCGTCGGTCGTCGGGGCTTCCTCGACTGCCAGCGCGCGGGGGAACGGGGACCAATTACCCACTTCTGGCAACCGGGTAATGTGGCGCCGCCCCAGCTTACCGGAGATCCAGTTTGGGCGAAAACCCGTCCGGCGAAAACCGGTCAGCCTGAGAGCCTGTCGGAGTGAAAACTCCGCCCACCTGGAATCAATAACTTACGAGCGAACTTCAGCCGGCGATGGCTCGTAAGTCGGTGATTCTATGTTCGGGCAAATCTATCTCCGAGAGTCGCCTGAACTGCGCAAATACTCCCACCAGCACCGCCCGCACCGGATATCGTTGGACGAATCCAAAACGGCCACGACGCAATGAAGTAGACGGGCTCACTTCAGGCCGATACGTTTCCCCCGGCTTTGCAGTGACAGGCTACGCAATTCCCGAAAGCGGCGTGGCGCACTCAGGGGGCGGATCGTGAGCGTGCGGTCCGGAAGCGCCGACCGAACGGCTACGATGCTCCCCGATCCAGGCCCAGTTTCACTCTCCCATCGGGAAATACGGCGTACATTTCCAGCCGTCCGCCCATCGCTTCAACGAAGTTTTCGAGCGTGCTGAGGTAGATATTCGTCCGTTGCTCCAGTTGCGAAACCGCCGCCTGCGTCATGTCGAGGGTCTGAGCGAGTTGTTGCTGTGTCAGGTGGCGGGCGGCCCGCAGTTCTTGCAGCGGCATCTCTTCGAGATCCTTGTCGGCCAGGCGCCGGGCTTCGGCCCGAGCTTCCGGCGACATCTTCTCCCGAAGTTCACTGAACTTCGTCGTCTTTGGCATCGTCTTCCTTCTCGATTTCGGCAAGGTAGTCGTCGTAAGACCGATCGGCCAGCGGCACGTTCTTCCGGTACCAGCGGTCGTCACCGGTTTTGTCGCCACCCAGCAACAAAAGCGCCACCCGGCGAGGATCGAAAACATAGAGCACCCGGTAGGGGCGCCCGTGGTGTTGCACGCGCAGCTCGCGCATAGCGGAATGGCGCGAGCCACAACGTCCCAAGCCACAATCGTATTATAATGCCCCGCTAATATAAGTCAAGCATTATGATTTGCGGGGACAGGCTACGCAATCCCCGAACGACGCGAGGCCGGGCCATCGTCGCAGAGGAGTCGACTCCTTCTCGCGTCGATTCCACAACCCTCAACGCAATTCGGCAGTAATCCGCGGTTGGCCCCGATAACCTCCATAGGCGCATCGTCGATCCCCATCAGGCGGCCCGATTCGCATCCCCACCGAACCGATTGATCCGCACGGCTCCATCCGGAAACACGGCGCGGATCTCCAGTTGCCCGCCCATGGCTTCGATGAATTTCGCCAGGGTGCTCACGTACATGTCGGTACGATGCTCCAGCCTGGAAATGGAACCCTGGCTTACGCCGAAAATCTGCGCCAGGTTCTCCTGGGTAAGCTCGCGCGCGGCGCGAAGCTGGTCCAGCGCCATATTTGCGAGGGTGGCTTTCACGCGTTCCTCCACCCGCGCCCGCGACTCCAGCGGCATCTTCATCCGCAACTCATTAAAATTCCTTGCTTCAGCCATTGCTCCGCTCCTTAATCCGCATCAGGTGTTCGTCGTAGAGGCGGTCCGCGACCGGCACGAAAACGTCGTACCAACGTGCGTTCCCCGTTTTGTCCCCGCCAATCAGCAGGACCGCCGCACGCTGTGGATCGAATGCGTACAGTACGCGGTACGGCCGCCCCTGATGCTGGATTCTCAGCTCGCGCAAATGGGAGTGCCTGCTCGACGAGATTCCCGAACACCTGGGGTACTTCAAATCCACGCCATAGGCCTTCAGAATTTCCACATCGTGGGCGACGCTTTCCTGTTCTTCCAGGGTGAGGCCCTCCCACCACTCGCCGAATTCGCCGGTGAAGAGGACTTCACATACCATAGAAGTAATATAACCTCAAGTGCATATCGATAGCAAGGGGGGAAAGAACCGGGAACTTCGGAACGGTGTACTCGGCTATCGCCGCGGATTGGCCTGGGGCGGGGGTGCGGCCTCGGGCCCGGGCGGCTATCCCGCTTTCGGCTTTACCGACGCCGCTTGCGCGCCGCCCTTTCCGGCGCGGGGCCGAGAGGCTTTGCGGACGTCTGGCCCCGTCTCCGGAGGATGCCGGCGCTCCAACGGTTCGAGGCTGGCGATCACAGCGTTCAGGATCTCCAACTCTTTTCGCATTTCAGCCAGCATTCTAGTCAGGTCCATGGCGCTTACCGATCCTCGTGGGGAAGGGCCCTGTTACATTTGGCTTACTGTAAAATACTGACAGACTTATCGACTGAATGGAATCCATCTTCGGTTCCGGAACCTGATATGAATAGTTCCAGGACCTCACCAGACTAATCCTAAGTCCGGTAGCTTTGTCCCTAACTCAACACTCGGAAATTGCCGGTCTAGGGGAGTTTCGGATTCTCACAGCGCCTTCAGCTCTCAGGGTCGCGGCGCGCCAGCGTCTTATCCGTCTCCACTGCGCCGGACACTCGGTCCGGGCGCGCCTCGGTCTTCGATCGGGAGGCGAGGCATCCCCAAATCGGCTACCCCGATGCCGCCCCAATTGGGGAACATTGCAGGGCTGACAGGAGAACCGAGGAAACCCGTGGAGCCAGGACACAGCCGAGCAATCGGAAGCGGACAGCCTGGAGTGGATCTCAAGGCCCGGCGCCAGCTCCCCCGGCGTCCCCTCTGCTAGAATCGAAGAGTTCCTATGCCGAGACCTCTAAACGAGTTGCAATCCCTGGCCAAACAGGTGCGGCGCGAGATCGTGCAGATGATTGGCGCGGCCAAATCCGGGCACCCCGGAGGCTCCCTTTCCGCCGTCGAAATCCTGGTTGAGCTATTTTTCGATCACATGAAGATCGATCCGAAGAACCCCGGGTGGCCGGATCGCGATCGCTTCATCCTTTCCAAGGGCCACGCCGCCCCGGTGCTGTACGCCGTTATGGCCGAAGCCGGCTACCCCGATACGCCGCTCGACAAGCTGAACACCCTGCGCCAGCTCGGGTCGGTTTACCAGGGGCACCCCGACGTCCGCTTTATCCGCAGCCTGGAGGCTTCCACCGGATCGCTGGGCGGCGGTCTCTCGCTGGCCCTGGGCATGGGCATCGCGGCGCGTCTGGATGGCTGCCCCTCGCGAACCTATTGCCTGCTCGGCGATGGCGAGATCCAGGAAGGCCAGGTTTGGGAAGCCGCCATGGCCGGCGCCTTCCACAAGCTGGATAACGTGGTGGCCATCGTGGACTACAACGGAATCCAGCTCGATGGCTTCGTCAAGGACATCATGGAAGTGGCCCCGCTGGCCGATAAGTGGCGCGCCTTCGGCTGGCACGTCATGGAAATCGACGGCCATGATCTTTCCGCCGTTCGAAAGGCCTTGGAAGAGGCCGAGTCCGTCAAGGGCAAGCCCTCCTGCTTGGTGGCCCACACGGTCAAAGGGAAGGGCGTTTCCTTCATGGAAAATAACCCCAAGTTTCACGGCACGGCCCCCACGCCCGCCGAAGTGGAACTGGCGCTACAGGAGCTACGGTGATGGCGTTGAAAACCAAATTTGAACTCAAGCTCGGAGCGGCCACCCGGGAAGCATTCGGCCGGGCGCTGGTGGAGTTGGGCCGCGAGAACCGCGACATCGTGGTGTGCGACGCGGACCTCTCCCACTCCACCATGACCACTTACTTCGCCAAGGAATTTCCGGACCGCTTCATCTCCTGCGGAATCGCCGAAGCCAACATGGTGGGCATCGGCGCGGGCCTCGCCTACGCAGGCAAGATTGCTTTCGTATCCAGCTTCTCGGCCTTCGTGGTGAACAAGGGCTTCGAGCAGATGCGCGTCTGCGCGGCCTATCCCCATACGAATCTCAAGGTGGTGGGCACCCACAGCGGCATCTCCATCGGCGAAGACGGGCCTTCCCAGATGAGCATCGAAGAAACCGCGCTGGCCTGCTCCCTGCCGGGCTTCCTGGTCCTGACGCCGGCCGATGAGGTCTCTACGAAAGCGCTGGTTCGCGCCGCGGCGGAGCACATTGGGCCGGTGTTCATCCGCACCGGCCGTCCCAAAGCTCCGGTGATCTACGAGAGCGGCCAGAAGTTCGAAATCGGCAAAGCCATAGAGCTGCTTTCGGGCTCCGGCGTGACCATTATCGCCAATGGCCTGATGGTGGCGGAAGCCATTCGCGCCGCCGGGACCCTGGATGCCGAGGGCGTCTCCGTGCGGGTCCTCGACATGCACACCGTCAAACCGCTCGACCACGAAGCCATCCGCCGCGCCGCCGCCGAAACCGGCGCCATCGTGGTGGCCGAAGAGCACCTGGTGGATGGCGGCCTGGGCGTGCGCGTGGCGCAGGTGGTGGCGGAGACGGTTCCGTGCCCCATGGAATTCGTGGGGATTCACGATACCTACGCCGAATCCGGGCCGGCATCCGAGCTTATGGAGAAATACGGGCTGGTGGCCTCGAATGTCGCCGCCGCGGCGCGCAAGGCCGTTGCGCGCAAGCGATAATCCCATGTCCGGCGCGGGCGCCTTGGCCGATGCCTTCCTTCGCCAAAGCCCGTTCTGTAATTGGGTGGTGGATGCCGAGGGACGATTCGAGCATTTCTACGGCGACCCGCGCCCGCTTTTCGGAAAATCCGGCCGCAGCCTGCTAGGGCGCACCCCACGGCAGGCCCTCGATCCGAAGTTGGCCGGCATCTGGCAGGACCGCATCTCCCGCGCCCTCGACGGTCAGACCCTGATGCTACTGGAGCGCCGCGACGAGGAGTCCTGGTACGTCGGTCTCTTCCCCATTGAGCTTCCCAATCAGCCTCCTCGCGCGGGCGGAACGGTCAAGGACATTTCCGCCTGGCGCGCCGCCGGACAGGACCTCCGCTCCAGGGTGTTGAGCGCCCTGGGCGCGAGGGACTTCGAACGGCGCATGGTGGCCAAGTTCCTGCACGATAAGGTGGGCCAGAATCTCAGCGCTCTGGGTCTGCAACTGGATCTGGT
>Ga0224533_1000165_pt1 | contig 9721 bp, 16 predicted proteins | sample 714E11014metaG_FD_172018 | JGI IMG/M metagenome (GOLD analysis project Ga0224533, IMG submission 172018) | Peat soil microbial communities from Stordalen Mire, Sweden - 717 E1 10-14 | ecosystem: Environmental > Terrestrial > Soil > Wetlands > Peat | place: Sweden: Norrbotten County, Stordalen... | reverse complement strand
GACGGCCAGAGGATGACCGTCTACCAGTGTCGAGCCAAGTGGTGTCGCCGTTGGCATGTTGCCCACGCCCGGACCTATGTCGAGACGTCCTTCAGCGTTCGGGAAATCGCGCTCGGCATCGAGCTGTTTTCACCAAATCGAGGTGAGCACGCTGGTGGCCACGGCGATAGCGCCCGGTGGAAGGCTGGCGTGCGACACAAGTTGCAAAATCCGTAACTGTCGGGTAGTATGGCGCCATGAGCGAGTTCCCGGTTTACCAGAAGATCCAGTCTGTCTACAAGCGCGATGAGAAGGGTCATTTCATAGACCTCGCTTGGACCACGGACACGTTCAAGTACCTCGCCGACGCGACCTGGCGCTGGACAGAGAAGGTCGATGGCATGAACGTCAGGGTCGCGATCGACCCCTGTTTCACGTCTGGTGCTCCGTTCACGTCTGGTGCCCCGTCTGTCACGTTCGGTGGTCGCACCGACAACGCCCAGATGCCGATGCCGTTGCTGGAGCACCTGAATAAACTGTTCGACGACCCCGTGAAACTGGTCACAGTGTTGACCGGTCCCGTCGTGCTGTTCGGCGAAGGGTACGGCGGCAAGATCCAGAAGGCCGCGGCGATGTACGGCCCGGACCCTCGGTTCATCGTGTTCGACATCTGGGTGCCCGACGAGGGCAACGCTCACGGCGGTTTCTGGCTTCAGCCGGATGACGTCTTCGGAATCTGCAATGGCCTCGGATTGGACATGGTTCCGTACGTCGGCCTCATGCCGTTGCGCCACGCGATCAATCGCGTACGCAACCGCGACTTCGAATCGGCGTGGGGCAAGTTCCCGCCCGAGGGTCTTGTTGGCACGCCTGCCTGCCAGCTCTTTGACCGGTTCGGTCACCGCGTCATCGTGAAGGTCAAGGACCGCGACTTCGATCAAGTCCGGAAGGAACCTGCGCTGTCGACGCCATGCCGTGACGGACTTGCAGATCCGTGGACGCCGGGCTATCCTGAGGAGCCCGTTCACCTTTGGAGCGATGGAGGTTTCCATGAGTAGTTCGTGGGCACCCGATCCAAAGAACCACGCGTACGTGTGGACCTTCACGAAGCGGTCGCTGATGATGCGCTACTTCCTGTGGCTGTACGAGGCCGACCAGACAGCCATGACTTTCTGTCGGTTCTTTTGGGGCATGGTCTGTAGTCCGATAGCGCTGCCGATTCGGTTAGCCAAGGGATTGCTCCGGCTCACGTGGGACGTCTCCAAACTGATCTGTCGGGGGATCGCCGCCACGGTGCGCTGGACCCGGACGCGTCCGATGATCAAGCTGATCCGGATGAAAGCGGGCGAGCTGCTGTCCAACCTCTCGACGTCTCGGCGCGTATACCTTCAGCGGAAGGAAGCGATCAGGTGGGCAGAGAAGGAAGCGATCATCGCAGCCCGGCATCGGCGCAGCGAGGAAGAACGACTGGCCGAATGGTATTGCGATACCTACAGGCTGACTTATCAGGGACCGCCGCCTTCAGTCCAGACCAAGATCGCCAACTCGGCTGGTGAGCGCGTCGACCGGATCGTCGCTTGGTTCCAGGCGCATCCGCAGATAATCGCCAGGACGAGCAAAGTCATCACGCGTGGTATTTTCTACCCTCTGGCATTCCTGATTCCCACTAGCGCCGTTGCCTTCATGGGCTTCGAAGCTTACGAGCACAGTAGTGGTTGGTTGGGCGCGATGCACTACGCATGGAGTGACACCTTCAGTGGACTCGCCCTCGCCTTTAAGGGGCTGGGAGCTGCGTTGTGGATGGCGCTGCGTGTCGCTGGCCCGATGGTGGGTCTGGCTATCGGGTATGGTGTCGGACTGAGTATCCTGATGCTGGGTTCGCTGTGGATCATGGTGAAGCTGGACGGGCGACACGACCGCCGGTGGGACGCCATGATGGCCGGGCGCACCTATGGCATTGACGCTCGCGAGGCGCCAGACTCGGTGTTCTTTCTGAAGGCCCGCGCATCGCTCGATAAGAGGCTGGGTAGAGCAGCACACGCCTTGTCTCCGGCTGCTCATGTCACCAGCCGTGGATTTGCTCTGTTCGGTAGAGGGATTGCGAAAGGCGCGTCCAGGGTCGCGTCTGGCGTCTCGACGGCGGCCTCCGTGGCCGGACGGGGTACTGTCGCCATGGCGGGTGGTACTGCTCAGTCGGTGCACCGTACCCGTTCGTTCTTTGCGGTGGCGCACCACGCGATCAAGTATCGCACCTGTCCGCGCATCGAGATCACGGAGTAATGATGCTGCTGCTGATAATCATCGGCCTGGTCTGGATGCTGTTGATGCTCGACGCCTATCTGGTGACGCATCGCAAGCGGGTGTTCAAGCCGACCCCGATCGACCTTGACGAGGAACACAACTTGCTGTACGGTAGGACGACAGAAGCGACAACCGATGACTCGGTTTTCACATTGCCGGAAGAAGGTTGATGCTCATGAGTCTTGAAGCCGAGATCCAGGATGCGATCAATCGCTGCAATAGAGAGAGCGAAAGCGACACACCAGACTTTCTGCTGGCCCGGTTCCTGGTCCGCTGCTTGGCGGCGTTCGAGGCTGCCACGCAAGCCCGGGATGAGTGGTTCGGTTCCGGCATTGGCGCCCATGACGCTTGAGACGATCGCCAGAGATCTGGATGACGCCGGGATTCTGGCCACCGATACGGTCGACGTGTTTGTTCCCATCCGGAAAGCTGACGCTGACTTACTCATAGGGCTGGCTCGAAAAGTCGGTCAGTTGGACAACCTGTGGGATCAGGCGTATGATGATGACGTGGTGCTGGTAGACGCCCTGGACGAAATGTTTGCGGCCTGGGACCTACTCCAAGAGCTTTCCTAGCAAGAGAGGGACGATATGCAGTTTGGCGTCAGTCCGTACGGGACGACTCCGTCCTACCTCGGTGAAGTCATGCGGTTAGAGGCGATCGAGAAAATGAGCGAGGCCCATGTCCTGCACCGCAAGTGGGAGAGCGTATCCACAACCGGCTACGACCTGACCACCATGGGGCTGGAGGGTGCGCTGAGAATCGGCGACGACTGGACGGATCACCGCCGGACCAGCGTCATGTGGAAAGTCGATGCTGAGACGTTTATCGAGGTCACAAGCAGCTCAGAGCACGATCTGTTCGTGGAGATCCTGGCGCCGAGCTATGACCGGGCGCAGGAGTTGATGGCGACGATCGCCAAGAACATCATCCGCAGCCCACCGCCGCCCACTGATCGGGTGGAAATGAAGTTCTGGTACATGACGAGTGATGGCCCCGCCACTCGGACCAGAGAGATCGAGGTCCCGACTTGGGCAGCGATCCAGGGTAACTACGCTCTCGCGGCCCGGGAGGCGCTCGATCGTCTGATGACCCGCCCGCCAGCCGACCTGACCGCTGGGCGCATCATCCTGATGCACGGTCCGGCCGGGACCGGCAAGACGACCGCCATCCGCACGTTGGCCCACCAGTGGCGTCGGTGGTGCAAGTTCGAGTACGTCATCGACCCGGACGAGCTGTTCGGTGAACACGGTGCATCCTACCTGGTCCAGGTCGTCCTGTCTGACCCGGGCGAGATCGAGCTGGTGGGCGAGTTGTGTTCCGATGGTTCGATTGTGGAAGAAGCTCCGTGGCGCGTGCTCATCATGGAAGACTCGGAAGAGTTCATCCGGGTAGATGCCAAGAGGAGTGTTGGCCAGGGTCTCGCTCGGCTGCTGAACATCGGTGACGGGCTGATCGGGCAGGGTCTGAAGGTCATGACGCTGCTCACGACGAACGCCGAAATCGGCTCGCTGAATCCGGCTGTCACGAGAGCTGGGCGTTGTATCGCTGACATAGAAGTCCCGCCGTTGAGTCCGACCGAAGGTCAGATCTGGTTGGCAGACCACCATCTGGCGACGAATACGTTCCAGGACAAGCACCTCACACTGGCCGAGCTGTACGAGATCAGCCGGGAGCGCCAGCAGATCGTCAACAAGGCCGTACCGGTCAAGACGGGAGCGTACGCGTAGTGGAAAAGGTGCCGAGGGATTTGTTGGCCGAGGCCGAGCACAAACTGGTCGATGACCTGGCCGAATGCGTGAACCTGTTTGCTAAGACGATGGACGAGATCCACGGCAAAGGCTGGCGCTCCGCTACCGGGTTCAACAATCCTGCCATCGGTGATGCAAACGAGTTCATGCAGGCGATTCACGTCTGTCAGAACATGGTCCTATCCCGGGCAGCGGCCCGGGCCTATCCAGGGAGGTACAGGCTGTGAAGAATCCCTACACCGACGACCCATTTCCAGAAGAGGCGGAAGTTGACGAGAAGGTCCTCGACGAACTGACGCACCAGGCATGTTTCGCCGCCGACATGGCATACTTCGATCACCTTGACGATGTGTCGACCGTTCGGAATCTGGACGGCAGCCCGCAAGGATTGACCAAAGCTGAGATGACTCAGGTCGAGATCAAGGCCGGGCTCCGCAACCTGATCGCCAATCGGCTCATCAGTGTCGGGACACTGGAAGAGATCCGGGCCATTTTGGAATCGGGAGTGACGCTGCAGTGATCATCGTCGAAGCGCCGAACGGAAGCCCGCGGTGGATCGTGACCTGTGATGAGCACGGCGTGATCAGCGAGCACCAGACCACCGCTGACTACGCCCTGGAGCGGGCAATGAAGCACATTCACGATTATGCTGACCCTACTGGGGTCTGCTGGGGCGGAACCTACTGCGGCCCAGTTGTTATGCTGCGCAAGGTGCACGGTAACAAGTGGTCGATCTGGCGTCCTGAGCAGGTCTGGAAGTGGGCGCCGGACCTTGAACTGGGCACAAGGAGTACGCGCACGCTCATCGAGAAGAGGGTCCGTGCATAACCGAGACAAGACCTGTTGCCCCTCCGGCCACGAGTACAGCGAAGAGAACACTCAGTACACCGGACCGGTACACGGTCGGCTGTGTCGGATCTGTCACCGTAAGCGGATGAACGACCTCAGAGACCGCCGTTTCCCGAACGCTAGGCGCCGGGTTAGGAAGGATGACCATGAGGGCTGATGAGGTAGTCGCGTGTCTCCTGAAGCGCTGGCCGTCGACCGAGTACGTCTCGGTAGAAGAGGCGCCGACGTCCGCCGACCGGCAAGGTCGCAAGCTGGATCTGCTGGTAGCCTCGCTCTGGCGCTCCAGAGGGTTCGAGCTGGATGGCATCGAGATCAAGGTGTCCCTTAGTGACTGGAAGAGAGAGCTGGTCAACGCCGAGAAAGCCGACTGGTGGTGGCGGCATGTTCACCGATTTTGGATGGCTGTACCCGCCGATATCGCGTTCAAGGTCAGAGAGGATCTGCCGACCGGCTGGGGCTTGCTTTCCTGTGGGCCCGTAGATTCCCCAGAGCGCACGGCTGCGGTGATCGTCAAGCCAGCACAGCATGAAGCTCAGCCAATGCCCTGGTCGACGGTGCTCGGACTGTTGCGCGCCTCGGGCGCCGGGTTCAACGCCCTGCAGAGAGCCGAACAGCACGGTTACGAGCGTGGACGTGAAGTGGGAGAGAAAGAAGCCCAGCTCAGAAGCAGTGATGACGCGCTCCGGGAGAAGTACGAGAAGCTGTACGCCAAGGTGGAAGCCTTCCAGGAGACATCCGGCCTCGACATCGAACACCTCTGGGAGATAAAGAGCGCAGCGAACCTCGGGCGCCTCGCGAATCTCGTGATCCGTCACGGTGCCCAGCCGGAACGGGTACGGGAGTCGCTGCTCTACAACGCCAGACAGATCGAGCACCTGGCACAGACGCTGGACAAGGCCGCCGCGGAAATGGAATGGGCCACGTGAGCTGTGCTATACTGGCTCCACTATGATCGTTCTGTACGTGGTCGTGATAATCGCCGTTGTGGCCTTCTCTGACTGGTACTACACCACCGGCCCGCACTCCGTGAATGATCAGAAGAGGAATCGTTACCGTCGTCGCCTGGCCTGCCAGACCCGCACGAGAGAGCTGGAGAAAGCGCTGTTCCCGGACAATCCGCTGTTCGAGTTGGCCTGCTACTGGTGGGACCCGAAAACTGGTGCCGAGCTGGACTATCTTGCCGAGCTGGACCAGTTGGACATCCCGCTCGTCTATCCGGTGCCGAAGGATCGGCCGGTAAACGACCGGCTCATCGGACCAGAGGGTGACACGCTCAGGGCCAAGATGCAGTCGGCCCGGGAGCAGATCCTGATGGCCTACTCGGTTCCGGCAAGCTGCACCTGGACCTGGCCGGATGGGTCGATCAGGTTGAGCCCGCCGCCCACAGATTACGGTCACGACCCCTCCTGTTGCGATCGCTATTCGTCGGCCCATTGGTCGGACTCGAATCCACCCGACTGGCACGGGACCGGATTCCGGAACCCGGACTCAGTCGGGTACCAGGGCGTGCCGAAGGGCCTTGTCCGCGGCAGGGACCTCGACAAGCTCACGAGCTGGCTGCGGCCGGGTCCGGGCTGATGATCGCCGGAGCGTTTCTGTTCCTGCTTTTGTTCGTGTTGCTGTTCTACGTGCTGGCACATGGAGAGGAGGCGTGATGCTTGACCTGGACGCCATCGAAGCACGAGCCGAGGCGGCACTAGATGTTGCCGAGATACTGGTCTGTCCACATCTGCTCCACGGGCGGGAACACGAGCGCGCTGACCCGACCATTTACGACTCGCAATGTTCGGGCAGGGTATGCGTCGTCAAGGGCATCGTCCGCACGATGCGACCGGACATCCCCGCCCTCGTTGCCGAGCTACGTGCTGCCCGAGCCGACATCACAGAAATGGCTTACAGGGGAACCGCCTTATCGGGTGCCGTAGACAGATTGGAAGGCATCGTTGCTACCCAGGCTGCCGAGTTACGTGCTGCCAGGGAAGTGGTGGAGGCGGCGACGGAAGTCCTTGAGCCAACCGATCTCAAGCGTGACGGATGGAACTGGAATCGGACCAAGGCACTACAGGCCGCCCTCGCTGCCTACCGAGCCGTTGTAGGGGAGCAGGAATGACGTTCGAGCAGGTGCCACTGGTCCCGACACTTCAGCACGCTTATGACAGGGGCTACGCAGCGGGGCTCAAGCGAGAAGCCGACCTGCTCGCCGCCATAGACGAACTGACCGCCACGAATCGCGAAAAAGAAATGCGCCTCAACCAGCTTGAGTTGGCAGACCGTCGCGATGCCAAGCAGGCTCGGGTCAACGAACTGGAGGCCACGGTTCACGTTGTCGAGGACAATGCCTTCGAATACGAGATGCGCGCGGCTTATGCCGAGGAGCAGGTCGCAGCCCAGCGGGATCGCATAGACAAGATGGCAGCTCAGATCGTCGTAGAAAAGACGGCGGCAGGTCTATGGGCGACAGAGGCGGGCAAACGAGGAAGGGTGATTAACGAACTGACCGCCGAACTGAAGGCGCTGCAAAGCTGGGCCGTGCCGCAGGCCCGCCTAGACGAACTGGAAGCCGACCGGGACTACTGGAGGAGAGTTGCAGCCGAAAGTTAGCGATGCGGTAACATCCGAGCCAGATGTGATACCTGCAGCGTGATGCTACGGTGTATCGTCGCTCTAGCCTTCGGATTGGCCGCCAGCAAGCCAGCCAGCCGGAGTCGCCAAGTCTAGGACCAGGGCATTTGCATCCGGCCGGGAAAGTGTGCTACTCTGACAGAGCTAGCCGCCGCCGCAGCGTTACTGCGGCCGGTCACCCGGGGTTCGTTACAGGTCCGGGGCGTTAGGTGAGCGGGTCGGGGTGCACATACCGGCCCGCTCCGTCGCGTCAAATGTCACCTAAAGGTGACATTCCGGAATGTCGGCTAAAGGTGACATTCCCCTGGTCACAGCCACGATTTTGTGCTATAATGAAGACATGACCACGACACCTAAGAACGAAGAAGTCGAGCCCGAGGAAGAGCTGGTTTGGTGCGAGTTCTGCGAGGCGGACGTCGAGCCCGTTATGAAGCGCACTTTCAAGTCGGCCTGCCGTTTGATCCCCGACGATTACGAGGAGTTCTGCACGAGCTGCGGAGCGCAGTTGTCGTGAGCTACCCTCACTGGATGAACCGGGATCAGCGGATCGCGTTCGCTGCCATGCAGGGGCGCGTGACCGAGTCCGACGCCGACGAAGTTTTCGCCGACGATGAGCTGTCCGGGGCCTGGACGCTTGAAGCCCCCGATGAAGCTTTCGAGCCCGAAGAGCCCTACGAGGGCCCGACCTGCTCGATCTGCGATGGCCTTGGCCATGGCTACCCGGGAGCCGGGCCGTGCCCGTTGGAAGACGATGGCCGTTTCGAGGATGACCCACGGGAGCGCTGGCTCTCATGAGTGAACAGTGGCAGAACCGGATCGAGATCAAGTCCGAGTCTTCGAGCCGCGTGTACATCGTGGCGCAGAAGGTCACCGACGGCACCTGGGCGTGCTCGTGTCCTGGCTGGAAGGCACACCGGAACTGCAAGCACCTGAAGACGATGGGGCTGCAGGGCGCCGTGCCAGCGCCGAAGCCCAAGGTCTACAATCGCCAGTTTGAGCAGATCGACACGCACCCCGAGAACTTCCGGGACGAAGCGTACAGTCACTACGACATTCGGCACGGTTTCGGTTCAGCCGAAGATTGGATTCGGGCAGCCGAGAACCTTGGCGCCGGGCGCGGCCGTTACCACGAAGAGAATCCATTCGACAAGGCCCGTCGTGAGTACCAGGAACGCGAAGAGGCTCGTCAGCGTCAGTACAAGGCCCCGCGCAAACAGCGCCCCACCTTTACCCGCGAAGACGACATGCGGCTGCTCGGCCTGACTCAGATGCCACCCGAGGTCAAGGGCCTGGTTGACGCCATGCGGCGTCGGGCTTTCATCGACCACCCGGACCACGGTGGGAGCAAGGAAGCGTTCCAGTCGATGTTCGCCGCTTACGAGCGGCTGCTGGCTTGGTACCCGCGTTGATTTGCAGAAGTCCTGGTTAGGTGCTATAATGAGACCATGACCACGACCCCCAAAGTAGAAGCCCTGGACACCTTCGGCGTCGATTCGTCGGAGCCACCCCGCACCCTGCCGTTCGCATGGCGCGACAGCACAGTGGAGATGGGACCATTCGAGATCCCGGCGTCGGCCCCGACCTCGGTGCCTTTCACGTGGAACACCACGACAACGAGAGGGAGGACATCATGACCGAACAGACCGAACAGAGCGATATGCGTGACCGCAAGCTGGAGACGATTCAGAACCTGATCGCCAAAGCAGAGGCCACGACGTTCGAGCACGAGGCCGACGCCTTCATGGCCAAGGCTCAGGAACTGATGACCCGGTATCAGATCGACGCGTTCATGCTGGCCACGAGCACCGGTCGTGCGAGCACCGATGTCCCGGAGACGCGCATCGTCAAGGTGTTCGGCCCGTACGCTGCCGTTCGCACGAACCTGCTGAACATCATCGCTTGTGCAAACGAAGTTCGGGTCGTTCAGAACCACGCAGACGACAAGGCGGAGGATCAGGAAGAGCGTAAGCAGGGCAACTTTTACCGCATCTGCTGGCTGACGGGTTTCCCGACCGACATCGAGAACGTCATGATGCTGTTCGCATCGCTGAACTTGCAGATGGTCCAGACGGCTGGCAAGCACAAGGGCGACAAGCCGGAGTACGAGAAGTGGGACTACCGCTGGGTTTCGGGCGAGCGTTGGGCCAAGGACTTCATGCTTGGCTTTGCAAGAGGCGTCAGCGACCGCTTGACCGCAGCCAGGGACCGCGCCCGCGAAG
>Ga0224533_1000164_pt1 | contig 9735 bp, 9 predicted proteins | sample 714E11014metaG_FD_172018 | JGI IMG/M metagenome (GOLD analysis project Ga0224533, IMG submission 172018) | Peat soil microbial communities from Stordalen Mire, Sweden - 717 E1 10-14 | ecosystem: Environmental > Terrestrial > Soil > Wetlands > Peat | place: Sweden: Norrbotten County, Stordalen Mire... | reverse complement strand
CCACCCACTCGCTCCGCCATTACGTGGACGGCTGGGTTATGTGGCCTGCTGGGGTGTTTGCGGTGGTGGGCGTGTCGCGGGGGTCGGTTCCGGCCACATAATCCGGGAGCGCTGGTCAACCCCCGGTCTGGTCGGCGTGTCCGATCAGATTCGCGCCTTGCTCCCTGATGCGGGATTCCCTGTCCGCTCCTGTGTAGGAGGCCGCCCGCTGACGCCGAAGAATCGCCTCTCTGTTCACCACGATCAGAAAGGCCGATTCTCATGCCAGCAAAAGAGATCCGCGAAGTGTCGGGACGGGTGATCGTCGCGTTGATGACGGCAGCTCGGTCAAGGACGACGATCAAACGCCACGAGGCGGAGTTCAACGCGTTCGCCGGGTTCCTCGAGGCTCGCGGTCGGGCGCTCCCGACCGAGGCGGACTGCCTTGATTTCATCGCCGAGCGGTCCGGGTGCAGGCTTGCGGGCCTGCGCGAGCCGACCAGTTCCAGGCGGGCCCAGCTCGCGCGCCGGCCGCTGATCCTGCTGATGGAAACCTTGGCTGGAGGCGTCCCTGAGGTGGGGCAGGCGACAACGCCATTGGTTGAGCGCTGTCCAGCGCGTTTCCGTGTGGTCAGGGACGAGTATCTGGAGGCGTGCCGGCGGCGGGGCAACGCCGAAGCGAGCGTCGTGACAAAGCAGCGCACGGCGGACCAGTTCCTCGCCTACCTCGAGGAGGTCGGCCGGGAAACCCTCGTCCAGACCCAGGCCCAGGATCTGGCCGGGTTTTGGGCCCGGCGTCAGCGTCGGGGCTACGCCCCGAAAACGACCGGGTTGCTGCGTTCGGCGCTGGCTGACTTCCTGCGCTACCTGCACGAGGGCGGGCAGATCCAAGAGGACCTGGCCGGGCGGCTCCCGCCGCAGCGCTATCCCCGACGCGGCCAGTCGGCCCCGCACCCGTGGACGGCTGAGGAAGTCCGCCTGGTGTTGGGCCAGATCGACCGGCAATCCGCGATCGGCAAACGCGACTACGCGATGGTCCTACTGACTGCCAGGCTCGGTTTGAGGGTCGGGGATCTGCGTCGGCTGGAGCTCGGATGGTTCGATTGGCGCGCCAAGACGCTGGCGTTAACGCAGCACAAGACCGGCGTGCCATTGAAGCTGCCGTTGCCGGGCGACGTCGGATGGGCTGTGATCGACTACGTCCGCCACGGCCGGCCCGAAACGGCCTGCCGGCAGGTGTTCGTCAAACACCGCTATCCATTCACCGCGTTCGGGTCCTCGACGTCGGCGGGCTGCCGGCTGAGCTACTACGCGCGCCGTGCCGGGATTGTGTTCGCGGCCGGGCGGTCGCACGGCCTGCACTCGCTGCGCGGCGCGCTGGCGGTGGCGATGCTCCAGGCCGACACGCCGCCGCCGATCGTCACCGCGGTCCTGGGCCACGCGGCGGGCACCACGACCGCCGCGCACTACCTCAGGCTCGACACCGAGCATCTGCGTCGCTGCGCGCTCGATGTCGAAGACGTCCTTCGCGCGGGGGAAGGGGCGCGGTCATGAACGCGCCGACGCTGCCCGAATTGATCGACACGCTGGTCGCGGCCCGTCGTGCCGGCGCCTTTCGCTACGACCACCAAGCACGCGTGCTGGCGCAGTTCGCCGAGCACTGCAGCCGAGAAGGGTACGCCGACGGGTCGATCATCCAAGAAGCCGTCGAGGGATTCCTCTACGGCCGCAACCTCAAAGCGTCCACCATCCGCCGGGAGGAGATCATCCTGCGCGAACTGGCAGAACACGCCCGCCAGTTCGGCTGGCCGGCGTGGGCGCCGCCGACGCTGACGCGCGTGAAGACCCGCCACCGGCCACCGCCATACGTGTTCAGCGACGAGGAGATCCGCCGCCTGTTCCACGCGATCGACACCCAGTCGCTGTCGGAGATGTCGAACCGGGCGCTGGTCGACCCGGTGCTGTTCCGGGTCCTCTACGCCACCGGGCTGCGACTCTCAGAAGCGCTCAACCTGCAACTGCGCGACTTCGATCCGGCCCGCGCCACGCTCGAGGTGCGCGACAGCAAGAACCACGAGAACCGCATCGTGCCCGTCACCGGACGCCTCGCCGCCGCCCTGGAGGGCTACATCGCGGCCGCGCACCCCAACCCGGAACCTGCCAACCATCTGTTCCACACCGGCGATCCGTCCACACCGGCCGACAAGTCCACGATCTACAACCGGTTCCGCCGCTACCTCGCCGATGCGGACATTCCCCATTTTGCGCCGGGCGGCCCGCACATCCATTCGCTGCGTCACGGCTTCGCCGTCCAGAACCTGCGCCGCTGGGCAGCCGACGGCACCGACCTGGCGCTGACGCTGCCCTACCTGTCCGCATACATGGGCCACGCCGACCTGCGGGGAACCCAGTACTACCTCCGCCTGACCGCGGACGCGTACCCACGGCTCGTCGCCATCTCCCAAGCCAGGTTCGGTTACGTCATCCCGGACCCGGCCGGGCCGGAAAGTGCCAAGCAGTGAGCCGCGTCACCCCAGCCGGCGGGGATCTGGCCGGCAGGTGGCTGTCGAAGTTCCTCACCGACCACCTGGCCGGCGAGCGGGACCTGTCCCCCCAGACCATCGCTTCCTACCGAGACGCGATCAAACTGCTGCTCACCTGGTTCCGCGACGTGCAGGCAACCCCACCCGAAAAGCTCCGCCTCGCAGACCTCGACCGGGCACGGGTACTCGCCTTCCTGGACTGGCTCGAGACCGGACGTGACAACTCGCCAGCGACCCGCAACCAGCGCCTCGCCGTCATCAAGTCGCTCGCTCGCTACACCGCGATCGAGCGGCCGGAGTTCCTCGACCAGGCCACCCAGATCATCGCCGTCAAGCAGAAGAGGACCCCGGCCACCGACATGGGCTACCTCACCGGCGACGAGGTCAAAGCGCTCCTGGCCGAACCAGACCCGACGACCCGGCGCGGGCAGCGCGACACGGTCCTGCTCTCCACGCTCTACGACACAGCCGCCCGCGTCCAAGAGATCTGCGACCTGAACACCGCAGACGTCCGCGCAGCCCGCCCGATGATGGTCACGCTGCGCGGCAAAGGCTCCAAGACCAGGCGCGTCCCGCTGATGGACCCCACAGCCCAACTGGTGGAGGACTACCTCGACCGGCGCGTACCCCACCTTGGCGTCGGCGCAGACGCAGACCCGCTGTTCAACGGGCCCGAACACACCCGATTGACCCGCTGGGGCGTCACAAAAATGCTCGCCAAACACGTGCAGTCCCTACGTCGCCGCGACCCCGGCTACGCGGCCGGCGTCACCGTCACCCCGCACGTGATCAGAAGGACCCGGGCGATGCACCTCCTCGAAGCTGGAGTCAACCTGATCTACATCCGCGACCTGCTCGGCCACGCCGACGTGTCCACAACCGAGATCTACGCCCGCGCCAACGCGGAAGCGAAACGAAAAGCCATCGAGAGCGCCTACCAGTCGCTCACCCCCGAGCCCCTACCCAACTGGACAGCCGACCAGGACCTCCTCGAATGGCTCGACCACGCCTGCCGATAGGCCCCGGATTATGTGGCCGGAACCGACCCCCGCGACACGCCCACCACCGCAAACACCCCAGCAGGCCACATAACCCAGCCGTCCACGTAATGGCGGTTACGTGGAATTCCACATAAGCGTCACTCAAGAGCGACCTCGATGATCCGGGCGGGAGTCCCGATCGAGGTGGTCTCGAAGCTGCTCACCCATGCAAGCGTCGCAACGACGAGTCGGACCTATGACCACCTCGGCGTCGAGGACTTCCGTGCCGAGCTCGACCGGGCAGGAATGGCCGAGTCTCTTCGACCAGCTCGATGAGTGCGTTCGTCGCCGTTGCGCTCGAGCGCCCAGATGACGAGAGAGACGATGCCATCGAGTATCTGCTCGGGCTCGTTCGTCCCGAGTTCGCCGTCCCGACCTACCGTCCCGACCCAGCAGACTTGGTCCTCGCCGGTCCACAGTGCGTGGTGGGCAGCTGTGGTCACCCGGCCCGGTCCCAGGGGCTGTGTGCCGCGCACCACACTCGCTGGGTAAGTCGGGCGAGACCGGACCTCTCGGCGTTCGTCGCGGCCGCAGCGCCGGTCCGGGCGGGAAAGTCGCGGGCTGATGAGGTGTTCGACCTATCGACACTCCCGCTGCGCTGCCGCCTCGAGATCGCCTTCGTGCTGCAACGCCGTCACGACGGTCGCGGCCGGGGACTGCGCCCACTCGCCGTGTCGCCGGTCGTGGCGATGCTCGCCCGATCCGGTGTCGACTCGTTGCTCTCCTGCCCGCTCGATGCCTGGTTAGCCGCGCTCCCGCCGGCGAACAAGACGGCAGAAGCTTCTGCCGTCGGGTTCTTGCGCTATGCATGGCGCGAGGTCGAAGACGTCATGGCTGGCGGCGGGGTGGAGGCCGAGTACGCACGTGACACATGGGACGCCCGCCGCCTCGGCATCCCGGTCACCGTCGGTCACCACTCGGTCTCTTTCGCCCGCATTCCCCAGGCATGGTTACGCGAGGCGGTGAAGTCCTGGGCGAGGTCTCGCCTCGTCGGGGGGATCTCCTTCGGGGCGATCCGCCGCGACGTCACCGGGCTCACCTGGTTCGCCCGCTTTCTCGAGACGGGCCGCCCGGATGCGGGCGACGCCTCGATGATCACCCGGGCAGTGCTCGAGGGCTACCTCGCCCACCTCGGTGCCAAGGGACCAGCACCGAACACGAGCCTCGGTTACCTCACGGCTCTCCGGGGCTTCCTCGAAGCTGCCCGACGACGGCACCTTCTTGAGCACCTCGCTTCCGATGCGAGCCTCTACAACGACGACCTACCGCGCCGTCCGGCCGGTCTTCCTCGATTTATCACCGAAGACGTGATGGCAAAGCTCGAGTCCGACCGCGCCCTTGCTCTGCTCCCCGACGATACGACCCGTCATCTCGTCATAGTCCTCATCGAGACCGGCCTCCGGGCAGGCGACGCCTGTCGTCTTACCGTCGACTGTCTCGTTCCCGACAGCACGGGTTGGCCGTGCCTGCGCTTCTTCAACGCCAAGGTACGCGCCGAGCAGATCGTGCCCCTCTCGAACCGAGCAGCAGAGGCGATCGGAGCCCAGCAGGAGGAGATTGGCAGAACCTCGCCCGGATCGCCGTGGCTGTTCCCAGCGACGAGGGCAAATCCCGACGGAGCCCGCCCGTTCACCTACAACGCGTTGCGCCAGCGCCTCTTCCGCTTCCAAGAGGCCATCGACCTACGTGACCGGAATGGACGACCGGTACGCGTGACTGCCCATCAGTTCCGCCACACCTTTGGCACGCGCCTTATCAATAGCGGTGTGCCGCAGCACGTCGTTCAGCGTTTGATGGGTCACGCCAGCCCCCAGATGACCGCTGTCTATGCCCGCCTTCACGACACTACGTTACGAAAGGCGTTCGAAGCCTACTGCCGCACACGGGTCAATGTTGACGGCGAGCGCTTGGCGTTCGATGACGACGCTCCAACTGCAGACGCCGAGTGGGTGAAACAGCATTTCGCCCGCGTCGAGGCCGGCCTTCCCAACGGCTACTGCGGCCGGCCGCCACAACAGCACTGCCCGCACCCGAACGCCTGCCTCCCGTGCGCGGACTTCCAGACCACCGTCGAGTTCCTGCCGGTGCATCGTCGCCAAGCTGACGAGACTCGGAAGCTGATCGCCGCCGCTGAGGCCGAGGGGCGTCAGCGCCTGGCCGACAACCACCGCAGCGTGCTCGGCCACCTCGAGCGCATCATCCCCACCCTCGAGTCCATCGCAGCGAAGGATCACGATGACGACAAGTGAGCGGTCGAAGGCCATGGTCGCAGCGGCACACCGGCGCCACGAGGAGACGCGTCGCAAGGCGATCGATGCGCTGCGACGACTCGACGCTGACGGCGAGCCGGTCAGCTTCGTAGCGGTGGCGAGGACTGCGGCGATCTCACGAGCCTGGCTCTATCGAGATGCTGACATTCGTGCCGAGATCGAGCGACTCCGCGATCTCCACCTTTCTCCGGCACGGCCTCGAGTGCCTTTCGCTGAACGGGCCTCCGCGAGCTCGCTGCGACAAGAGCTCGGAGCACTTCGCACGAGAGAGGCTGAGCTCCGGAACGAGAACCGGCTCTTGCGAGCGGTGCTCGCCCGCAGATACGGCGAAGAGCGCGCCGCCCAGCTCATCAACCCTGGGTGAGTACCGTCGACCACATCATCTACATGTCGATGACGTGAGAGCCCTTTCTACATAAGGATCCTGACTGCGCAGGTGTAGATAAAGATCGAGCACCGCATGTTCAGCTTCATCTCGATGAACTGGCGTGGGCGCCCGCTCGAGTCCTACAGGACCATCGTCGAGTTGATCGGGGCCACGACGACAACCAAGGGCCTTCGCATCCGTGCCGAGCGGGACGACGGCTACTACGAGACCGGGGTGAAGGTCTCCGACAAAGAACTCGCCGCCTTGCCCCTCACCCGACACAAGTTTCACGGGGACTGGAACCACACGCTCACACCGACGACTGCACAATCAAACGTGCGGTGAGCCCTTATCTGGTGAGTTGCCGCGCGAGTCGCCAGGCGCCCCACGCACTCCGGGCCGGTCTCAGTCGCAGACGATCGACACTTCCTCATGGAGGAAACGGTTGATCTCGAGAAGTTCGTCGTAGTCCTCCGAGACCCCGGAGACTTCGTAGACGTAATGGCCAGTTCCCTCACGCCAGTCGACCGACTCGCCGGGCGACCGATTCACGAAGATCGCGTTGATTCCGGCAAGCTCGGCCAGCCGGTCGAGGCCTTCGATGCTGACAACGCGATTGGCAGAGGTCGGAAGCTGGAACATGAAGCGCCAGCCGACCCTCGCACAAGGGACCGGACCTTGCACGACCACCCGCTCACCGAGAGCAACGCTCATCGAGAGCCGGATGAGCGACACGCCGCTTGCCTGGAACAGCATGTCAGGTACTCCGCCACCGAGTCTGCCGTTCACCTCGATAACCCGCGGGCCGCTTGGGGTCAGCTTGATCTCGGTGTGGAAGCAGCCCGTCTGAACCCCGAGGGCGCGCAACGCCGCCGTGGCGACTTCGAGCACAACCGCCTGCTGAGCGTGTGGCAGATCAGCGGGGATGAAGGTCCCTGTCTCTCGAAACGGCTTGGCCAGAGGGAACCGCCCGTTCACTGCCAAATGGCTGATCTCGCCGTACGCCACCAGGCTCTCCACCGACACGTAGTCGGCAAAACGCTCGCTCGGCTCTGTCACGGGGCCCGGAAGATACTGCTCGATGAACATCCCTGTCTTGCCACCGGCCTGCGGCGGGAGCGTTGTGACCTGGCGGACGAGATCGTTGGCGTCGGTGACGGGCGTGGCGTACCTACTGCCGCTGCCGATGCGCGGCTTGAGTACTGCCGGGAACTCCACCGTAGTGGCGAAGGTTTCGATTGCGGCGGGGCTACGGTTGGCCGGGACGTTCCAGCAAAGCGGCGTCGGCAAGCCGCCGTTGCGGAGCGCCTCGCGCTGCAAGAGCTTGTCCACAAGGCGGCGGGCCACCTTTGGCGTGTGGTAGTCGAGTCCCATCTCCGCGGCTATCAACGAGAGGGGGACGATATCCTCGTCGCGGTAGGCCACGGCCCCGTCGGGAGCATAGGTTCGTAGCACCGAGGCGACCCCTTCAGGCGACAGACCGGCAATGTTCACCACAGTTCCAACCTTCCTCAGCAGACGGCTGGTGAGGGCGTTCTCAGGGTCGCTCTCGTCGATCAGCCAAAGGATCTCGCACAGGCCCACTGCCGCCTCATGGACCTGTAATGGAGGCTGTGAGCGAGGACCGTGCGGGACTACAAGCAGAGGTTGCCGGTGGACAGGCGACACCGGTGTCATGGCAAGGCTCTACCAGATGGGTTTCCGGAACGCAAGGTCCTGAGGTCCGAAGCCGCTTGCAGCGGCTTGGCGAGCGGCCACCCGGCCTGACAGTTGGAGACGATCCGAACTTCCTGCCACGCACGCGCTGGTCACCATTTAGGCGTTCAAGGGCTGAGTGACCCGAGTCGATACTGATCTGACAGAAGGTGCACGACCCCCTGTTGCCTTGAGAGGGAGAGCGGGGGCCGGCCACCCCGTCATCCTGGTCGAGATACTCCAGGACGCGCTTTTCAATGGAGTCCTTTGCGAGGTAATTGGCGGCAACCGAGCGCTATAGCGGTGTGGCTGTCCGCTCAAACTGTCTTGAGCAGCCTAAATGTCGTCCGCGCTTGGCAACCCCGTGAACGCTTGGCGTCCTCGGCCATGAAGGCGTAGTCCAGTAGTCGGAGGCCGTGTTCGGCGGCGAAGTCCATCACCCCATAGAACGCGACGCCGAAGTACACAGGGAGAGTGCCCTGTGCCTCGTAGTCGAAACCGGCAGAACGCGTCCACGCGTTGCCGCGGTACACGACCAATTCCATGAACCCGACGACACGATCACCGACGCGCGCGACGACACCGTATGTTGACTGTTTGACGGTTTTGCGGAGAAGGCCTAGTGAAGCAGTAATCGAGTCGCAGTCTTCGTCAATGTCGTACTTGCTCTGGAGGTTTACGACAAGGGGCGCAACGGTTCTGATCAGGTCCGGCGTTAGCGGCTCGACGGTGATGGCAACCCCGCCCTCCCTCAGCTTGCGGAGTTCCCGGCGGACCTTGTTGCGGTGCCTGCGCGGGAGCGAGTCGATGTAGCCGTCCAGGCCTTCCTGGGGTGGCACCAGAACGAAGTGGTCCGGCCCGGGGAACTCGCGATATCCGCGATCTCGCAGGACATCCCGAAGCAATGTGTCGCCACCGTCCACACAACGGCAAACCACCGACCGCTCGTCATTGCGCTGAGCGATGTCCTCGGCCTCGGCAAACAACCGGCTCACTACCTGTCGCCGGACCTCCTCGTCGAGGCTCGGCATGGTCAGAGCACCCGTGCGACTTTCGTAGGGCCCACCTGCGAGCCGCGCTGGCAACACATCCAACCCCGGGAATAGACCCTCGAACCGCATCAACCTGTCCGTCACAAGTTCGTCTAGTCGGTGTGTGGCAAGCCCACCAACCAGCGTCCCGTTCGCCCGAGCGAGCACGTGCTGAGGGGATTTGTTGCCGAATACTTCAAAGACGTGCAACAGCTTCGCCGAGAGCCATAGGTCGTGGGAAGGAAGTTCTGTCCCGTCGCCGATGACCAGTTCGTCCCAGCCGGGCAGGCTCGCCGCAGAAGGCTCAACTGTCACAGTGAGTTGCATGCGGTCTCAGCTGGGGGTTCGGTTGGCACCCGGCGACTTCATTCTCGTATCTAATCTCATGTCAGCATCAAATGACAGCGCCTGCCTGAGGTGCTCACGTCAGCCCCCGTCAGACGCGCGGGTAACCACCTATCTGCGACGTCTGACGCCGGTTGGGGCCGCACCTTCGGCCACCCGAGCCAGCATTGATGGATGGTGCACGGCCCCCGTCGCCTTGCGAGGGAAGCCGGGGGGCCGTGCACCTGTCATCCTGGGTGAGATTCTCCAGGAGACGCTTGTCGATGGAGTCCAGGTAGACGACGGCAAAGTCGTTCCACTGGGTCCATCACGGTCGATAGCGACGGTCCAGGCCTTGCCAGGGCCGTCGAGGGGAATCTGTCGGGCGTGTCGCGCCGTCTCAAGACTGCCGCCAACGTCCGCGACGCTCAGACTGGTGCTGCACCTCAACAGGGGTACCTGGCGAAACTGACTTGCTGGTCAGCT
>Ga0224533_1000162_pt1 | contig 9788 bp, 6 predicted proteins | sample 714E11014metaG_FD_172018 | JGI IMG/M metagenome (GOLD analysis project Ga0224533, IMG submission 172018) | Peat soil microbial communities from Stordalen Mire, Sweden - 717 E1 10-14 | ecosystem: Environmental > Terrestrial > Soil > Wetlands > Peat | place: Sweden: Norrbotten County, Stordalen Mire... | reverse complement strand
GCAAGTCGGCCGATGCCGTGAGCAGCGAGCCTCCGGACGACTGGTTGAAGAGCTGCTTCGCGAGGCCCTCGGCCGCGCGTTGCAGCTCTTCAACCAGTCGTCCGGAGGCTCGCTGCTCACGGCATCGGCCGACTTGCTCGGCTCAACCAGTGTGGCCACAATCGCGGCAGATTTCGCCCCCGGTTACTGGAACGCCGCGACGAACCCTGAGGCACGGCTGCTGTCGATCGGCGGTATATGCGAGGACGCCATGGCAGGGGTCCTTTCCGGCATCTCCGCCTACGGCCACTCCATCGGCGTCGGTTCGTCCTACGGGGCCTTCATGGCACCGCTGGGCCATATCGCCGCCCGACTGCATGCCATCGGCGCCGAGGCGAGGCGGACTTCAAAGGGCGAGCCGTACCGGTCGTTGATACTGATCTGCGGCCACGCGGGTCTGGCGACCGGCGAGGACGGCCCGACTCATGCAGACCCACAGGCCCTGCAGCTGCTTCAGGAGAACTTCCCAATCGGCGCGGCCGTCACTCTCACGCCCTGGGAGCCGCAAGAGATCTGGCCCCTCTTGGCAACTGCTCTCGCGCAACGACCGGCATTCATCGCGCCCTTCGTCACCCGGCCGGAAGTAAAGGTTCTCGACCGGAGAGCCCTCGGCCTCGCGGCCCCCGAGCAAGCCACGACCGGTGTCTACCTTCTGCGCCGCCCGCGTGGGACCGGCGACGTGACGATCGTGCTGCAGGAGAGCGCGGTGACCTATGCCTTTGTGGCAGACACGATGCCCCTGCTCGAGCATGAAGGAATCGACGCGCGGGTCTACTACGTGGCGAGTGCGGAGTTGTTCGACGCTCTCCCGCGCAAGCGCCAGCACGAGCTGTTTCCCGAGGCACACGCGTTCGAGGCCATCGGCATAACCGGCTTCACCCTACCGACGCTCTATCGCTGGGTACGCTCCGACGCCGGGCGCGAGGCAGCTCTTCATCCCTATCGCGATCGTCACTACCTCGGTAGTGGCAAGGCAGAGGTCGTGCTCGCGGAGGCCGGCCTCGACGGCGCCAGTCAGTTCGCAGCGATCAAGAAGTACCTGGATGCCAAGGTTCGCTCGAACGCCTCGACACTATGAGCATCCGCTAGTCGAACCGCAGCTCGGGCAGGCGTAGCACGAGCCCGCACGCTGCATGACGTTGCCGCAGGCGTAGCAGAAAGGAGCGTCCTTGTTCTCAATCTGCCCCGCGCGCCGCAGCTGGTCTACCTCACTCTGGCGCCGACCCGCTACCGCGTCGCCTCCGGCGCCGAACCGCTCGCGGTCTTTCCTCTCCGCGTCTCCGCTGTCGACGTCCTCGAGACCGGGCAGCGTCGGTTGGGTCCGCTCGCCTGTCGAGAGCACACCGAGCTCGAGCCGCTCGTCAAAGCTCAAGTAGTCGAGTGCCAGCCGCCTGAATATGTAGTCGACAAGGCTCGAGGCCAAACGCAGCTCCGGGTCGTCGGTTATCCCTGCGGGCTCGAAACGGAGATTGGTGTACTTGCGGACGAACGTCGACATCGGCACGCCGTGCTGGAGTCCGAGGCTGACGGCTATTGAGAAGGCATCCATGACGCCAGACAGAGTCGATCCCTGCTTGGAGACCTTCATGAAGACCTCACCAGGGCGACCGTCCTCGTACTCTCCCACCGTGACGTAGCCCTCGCAGTCGGCCACCCGGAAGGCGAAGGTATTGGAGCGACGTTTGCGCGGTAGCCGCGTTCGCGTCGTGGTGGCAGGGGCAACCACGTGTTTCTGCTGCAGTGCACCCTCAAGCTCCGCAATGCGCTCGAGCAGCGCACCTTCGCTGACGTGAGCCGCCTGCGCAGCCTCTGGCGCGTCGCCATCATCCGACAGGACCGATGCGCCTGCCCACTTGGTCGTCGCCAGTGGCTGGGCGACCTTGCAGTTGTCGCGGTATATGGCCACTGCTTTCAGGCCCATCTGCCAGGCGTCGATGTGCAGCTGTTCGACCTCATCGACCGTGGCCTGCTCGGGCAGGTTCACCGTCTTGGAGATGGCGCCCGATATGAACGGCTGTGCCGCGGCCATCATCTTCACGTGGCCGAGATAGTGGATCGTGTTGTCGCCCATCGAGCAGGCGAAGACGGGCAGATGGGCTGACTTTAGGTTTGGCGCTCCCAAGATGGTCTTGTGCTCGTCTATGTAAGCGACGATCTCATCAACCTCATCGGTGCTGTAACCAAGCCGCCTCAAGGCTCTCGGAACGGTCTGATTGACTATCGACATCGTGCCGCCACCGACCAGCTTCTTGGTCTTCACGAGCCCGAGGTCGGGCTCTATCCCGGTCGTGTCGCAATCCATGAGGAACGAGATCGTGCCCGTCGGTGCCAACACCGTCGCCTGGGCATTGCGCACGCCGTAGGCCTCGGCCAAGTCGACTGCGGTATCCCACGCCTCCTGGGCAGCACAGAGAAGCTCGGTCGACACCAGCTCCTCGTCGATCTTGGCCACCTCTCGGCGGTGCATCCGCAGCACATCAAGCATCGGTCCGGCGTTCTCGTGGAAGCCGGCAAACGGGCCCATCCTCGCTGCGGTGCGGGCCGAGGTCACATACGCCGCACCTGTCATGAGAGCTGTGATCGCCGCCGCGATGGCGCGGCCCTCGTCCGAGTCGTACGGAACGCCCTGGGCCATGAGCAGCGCTCCTAGATTCGCGTAACCGAGGCCGAGCTCCCGGAACCGACGCGTCGTGTCGGCGATCTTCTCGGTCGGGTAGTCGGCGTTGCCGATAAGGATCTCCTGGGCCGTGAACACGACCGTCACCGCGGCCTCGAACCCCTCGGCGTCAAAGGAGTCGTCGTCGTTCATGAAGCACATCAGGTTGAGGCTCGCGAGGTTGCAGCTGCTGTTATCGAGGTGAACGTATTCCGAACAGGGGTTGCTCGCCGAGATCCGGCCAGTGTTGGGCGCCGTGTGCCACTTGTTTATGGTCGTGTCAAACTGCATGCCGGGATCCGCGCACTCCCAGGAGGCCTCCGCGATCTGACGAAACAGCTCTCGCGCCTTGACGGTCTCGACTACCTCGCCCGAGGTCCGGCTGAGGAGGCCCCAGTCGGTGTCGTTCAGAACCGCTTGCATGAACTCGTCTGTCACCCGGACCGAGTTGTTGGCGTTCTGGTACTGGACAGACTGGCTGTCCCTCCCGTCCAGGTCCATGTCGAAACCGGCCTGTGCCAGCACGCGAGCCTTGCGCTCCTCACGGGCCTTGCACCAGATGAACTCTTGGATGTCCGGATGGTCGGCGTCGAGGATCACCATCTTCGCGGCGCGACGGGTCTTGCCCCCGGACTTGATCGTCCCTGCAGAGGCGTCCGCCCCGCGCATGAAGCTCACAGGCCCAGAAGCGGTCCCGCCTCCGTTGAGCAGCTCTCGCGAAGACCGGATGTTCGAAAGATTGACTCCCGCACCCGATCCACCTTTGAAGATCGTGCCCTCCTCGACATACCAGTTCAGGATCGAGGCCATCGAGTCCTCAACACCGAGAATGAAGCACGCCGCGGCCTGCTGGGGTACACCTTCAACTCCGATGTTGAACCAGACAGGAGAGTTGAACGCCGCCTTCTGCTGCACCACGAGGTGCTTGAGCTCGTCGCTGAAGATGCCCGCCTCGACCGAGTCGACGAAGTACCCGTCCTTCAGTCCCCATGCCGTGATCGTGTCGACGACACGGTCGACAACTTGGCGGAGCGACGATTCCCGGCCGGGCATGCCGACCGTGCCCCGGAAGTACTTCTGAGCGAGGATGTTGGTCGCATTCAAACTCCAAGTCGAAGGTACCTCGACGCCGAGCTGCTCGAACGCGACCGCGCCGGTGCGGTAGTCGCTGATACGGGAATCGCGGTGCTCCCAGACCACCTCATCGTAGGGATGGCCTGACTCCGAGGTGAAGTGTCGTTGGATTCCGATTCCGAGGCGCTCTCCTGCAACAGCCATTGAATGGTTCCCTCCTTGGCGGGATGTCCCGCCACACGCGTCCGTCGCCTGGTTCCCGCCCGATCTCTCACATACCACAATATCTTGTGGTGCGACGGAATCCGACTACCAGATAGGTGGCTAATTACAGCACCGTAGTTACGGCGGTGTCAACGGACGATGCCGATCGTCATCCCTGCTCAACGGCCGCTCGCGAAGGTTCCCGTCTGCTTGCTCGCGAAACGGCGGTCTGGCCGCACCATAGCTGGTGGGTACATCGCGCGCCCGGTAGGCGGACCGACTACCGTGCCGCCGTGGCCGTGGTGATCGCGATCGATGCCGGAACTTCCAGCGTGCGAGCGCTCGCACTCGACGAGGGAGGCCAAGTCGTCTCCGCCTCCTACAGAGAGCTCCGCCAGTACTTCCCTGCTCCCGGCCTCGTCGAGCACGACGCCGCCGAGATCTGGTACCTCGTCGAGACAACCTTGGCGGAATTGCAGTCGGAATTGGCACAACGTTCGCTCACCGTGGCCGCGATCGGGATCGCCAACCAACGCGAGACCGCCGTGGCATGGGACCGTTCGACGGGCCAGCCGCTCCATCGAGCCATCGTCTGGCAGGATCGCCGCACAGCTTCTAGGTGTGTCGAGCTCACCGAAGCCGGCCATCTCCAGCTCGTACGCGAAAGAACCGGGCTCGTACTCGATCCCTACTTCTCGGGCACGAAATGGTTCTGGATGCTCGAACACGGCGGCGTGGAGCCCACAGGTTCCCTCGCTCTCGGAACGGTGGACGACTGGATCTGCTGGAACCTGACCGGAGGCGTCGAGTCCGGTGTCCACGTCACGGACCCTTCCAACGCCAGCCGGACACTCTGTTACGACATCTGGCAACGGTCCTGGTCGGCGGAAATGTGCGACGTCCTCGGTGTGCCGATCGGCGCGCTGGGCGAAGTCCTCCCGTCCGCCTGCCGCTACGGCACGGTGGCACCCGGTGTCGCCGGCGGCTGTCTCAAGGCGATACCGGTGAGCAGCATCGTCGGCGACCAGCAGGCGGCGCTATTCGGACATGGCTGCCACCTTCCCGGTGATACCAAGGTCACCTACGGCACCGGGAGCTTCGTGCTCATGAACCTGGGCGCACAGCGACTCCCGCCGACAGAGGGACTCTTGACCACGGTTGCCTGGGACCTCGGGGACCATGCGCCAGCGGGTGCCCCCGACGGATTCAGCTATGCGCTTGAAGGCTCAATCTTCTGTTCCGGCGCGACGATCCAGTGGCTGCGCGACGGACTCGGGTTGATCGGCTCGGCGTCTGAGGCAGGGCCACTCGCCGCCGAGATCCCGAGCAACGAAGGCGTGTACCTCGTCCCCGCTTTCGCCGGCCTCGCAAGCCCCTGGTGGGACGCCGAGGCACGAGGCACCGTCGTCGGCATCACGAGGGGAACAGGGCGCGCGCACCTCGCCCGCGCAGGTGTCGAGGCCATGGCCTACCAGTGCCGCGACGTCGTGGAGGCGATGATCCTTGCCGCAGGTCAGTCCTTGATCCAGCTGCACGCCGATGGCGGGGCTTCCTCCATGGATCTCCTGCTGCAGATCCAGGCGGATCAGTGTGGAGTGCCAGTGACGCGTCCTCGCGCGACTGAGGTGACCGCCGTTGGCGCTGCGATGCTCGCGGGCCTCACCGAGGGCGTCTGGAGCTCTGCGAAGGAGCTGAGGGCACTGGCGATCAATGCCGACGTCTTTGAGCCCGAGCCTAGGCGAGCGCGGGCGGACGCAGATCACGCCGCCTGGCGAAAAGCGCTCGAGCGTTCCAGGCGCTGGGCGCGCACCTTTCCGGAACCGTGAGGCCCTGGCCGCAGGCCAGGGCCTCGACCACGCCGCACGAACACCGACGAATACCGGCCTCGAGCCTGCTCGCAGACCTGACAGGACGCACCGGCGCGGCGCACCGGACACCTGCGACGGTCCGCTCTGTCCCTCAATACCCCTTCCACCTGTGCCGATAGTCACTGAACAGCTGTTTCGCCTGAGCACTATGTGGGGGACAACGAATTGATGTTCGGACGCGTCGCACGAGCCAGGACTTTCCGGACCAGGTGGCTCCCGCCATTGGTCGCCATGTCGATGGCTGTCGTCCTCGGGCTCGTGCTTCTCGGTCCCTTCGAGTTGATCACGGCAGCAAACGCGAGCGGACAGTCTCTGCCGGACAGTTTCCCGAGGCCTGCGAGGTTGGGCGCAGCGCAAAGCGTCGCACTTCCCAGCTGGTGGAACGACGGGACTTGCGATCCCGGCAATGTTCCCGAATCTAAGGCCCTCGGTGCGTCCTGGCACGGCCTGGTGGCCTGCGGCCCGGGACCTACCGAGGGCGGCAGCGATCATGTCGTCTCCTTCTTCCCCGGGGCCTGGGGCGAACTCGAATGGGAATGCGTCGAGCTCTCCATGCGATGGATGTACCTCGCATGGGGTGTGAATCCCTACCCCGCCGATGGATGGGACGTCGTGCAGAATTACGGCGTCTCTTCCATCAAGGCCAAGTTCAACCCTGACGGTCCTCAACTCGTCGTCGTCGCGAACCCAACCATCGGAGCCGTTCCGCAACCGGGCGATGTCGTCTCGGTTGGCCGCACCACGAGCGACAACTTCGGCCACACGGCTGTGGTGACCGCGAACGCGGTGGACTCTCAAGGCAACGGGACAATCACTTTGATCCAACAGAACGGCGGCGCCGGCAACAACGGATGGGCCACCTATGCCGTCAGCGACTGGGTCGTCGGCGACGGCGTTACTGGCTGGCTTCACAACCCTTCGTGGACAAGGCAGTGGCCGCTCGTCGGTTACAACGGGCCGACAGGGTTCGCGGCACGAATCATGTCCCCGGGCAACGGCAGTGGACTAGTCGCCCCGGCCGCCGAGTCGATCTCCGTGTCCGGCTACGAGGGCCCGACAGGAGCCAATGGCGACGCGATCTACGGCTACATCGACCAGTACGGCAACTTCTTGGTGAGACAGGGCTCCTCCGGCACCTGGAATCTCGCTGCTCAGCACGCGAGCTCCATGGTCGTGGCCACCACCGCGTCGGGGGACCCGGTCCTTGGCTACTTGAGCATCTCTGGAGACTTCTACGCCGAGGAGGGCTCGCTCACCGGGACCTTCACCCTCGAGGCCAAGCGGGTCGCGTCGATCGCACTGGTTGCCGGCACAGGCTCTTCTGCCCCGCTGCTCGGCTACGTACAAAGTAGAACCGCCGCCTTCCTGGTCAAAGTGGGCATCGCCGGCGGCAACTGGACAGTCGTTGCGGCATCGGGCGTGCGCTCGATCGCGCTCGCCGAGGGCACCACGCCCTCGAATGGGCTGATGGGATACGTGTCGAGCAACGGGAGCTTCTTCGCGAACGAGGTACCTCCGGAGAATCAGTGGACACAAGAAGCCACAGGCGTGACGGCCATCTCCCTGGCGACAGTCGGGCCAAGCGGCGAACCGCTTCTGGGCTACGTTGCAAGAAATGCCTTCTACGTCGCGGAAGGCCTCGATCCGGCCATCTGGACCGAGGAAGCGACCGGCGTGGCGCAGATAGCAACCGCCTCCGATTCGGCCCCCGGCGCTTCACCGGTCCTCGGCTATGTCACGATCACCGGTCGCCTCGAGGTGCTGCAAGGCCGGCTCAGGAGTCGTTTCTCGCTCCAGGCCACCGGCGTGTCGTCGCTCGCGCTGTCCACAGTCACTGACTCCTTACGCGTGACGCGCCTGCGCCGTCGGCGCGATGCGCCAGCTACTCGAAGGAATAGTCGCCACCCTGCCAATTCATCGGATGATCCAGGTAAGTTGCGAGCAGCGCTCAAGGGCGAAGGCACGAGTGCCGATACATCTTCTACGACCCCGATTGCCTTGCGAGGGAAGTTGGGAACCGAGTTGGAGTGCGACAGCCGCGCAGGATTGCCCCCCAGAGGCGCGGCTGCGCATTCGCCGCTGATCAGACCGCGGGCTTTGACCTGGGATCTGGGATTCTCGCCGGTGTTCCCACATTGACTATCTGTCTCCAACCGGGGCGGAGATTCGCGACGCTCGAGAGCCGGCCTGGAGCTTGCCGGTCTTCTTCGGGAATAGCTACCTGAACTACCCTGGAGCCAACATCATGGCTAGGACGCCACAGACGGGACCGGGAGAGGGGCGAGGGATGGCTATCAGCTTGGAACAAGCGACGGCTGTGATAGCCGCTGGCGAGAAACGGGCGACGGAGCTAGGTGTGCCAATGGCAATTGCGGTCGTCGACGACGGCGGCAATCTCAAGGCGCAGCACAGAATGGACGGCGCGTCGCTCGCCGCTATCGCCGTCTCGCTCGGCAAGGCCTACACGTCACTCGCAACCGGCTCCTCCACCGAGGCGCTCGCTGCGCAGTGCCAGCCCGGCCAGCCGCTCTATGGCCTGCAGGCAACGCACAACGGCAGGATTGTCATCTTCGGAGGTGGCGTCCCGCTGCGCGCGGAGGGAAAGCTGGTGGGGGCTGTGGGCACGAGCGGAGGAAGGGTGGAAGAGGACGTGATCGTGGCTGAAGCCGCAGCCCGAGCGTTCTCAGACGCCTGAAAGCCTTCGACTGTGACGCCTCGCGCCGCGAGGACCTGATTTCGCTCAAACATCTCCGCGGCCCACTAACTGACGGCAACGGGACCCACAACGACTTCGCGGTCGTTCACGACGGCCAGGCCGGCAACGACCCCTCCATGCCGGGTCAGCTATCGCCGAGCTGGATGGAGTGAGCCGCCATCCCAGGTTCACGAAGTCCCGACCGACTCGCCACCTATCGAGCCAACCGTCCGTCAAGTGCTCCCCATCACGCCCCCCGTGCGGTTCCGGCGAGATCGTCGCCACCGGCGAGATAGGTGCCATAGCCCTCTTTGACATGATCGCCAGCGAATATGAGGACCTCGTTGACGAGACCTCCCTTCTGGTTCCTGTAGTTGATGACCAGCGTGTCGACGCCGACATAGACTCCCAAAACCTCGAAATGAAGATCGGGAATGGCCCGGATACCCTCTTCCCAGTAGTCGCGCAAGGCCGGCTTCCCTACGACGACACCGTCGCTTTGGACCATGAGTTGCGCCGCGACGGGCGAAGCGAAGATCACGTCGTCCGAAAAGTGGCTGAGTACCGTTTCGAGATCATGGGCGTTCCAGGCCCGCACCCAGCTGTCCGCGAACTTGTCGGCCTGTATCGTGTTCATCCCGCCATGATTACTCAGCCGGCTCCAGACGAGAATAGCACCCGAGGCACCGAAGGTTAGGTTTGGCAGAGGGGTGCCAATGGAGCTGCACGACGAGTTCGTGGTTTCTCTCCCCGTCGCTGGGGCCTGGGAAGTGCTTACGGACGTAGAGAAGATCGCGCCCTGCCTACCCGGAATCTGGCTCCGCGAGGTGACAGGGGACGAGTACCAGGGTGTCGTCAAGATCAAGCTTGGGCAGCTCACGGCGTCCTACGAGGGTGTTGCCCGCTATCTGCTGCGCGACGCAGACGCATACAAGGCAGTGCTCAAGGCCGAAGCTCGCCCATATCGCCGACCGAATGATGGCCGACATGTCAAGCAGGCTCATCGCCGCGTTCGTCGAGAACCTGCAGATGACGGTGCTGGGTGAACCGCAGCCCTTCGGGGCACCCCCGGCTCTCCCGATCGAGTCCGACGAGGATCCGCCCGAACCGAAGTTCGAGAAGGTCGCCGAGCTTCGCAGCCGTTCCGAGCGACCGGCCCCCAAGCTGGAACCCGCCGGGACCCACCCGTTGATGGTGCGGCCGAGCGGGCAGCGCGAACTGTTGGCGAGACGCCTCGCCCCGTATCTGAGCG
>Ga0224533_1000161_pt1 | contig 9803 bp, 6 predicted proteins | sample 714E11014metaG_FD_172018 | JGI IMG/M metagenome (GOLD analysis project Ga0224533, IMG submission 172018) | Peat soil microbial communities from Stordalen Mire, Sweden - 717 E1 10-14 | ecosystem: Environmental > Terrestrial > Soil > Wetlands > Peat | place: Sweden: Norrbotten County, Stordalen Mire... | reverse complement strand
CGGCTCGGCGATTCGGTGGAGACGGCATTGCGCTGGGGCGAAGGCGTCATGTTCACGCTGCACAACTCTTCTGGTAGGGCTGACCTGCCGGTCAGCCAGGGCGACCAGCAGGTCGCCCCTACCAAGACAACTTGGATCGAAACGCTGCACTCGAACAAAATGTGTTCGCCGGCCACGGGCAAGAGCTACGATCCGCCCACGCCGAAACATTTTTCCTTCAACGCGCCGGCGGGCGCCTGTCCGGTCTGCCATGGTCTTGGCCAGAAGATGATTTTCGACGAGAGCCTCGTTGTGCCCGACCCGGAAAAATCGCTGGAGGACGGCGCGGTGCAGCCGTGGCGACGCGCGGGCAAGCGGATGAATATTTATTACAAGGCCATGCTCCGCTCCATTGCCGCGCACTTCAGCGTCAGCCTGGAAACGCCCTGGAAAAACCTGCCGGACGATTTCAAAAAGGTCCTGCTGCATGGTTCGGGCGAAATTCCAGTGGATTTTAATTTCTGGCGCTCGGGTAAAATGAGCACCATCAGCCGTCCGTTCGAGGGCGTGCTGCCGAATCTGGAACGGATGTTCACCGAGAGCGAAAGTGAGTTCGTCCGCAACCGCATCAAGCCTTATATGAGCCCGCAGTTTTGCGATGTGTGCAAGGGCAGACGGTTGAAGCCGGAAATCCTGGCGGTGACGCTGGGCGGCGAAGAGTTTTCTTCGCAATTCAAAATTAAAAATTCAAAATTAAAAATTCCCGGCCTGTCCATCATGGACGTCTGTGCGTTGTCGGTGGAAAAGGCCGATGAATTCTTCGCCGGCCTCAAGCTGACCGAATTTGAGGAAAAAATCGCGCATGAGGTCATCAAGGAAATCCGCGCCCGGCTCGGTTTTTTGAAAAACGTCGGCTTGGGCTATCTCACACTTGACCGCGAGAGCAGCACGTTGAGCGGCGGCGAGGCGCAGCGCATCCGGCTGGCCACGCAAATCGGCGCGGGGTTGGTCGGTGTGCTCTACATCTTGGACGAGCCGAGCATCGGCCTGCACCAGCGCGACAACAACCGTCTGCTCGCCACGCTCAAGGGCCTGCGCGACCTCGGCAACACCGTGCTCGTAGTCGAACACGACGCCGACACGATCCGCAGCGCGGATTACGTTGTGGATCTGGGGCCGGGCGCGGGTGTTCGCGGCGGCGAACTGGTCGCCGCGGGCACATTGCCGGAGATTCTGGCGAACAAAAATTCACTCACGGCGCAGTATCTGAACGGCGAACTGGCGATTCCCATTCCCAAAAAACGCCTGAAGCCGACGGAGGAACGCGGCTGGCTGGAGGTGTTCGGCGCGAAGGAAAACAATCTGCGCAACATTGACGCGCGGATTCCGCTCGGCACGTTCACCTGCGTCACCGGCGTGAGCGGTTCCGGCAAAAGCACGCTCGTGGATGACATCCTGCGCCGGGCGCTGTTCCGCAAATTTTACGGCTCCAAGGAAATCCCCGGCGCGCACCGCGCGCTCAAAGGTTTTGAGGCCATTGACAAGGTCGTCGTGATTGATCAGGCGCCGATTGGCCGCACGCCGCGCTCGAACCCGGCCACCTACACCGGCATGTTCAATCACATCCGCGATTTGTTCGCCAAGCTGCCGGCGGCCAAAATCCGGGGCTATGCGCCGGGCCGGTTCAGCTTCAACGTTAAGGGCGGCCGCTGCGAAAAATGCGAGGGCGACGGCCTGTTGAAGATCGAAATGAATTTTCTGCCGCCGGTTTGTGTCACCTGCGAAGTGTGCGGCGGCAAACGGTACAATCGCGAGACGCTCGAAATCACCTACAAGGGCAAGAACATCGCCGATGTGCTGGCGATGACGGTGGACGAGGCGGTAACGTTCTTCCGCGCCGTGCCGCAGATTTACGATCCGTTGCTGACGTTGGCGGAGGTTGGCCTCGGTTATATCGGCCTGGGACAGGCGGCGACGACGTTGAGCGGCGGCGAGGCGCAGCGCGTGAAACTGGCGGCGGAATTGAGCCGCAAGGCCACCGGGCGCACGTTTTACATTTTGGACGAGCCGACCACCGGCCTGCATTTCCACGACGTGGCAAAACTGCTCGAAGTGCTGTTCAAGCTGCGCAACACGGGCAACACCCTCGTGGTCATCGAGCATAATCTCGATGTGATTAAAACGGCGGATTGGATTATTGACCTTGGCCCGGAGGGCGGCGATGCTGGCGGACGCATTGTCGTGCAAGGCCCACCCGAAGTGGTGGCCCGTTGCGCGGAAAGCTTCACCGGGCAGTATTTGGGCCAGGTCTTGGAGCAGCCGGTGAATCAAAATTTATGAAAATAGCATTGTTCGGTCTGGCCGGGATTAAAACCGGCAAACACAACCTCAAAGATCCGCGCTTCGACGAAGTTGACAAACTGGTCGAGGCGGACAAGAAAACCTACGCGCAGGTGGACGTGGTGGGCGAAGATCAATTGATTGACGCCGACGCCATCCTGGTGTCGGTGGAGGGCCGGGCGGACATGATTTTGAAGGACCTGGAATTTGTGGAGACGCGCCTGGGCCGCGAACCGCAGGAAGCCGAGCGCCAGGCGTTGAAGAAAATCCAGGCGCTGCTGGAGCAGGAGAAATTTGTCTTCAATTCCGGCCTGACGCCGGAAGACCTCTCGGCTGTCGCGGCTCACAATTTTTTCACCGCCAAGCCAATCGTGGTGGCCGAACCGCCGGATTTGGAAAATCCCGAAGGACTGATGCTGCGCGCGTTTCGGGAGGGCGGCTACATTTGTTTTCTGACCGTGGGCGGCAAGGAAAACCGCGCCTGGCCGATTCGGAAGGGCACCACGGCCTGGGAAGCCGGCGGCACCATTCACACGGACATCCAGAAAGGTTTCATCCGCGCGGAAATCATCAGCATTACGGATTTGATCGAGGCGGGCGGCGAGACCCAGGCCAAGCGCGCCAACAAAATGCGGCTGGAGACGAAGCAATACGTCATGCAGGACTACGACGTGACGAACTTCCGGTTCAACAAGTAACGCCAATTTCCAGTGGGAATCGGTTTTGGCTGGGGCGCGTCACTTCCGCCGTCGCATGGCTATGGCGGGACAAGCCGTGCGCGCCGCATCGTTGTGCGGACGGACGGCGTGCAGAGGACTGCCCGCCCTACCTGGAACGGTTTGAATTTCGGCCCAAAAGCCTTGACGGGTTATTTTGCGCATTCAGAATCGCGTCCATGAAATTCCCATCAACGCTGTTGCTTCTGGCCGTTTTAACTTTTTGCCTTTCCACCCGGGCAGCTCCGCCGTCGGATCGATCCGTCATCCAGTTGCTGCAACTGACAAAAGTTGACCGGCAGATGGATTCCGTCTTCGCCCAGATGGAGGGCGCGATGAAGGCCAGCCTGCAGCGGTTGACGAAAGGTAGGCCGTTAAGCGCGGATGAACAGGCGACGCTGGACAAGCAGCAGGCCAAAATGTCCGCCATTCTGAAAGAGGAGTTAAGCTGGGACAAAGTGAAGGACCAGTATGTCCAAACCTATCGCGAAATGTTTTCCCAGGAGGAAATTGACGGACTGATTGCCTTTTATCAGACGCCAGTCGGCCAGTCGCTGGTGAGCAAGCAGCCGGAGTTGACGAATCGCACCATGACGATCCTGCAGCAACGCATGGCGCCCGTGATGCAAAGAATTCAAAAAATGTCGGCGGACACCGCAATGGAATTGAAAAAAATAACCGTGAAAAACCTGCCCGGCCCCGGAACAAATTAGATTTTATCCCGAGGGTTCTGCATTTCCGGCTTTTGTCGCCGCACCGCGTCGTCTAGATTCGGGCGCATGGCCTTTCTGCGGCAATGGTTTTTTATCGCGTTCGCGCTCCTGCTGGGCGGCGGGCAGGTTTTCGCCGCCAGCGGACGGGAGAATCGCGCCTACGCCGCCGCCGTGGGCGCGTTTCATGACGAGATGTGGAGTCGCGCGGAAACGGAATTCGCGCAGTTCGCCCAGAAATTCCCCCAATCCGACCGCGTGGCGGAGGCGGTGCTGTTGCAGGCGGAGGCGGAATTCAAACAGGAAAAATATTCCCGGACCATTGCGCTGCTTCAGGCACGCAAAGCCGCGGCCGGAAATCTCGCCGACCAATACGTTTATTGGATCGGCGAAGCGCAGTTTCAAAACGGTGATTTTTCGGCGGCGGCGGAAACCTTTGTTTCACTGACGCGCAATTTTCCCGAATCGTCGCTGCGGCTCAGTGTGTTGGTGGAGGCGGCGTCGGCGCTGGCGCAGACCAACGAGTGGCCACGGGTGGTGTCGCTGCTGTAGGCAACCAACAGCGTGTTTCAGCGTGTGGCGCAAATGGACCCGGGTAATGAACTGGTCCTGCGCGGCAAACTACTGCTGGCGCGGGCCAAATTTGAACAAAACGATTTTACCGGCGCGGCGGCGATTTTGGGACCGATGAATTCGCAGACGCTCCCGCCGGAACTGGACTGGCAGCGGGCGTATTGGCTGTATCAAGTCAAGGGGGCGGCGGGGGACACGGACGCGGCGCTGGCGGGCACGACCAATCTGATTCAAATCGCCCGGCTCGAAAAAAACAACGTTTTGCACGCCGAAAGCCTGGCGTTGCACGCGGCCCTGCTGGAGCATACCGGGCAAAAGGCGGAGGCCATCGCCGATTATCAGGAAATTCTCGCGCTCAATGCGCCGGGAGAACGGACGCGGCAGGCCATCTTGAAAAGTGCCGAACTGGCCATCGCGCTGGGGCGGTTTTCCAACGCCGAGGAATCACTTCAAAAATTTCCCGGGCGGTTTCCCAATTCCCAGGTGGCGGATCTGGCGCTGCTCACGCTCGGCGAACTGCACCTGAAGGATTACACCGCGCAACCGGAGGCGACCAACCAGTTGTCGGCGGCGCGGGATTGCTTCGATCAATTTCTCCAGGTGTTCACCAACAGTCCGCTGGGGGGCAAGGCGTATTTGGACCGCGGCTGGTGCGGCTGGCGCGCGTGGCTGGCGGGAAGCACGACCAACAGCCTGGCCGACAGTCTGGCCGATTTCACGGCCGCCGCGCAGAAATTGCCGCCGTCGGAAGACCTGGCCGAGGCGCGGTTCAAAACGGGTGACGCGCTTTTTGCGCAAAAGCATTATGCGGAGGCTTTGGAAAATTACCGCGCGGTGATTGATGATTTTGCGAATTTTCCAGCGGTGGCCCGGTCGCTGGGAGTTCCGGCGCTTTACCAAAGTTTGCGCGCGAGTCTGGAATTGAAGGATGTGGCCGGCGCCAGCAACGCCATGGCGCGGATCATGAAGCTTTCTCCGGCGGGCGATTGGAGCGGCGCCAGCCTGCTGCTGGTGGGTGAAGCTATGACGGATTCGCCCCCGCTGGCGGCGGCCCGGACGGCCCGGACGCTGTATGAAGGATTTGTGGGCCGATTTCCCGCCAATGAATTGCGACCGCAGGTGGAGCTGGCCATTGCGCGCACGTACGAACAGGAAACAAACTGGGCGGCGGCCATCGGCAAATACAGCGACTGGTTGAACGATTTTCCGACCAACGCGCGGCTCCGGCCGCAGGCGGAGTACGCGCTGGCGCTGGCGGATTACCAAGCCGGGCATGAAACCAACGCCTTTGTGCGATTCACGAATTTTGTCGCCCAGTTCCCGACAGACGACCTCGCACCCCTGGCCCAATGGTGGGTGGCGGATTATTTTTTCCGCACCAATGATTTTGTGGATGCGGAGAAAAATTATCAGTTGTTCTTCCAAAATTTCCCGACGAACGACCTCGCGTATCAGGCGCGGATGATGGCCGGGCGCGCGGCGATGGGCCGGCTCGGTTATTCGGACGCCATCCGTTATTTCACCAGCCTGACCAGCGACACAAATTGCCCGTCGCCTTTGAACGCGAAGGCGTTGTTTGCCTACGGCAGCGCGCTGATGCAGGGCGGGGCGATGGATACGAACAGTCCATCGGCAAATTTTGAACTGGCCACGAACGTTTTCGGCCGGATCTGCCAGTTGTATCCAACCAATGAACTGGGCGCGCTTGCGTGGGGCGAGATCGGCGACTGCGACCTGCAGATGTCCGCGTACGACGCGGCAACGAACGCCTACGCGCAGGTCATCGCCTCGCCGTTCGCGAATATTTCCGCGCGCAGCCAGGCGCAAATCGGCTGGGGTATCGCGCTGGAAAAAATGGCGGAACCGGCAACCGGTACCAATCAAACCGTGCTGCTCGAGCTCGCGTTAAATAATTACGCCGATGTGCTTTACAAAAAGAATTTGCGCGACGATGAAATCGCGGATCCATTCTGGGTAAAAAAGGCCGGTTTGCAGGCCGCCGCGGTGGCGGAAACTTTGGGCGAATGGGATCAGGCGGCCAACATTTACGCGGAGTTAAAAAAATGGCTGCCGCAGTTGAGCGGCTCGCTGGATAAAAAAATTGCCGCCGCGAACCTGCACTTGCCGCCCAAAAACAACTGACGCGCCGTTTGACACCCGCGCCGGGCGGGGCTAGGTTCAACTTGAGGTCGGTGCGGACACGATCAACCCGCGCAGGCCTGTCAACGCCGTTCCGTGAGATGCGGAACGGCTTTATCTTTTTCAGCGGGCTGCCTCAAACCCAGGATTTGCGAACCATCCATGACTTGATGACCTGCGTGAGCGCGACGTAGCAAACCGATGTCAACGCCAGCAGCACCCAGAACAGCCACGGCAGCGGCACGAAGCCCAGCGGCCCGGCCAGGGGCGAATAAGGCAGCACCGCGCCGATGAGCATGATGAGAATGGTCGTCATGGAAAGCTGCCAGCTTGCCCGTGACTGGATGAACGGAATCAGGTTGGTGCGGATGACGTGGATGATGAGCGTCTGGGTAATGAGCGATTCCACGAACCAGCCGGTGTGAAATAGTTGCGCGGCGTGGGTGTGATTAATCGCCTCGTCCTTGAACTGGGCGATCAGTTCCGGTGTCACTTGCGCTTGCGCGACGGCGTCCGTGCATTTGAAGACCAACGACATCACCGCGAAGGTGGTGTAGTCAAAGATCGAGCTGATCGGCCCGATGAGCAGCATGAATCTGGCGATCTCACCCATCTGCCACGGCCGCGGCTTGGTGATCTGGGTCGCCCCGACATTGTCCGTGGGGATCGGCACCTGCGAAAAATCATAAAGCAGGTTGTTCGTTAAAATCTGCAACGGCATCAACGGCTGGAATTTGAACAGCGCGGCGGCGCCCACATAGCTGAACATGTTGCCGAAATTGGAACTGGCGCCCATGCGGATGTATTTCAAAATGTTCACGAACACCTTGCGGCCTTCGAGCACGCCTTCTTCCAGCACCATCAGATTTTTTTCCAGCAGGATGACATCGGCGGATTCCTTCGCGATGTCCACCGCGTTGTCCACGGAGATGCCCACGTCGGCGGCGCGGAGCGCGGGCGCGTCGTTGATGCCATCGCCCATGAATCCGACGACGTGCCCCTTTTTCTGGAGCGCCTGCACGACACGCTTTTTATGCGCGGGCGAGAGCCGCGCATAAACATCCACGCGGTCAATGGCCTCGGCCAGTTGCTCGTCCGACATTTTTTCCACGTCGTTGCCGAGGATGATTTTTTCAGCGTTGATGCCAACCTCGGTGCAGACCTTACGCGTGACCAGATCGTTGTCGCCGGTAAGCACTTTCACGGTGATGCCATGTTGCCGCAAAGCGGTAATGGCGGTGGCCGAAGTTTCCTTGGGCGGATCCAGAAACGCGAGGTAGCCGGTAAGCACGAGATTTTCCTCATCGGTCTTGGAATAGGCGTTTTGGGCGCTGACTTTTTTGTTGGCAATGGCCAGCACACGAAAACCGTCCTCGCCCAACGAATTGACCTGCTCGATCAGGTTGCCGACGAGGATCGGCTCCATCGGGAAAATTTCCCCTTCACTTTCAAAGTGCGTGCATTTATTGAACACCGATTCCGGCGCGCCCTTGGTCAGAATCTGGCGCTGGCCGTCCGGGCCTTCGACGACCACGGACATCATGCGGCGCGAAAAATCGAACGGGATTTCGTCCGCCTTGGTGTATTTGTCCACGGACATTTCGCGGTGCAGTTCCGAGTATTTCAGCACCGCGCGGTCGAGCACGTTTTTCAGGCCGGTCTGGAAATGACTGATGAGATAGGCGTCGCGCAGGACTTCCGCGCTCTCGTTTTTGAAAACGTCGCAGTGGATTTCCAGGATGACGTGGTCCATGGTCAGCGTGCCGGTTTTATCGGTGCACAGCACGTCCATCGCGCCGAAGTTCTGGATGGAATTGAGCCGCTTAACGATGACTTTTTTCTTGGACATGGTCATCGCTCCTCTGGAGAGGCAGACGGAGACGATCATCGGCAGCATTTCCGGTGTGAGGCCAACGGCGACGGCAAGTGCGAAGAAGAACGCCTGTTTCCAGTCGTGTTTGGTGAAGCCGTTGATGGCGAAAACCAGCGGCGTCATGACCACTAGAAACCGGATCATCAGCCAGGTGAATTTTTTCACGCCCTTGTCAAAGGCCGTGTCCACCGGCTGGCCGGCGAGGCTGCTGGCCAGCTTGCCGAAATACGTCTGCGTGCCGGTGGCGAGGATAACCGCCGTGGCTGAGCCGCTTTCCACGCTCGTGCCGAGAAAGCAGAGGTTGGTGTGCTCAATCGGCTGAACATTGGTGCGCGGGTCGGGCGCGACAGTTTTCTCGACCGGCAGGGACTCGCCGGTCAATGTAGCCTGGATGATGAACAGGTCCTTCGCCGCGATCAGTCGCACGTCGCCGGGAATCATGTCGCCGGCGGAAAGTTTCACCACGTCGCCGGGAACGAGTTCCTTGAGCGGAATTTCCCTGGTTTGTCCGTCGCGGACGACAGTGGCGGTGACCTTGATCATCGCCTTGAGCTTGGCGGCGGCGTTGTCGGCCTTGGTTTCCTGGATGAAACGCAGCGAGACGCCCAGCACCACCATCGCCACCATCACCCAGCCGCCAATCATGTCGCTGCCGCCTTCCGCCGTGGCAAAGGTCACGATGGCGAGAATGGTCAGCAGAATCACCAGGGGGTTGCGCACGGCCACCCAAAGCCGCCACAGCCAGTCGTGTTTCTTTTCCTGGGCTACCTCGTTGGGACCGAACACTTCCAGTCGCTCCGCCGCTTCTTCTTCGGTCAAGCCGGTGGGCGAGGTGTTAAGTCGTTGGAGAATTTCGGCGGTTTCCTGGGTCGCCGCATCGCGCACCAGATCGGCAGTGCGCTGGCCATTGGAATTTTTCTCGACCGGCATAATTTTTTAAATGGCGTATCTTTCCAAAACCGTGAGCAGTGAGCGCAGGCTGTGGCGGCCTTCGGACGGGGTCGCAGCGCCTTCGATGCACGCGCGCAGGTGGGCCTCGAGTACTTTTTCGCTGAACGATTTCAGCGCCTGACGCGCCGAGACGACCTGCATCAGCAGGTCCGAGCAATCGGTGTCGGCTTCCACCATTTTTTCAATGCCCTCAATCTGGCCCTTGATTTTCCGCAAGCGGACGACCAGCGCCCGCTTTTCCAGGCCGGGACGAACCGATTTCACTTTCATAATAAAATATTTAGCATTTTCCGCCCGGCGCGCCACTCTCAAAATGGAGCGCGGGAGGCAGGATGGGGGGTAGGGGTATATGGCCGCGGGAGGTTTGTCAACCGGTTTTGGCGCTTCAACCGCGCATTGACTTGAATGCGGTCAATCGTTAGTCTTCAACGTTCAATGCTGGAGATGATCGAGAAACTTTTACTGTTACAGGACCGCGACCGCAAAATTCACCGCGTTCAACAGGAACTCGCCCAAATCGGT
>Ga0224533_1000157_pt1 | contig 9869 bp, 7 predicted proteins | sample 714E11014metaG_FD_172018 | JGI IMG/M metagenome (GOLD analysis project Ga0224533, IMG submission 172018) | Peat soil microbial communities from Stordalen Mire, Sweden - 717 E1 10-14 | ecosystem: Environmental > Terrestrial > Soil > Wetlands > Peat | place: Sweden: Norrbotten County, Stordalen Mire... | reverse complement strand
TTTTGCGCCGGGCTACACTGGCCGTTGGAGCATGCAGGATGGTGAACCATGAGCGACCCGAATTACAAAGTGGTTGAACTCGACAACATCAAGATGGAAGACGGGGCCAAAGAGTTGATGAGCGCCCCGGAAATGCAGCCCTATCTTCGCTACATCGAAGCGGCCATGTTTGGAGGAAACGTCGATCCTCCCTTGCGGGAAATCGCCGAACTACCGTTGGAGAAACGATACGTCTGGCGGGTGGCCTCGGCGCTCAAATGGGGATTCGCGGATTTTGAGGACTGGAACGTTTTAGTGGACCGAAAAACCCTCAAGCCCGAAGATGCCGCCAAGGTGATGCAGCTTCTCCGATTTCGCCCAATTCAATTCTGCATGTTCCTGAAAGCGCTCGTTGGCGCTGGAGAAATGGAAAGGCTTATGAATTACGCAGTCGCGGCCGCCAAACAGGGCGGATGACGAAATCGACGCCCTCCGACGGTTCCTTGGGATTGCGGCCGGCTCGAACGATACGGCAACCTTGGAACAGTTTGCTCCAGGAATGTTCGATTGCCGTAGAATTGAATGGTGGTGCGCCCGAAACGGAGAGGGCGGCGGAAGATGATCAACGCCGACAAACCGCACTTGTGGAAGAACGACGTTGCCGCCTCGGTGGACCTCTACAACAACTGGTTCATGAGGTTCGCGCCGAAGACCTACCGGCGAAAGCGGGTCGAAGTGACCAAGCACGCCGAGACGGGACTGCTCAAGACGGGCGATCTGGAGCAAATCACGCCAGCCGTGCTGCAAGCGAACCCCGCCATCTTGCCGATGCTGCGGATGGCGACTTGTCCACCGTTGGCGAGGGACCGTCTCGTCGGGCTGGCTTACGCCGACAAGAACGTAGTGCTTTGCATGGAAGAAGGAGCTTGCCCAACCCGCATCTCGGCTGTCGATCTTGACCGCAACCTGGAGCGCATCGCCGCCACGCTGGTTAAGCTCCTGGACCGAGACATCTTTCCGTGGTTAGCGGCGAAAAGGAGGGCCACGCCGGAACAACGCGCTCGTGCTTCCACGATTATTGCCGATAGGATGTGTGGAGCGCAGTCAGACCCGATCATTCGGAATGCTCAAGAAGCCCGGCAACTGAAGCTGATCGCGGAGTACTTGACGGCGAGAGGCTACGTGCGGAAGAATCATTCGTCGTCCAAGCCGATCACGGGGATGCCACCGGGAACATTCGGTCTCCGGATGGGCGTGGTCGGGATACAGGTTGATCGCAACGCCAAGGAGAAGAAGGTCAACATCCCGATTGATGTGGTGATTCAGCCGCACAAACCTCGACGCCATCGCGCGCCAATTCTGATCGAGTGCAAGTCCGCGGGCGATTTCACGAACGTCAACAAGCGGCGGAAGGAAGAGGCTGCGAAAATAGGGCAGATTCACAAGGCGCCGGATACCGGGGAAGCCGAGTTCATCCTGTTTCTGTGCGGCTACTTCGACGGACAGTACCTCGGCTACGAGGCGTTTGAAGGCATCGACTGGATTTGGGAACATCGAATCGCGGACATGGATCAGTTGGGATTATGACCGATCTGCTTTCAATCGAAGAACGCCGCCTCTCTGAACAGGGACGACTGGACCGCCTAAAGTCCGCGGATGAGCGCAACGAGTGGGGGCAGTTTGCGACTCCGCCTCCGCTGGCGGTCGATATCCTTCAGCTTGCCCGGACGCTGTGGAGCGGCAATGAGAAAGTCAGGTTCCTGGACCCGGCCATCGGAACAGGCTCGTTCTACTCTGCGTTACTCAAGGTCTTCGGCCCGGAGCATGTTGCCGCCGCACACGGAATCGAACTCGACCCTGTGTTTGCGGAGATGGCGGCTTCTCTTTGGCGGACGACGGGACTTTCCGTCGCACAGGCCGACTTCACAACGCAGCGTCCACCGCGAAACGCAAAGTACAATCTGCTTATATCGAATCCGCCCTACGTGCGGCATCACCACATGACGGCTGGGTACAAAGCCTCTCTCAAGAGGAGCGTTCTTGAAAGGGTCGGCATCAGAACCAGCGGACTCGCCGGCCTCTACGCCTCGTTCCTGCTTTTGTGCGACTCGTGGCTTGAACCCGGCGCGTTGAGTATCTGGCTGATTCCTTCGGAGTTTATGGATGTGAATTACGGGGGCGCGGTTCGTGACTACCTGACATCCAAGGTTGAACTCCTCCGCATTCATCGCTTCCGCCCATCCGATGTCCAGTTCTCCGATGCGCTCGTTTCGTCGGCGGTCGTTGTGTTCCGCAAGAACGCTCCCAAGAAAGATGCGGTCGCGCAGATGTCATTCGGTGGTTCTCTCCTGGCGGCGAGAGAGTCGGCCGACGTTTCTGTCGTCGCTTTAAGGGCATCGAAGAAATGGAGCGGGTTCCCTAACCGGCGATCTCACGCGGGCAACGGTCATGGCGGCGTCTGCCTCGGCGATTTCTTCACCATCAAACGGGGGTTGGCGACAGGATCGAACAATTTCTTCATCCTGGAAATGGAAGCAGCTAAACGAGCGGGTATTCCCAAGGAATTTCAGCGCCCGATTCTCCCCGGCCCGAGGCATGTGCCGATAGATATCATTGAGCGGTATCCGGATGGTTATCCGCTGGTTTCGCCCCGGCTTGCTCTGATCGACTGCTCTCTGACCGAAGAGGAGATCAAGCGGCGACACCCATCATTCTGGAAGTATCTGGAAAGCGGAAAGACTACGGGGATTCACGAGACCTACCTCGCCAGCAAGCGGCGACCTTGGTACTCCCAGGAGAAACGGCCGCCGGCCCCATTCGTATGCACGTATATGGGCCGCACCGGCAACGGCAGGAAACCGTTCCGGATCATCTGGAACAAGTCGAACGCCACTGCTGCCAACGTCTACCTTCTTCTCTACCCAAAACCCGCTCTCGCCGCAGCGCTAAGCGAGACTCCAGAGCTCTATTCGGTGGTGTTCGATCGCCTGCGAAGCATCGAAACCGACGCCTTCGTCGATGAAGGCAGAGTATACGGCGGTGGACTACACAAAATGGAGCCAAAGGAACTCGAGCGAGTATCACTTCAGGGTCTTGCCGATGTGCTCAACGCATCCGGTTCTTACGGGGGCCAGATGGGATTGCTGTTTGATGCGAATTAGCGGGCACGCATTCGGGGGCGCAACGCCCAGACGGGCGAACCCGCCGCCAAGGCGACATGTCGGCCGCCGAACTTCGGGGACGCTCGCGTGGGGCTCGTTCGATTCTCACGCCCACAACAGGCCGCTCAAAAGGATACTGACATGGCGCCTATCCGATTTTCCACCGCTGAAGTCGTCGTTTTGGGATCGCTCATTACCGGGCTGGTCTCGGCCGTGCGTTTGATGGCGCAGGGTCCCGCGGAGCCGAAGCCGCCGGTGGCGCCCGTCCACGAGCGGCGCGAGGCGCGGCACGGCGCCACGGTCGTCGACGATTACTACTGGCTCCGCGAGAAATCGAATCCCGAGACCATCCGCTACCTGGAGGCGGAAAATGCCTACACGGCGGCCATGACCGCCGCGCTGAAGCCCTTCGAAGACGCCCTTTACAACGAGATGCTGGCGCGCATCAAGCAAACCGACTTGAGCGTTCCCGCGCGGCGCGGCGCGTATCTCTACTACGCGCGGACGGAGGAGGGCAAGCAGTATCCGATTCAGTGCCGCCGAAAGGGCGCCATGACGGCGCCCGAGGAGGTGCTGCTCGATCTGAACGAGCTGGCCAACGGGCGGAAATTCGTGGGCCTGGGCGCGTTGGCGGTCAGCGACGACCAGAACCTGCTGGCCTACGCCGTCGACTACGCCGGCTTCCGCCAGTTCAGTCTTCATGTGAAGGACCTGCGAACGGGCCGGACGCTCGCGGACACCGCCGAGCGGGTCACCTCCGTGGAATGGGCGGCGGACAACAAGACGCTCTTCCTGACCACCGAGGACGCCGTCACCAAGCGCTCCGACAAGCTGTGGCGGCACGCGCTCGGAGAGGCCGCGTTCGAGCCGCTTTACGACGAGAAGGACGAACTCTACGACATTTCGATCTCGAAGACGCGCGACCGCAAGTACCTGCTCCTCGAAATCGGCGCGACGGATACCACCGAGTGCCGCTACCTGCGCGCGGACCGCCCCGCGGAGAGCTTCGCCGTCTTCCTGCCGCGGGAGAAGAAGCACCGCTACTACGTGGATCACCGCGAGGGGCTCTTCTATATCCGGACCAACAAGAACGCGGTGAACTTCCAGGTAGTCACCGCGCCGGAGGACCATCCCGCCCCCGCAAACTGGAAGACGTTCATCGCCCACCGGGACGATGCGCTCATCGCGGGAATCGACCTGTTCCAAGGCTTCGCCGTCGCCATAGAGAAATCCGAGGCCCTGGACCACCTGCGCGTGCACAGCTTCCAGACCGGGCGGTGGACGGCCATCGACTTTCCGGAGAAGGTTTACTCGGCCTCACCCGGCGCCACGCCCGATTACGAATCCACCACCTACCGCTACAACTACCAGAGCTTCTCCACGCCGCCGAGCGTCTACGATTACGATGCCTCGATCGGGCAATCCACCCTGCTCAAACGCCAGGAGACGCTGGGTGGCTACGACGCAACCCAATATGTTTCCGAACGCCTGTGGGCGGTGGCGCACGACGGGCGGAAGGTTCCCATCTCCATCGTCTATAAGAAAGGCTTCCGGCGCGATGGCCGCCAGCCTCTGCTGCTCTACGGCTATGGTTCCTATGGCATCGGAATGTCGGCGAGCTTCAACAGCGACCGCCTGAGCCTGCTCGACCGCGGCGGGGCTTACGCCATCGCCCACATACGCGGCGGCGATGAGATGGGCGAGCCATGGCGCCTGGACGGCATGCTCATGAAAAAGAAGAACACCTTCGAAGACTTCATCGCGTGCGCCGAATACCTGACGAAGGAGAAGTGGACCTCCGCGGACCGGCTGCTCATTGAAGGCCGCAGCGCCGGCGGCCTGCTCATGGGCGCGGTGGTGAACATGCGTCCCGACCTGTTCCGCGCGGTCCACCTGGGCGTACCGTTCGTGGACGTGATGAACACCATGCTGGACGCCTCGCTGCCGCTGACCGTGGGCGAGTATCTGGAGTGGGGCGACCCCCATGAGAAGTTGGCGTACGACTACATGAATTCCTATAGCCCGTACGACAACCTGCAAAAGCGGGCGTACCCGGCCATGCTGGTCACCACCAGCCTGAACGACAGCCAGGTGATGTACTGGGAGCCGGCCAAGTACGTGGCCCGCCTGCGCACGCTGAAGACGGATTCGAACCCCCTGCTGCTCAAGATCAAGATGGACCCAGCGGGGCACGGCGGCGCCTCCGGCCGCTACGACAAACTGCGCGACCAGGCCTTCGAATACGCCTGGATGCTGAGCCAGGTGGGGATAAGCAGGTAGTCGTCACGATCGAATACCGCACGGGCAACAGGATCGGCCTGGACGCCGCCATCGAGTTGTACCGGGCCTCCACGCCGGGCGAGCGCCGGCCCATCGACGATCGCGGCCGGGAGGCGACGGTTGGCAGGCGGAAGCGCCTGCCCCACAATGCCGCCCTACACTTCCGCGCCCGCTTAGATCCCTTTCCAGTTGTAGGACGCCAGCACCGCGCCATCCTGCCCTATTAGCAGCAGGGCGGAACGGCCGGGTTCCAGCTTGCCGGTGAATTGCTTGCCGCTGGCGCGGTCGGTGAAGGTCACGTCCGAGCGGCCGGATTCCGAGGTAACCACATACAGCGTCGCCTTGGGGAACCGCGTGGGGCAGATCAGGATGCCAGGGTCCTGGAGCGTGGTCGAGTAAGCCGTGGTCACTCCGGCGGTCTTCATCGCGTAGCGGTACACCTCGCCGATGGCCTGGATGTTATCGTTCAACTCCAAGGGCAGAGGCGTGAAGAGGATCTTACCCTTTCCCAGGGGTTTCTCCACCCACAGGCTCTTATCCGCCAGCACGGCGCGATTGAGGTAAGTGGTCTTGTCTCCGCCGAAAGAGAGACGCGCTTCTCCATCCGGAAACTTGACTAACTCCTCACGGGCCGTCAGCGGAACGGTTTCGTAAGCGATGCCGGCCTGCTTCTCCCGGCCGGTGGGGTGGAAGTGGGCGTCGCCATCGAAGGGTCCGGTGACCAGCAGCGTGGCGCCGGCATTGACCTTGGCGCGAATGCCGTCCCATGCGCCGGGAGTCAGTCCCATGGGCGAGGGCAGGATGATGAGCTTGGGGTTGCCCAGGCTTTCGATCTGGTACTCGCCGACGGCGTAGGCCGTCCCTCGCGCGTAGGCGTAGAGCGCCCGCACCGCATTCTGCTGCGCTTCGAGAGCCGTCTTGTTGTACACCGAAAGCTGCATGGATTGCGGCAGAACCAGGGCCACCTCCGGCTGGATGAGACCCGTGGCATAGGGCGCCGCCCTTTCGGCGAACTGCCCCATCCCGCGCATGATGCCTTGGATGATCTTGGCCGAGCCATCGTTGCGCTTGAGGCCGAAATCGGATTCGCGGTCCCAATCCCACATCAGCGCGCCGCTCGACCCGGCGGCGAATCCCAGCGCCCACTTTTTCTCGTTGAGCGGCGTGCCAGTGAGTTCGTCGTAGCGCCATGTGGAATCGGGGGTGCGCACCGGCTGGTAGCCGGTTTCGCCGGTGATATTGGGCATGCCCGGGCGCTTGGCCGCCACCGAATCCCAGAGCAGGGCGTCATCCTGCCAGTAAGTGTGGTTGGTGGTGAAGGCCACGCCGCCCGAGCCGTAGAACTGGTTCAGCACGCGGTTGGTGACTCCGCCTTCGTCCTGACCCACGTTGACTAGCTGCTTGCTGCCCGCGCCACGAATGGCGTCGACCATGGCGCGCACCCAGGCGGTGAATTCCTGCTGTGCGAAGAGGTTATAGTCGATTGCGCGCACCGATCCGGCGGCGCTGCTGCGGGCGAAGGTGAGCTGCGCGGTGGTGGGCAGCGGAACCGTGTCCAGGCTTCCCAGCGAATCGGGCGTTACGCGCCACGCGGAGGCCAGCTCGGCGGCGCTCGCGTACTTTGTGGCCAGCCACTTGTGCCACAAGTCGAGCTCGGCCTGGTCGCCGTTGGGAGTGTTGCCGGTCCAGAGGCGGCCGGGGTTGGAGAAGCTGGGTTCGTTGATGAGGTCGTAGCAGAGATAGGGCAGATCCTTGAAGCGGTTGACGATGGAGGTCAGATAGTTCAACTCCAGCTTGATGGCTGCCTGGTCCATGTAGACGTTGGGCTGGGGCGCGGGCTCCGCCGCGCCGCCGCGGCCACCGCGGCCTCCGCGTCCGGCGCCGGCTGCCGGAGCGGCAGCGGGAGCGGTTGGGGCCGGCGGGGGCGCCGTGGGGTCGATGGCGTTGGGCGCGAAGGCCCAGAAAGTCCAATTGACCACGATGTTGTGGCGGTGGGCGGAGAGCAGAAACGCTTCCAAATTGCGCAGGAACCGCTCGGTGACGCCCTTGGTGGCCGGGTCCAACTGGTTGAGCCGAAGCCCCCAGACGCCGGTGCGGACGAAGGAGACGCCGTAGCGCTGCATCTCGGCGAAATCGCGCTCCCAGATCCAGGCGTTGCGGGGACCGGCGAAATCCCAGCCGTTGGCTTCGGTGGAGAAGTAGTTGGCGCCCACGGGGAAGAACGGCTTGCCGTCGCGGGTGAGGAAATCGCCTTTGACGCCGAGCGCCGGGCCGCTGGTGAGCAGCTTCTGGTCTTCCACCCACAGGCCGTTGTAGTAGGCCTCGCGGCCCTGGCCGTTTTCTTCCCAGACGGCGCGCACGGCATAGAACCCCGGGGGATAGGCCTTGCTGAAAGGCAGGTCGGCGTTGACGCTGGTTCCGGAACACGGGGCATGGAGGGTTTCGAGGACCTTGTCGCCGGAAAGCAGTTCGATCTTTACCTCTCCGGCAAGCTCCTTCTGGCCGCCGCGCAGGCGTACCGTCACGCTGGGGACCTCATCGGGCTTCACCGAGGAAAACGGCATTTCGAGCGAGAGGGTGATGGGGCCCTGGCGGGCGTAGTTCGCCGAGGAGCGGATCAGCGAGACGCCGTCCGCGGAATCCCAGTAGCCGGCCACGGGTTCGAAATCGAGCAGCACGGCGCGCGAACCGGCGCCGCCCGCTCCCGCTCCACGGCCGGCGGCAGCCGCCGCCGGCTGCCCTCCGCCTGGCGCGGCGCCGGCTGCCCCGGCCCCAGCGCCTCTGCCGGCTCTGCCTCCGGCGGGGACAGGTCCTGGCGCGGCGGCTGCGGGGGCGGCGGCGCCTCGTCCACCTCCGAATCCGCCGGCCCGATCCGACACCACCACCGGCGCGGCCACTTGCATGCCTTCGGAATTCACCATGTAACCCAAGCCGTTGGAGCGGCCTTCAAGCACGAAGAAGCGGCGGGCGCGTATGGCCACCGAGGGCAGGAACGAGTACCCGGTTCGCCACTCGAACTTCGCGGCCCCTTGCGAAGGCGCGGTATAGGTATGCTGAATGCCGAAATCGCGGGAGTACGAATCCTGGGGCGCGGCCTGGACGAACTTGCCGTTGGCTCCCGTCACCGGAACGCGAAAGGGCTGGCCGCCCAGAACCAGGATGTTGCCGCCGGTGCGAATGAAGCCCTGGATGGCAGCCCAGGCTTCGGCGGGAACGGCGGAGCCATAGGGCATAACCAGGAGGTCGGCGCCGGTAAAAGTGGCGGGATCATTCAATTGGCCGATGCCGGCGAAAACGGGGCCGGTTCCCTCCAGCGCTTTGACGAGCGCATCGCGGGTGACGGGGGCGCTGGCCACCGTGGGGAAGCCCTGCTCCCAGAAGACCACCACTTTGGCGCACAGCGGGAGACCGCCGGCGAGTATCAGGAACAAAATCGCAACGAGTTTTCGCATGGATACACCTGTGGCGCGGCGGGGCCGCGAAGCACAGGTTCAGAATAAGTCCGCGCAGGTTGCGGCGCAATGGGCGGTGTCCCGGGTATTAGCGCGCAACGTAGGTGCGTTAAAGAAGATCATTTTCCCGGGAGCCTGGAAAAATAGTCTAATGCCGCCTTACCGATGAAGCCCAAGAATGTTGCCGCCGCCAGCACGATGGCCAATAATACGCGCACCACGACCTTTGCCGCATGAATGTCGGCGCAGGATGCATCTATTTTGGCGCCATGCCCCTTTACTTCCTCCGTGAGGCTCCTTACAGCTTGTGACAGTTCGCCAAGGGTCTTCTGCATCCCCATCACGACTTCGAGCGTATAGCTATAGTCGCCGGATGGAAACTGGGGCGCGGTTGTGGGGTATGCTTCCGGCGTCGTTAGATTAGCGCTCCTCGGTCCGCGCGAACCCTTTCCCGTTTCAGCCATCAACCAACCTTGGCAGCCGATTTTACTGCGAGCCACTCCCACAGATCCGGTTGTGCACGGCCAAAGTAGCCCCTCACGGGGACGATAAAAAACGGTGTATCGGTGAGCCCAATCGATTCGGCCATATCTTTCGATGTAGTCGCGGGCGAATCGATGATCCACTTCCCGCTTTCGATTTCATATACGCTCCCGGCAGCGATCTTGGTGGAAATCATCTCCCGAACTGCTGGATCGGAGTTCTGCAGTGCGACCAGGAAGAAAAGGGCCATTCCGAATATTACGCTATCACAAGGCCCACCACAATGGGGATATAGAGTTTGGTGAGGATGGGGTCAAAGACGGCGGTTGGCAAGCGGAAGCGCCTGCCCCACAACCTCGTAGGGCAGGCACTGGTCCCAGCCGCGAGGCTTACCTTGCGATTCTGGCGCCGCCGCCCTTCATGACGCTCTGCACTTCTGGGAGCGTGGCCATGGTGGTGTCGCCGGGGGTGGTCATGGCCAGCGCGCCGTGGGCTGCGCCGCAATCCACGCAAT
>Ga0224533_1000154_pt1 | contig 10007 bp, 14 predicted proteins | sample 714E11014metaG_FD_172018 | JGI IMG/M metagenome (GOLD analysis project Ga0224533, IMG submission 172018) | Peat soil microbial communities from Stordalen Mire, Sweden - 717 E1 10-14 | ecosystem: Environmental > Terrestrial > Soil > Wetlands > Peat | place: Sweden: Norrbotten County, Stordalen... | reverse complement strand
GGCTCTCATGGACGGGCTCGCCAAGCGGCGGCAACTGATCGTCATCGCCGCCACCAACCTGCCCAATATGCTCGATCCGGCGCTGCGCCGGCCGGGCCGGTTCGACCGCGAGATCGCCATCCCCATTCCGGATCGCCACGGGCGCGAAGAGACGCTTGCCATCCACAGCCGGGGCATGCCGCTCGCGCAAAACGTGGACATGGGCCGCCTGGCCGAGATCACCCATGGCTTCGTGGGCGCCGATCTGGAGGCGTTGTGCCGTGAGGCGGCCATGATCTGCCTGCGCCGCATCATTCCCGACATCGACTTCGCGCTGGCGCGCATCCCTTACGAGCAACTCGCCAAGCTCGAAGTCGGGATGGAGGATTTCCTGGATGCCTTGCGCGAGGTGGAGCCTTCCGCCACGCGCGAGGTGTTCGTCGAGGTGCCCGACGTCCGCTGGGAGGATGTGGGCGGCTTGGCGCAGGTCAAGCAGCGGCTGGTCGAGGCTGTGGAGTGGCCGCTACAGTATGCCGAGCTTTTCACCAAGGCATGCATCCGTCCGCCTAAGGGAGTTCTTCTGGTGGGGCCGCCGGGTTGTGGGAAGACGCTGCTCGCCAAGGCCATCGCCACCGAAAGCCGGGTCAATTTCATCTCCGTCAAAGGCCCGGCGCTGCTCTCCAAGTATGTGGGCGAGTCGGAACGGGGCGTGCGCGACATGTTCAAGAAGGCCAAGCAGGCGGCCCCCTGCATTATCTTCTTCGACGAGATCGACGCGCTTGTGCCGTCGCGCAACGGCGGCGGCTCGGATGCGCATGTCGCCGAGCGCGTGCTGAGCCAGTTCCTCACCGAGCTCGATGGCGTGGAGGAGTTGAAGGGCGTGCTCGTGCTGGGCGCGACCAACCGGCCGGACATGCTCGATCCGGCCATTCTGCGGCCGGGGCGTTTCGATGAAATCGTCGACATCCCCTTGCCGGACCAGGAGAGCCGCCGCCTGATCTTCGAGGTCCATCTGCGGAACAAGCCGCTCGCGCCGGGAATCGACGCCGGCGAGCTCGCAGGCGGCGCGGACGGTTTCAGCGGCGCCGATATCCAAGGCGTGTGCGCCCGTGCGGCCCTGCGCGCGGTGCGGCGCGCGGTCGCCGGCATGCTCGCGAAACCGGCCCGGGAAACCCCCGTGATCGTCGAGCCCGCCGACCTGCAAACGGCCCTCGAAGAAGCAAGGCAACAGTGAATGAGCGACAACCGGACGGCCTGCTATTTGTATTGTCTGACGCCCTCGTGGGGCGGCGTACGGGGCGCCGCCGTGGGGGTGGATGGGCAGCGCGCCGTCTCCGTGCATGAGTGCGGCGGAATCGGCGCGGTGGCGAGTGAGGTGGAGTTGGAAGAGTTCTGCGGCGAATCGGCGGAAGCGCGATTGCAGGACCTGGCCTGGCTTGGACCAAGGGTCTGCCGCCATGAAGCGGTAATCGAGGAAGTCATGCGCCAGGCGCCGGTCATGCCGTTGCGCTTCGCGACCCTGTTCACGTCCGTCGACAGCTTGCGGCAGGCCGTTCTCGAACATAGGGATGCCATCATCGGGTTTTTCACTCGGCTCGGCGACCGGCAGGAGTGGGCCGTCAAAGGGATGCTGAATCGCGCCGCGGCGATGGTGAGGCCGTGCGTGCCCGCGCCGGAAGATTCGGTTCCCGGCGCTTCCGCTGGGGCTCGGTATTTCCAGGAGAAGCGCATCCAGGCGCAGTGGGAACGGGATTTCAACCTCCGGCTGAAAGACTTTCGCCGGCGGGCGGCGGCGGCGCTGGGAGCGCATGCCGGCGGCTTCCGCGAGCGCCATGTGTCGCCGCCGGTCGCCGCGGGAGGGGACGATGAGCTCGTCTGGAACTGGGCCTTCCTCCTCCCGCCGGCCGGGCTGGGGGATTTCCGGGCGCGGCTGGAGAGCTTCCAGTGCGGCGAGGCCTTTCCCGGCCTGACGCTGGCGCTGACCGGCCCCTGGCCGCCCTTTAGCTTCGCTCCCGATCTGACGGCAGGCGCGAAGGCATGAGTTACCTTCTCCACTGCATCGTCGAGCAGAATGCGGACGAGCCTCCGCCAGAGCGGAGAGTGCGCATGGTGGCGGCTGATGGCCTGGCCGCCGTGGTTTCGTGCGTGGAGGATGCAGGCGCCGCGCCCGGCGTCGCCTCCCTCCTGGCCTACGAGAAGGTGGTGGAGGCGATCCACGCCAGAATGCCCGTCGTTCCCCTGCGGTATGGCTGCCTGATGGAAAGCGAGTCCGGCATCGTCCGCCTGTTGGAGGACCGCTGCCAGGAGTACAAGGCGCTGTTAAGCCGGTTTCGCGGGATGACGGAAATGGCAATCCGGGTCCTGTGTCCTGCCTGCGAAGGGTCTCTCCCCAGTTCTTCCTTGCCGCCCGGAGCCGCATACCTGGCAGCCCTTCGGAACCGCTATAGCTGCGGGGACAGCCTCGCCCCGGAGGAAACTCGACTGGCGGATCGCATCGCCGGCGCCCTGTCCGGCTGTTATGCGGAGCAACGCAGAGAGGCATCGCCGGCTGAGCGGAAACGTCTTGTTTCGCTATACTTCCTGACGCCGCGGAACTGCGTCGAACGCTTCCGGGACCAGTCCCGGCGTATCCGTCTACCCGGCGGCGTTAAGTGGTTGCTAAGTGGTCCTTGGCCGCCCTATAACTTCGCGGCGTTTGCGGGGTGATTGTGTGGCGCCGGATCCATGAAGACAGTTCCGTACTAGACCGGAGTTACCGCGAGTGTAGATAAGTCAGTAGGGGTTTATGCCAATGGGCCTAAAGTGGCGTTCTAAGATCCTTGCAGAATCAACATCATCGAACATGAAGAGTGGCGCTTCGACTGGTACTCCAGCTCGAGTGTGGGCTTGGTTGGGGCCGCGTAGTTCCCCAACATCCAGTATTTGTCGTCGTGGCCCTTCACGTGCTTTCTCAAGCACCAGGACACACGAAACGTGTGGCCTTTCCGAGCACTACGAGAACACACTAATTAAGGAGAACGAAACATGGCAAAAGTAGCGAAGTCCACGGATTCCTCGAGCTTGGCGGAAGTTGTCGACCGCATTCTTGACAAAGGCATCGTTATCGACGCCTGGGTCAAGGTGTCGCTGGTCGGCATCGAACTACTCTCGGTGGAAGCCCGCGTTGTGATCGCTTCGGTTGAGACCTATTTGAAGTATGCCGAAGCTATCGGTCTGACCGCCAGCGCCGCGGCGCCGGCTTAGAACTGCGTCCGAACAAATCCCCGCCGCCGGCCTGAGGCCCGCAACCAGGGCCTCCCCCGGCTTGGGAACCCAAGGACGCCAGAGAGAGGAAAGGAACTTACCGTATGTTGACAGACGATATGACACGCCTGTGCGATGAAATCGTAGCGCTGCGCAAGGCGCGCGGCGCCATGATGGTCGAGTTGCACCACGGCGCTAAGGGTCTGAAGCACAGTGTTACCAAGCTGTGCGCGCACTTCGGCCGTGTTCGCACGACCATGGCCAAACGAACCAACCATGAGCGCCTGACATTTTTGAACAACCTGAAGCGCTCGGTCGGCGCTCAGGGGCGCGATATGAGAGATGATCTGGCCGGCGCCCGCAGGGCCTGGGCCGGCAAGAGCTCCTAGCGACCATCGGTGGGGACCGGAATTCAAGCGGGCGGGAGCCAGTGGCTTGAGCGCCATTGAGTCAGGACTCCCGCCGGCCGCCTTTAGGAAGGCGCCGTGGGGACGCGGCGGGAAATGGGGGTGAGTAAGATGGAAATCAACTGTATTGGTTGCGGGTTCAAGGTGGATCTTGCCGGCGCGTATGACGATTACGTAGGCCAGATCAAGTGCTTCGCCTGTGGCGCGATCATGGAAATCGAGACCCAAGGGGGCAATGTCCTGGCAGTCAATGCCGTGACGGCTGCGCCGCTCCCTTCGGCCGAGGTGTTCGTTGTGCGGAGCGTCGAGTAAGGGCGTGTCCGGTGAGAGTCGCGTGGCCTTCCGGCTGAAGCTGCTGCGGGTGGGTCTTTAGGGGCCAACGCGAATTGGCAAGAACTCCGATGTATTGAGTGGTCTCGGACAAGGGAGGAAGAACGTGGGCGTTTTGACTGGAACGATGACGGGGTTGCGAGACGCGATTGTGTCTTCGCGCCAGGCCCGAGTGGACTTGCTGGGCGACTTAGTTCGCCAGACCGGCGAGCGGCGCACTCGGGTTTCCGCTTTGTGCGCCGGATTCGCGCGCGACCGCGCGGGGGCCCACCGGGCTTGGTTTGGTCCGGCGCGTTTCGAAGGCCAGACCGCGGAGAGACGCCAGCCGGCGGCCAAGGCCCCAGCCGACGAGCAGCCACGGGCGACGCCGAAAGCGGAGCCGCCCACGCACAAGCCCGCTCATGAGCCGGTCGCCGCGCGGGCGGCCGATCCGCCCATGGCGCCCTTGCCGCAGGCCTCGAAACGGTCCTCCGAGGGACTGAAGAAGCACAGACTCCCGCCAGTTTGAAGGTGAGCATTCCGATGGTGGATACAATGAACAAAGACCTCGGGGAAGTGGTCGTCCGAGTCCAGCCACAGGGGGACGATGTGATGCCCGAGGCCAGTGAAGAATTCGTGGCGACCCCGCACATTCAGGCTCTGGCCGAAAGGGCGCTGGCGTATCTGGAAGTCGGTTATGCGGTGCATTTCGCCGGCGCGGCGGGAACCGGAAAAACCACGCTGGCCTTCCACGTGGCGGCCAAACTTGGCCGTCCCGTCACCCTGATTCATGGGGACGATGAGTTTGGCAGCTCGGACTTGATCGGCAAGGACGCCGGTTACCGCAAGTCCAAGCTCATCGACAACTACATTCATTCCGTGCTGAAGACGGAAGAGAACATGAACACCCTCTGGGTGGATAATCGGCTGACCACGGCTTGCGCCAGCGGGAACACTCTAATCTACGACGAGTTCAACCGCTCCCGCCCCGAAGCCAATAACGCGTTGCTGAGCGTGTTGGAGGAGAAAATCCTGAATCTCCCCGCCCTGCGGCCGAGTGGCGCGGGGTATCTGGAAGTCCATCCGGACTTCCGGGCGATCTTCACCTCCAATCCGGAGGAGTATGCCGGGGTTCACAAGACCCAGGACGCTCTGATGGATCGGCTCATCACCCTCAACCTGGGCAACTTCGATCGCGAAACGGAGATCCAGATCGCCATGGCCAAATCGGGCGTCGCCCGCGGGGACGCCGAGATCGTCGTGGACATCGTCCGCGAGTTGCGCGGCACCGGCGTCAACAATCACCGGCCGACCATTCGCGCCACCATCGTGATCGCCAAGATCCTGGTCCACCGGGGGGCGCGGGCGCGGCTGGACGATCCGGTGTTCCAATGGGTCTGCCGCGACGTTCTCTCGACCGAGACGGCCAAAGTCACGCGCGACGGGGAGTCGTTGATGCCCCATAAGATAGACGAAGCCATAGCCCGAGTCTGCGCCGCCTCTTTCAAGCCGCGGAGAAGCGCCCCCCTGCCCGCCTCGGAAGACGACGGAACTGGAAAGGAGTGATGTAATGGCCATCCCAACCAAAGGTCTAACCAGCATTCGCACCCTCTCGGGGCGCGTGGACCAGGTCTCCCTGCCCTACCGCAGCTACATGCAGATCACCTGCCTGGAGATGGAAAGGGCCCGGCGCGACATGGAGCGCAAGAGCGCCAGCCGGCGCATCGCGCTGATCGACGCTCGCCTGGGTGAGATCGACCAGGCCAAGCGGGACCTGCTCCAGGCAGTGGCTACGCCGGGCCATGGGACGCCGGGGGACCTGCCCGGCCTCGATCTGAGACCCGCGCCCCGCCGCGGCGCGGGCGGATTCAAGATCCGTTACTGAAGGAAGAAAAGGCAGCCATGAAGAACTCCGACTCTGCGGTAGTGTTGGACAGCTCCGCCACGGAGCCGGCCGTGCCGGCGGCCCGCGGGAGAAACTATCTGTATGCCATCGTGGCCGGATGTGAACCGCGGTCCTATCCATCTCTCGGTATCGAGGGGAACGACGTGTACACCATTGCCGTGGGTCGCGTGGCCGCTGTTGTCAGCGGTTTGGCCGGTTCCAGGATCAGGCCCCAACGCGCCAATCTGGCCGCCCACCAGGCGGTGCTCAAATGTCTGATGGCCGATACCACCCCGCTGCCCATGGCCTTCGGAACCATCGCCGCCAGCCCCGAGGCCATCCGCGGCATCCTGGTCCGCAATCAGCGCGCTTTCGAGGAGCAACTCCACCGCGTAGCCGGAAAGGTGGAAATGGGGTTGCGCGTGGCGTGGGACGTGCCCAATATCTTCGAGTATTTCGTCAACACCCACACCGAGCTGCGCCTGGCGAGGGACCGCCTGCTGGGCGCCCGCCACGAGTTCACGCAGGAAGAGAAGATCGAATTGGGCCGTATGTTCGACCGCCTGCTCAACGACGACCGGGAGGACCACACCCGCAAGGTGCAGCGCGCGCTCTCTCCAGTGTGCGCGGAGTTCAAAGCCAACCAGTGCCGCAATGAGCACGAGGTCATGAACCTGGCATGCCTGGTGCGGCGCGAGGCGCAGGAACAGTTCTCCGCCGTCGTGTTCGCCGCCGCCAGGCTGTTCGACAACAGTTTCACCTTCGATTACAGCGGACCCTGGGCGCCGCACAACTTCGTCGAGCTCGAACTCGACCTGGAACAGTGAATGCTGCTGGTGGACGATATCCTGTGTTTCCCGGTCACCGGCATTCTCTGGATCTTCAAGGAAATAGGTAAGGTCGCTCATGAGGAACTGGCTGGCGAGGCCCAGTCGATCACCGAACAACTGAGACTCCTCTACATGCAACTGGAAACCGGCCGAATCACCGAACCGGAATTCGATGCCGAAGAGAAACTCTTGCTGGACCGGCTGGACGCCCTCGCGAGCCGTCTGCAAGACAATGAAGAACCGGAGGAAGCGGACGAATCAGCGAGTGAGGACGAGACTGGCGATCCGTAAGGGGTGCGGGGGACCGGCATGAGCGCGCATGTGCCATCGTTTTTCGACAAGCAAGGCCTCCAGCTCCTGCTGTTCGGCGGCAAGGGCGGTGTGGGCAAGACCACTTGCGCCACGGCGGCCGCCCTGCGCCTGTCTGCGCTCGCGCCCAGCCGTTCTTTGCTCCTGGTTTCCACCGACCCCGCCCACTCCCTCCTGGATAGCCTGGCGGGTTATGCGCCCCCCGAGAATTTGCAAGTGCTGGAGCTGGACGCCCAGCAATATCTCGCTGCATTCCGCGAGCGGAACGGCCCCATGCTGCGGGAAATCGCCTCCGCCGGCACTTTCCTGGACGACGACGACATCAACCAGTTCCTGAGCCTCTCCCTGCCCGGTCTCGATGAGTTGATGGCCTTCTTCGAGATCTCCGCCTGGGTGGAAGCCCGCCGGTACGACTGCATAGTGGTCGATACTGCGCCCAGCGGCCACACCCTGCGCCTGCTGGCCATGCCCGAGCTGATTGGGCGATGGCTGGGCGCGCTCGAGGCGCTGCTGGCCAAGCGCCGGTACATGCGGCGGGTGTTCAGCCGGGATGGCGGCCCGGACCGCCTCGATCTGTTTGTCTCCAATTGGAAATCCTCGCTACAGCGGATGGAAAGCCTGCTGCGCGACCCCGCGCGTTCCCAATTCGTCCCCGTCACGATCGCCGAACCGTTGGGCGTACACGTTACCCTGGCGCTGTTGCGGGATCTGTCGGCCCGGAAGATACCGGCGCCGGAGCTGATCGTGAACCGGCTCCATTTCGAAAGCGATTGCCCGTCCTGCATGGCCGCCGCGTCGGCGGAGCGGCTCCAGATCCAAGAACTCCTGGCACGGATTGGCCTCCCTTGTTCGGCCTGGGGCATCGAGCTGTTCGCCGAAGAGGTCCGCGGGCGGGAGCCGTTGTTCGCATTCTGGGAACATGTGCGGCCGGTCCCTCAACCGCCGGTGGGTACGGCCAGAGTGGGCGTATTCTACGAGCCTGCCGTGCTCCATCCGGCCGCGCTCCCCTCTCCCGCCATGCGGTTCATCCTGTTCGCCGGCAAAGGCGGGGTGGGCAAAACCACGCTCTCCTGCGTCACCGCCGTGCGGCTGGCGCGCGACTTCCCCGGGAAGCGGGTTTTGCTCTTCTCCACCGATCCGGCTCACTCGCTTTCCGCCTGCCTGCAAGCCGAAATCGGCCCCCGGCCGGAGGTGCTTTTCCGCGGTCTGAGCGCCATGGAAATCGACGCGCAGGCCGAGTTCGGGAGGTTGAAGGCGCGTTACGCCGAGGACCTGGCGCGCTTTCTGGAGTCCCTCTCCCGCGGCTTCGACCTGACTTTCGATCGTGTCGTTCTCGAAAAGATGATGGACCTGGCGCCGCCGGGCCTGGATGAAATCATGGCGCTCACCCGCATCATGGACTTCCTGGCCCGCGACAGCTACGATCTGTTCGTCCTGGATTGCGCGCCCACCGGCCACCTGATCCGCCTCCTGGAACTCCCCGAGCTGGTCAACCAGTGGCTGAAGGCCTTCTTCAATCTTTTCCTGAAGTACGAGCGCATCCTGCGATTGCCCGGCTTCGCCGAAGAGCTGGTGGGGATCTCCCGGAACCTAAAGAGACTCCGGGACCTGCTCCGGAACCCGGGCGCCTCGGCGCTGTATGCGGTGAGCATTCCCACGCGGATGGCGCTGGAGGAAACCAAGGATCTGGCGGACGCCTGCGGCCGTATGGGCATGGCCGTGCCGCTCGTGTTCCTGAACCTGATGACGCCGCCGGGCGATTGCCGCCTATGTTCCAGCCTGCGGCGCAGGGAATCGCTGGTCGCGGAGGGTTTCGGGCGGATGTTCCCCGAAAAAGGCCAGACGCTGGTCTACAGGCAGCCGGATCTGGCCGGGATGGAGAGGCTGGAGAAGTTTGGGCGGCGCCTGTACCACGCCGCCGTGCCGGAAATGGTAGGTTGTGACGCAGCCTGAAGCCACGCCCGGTGGAAACGAATTCACGCCGGAATTGTGCGCCCTCGAGGATGAGGATAACGAACGCGTTTCGATTTGCGAGGTCCTCGACCGTGTGCTCAATAAGGGCGTGGTGGTGGCGGGCGAGATCACCATCTCGGTCGCCGGTGTGGACCTTCTGTACCTGGGCGTGCACCTGGTCCTGACCTCCATCGAGACCGCCAGAGAGAGCCTGGGCGGCGGCCGGGCGGCGTCGGGTTTATCGATTGATATTGGAAAGGGGAAGGTCAATGGATCCGGCCGGAAACACGCGGGTGGAATCTGAGTCGCTCGGGGACTTTGCCCTGGTGATGCAGCAGGATGACAAGCTCCAGCCGCGGGCGCCGCAGTGTGGAACTCCCGGCCGGGCCCGCATCGAGCTCGATCCGGACCGTCTGAAGAACGGGCTCGGGCAACTGGTTCTCACCGTGATCAAGCTCTTGCACGAGTTGCTGGAGCGCCAGGCGCTCCGGCGCATCGACGCCGGCTCGCTCACCGAGGAACAGATCGAGCGGCTGGGCGTAACCCTCATGGGCCAGGCGGCGGAAATCGATCGCCTGCGAAAAGAGTTCGCCCTAGACGAGGAGGACCTGAACCTCGATCTTGGGCCATTGGGGCGGCTTTTCTAACCGTCGTGGGAGGCTTTTTATGGCGCAACAGGCAGTTACGCACGCAATGCAGAGTTCCACTCTGGCGGATGTCCTCGAGCGCGTGCTCGACAAGGGCGTGGTCATCGCCGGCGACATCAAGATCAAACTGGTGGATATTGAGCTGCTCTCCATTCAGATCCGCCTGGTGATCTGTTCGGTGGACAAGGCCAAGGAAATGGGCATGGATTGGTGGGTCAACAACCCCGTTTTTTGCAGCCAGCCCCCGCAAGGGCGACTGGAAGCCTCGCTTGCCAAGATCGACGAAAGGCTGGCCCGGCTGGAGGCCGCTTCGCCGGGCGAGGCTGTCCCGGCCTGAGTTCCGGCGCCCATGCGCGCGATGTCGCCCGTCCGCCGTCACAACATCGGTTACGCACTCTAAGTCCATGGAACAAAGAGGCCTGGGCATTTAATCCAAACCCGGCGC
>Ga0224533_1000142_pt1 | contig 10223 bp, 10 predicted proteins | sample 714E11014metaG_FD_172018 | JGI IMG/M metagenome (GOLD analysis project Ga0224533, IMG submission 172018) | Peat soil microbial communities from Stordalen Mire, Sweden - 717 E1 10-14 | ecosystem: Environmental > Terrestrial > Soil > Wetlands > Peat | place: Sweden: Norrbotten County, Stordalen... | reverse complement strand
CGGGCAGGGGGCGGATTGCACTCCGGGTTGGGCGGCGCTTCCCGCCGGACAAGGTACTACCGGCGCGGCGGCGGAACTATGCGGTTGAGGAGCGTCTGGTAGTTCAGGGTTGGCGCTCGCCTCCGCCGTGCCGGCCCACGCCGGAATCGCCGCAAAGAGCAATGCCGGCATAAGCAGCGCCAGAACGGCATGACCCATCCTCCGCGCCGCGCTCAACAACCCTTGGCCGGCGGCGGATTTGATCCCGATCTTCTTTCTCGAACGGCTTGGCAATAAGTGGACCCTCGCGCGCATCCGCTGAGCCGTCATCCTGATGCGTCTGCTCAAGTCTGACGGAAAATTGCTGTGAAAAGTAACCCGCAAACGCGACAAACGGCCTACGGCTCAACCGCCGGGAATCCGATTCCCGTATTGACGATTGCGGCACCTTAGGCCTCAAGGCGATTGACGCACCAGTCTGCGCATCGCAAACTGAGAAAGAGATTAGCACGAATCTCCAGCGCGAGGTGTACCGTAATGAGCTCTTATCCTCCTCCCCCTTCCGCTCCCGGCAGTGTGGGCGAACGCATTGAAGAGGCCGTCGAGTTGATCGAGATGGAACTGCGCCACGCAATCGCTTACGTGAACCAAGCGGTGGTGCCGCAGGTCCGCAAGGAATCGATCTCGGCGCTGCGCACCGTGGCCGGCAAACTGCGCGATCTGGCCGACCGCTTTGAGCAGAACACGGGTCCGCGCCCTTGATGAAGACTCCGGCGGAGGTTCGTGGCTTCCCAGCTCTCAAAAACGAGACCCGTGCCGGATGCGCCACGCGGACTGGGTGCCCCATCCTTTCGCGCACGTCGCGAAAGGGTGGGAAACCTCAATCCATGACGGGCGCAGTCCGGCGCGGGTACGGAGTGGCTCTGGCGCTCGCGGCCCCGTTGTTGCTGATCGTCTCCGGCTGCGGCCACCAGGAAAAGGTTGTTTCGCTGCCCGCGCCGCAGGCTGCTCCGCCCCAGGCGCAAGCCACTCCCGCCGCGCCTCAGAGCAAGCCTTCGCCGGCGCGCATTGCGCCCACTCCGGCGCCGCCGGGCGGCGTCAGCGCCGACGACCTCGACTATGTGCGGACGCACAAGCCCATCCTGACTGAGGAGGGTCTGGCCACCTGGTACACAGCGGCCAAAGGCCGCAAATCCGCCAACGGACAAGTTTTCAGCAACCACACGCTGACCGCTGCCCACCGCACGCTGCCTATGGGTTCGCTAATTGTGGTGACCAACCTCGTGACCGGCCAGTCCAGCCCCATGCGCATCACTGATCGCGGCCCGTTTGTGGAAGGCAGGATTCTCGATCTGACCATCGCCTCGGCCAAGGCCACGGGCATTTACCGGATGGGCTCCGCGCGCGTCCGGGTGGAGGTTTATCGCACCCCCAAGCCCATCGCAACCGGCGGCCGCTGGTGCGTGCAGATCGGCGCCTTCACCAGCCAGCACAAGGCCAACAAACTCAAAGCGCAACTGGTGCGCAAGTACCCCGGCGCCAACGTGATCGAGTTTCCCGGCGAAGACAGTTACTGGGTGCGCATCCGTCCTGAGGGCGACAATCGCGAGCTGGCCGAGTCCATCGCCCGCAAGCTGCGCCCCGCCGAGGGCGAGGCCTTCCTCACGCGACTGGATTGAGGCACGCCTTCATTTTTCTCTGGTCAAGGACTATCCCGTTTGGCCTATACTTACCGAAAAGAACGGAAGAGGAGGTCGCATGACAATTCAGGAATCGAGAGTGAAGCAGAATTATCTGGCTATTTTGGTGGCCGCAGTCGCCTGTTTCCTGCTGGAAGCCGGATGGTACTCGATCTTCTTGCAACCATGGCTGAACGGCATCGGACACACCAGTCAGTGGCTGATGGGCAGGGGCGTCAATCCCGCGCTTCAGTTCGCCGTGGCGCTTGCCGCGGAGGCCGTGATCGCCGCCGGCCTCTCCTGCCTTATCCAGTTGACTGGCGTTCAGACAGCGATGCGCGGCGTGAAAGTGGCGGCGCTGCTGTGGCTCGGCTTCGTGCTCCCCGTCTGGTCCACCGAATATGTCTTCGAGATTCGCCCCTGGAGCCTGCTGGGCATCAACGCCGGCTTCTGGCTGATCGGCATGATGCTGATGGGCGCGATAGTCGGCGGTTGGAAGAAAAAATAGCTGTCTCTATCCGCCAGCCACTTTACTCCGGCGGCGGATAGAAGGGTAGCTTGTCGTTCTTTTTGTTGGCGCGGCGGATGGTCACGTCATCGATCAGCAGCGCCGGGGCCAGCACTGACTCCGGCACCTCGCCAAAGTAATTGGCGACCCATAGATGCTTGCCGGCGGCCACCACGCCGGAGCGCAGTGTACGTTGGTCCAGGTCGTCGAGTTCCGCGCCGCGCACCAGCTCCCGCTTGCCGTCCGGAGTGACGCGATACAGCAGACGCGGCGTCAGCTTCCCACCCAGGGTGGCCACGTAATAGACACTCTTCAGGCCGCGATCTTTGGCCAGCTCCAGCAGCTTACTGTTCAGATCCTCGTCCGTCAGTCCTTCTTTTGTCGTTACCTGGAGCACGCCGATGGATGGCTTCGGCGCCGCGGTGAGTCCGGCGCGTCCGTGGCCGTTCGATTGAGGAAAGTCGCGCACCGGCTCGCGGCCAATCAAATAGTTTTCCAGTTTGCCGGCGATGATCACCTTGACGGCCTGCGCCGGAACGCCCTCGTCGTCCACGCCGTATGCGCCCACCAGGCCCTTGTCCTCATAACTCTTCAGGCCCGGATCATCGACTGCGTCAATGAAATCCGGTAGCACGCGCGCATGATAGCTGGAGGCAAAGGGCCCGTTAGCACGCGCCTCGGTGCCCAGCTTGGGCCGCGTCGCCGTCACCCCGCTCCCCACCAGGGCGTACAGCATATCGGCGCCGGCGTCGGAACTTAGCAGCAAAGGTCCGTGATACTCCTCCTCCACCAGCGGAGCCTTGCGCAGATCGGTGAGCGAGGCGATCAGCGCGACCGCTTTTTTCTTGAAGACCTCCGGCGCATCCAAATCCTTGAGCGAAGTTCCGGTGGTCGCATAGGAACGTTCCAGCCTCATTCCGTCAGCCGCCTGCGTACCCACCCCGAAAGATTCCTGGTAGCCGGCTGCCGATTTGCGCACAATGGTCCCTTCGCTCGTCACCAGCCAGGTGGTTGTCACGCGCGCGGAAAAACTCCCCACGGAGTACTGCACGTCGCGCTGGCCGTCCTTGACAGTGGCGTCCGTGCGGTATAGCCCGCTCGACCGTGCCACGCGCTCCTCCCACGCGCGCTCGTCCACCTTCAGCCGGAGGGGCTCGGTCAGGGAGACGACCGGCGTCTCTTTGCTGAAGTCGTCGGCCTGCGGAGGCGTCTCCACTTGCTTGAGTTCGGCCTGCTTCTGCGCATAGGCCGCCAACGCGCTCTTGTAGGCCTGATCAGTGGCCATCCACAATGCCGACCGCAGCGCAATCGGGTCGTCGTCCAGAGCCGCCAGTTGAACAGAGCCGTCGCCCCGGCCACCGGAGCTGTCGGTCTTGTAGTCGCCCACCCGCACCGTCACGCGCGCAACGCGCTCGTGGCCGCGCCGAGAGCTGCTTACCGCGCCAAACTCCGCCTTGGCCTCGAAGCCGTCAACCTCTTCGATGCGGTATTGGATGAAGAACGGCTTCTGAAAATCCTTCAACTGCAACTGGTCCTTGCTGCGGTTCAGCTCCGTGAGCATGGCCTTTAGCACGGGGTCTTTTTCGGCATCGGCGCGGGTGGGCTGGACGGGGGTCTGTCCAGCCGCGCTCAGGCAGGCTGCGCCGAGGATGGCCGCAAGAAATCCGGCTCCAGCAAATAGTGCAACAGGACGAATCGAGTTCATTGCGCCTCCTTCTTTACGGGTGCAACCGCTTCCGCGCCAGGAATCGGCAATATCGGCGGCCTTGCCGTGCCCTGCGGCTGCTTCTGCGTCTCCAAATCTTGCAGCAGCATGGCCGGGGCCACGGCGCTGACTGGAATCGTGCCCGACTCCGCGCCGCACTCGCCGTTGAAGACTTCACTCTTGTCGCCCGTGGCCAAAATGCTCTTCATCGAGGCCAGCGGCGTGCCCACGATGCTCACTCCGCGCACCAGCTCATCCGGCCGCCCGTCCACATACACCCGCCAAACCACCAGCGGAATAACTTCAAATGCCTGCGGCGAGCGGCGCTGGGTCACGGCAAATCCCGAAGAGATGTCCTCGAAGTAAAGCCCGTAGGTCTTGCCCTGCTTCCTGGCTTCCTCGATCAACTGCTTGCGCAGTTCGGCCTCAGGCACAGTCTTGGTCGAAGTCACAATCAGATTGCCCTGCCGTCCGGTGGGCACATGTCCGGTCGACGCGCGGCCGTGGCCGTTCGAGTTGGCAAAGCTGGCGATGGGCAGCCGCGACATCAGGAAAGTCTTCAGCACGCCATCCTGAATCAGATCCACGTGCCGCGCCTTTTGGCCCTCATCGTCATAGTCGTAGCTGCCGCTCAGCCAGGTTGTGCCGAATTTGGTGACGGTGGGATCATCGGCCACCGACAGAAACGTAGGCAGCACTTCCTTGCCCACTTCCTTGGTAAAGGTCTGGCCCTCTTCGTCGCCGCGCTGCCGCTGGCCTTCGAGCCTGTGGCCCAGCACTTCGTGGAAGAAGACTGCCGCCGCCCGGCCGGAGAGAATCGCTGGCCCGTCAAAGGGTTCGGTCACCGGAGCCTTGCGCAGCGCCTCCAGGCTCTTGCCCAACTCGCGCACTGCCGCTTCCATCTGGGCCTGCGCGGGCAAGCCCTCCGTCGTCTCGGCCTCGAAGGTCTGTGAGCGGAACATATCCATTCCGTCGTCGGCGCGGGTCACGGCAATCACCACCACCCGTGCCTGCGCGTGCGGCGTCATCACCCGCGAACCTTCCGACGAAACAAAGTAGTCGGTCTCGTTCTGCACCGAGAGCATCACCACGTTCTGGTTCACATCCGGGAAGTCGCGGAAGAGCCGCGAGAGCGCCCGAATGCGCTGCTCCCAGGCCGCGCGGTCGATCTTTACCGGCGGCGCCGGCTTGCCGAGGTAGACCTGCGGCGTCTCCTGGCTGAAGTCCGGCGAGGAGTCTTCCTCCTTGGCGCGGACTTCTGCTTCCGTTTTTACCCGCAGGTAGTTTTCCAGCGCTTTTCCGTAGCCGGCGTTGGTGGCCAGCCACAGCGACCGCGCCAGCGCATCCCGGTCGTCCGCCAACGGCAGCGAGGCGCTATTGACCGCCGAACTGCGATGGGCGCCGTGCGTGTTGTCCAGCTTCGGCTCGCCCAGCCGCACCTGCACGTCGGCCACGCGCAGATGATTGGAGGAGCTGTTCACCAGCGCCCCGTACTGCGCATTGATGGCCACAATGTCAGCGTCGCCCACCGCATAACTCAGAAAGTATGGCGGCAACTGCTTGTCGTCGCCCTGCTTGCCCAGCGAGGTAAAGGCGCGATGCAGTTCGGTCGTCATTGCATCGAGGAGCGGCGGCGCGGCCTGCTGCTGCGACACGGCAGCCACTGGCAAGGCCAGCACCAAAGCGGCAAGAGCCACGCAAAAACCGGTTCGATGGGCAATCCGCCTCGCGGCGGCAAAAGAAATCTCTCTCATAGTCTGAAAATCCCGGAAAAACGTCTTCATGCAGGATTCTCTCAGAGTAAGCTACTCAAGAGGAAACCGCCCATGAACTTTGCGCGCCGAATGCTGCCGGCGTTTTGCCTGGCCGTCCTGTTCACCGGCCTCATCGGCCTCTCTTCGCTCCCCTGCTCCGCCCAGTCCACACCCGCCCAGACAGCGCCGGCCTCGACAGCCGCTCCAGCCCAGCCCGCAAGCACACAGGCCTACTCGCTGCCGCCTGACAAGCTTGCCAAGGCTATCACCCTAAGCCACATCCGCACCGCCCTCGACATTGCCGGCTCGCTTTGGGGCTTGGCCGTCCTCTGGATTCTGCTGGCCACGCGCTGGGCCGCCGGTCTCGCCGCATGGGCTGAGCGCCTGTTCCGCCGCCGCTGGATGCAGGGTCTGCTCTTCTTCGCCGCCTTTCTCGTCATCTCCACGCTGGCCGGCCTGCCGCTCGACGCCATCGGCCACGCGGTCAGCCGCCATTACGGCATCAGCGTGCAAGGCTGGGGCAGTTGGACAGGCGATCTGGCCAAGAGCCTGGGCCTCTCGCTCCTCTTTGGCACTCCTGTTCTGCTGCTCTTTAACTGGCTTGTGCGCGTCTCGGCGCGCCGCTACTGGCTCTGGATCTGGCTTTTCTCGCTGCCGCTGATTCTGCTCTCCGTGCTTGCCTCGCCGCTGCTTGAACCCATCTTCAACAAGTTCGAGCCGCTCATCAAAACTCATCCCGCACTGGTGGCCCGGCTGGAAACCGTCGTCGCCCGCACCGGATCAAAGATCGCCCCCGACCGCATGTTCCTGATGAAGGCCAGCGAAAAATCCAACGGCCTCAACGCCTACGTCACCGGCATCGGCGCCACCAAGCGCTTCGTCATGTGGGACACCGCAACCGACCGCCTCCCCGACGACGAAGTGCTCTTCATCTTCGGCCACGAGAGCGGCCATTACGTCCTCAACCACATTCCCAAAGAGCTTGCTGGCTCGACCGCCGGAATGTTTTTTGTCTTCTGGGGCAGCGCCGCTATTGCCGGCTGGCTGGCCCGCCGCTTCGGCGCGCGCTGGGAGCTCGCTGACACGCTGGGTGCCCCATCCTTCGCGTCTGTTGCGAAGGGTGGGAACGATGAAGTCGCAGGTGTTCCATCCTTCGCGTCTGTTGCGAAGGGTGGTAACGATGATGTCACGGGTGCCCCATCCTTCGCGTCTGTTGCGAAGGGTGGGAACGATGAAGTCACAGGTTGCGACGCCGGCACAGCCCCGCTCGCCAGCCGCCAGGGTTTCCTGGTGCTGCTCTTCGCCCTCTCGGTCGCCAGCCTTATCCTGCAACCGGCCGGCAACTCCTTCAGCCGCCACTTCGAGCACGAGGCCGACGTCTACGGACAGGAAGCCATTCACGGCCTTGTCGCCGACCCGCAGAAGACCGCCGTCTCCGCCTTCAACCACCTCGGCGAAGCCTGGCTGGAAGACCCTAATCCCAGCCCCTTCATCGAGTTCTGGGAGTACAGCCATCCCAGCGTCCAAACCCGCGCCAACTTCGCCTTGCACTACGATCCCTGGGCCAACGGCGGACATGGCAGGTTCTTTGACAAGTAGCGATCCGAAAGGCTGACGGACGTTCTTCGCGGCTACTCGGCTGTTGTAGGATCGATCTCCGAGCGAACGCGCGAGACCCGGTTGGCTGGGAAACCGCCCCGCTGAGCATGTTCACGTACTGCCTCTTCATCCGGGGCGATGTAAACGCAGTAGATTTTGTCGTCCGTGACGTAACTGTGAACCCACTGAATCTGTGGACCCATCGCTCGCAGAACACCACACGATGTCTGCGATACCGCCTTCAATTGCTCTGTAGACAGCTTGCCAACGTCGGGGATTTCTCTTTCGATAACGAATTTCGGCATGGGGAAGACCTCCTAGTCTTGACACCAATTAGAAGGAATCATATCGCATTGTGGAGTGTTTCGGGGTAATTTGTAGTCATACATTTGAAACCAGACCGCGGCTATCCACAAATCAGATGCAGGCACGCAACGTCTTCCGGGTTCCTGAATCCTAACCCCTGCCGCTACAATCGTTTCATGCAATTTCTCTCACTCTCCCGCCGCCGCACCGACGCCTTTCCGCCGGAAGCCTTCACCCCGGAGCTGGTCGCCTGCGAGGGCCAGCGCGTCCGCGAACTCTACGCCTCCGGCATTCTCCGCCAGATCTGGCGCCGCACTGATCTTCCCGGCGCAGCCATTCTCTGGGAGGCCCCGAGCGAGGCCGAGGTCCGAGCCGCCCTCGAAAGCCTGCCCATCTTCGAAGCTGGAATGTTGGAGATCGTGCTCGTCGCGCCGCTGGCGCCCTATCCCGGCTTCGGCCCCGCATAGAGCTCAAACGGGCTCTAGTCCTCCAGTCCCTTAGTCCCAAGTCCCTAGTCCCTATTCCCTATTCCCTGTTCCCTGTTCCCTGTTTTCCTCACCCCTCCATCAACGTCCGCGACGTACACTGAAATGTCGTTCAATATGGAGGGGACCTGCCATGCCTTATCCCGCAAACTACCGTTATACCCGCGAGCATGAATGGATCGAGCTTACGGGCAACATCGGCGCCATCGGCATCACCGACTACGCCCAGAACTCCCTCGGCGACATCGTCTACGTGGACGCGCCCAAAGTCGGCGACCCGGTCACCGCCGGCGCGAGCTTTGGCTCGGTGGAGAGCGTCAAGGCGGTCAGCGACCTCTTTTCGCCCGTCACCGGCGCCGTCACCGCCGTCAACGAGGAGCTGAAGGACGCGCCCGACAAGCTCAACGAGAAGCCCCACGAAACCTGGATCATTAAGGTGGAGCTAACCGACCCCGCCGAACTCAAACCCCTGCTCGACGCCGCCGCCTACGAGGCGTTCATTGCGGAAGAGAGCTAGAAGCTAGCCATTAGCTATTAGCTCTCAGCCCTTGGCTCTTAGCTCTTAGCTGGAGTTTGGAAGTTTCTGTTGCCGAGTTCTCCAATTGTTCTTTTCCGGCAGGCCGAACTTTGGCTTGCCCAACGGGCTTTTGGCTGAAAGCTGAAAGCTGAGGGCTGAAAGCTGCAAATGCGCTACCTACCCAAGTCTCCCGCCGAACGCGAAGCGATGCTGGCCGAAATCGGCGCTGCCTCCATTGACGATTTGTTCGCCGTAATCCCTGCCGAGCGCCGCCTCACCCGCGACCTGGTCGTTCCGCGCGCGCACGCCGAGAGCGAGATCATCGACTACTTCCGCGCGGCGGGTGCGAAGAATGCCACCGACTACGCCAGCTTCCTCGGCGCGGGAGCCTATCGCCACTACCGCCCGGTCATCATCGACTCTCTCATTCAGCGCGGCGAGTTTCTGACGAGTTACACGCCTTATCAGGCCGAAATCTCCCAGGGCACATTGCAGGCAATTTTCGAGTTTCAGACGATGATCGCCGAGCTGACCGGCATGGACGTGGCCAACGCCAGCATGTACGACGGCTCAACCGGCGCTGCGGAGGCAGTGATGATGGCCGTGAGAGTGACTGGCCGCCATAAAGCAGTCGTGGCTTCCACCGTTCATCCCGAATACCGCGAGGTGCTGGCCACTTATGCCAAGCACCAGGGCATACCTACGGCTTTGATTGGCTATGACGCCGAAACAGGCCGCCTCGACCTGGCCGCGCTGGATGCGGAAGTTACACAGGAAACTGCGGCAGTCTTAGTGCAAAGCCCTAACTTCTTCGGAGTGATCGAAGACATTCCTGCGATTGCCGCCATTGCCCACGCCAAAGGAGCGCTGCTGATTGTCTCTATTGCGGAAGCAATCTCATTGGGTGTAGTTCGCCCGCCGGTAGAAGCGGACATTGTCAGCATGGAGGCGCAATCCTTTGGTGTGGCGTTGAGTTATGGCGGCCCTTTCTGCGGCGTACTCGCGACGAAAGAACAATATGTGCGCCAAATGCCGGGGCGCCTCGTCGGCCAAACCATAGACAGCAGCGGCTATCGCGGCTTTGTGCTGACACTTTCCACGCGCGAGCAGCACATCCGCCGCGAGAAAGCCACCTCGAACATCTGCACCAATCAAGCCCTGGTCGCGCTGATGGCGACAATCTTCCTCAGCGTTTACGGCAAGGAAGGCATCCGCGAGTTAGCCGAGCATAACCTGGCAAAGGCTTCTTACGCAGCGCAAACTCTCTCGGCGCAACCCGGAGCAAAGCTCCTCTTCCACGGCGCGCCAAGATTTCACGAGTTTGTTTTGCAAACCGAAGAGCCTTTAGCGCAATGGACTCAGCGCCTTTTCGACAATAAGATCGTCGGCGGCATCGATCTGAGCCGCTGGTATCCCGGACTACAAAACTGCACCCTTTGGTGCGCCACAGAAGTTATTACCCGAGCCAACATCGACACCGCGGCTAATGTTCTGGCAGCCTGGCCCGTGGAGGCATTATGACTACCGACGCAATGATTCCCGCTCGCGCGACCACCGGCAAAGTCCGCTCCCACCCGACGCAGAACGAGGCTCTGCTCTTCGAGAAATCCGCGCCGGGCAAGCGCGCTTACAAGCTGCCCCCGCTGGATGTGCCCGCCGTCGATGCGCCAATGCTGCTTGGCGCGGCCCAT
>Ga0224533_1000141_pt1 | contig 10292 bp, 8 predicted proteins | sample 714E11014metaG_FD_172018 | JGI IMG/M metagenome (GOLD analysis project Ga0224533, IMG submission 172018) | Peat soil microbial communities from Stordalen Mire, Sweden - 717 E1 10-14 | ecosystem: Environmental > Terrestrial > Soil > Wetlands > Peat | place: Sweden: Norrbotten County, Stordalen... | reverse complement strand
TTCGGTGATCACGACAGGCGCCCGCCCGCCGGCGACGAGGACTGCACCGATGACGAGATCCGCCTCGGAGATAGCGCGCTCAATCGACCCGCGGTTCGATGTGAGGGTCATGATGCGACCCTGGTGGATTTGGTCGACCCAGCGCAGACGATCGATGTCGCGGTCGAGGAGCAGGACCTCAGCCTCCATACCCTGCGCGATCCACGCGGCATTCCACCCCACGTGGCCAGCGCCGATGACCACGACACGAGCAGGCCGCACTCCGGGGACGCCACCTAACAAGATGCCTCGCGTTCCGTGCGGGGCCTCGAGGAAGTGGGCGCCGACCTGGGTCGCGATACGGCCGGCGACCTCGCTCATCGGCGCGAGGAGAGGTAGGCCGCCAGAGGGGAGCTGCACGGTCTCATAAGCAACCCCGGTCGTCCCGGACTCGAGCAGGGCCTTGGCCACGCCGGGGTAGGCGGCGAGGTGAAGGTAGGTGAAGAGCACGAGGTCGGGACGCAGGTACGCCAGCTCGGACTCTTGCGGCTCCTTGACTTTGCATACGAGCTCGGCAGACCATGCAGCATCCGCGTCGACCACGCTGGCACCGGCGGCGGCGAAATCGGCGTCGCTCAGGGAAGAGCCGAGGCCGGCTCCGGTCTCTACGAGCACCTTGTGGCCGAGCGAGGTCAGCCCTCGGACTCCATCGGGCGTGATCGCGACTCGGCCCTCGGCGATCTTCACCTCAGCCGGGATACCGACGATCATGACGGGTCCATCGGCCGCCGGCACGATGCGGCGACGGATAGTTCAGTGATCATGGTTGCCACCCTTCGGAACCCGACTGCTTGGCTGTGAACGCTGCAACGCTACCTTGGCGCTCGCCCGATCCGCTCCGGTCGTCCGGAGGCCTGTGTACGATCGCGGCGTGCCGCTGATAGGAGGTATCGCGGCGCTAGCTGGTAGTCGCGTCGCGATATTCGGGGCAGGCATGGAAGGTCAGTGCTTCGCTCGGCGCGTCGGTCCGACCTGCGCCGAACTTGTCGTCGTCGACGACATTGCAGGCGACCCCAGCGGCCTTACCGGTCCTCGCCAGGCAGTCGAGGCTGAGTCAGCCGAGTTCGAGGTGCTGTCGCCGTCGGTCCTCGAGGATCGGCGTTTCGACTTCGTCGTCCACTCCCCGGGCGTGTCGCGCTATGACGAGCGTCTCGCTGCAGCCGCCCGCCGCGGTGCGGTCGTGACGACTCCGACAGCACTCTTCCTGGAAGACTTCCAGGACAGGCGAGTCGTAGCGGTGACCGGGTCCAAGGGCAAGACGACTACCGCCATGCTCACCGCCGCGGTCCTTGGCGCCTACGGCCTCGACGTCGCTCTCGCCGGAAACCTCGGCCGTCCCGTGACCGAGCTTTACGACGACGACGCGCACGACGTGTTCGTCGTAGAGCTCTCGAGTTTTCAGGCCGCTGACGCGACGACGTCGCCTTCGGTAGGGGTGCTCACCCTGCTCGCACCGGATCACCTCGACTGGCATCGCAACCTCACGAACTACTACGAGGACAAGCTTCGCTTGTTCTCCTATCGCGTCGATGTTCCAGTTGCCGTGAACGGATGTTGTGACGAGGCAGTTGCCAGGAGCGCAACGCTGGCCGGCAGGGTCCTCTACGGCAACAGTGGTCCGGTGCGCCTTGGGAGGGCCAGCGTCGTCGTGTCCGGCCTCGGGCCTTTGGACCTGCGAGAGTTCCGGCTGCTGGGGGAGCACAACCTCCTCAATGCCTGCGGGGCCGTTACGGCTGCTCTCCTTCTGACCGGCGAGTTGCCTGACCGGAATCGGCTCCAACGAGAGCTCTGCTCGGTGACCGCGCCACGTTCGAGGCTCGAGCCGCTCGGCGACATCGATGGGATCAGCTACATCGACGATGCGCTCGCAAGCAATCCTGAGGGGACCGTTGCGGCAGTGAAGGCTCTCGCCGGAAGACAGGTGGCGTTGATAGTTGGTGGACACGACCGCGGACTCGACTACGCACCCCTTGCCCGGACGATCGACTCAGCCCTTCCCCAACCTGTCGTGTTCTGGATCGGGGAGGCCGGCGCGGCAATCGCAGCAGCGCTCGACGACATCTCGAGCAGTGCTCAACGCCAAGCGGTACCGTCGCTCGAGGCTGCAGTCGGCCTCGCGTCATCTCGTCCGGACATCACCGTCGTGCTGTTCTCGCCCGCGTCGCCGACTCCACGCGACGAGGGCTCTTATCTCGATCGAAGCACGCGATTCCGGCGAGTCGCCGGTGTAAGGGACGGACGTTCGAGCGGGACTGAGGCTCCGTGACAGCTCCTGAGCTGGGGAGAGTCGAGACTTTCAGAATCGTCAGCTTCGATTTCGACGCCACCCGCAACCTTGCTCGTTTTAACTACGCCTTCGACGACACCCACAGCTTCGAGGAGATAGTCGAGTTCGGCGGGCGCCCGCTCGCTTCGCACGCTGGGCCCGGTATCGAGAGCGCTCTGCGGCTGGTGCATCTCGCTGCCGGCGTCAGCTACTACAAGGCAGCGGCGCCGGGAAGGATCGTCATCGAAACCGGTCCGGTGAGCCGTGAGGAGGCAGGTTTCGTCCAGGACCTGTACGACAAAGGGCTGCGCGAGTTCGCCGTGGCGAATCGACTGCAGGTTCCACTTCAGTTTGATGTGGAGATGGAACCCGACCTCGGACCGGCGGGCGACGCATTTCCGCTCGCCGGCGGGCACGGTAACGACGCTCCCGGGGAGGGGATAGCCGTGCCTATAGGCGGCGGGAAGGACTCGATCGTTGTGGTCGAGGCCGTGAAGGCGGCGGCGCCGCCGCCAGGGCTAGCGACATGGCTGGTAGCGATCAATCCGCGGCCCGCCATGTATCGCACGGCGGACACCGCCGGGCTACCGCTTGCCTCGATTACGAGGACGGTCTCGCCTCGGTTGCTCGAGCTCAACCTGGCCGGGGCCCTCAACGGCCACGTGCCGATCACAGCGATCGTGTCATTGATCGTCGTGGCGGCGGGGTACGTCTACGGCTATGACACGACGCTCATGGCGCTCGAACGCTCGGCCGATGAGGCAACCTCATTCGTCGGCGACGTCGCTGTCAACCACCAGTGGAGCAAGAGCACCGAGTGCGAGCTCGGGCTGCGGTCGGTCATCCGAGAATCGGTCTGCGGTGCCGTCGAGTATTCGTCGCCGCTGCGCTCGTGCGGTGAGATCGAGATTGCAAGGTGGTTCGCGGATCTGCCCGCTTACCACTCCGGGTTCATTAGTTGCAATCAGGCCTATCGTTCCGGCACTCTCTTTGACCTGTGGTGCGGGCAGTGCCCGAAATGCCGGTTTGTCTTCCTCGTGCTGGCGCCGTTTCTCGAGCCTGAGCGTCTCGTGGCGATCTTCGGTGAGAACCTCCTCGATGACCCGCGGCAGGTCGAGGGATTCCGGGACCTGTTTGCCTCGGGACGCAAGCCCTACGAGTGCGTCGGAGAGCAGCGTGAGTCGCTTCTCGCCTTCCTGCTCCTGCTCGAGCAGCCCAGGTGGCGCGGTGCTTCGGTCGTCGTGGAGCTCCGTCCGGAGCTCGAGCGCAGCCGCCAGGTCGTCATCGCGGACCTCGACGGCGACGTCCCCGCGATCGAGAGTGCCGAGGCAACCCGCGAACGAGTTGTGAGGTTCATTGCGCAGCTGGTGGCACGTGACCGCGGACCGCGGGCCTAAGTGCCGCGGCGCTCGGCGTACAACGAGGACGGTCCCCGCCGTGACGGGGACGACCGCGTCGCGTATGGTCGGATGACCGGGTGGTCAGCTTCGCACTGCGCTGGTCCGGTAACCTGAAGGTAGGCACTCAGTCATGATCCTCGACTCCATCAACTCACCCTCCGATCTCAAGGCCCTTTCGCTCGTCGAGTGCGAACAACTCGCGGCGGAGATCCGCGACTTCGTCGTAGCGGCCGTTTCGCGTACCGGTGGGCACCTCGGTTCGAACCTCGGTGTCGTCGAGCTCACACTCGCCTTGCACCGGGTCTTCAACTCCCCTGAGGACATCCTCCTGTTCGACACCGGGCACCAGGCCTATATCCACAAGATCCTGACGGGGCGCCGTGACGGCTTCGTCGGCCTGAAGCAGGAAGGTGGGCTCTCGGGCTACCCATCGAGGGCGGAGTCCGTCCATGACTGGATCGAGAACTCCCATGCATCGACGGCTCTCAGTTATGCGCACGGTATTGCCACGGCTCTCAGTCTCGAGGACAAGGACGACTCGACAGGTGGTGCCCGTCACGTCGTGGCGGTGGTCGGGGATGGTGCTCTCACCGGTGGGATGGCCTATGAGGCGCTGAACAACCTCGGCCATTCCGGAGCCAGAGTGCTGGTCGTGTTGAACGACAACGGCCGAAGCTACGCGCCGACGGTTTCCAGCTTGTCGGTCTCATTGACCAACCTACGGCTGGACCCGCGCTATCTGCAGGTCCGTGATCGCGTGCGGCACTTGGTGGAGGACCTTCCGGGCGGCGTCTCTTCGCTCGCGTTCACCTCCTTCCACGGGCTGAGTGCGGCCATCAGGGAGGTCGTCGAACCGCGCATGTTCTTCGAGACGCTCGGAATCCGCTACACGGGACCCATCGACGGACACGACGTCGGTGGGCTCGAGCAGGCTCTCCGCCGTGCTGCCAGCTGGCAAGGTCCGATCGTCCTTCACGTCGTCACCACCAAGGGGAAGGGCTATGCGCCTGCAGAGGCCGACGAGATCGCCTGCCTGCACGACCTGAAAGCACCTCCCTCGCCGTTACCGGCGAGCCGTCCGAGCGGGTACATCTCGGCGCGCCAAAGTTCCCGGCAGGCTCCCGCGTCGCAACCAGGTGGGCCGACCGACGACGACGGATTGCCGGGCCCGCTCGATGCCGGGGAGAACTACTCCGAGGCCTTTTCGTCGGCACTGTTGGATCTCGCGGCATCAGACGAGCGCATCGTGGCGATCACAGCCGCCATGCCCGGACCTACGGGTCTTCTCGCGTTCCAGGACCGCTTTCCGAAGCGCTTCATCGACGTCGGTATCGCCGAGCAGCACGCGTTCACTGCTGCGGCAGGGATGGCGATGGCTGGCTTGCGCCCAGTCGTCGCCGTGTACTCGACATTTCTCGGCCGAGCGGTCGACCAGTGGAACCTCGACATCGGGCTTCATGGATTGCCCGTGGTCATCTGCGCCGGCCGGGCGGGGGTGACCGGGGATGACGGGCCGAGCCACCACGGCATCTACGACCTCGTCCAGGCACTGCAGATACCCGGCTGCACGATCTTTTGCCCCGCTGACACAGCCGAGGTCGCGCCGATGCTCGCCTCAGCGCTCAAGCTCGATGGACCCTCTTTGATCCGGTTCCCGAAGACGCCCTCGCTGGGACCGCTCGCGGAGCCGGGGACCGGTCTCAAGTCTCGCAGACTGCGAACCGGGACCGGCGAAGTTGTCCTCGTAGGTGTCGGCAAGATGACGCGCGCTGCGCTCGTTGCCGCGGAGGAGCTGTTCGACGACGGAATCGAGACAGACGTCTTCGATGTCCGGGTCGTCCGCCCGGCGGACCCCGAGATGCTGGAGGTGATGGCGCGCGCGAGACTCGTCGTCACGGCAGAGGACGGGCTGGCTCATGGGGGCGCTGGCGCGTACCTGGTCGCAGAGGCTGATCGCATGGCAGATGCCGAGGCGCTGGAGGGACCGCGCGCGGTCGTGCTCGGCGTCCCGACGGAGTTCTTGCAGCACGCCAAGCCTGACGCAATCCTTGCGCGCCTTGGCCTTGATGGCCCCGGGATCGCGGAGGTCACGCGCAGGGCGCTCGCAAGGCGCCGGCGGATCGAGCGGGTCCGTCAGCCCGAGCCGCTCAAGCAGGGATGAACGCCCGGGCAGACTGAGGTTAGCGGCGGCTGGCCGCCGCCTCCGCCGGTCAGAACAGTCGGGCGTCACCGCGCCGGGGCGTATTTTCGGCTAGCTCCGAAGCGATGGGCTCTTCGAGTTGAGGTCCTTCCTCGCGCGCGTCGTTGAGCCTGGTCGACACTCGGAAGCTCCTAAGGACATCGGGCGGGACAGGTCTGACAAGGCGATTGAACTCACCGGACGGGAGTGGCTCGGGCGACAGCCACTCCTCGAGGTCCTCCTCCGCGATGAGCACCGGCATACGGTCGTGGACATTGCCGACGAGCGCGTTCGCCTCGGTGGTGAGGATTGTGCAGGTGTACAGGGACATTTCGGACTCTTCACCCCCGGGTCTCCAGCATTGCCAGAGACCGCCGATGAGGAGCAGCCCCGAGTCCGACGAAGCCCGGAAGCACCAGGGCTGCTTGCGCCGGCCGGCGTCCGCGTTGGTCGCGGGGGCCCATTCGTAGAAGGCGTCGGCGGGGACGATGCAGCGCTGCCGCTCGGCGGCGCTGCGGAACATCGGCTTGACCGTGGCAGTCTCGGCTTTGGCGTTGAACGCCCGCGCGCCGATCGACGGGTCCTTCGCCCACCACGGCACGAGGCCCCAACGAAATCCCGAGAGTCGCCGCCTCGGCTCCGGTGGCGACACCGTCACAGCGAGCACCGTCGCCTGCGGGGCGATATTCCAACGGGGGACGAGAAGTTCTGGAGGGACCTCGACCTTGTCCACCTCGAGCAGGCGGGCGATTTCCTCGACAGGACGGCTCGCGACGAAACGACCACACATCGGCTCGAACGCTACCGGCACACGGGCGCGACAGCGCGGGCGTCGGCCCGTCGCTGTCCTCAGCCCAAGTCGACGCGGTCGGCGGTATCGACTGCACAGGCGTCTGCGGTGTCCGCGGAGCAGGGTTCGCATTCCATCTCCAGGGTCGCGTGCGCGACACGGAAGCGACTTTGGACCGAGGTCTTCACCCGTTCCCCGACGACCTGGGCCTCCTCCAAACTCGGGTGCCCGTCGAGCACGACGTGGGCCGAGAGAGCCCTGATCTCGCTCGAAAGGCTCCAGCAGTGAAGGTCGTGGACTGCCGTCACTCCTTCGATTGCCGAGATCGCCGACGCGACCGCGCTGACATCGAGGTCCGGTGGTGTCGACTCGAGCAGGACGTCCAGGCTCGCGCGCACGAGTCGCCAGGCCTCGGCACCGATCAGCAGGGTGATGAGGAGCGCGATGATCGGGTCGATTGCCTCGAAGCGCCCCGTCGCAAAGATCACTGTGCCCGCCACGATCACCCCGAGCGCGGCGGCCGCATCCCCCGTGAAATGCAGTGCCACGGCCCGGAGGTTCAGGTCCTTGGTGTGCTCGCGCAACAGCAAGGCTGCGACCGCGTTCCCGAGCAACCCCGCTGCCGCGACTATCACCACGAGCCCGCCGTGCACGTTCTCCGGGCGGGCGAGCCGGTATGCGCCGAGAGCGACCACGCCGAGGCCGACAACTACTATCGCTGTTGCGTTCGCGAGTGCCGCAAGGATGGTGGCGCGGTGGTACCCGAATGATTTTGCGGCTGTCGCAGGCCTGAGCGCGAACCGCGTGGCGATGAGGGCCAGCCCTAGCGCAGCGGCGTCGGCCAGATCGTGCCCGGCGGTCGCCACGAGGCCTGTCGAATGGGCGAACACCCCACCGGTGGCTTCGGCCACGACGAGGACCAGGTCGACGACGAGAGCAAGCACGAGCCGGCGCGACGGCGTCATCGGACGCCTCAGCCGGCTATGCCCTCTGCGATGAGTGAGCGGACGAGCGGAAGGTCGTCGGGGTGCGTGAGCCCGATGCAACGGCTGTTGGACGGCACGACCCTGAAACGTGCCCGTCCTCCGGAAACGATCTGACCGACGACGTCGGGCAGGAGCAGCTCTGGTGGCTTGCCTTCGTCGTGGGGTGCCGTTTCGGGATCGAAGGCGTCGAGAGCACTGTCGAGCTCGTCGAGGATCGACTCCGCGAAGCCCCACAGGTTCATGCTCACCTGCTCGTCACCGCTCAGGCGCTGCAATCGGCCTGCATCGGGGCCTGCGATAGGAGATCCATCGAATGCGCCGTCGGAGAGGCGCTGCATGCGTTGCTCGACGATACGTGCCAGAAACCCGTCCTTGTCTGTCTCACAGAGCCCTCTGGTAACCGGGCTGTCGGTGAGGACCGTATCGCGGAGGTGGTAGCCGACGAGCAAGTGGTCGCCTGGGGTGCCGTCGCGAAGCTGATCCGCGAGCGTCACCAGCGCCGCCGCGCCGTAGAGGTCGTCGGCGTTGGCGACGCCAAACGGTCCGTCGATAAAGGGCCGTGCCGACTCCACCGCCTGGGCGGTGCCGGCGATCGCCCCCTGGACGACCGGCACCACCGGGAACTCGGCCGGCCAGAATGACCCGATGTGGTCCATCAGCTCGTTCTGGATCTCCTCTCGCACGATCAGGATGACGCCGTCGAAACCGGCGGCGACCGTGTCGCGGCCGGTGAAGTCCATGAGGGCCTCGCCGTGCTGCCCGACTGGAGCAAGTTGTTTCAGTCCCCCGAAACGGCGACCGTGACCGGCTGCGAGCAATACGAGCTGCATGGCTGAAGCCTACGACCTCTTATCATCGGTGTGGGTAAGGCTGATCCAGGCAGCGCAGACGAAAGGAGGTCGGTCGATGCACGAAGACGCAACTAGGCCGGCGACCCCGGATGCGCCCGCGAACGAGGCGTCCCCGGTCGCGGTCAACGTCGGGATGTCGACTGGCTCCCAACGCGAGCCGATCGGCGCAGCTGAGCGCAACCAGCGCAAAGAGGCTCTCGATGATCTGGTCGAGCTCATGCGTCCTGCCGTCCAAGCCGACGGTGGCGACATCGCGATCGTCGGGGTCGACTACGACACCGGTGTCGTGGAGGTGCAGCTCCAAGGTGCCTGCGGGTCGTGCGCCATCTCCGCAGTGACGCTGCAGGGAGGCGTCGAGCGCCTATTGAAAGAGCGCCTGCCGTGGGTGACCGAGGTCACAGGTGGCGTGGACGAATCCATGGATCCGTTCGAGAGCGCCTCCATGGGCCGCGGAGGCTATGTCCCGCGCTGGGAGTGATTTCAGCCGGCAGCGCGTGAGTCCGCAGGCCGGCGACGCCGCCAGGCCTGAGTCAGTGCCTCGATCTGCCAGCCGGCATCGGCTTGATTGAGTGTGGTCCCGGGCGGGACGATCTCGTCCAAATGGTCGAGCGTGGCGTCGTCCAAGGTGACCTCGCAACCGGCGATCAGATCCTGAAGCTGGTCCATCGTCCTCGGTCCGATAATGGCGGCCGTCACAGCCGGGTGGGACACGACAAAGGCAAGGGCGAGGTGCGTGAGCGATACCCCGGCGTCGGCGGCCACGGTTTCGAGTTGGTCGACCAGGTCGAGCTTGTGCTGGTTCGCCGGCAGGCTGGGATCGAAGCGCTGCGGAATTCGCGAGGCCCGCCCGGAGGCCATGTCGATCTCCTTGCCGTGACGGTACTTGCCCGTCAGCCATCCGCCCGAAAGCGGGCTCCAGACGATGACCCCCATTCCGTAGCGCTCGCAGACGGGGAGCACTCCCGCCTCGATCCCGCGGGCGAACAGCGAGTACGGGGGCTGCTCGCATCGGAAGCGTTCGAGGCCGCGCCGCTCAGCGGCCCAATGTGCCTCGACGATCAACTCCGCTGGGAAGGTCGAGCAACCGATCGCGCGAACCTTCCCCTCCCGGATCAGGTCCGTCAGCACCGAGAGGGTCTCCTCGATATCGGTTCGGGGATCCGGGCGGTGAATCTGGTAAAGGTCGATCCAGTCGGTGCCGAGGCGGCGCAAGCTCTGCTCGACCTCGTAGCGGATCCAGCGGCGTGAATTGCCCGACGTGTTCTCGCCCGTCCCCATGTTTGCGTGGACCTTCGTGGCGAGAACGACCTCGTCACGACGGCCCTTGAGGGCCCTTCCGACGATCTCCTCCGACTCGCCGTGGGAGTACACGTCCGCGGTGTCGACGAAGTTGATGCCCGCGTCCAAGGCGGCGTGCACGATCCGTACTCCGTCTTCGTGGTCCTTGTTGCCCCATTCGCCGAGCATCATGGCGCCCAGGCAGTAGGCACTGACCTGGATGCCGGTTCCTCCAAGGGTTCGATAGCGCATGAAGGCCACGTTAGGGCTTGGAGGAGTGCCCGATGCGGCAGATTGGGCCATTCGATCGGATCACCCCGCGGCATCCGAACCGCAGCGGTCATCGTCGCGGCCGCACGCTACGCCAAGGTCCTGGGCTGGGCCGGGCCCAACCTCGCATCCAACCAGGTCGTCATCTACGCGCCCAATGGCGGCCAGAGCCACGGATCGTGGGATCTGCCTCAGGGCAGGCTGCGATCCATGGCCAAGACCGTGGATGCCAT
>Ga0224533_1000140_pt1 | contig 10294 bp, 12 predicted proteins | sample 714E11014metaG_FD_172018 | JGI IMG/M metagenome (GOLD analysis project Ga0224533, IMG submission 172018) | Peat soil microbial communities from Stordalen Mire, Sweden - 717 E1 10-14 | ecosystem: Environmental > Terrestrial > Soil > Wetlands > Peat | place: Sweden: Norrbotten County, Stordalen... | reverse complement strand
TCACCGCTCCTGGCAACATCCATGATCGATGGGATAGTGATGGCCCTCCGCATTGGGAATTCTCCAACAAGGCAGGCTCAGCGCCCTCCACGACGGCCATCTCGACAGAACAATCCGAATAACTCAGAGCATGGGAGTTGCCATGTGTCGGATTCTGATCGCAAGTAATTGATGAGTAGTGGCTTACGAGCCATCCGGGTTGTTTGATAATCCTGTAGAAAAGGCAGGGTCGTTGCAGTTTGCACTAATGCCGCCGAGAACATCATGCATTTTGCAAAGCCGAGACGCCGTGACAGCCTTTGAAGAAAAGGAAAAAAACGAAGCACCGGCACGAGAATAGCCACTGAGTCCCGAACAGAGGCAGGGGGTAGAGGCTGTCGCCGTGGACATGTGGGAGCCGTTCATCCGAGCAGTCGAGAAGGAGGTTCCGGACGCCGACATCGTGCATGACAAATTTCACGTTAGCAAATACCTGGGGGAGGCGGTGGACAAGGTCCGCCGCCAGGAGCACAAGCAACTGATGGCTCAGGGAGATAAGACGCTCAAGGGCACGCGGCAACTGTGGTTGTATAATCCACAGAATTTCAGCGCGGAGCAGGCCGAGGAGTTTTGCACGTTGAAGGACTTGCAGTTGAAAGTGGCACGGGCCTGGGCGGCCAAGGAGTTGTTCTCCAAGTTCTGGGCGTATCAGGAGGAGGGCTGGGCGCGCCGCTTTTTCAAAGATTGGTTTGGTTGGGTGAGCCGTAGCCGCCTCAAACCGATGGTCCAGGTGGCCCAGATGCTCAAGCGCCATCTGGACCATTTGCTGACTTACCTGAAACATCGCATTACCAACGCCGTGACCGAGGGGCTCAACTCCAAAATCCAAAGCCTCAAAGCCGCGGCCCGAGGCTTCCGCAACTTCCGCAATTACCGAACTCGCATCCTGTTCTTCTGCGGAAAGCTCAATCTCTACCCACTATGATCCGCGTAGAAACAAGTGTTTAGAGCTGTTGGCGGATGGATTTCAATTCCTGCCGACGTTTCGCAGTGGTTTTAGGATAGGCCATCTTAAGTTCATCGAGCGCATCAAGGACAATGCGGGAAACAATCAACCGGGCATTCTCCTTATTATCGGCGGGAACGACATGCCAGGGCGCGTGATGGGTGCTGGTCGCGGTCAGGCACGCCCCATAAGCCTTCATGTAACGCTTCCAATATTTCCGCTCGTGAATGTCTGCGAGGCTGAATTTCCAGTTCTTGTCCGGCTCATCAATGCGCTCGAGGAATCGCTTTTGCTGTTCCTCCTTCGACAGGTGGAGGAAGAACTTGATGATCCGGGTGCCGTTACGGTGGAGATGCTCCTCCAGGTCCACGATGGAACGATACCGTTCCTTCCAGATCGTTTTCTCGTCGCGCAACTCTTTCGAAAGTCCCTGGGCGAGGAGAATCTCCGGATGCACCCGAACGACCAGCACCTCCTCATAGTAGGAACGATTGAAGATGCCGATCCGCCCGCGCTCCGGCAGACGCCGGGTCGTACGCCAGAGAAAATCATGTTCCAGTTCCTCGGCGCTCGGCTTTTTGAAACTGAAAACCTCGCAGCCTTGCGGATTGACCCCGGACATGACATGCCGGATGGCGCCGTCCTTGCCGGCACCGTCCATCCCTTGAAAAATCAGCAGCAGCGCATAGCGGTTAGACGCGTAGTGAAGGTTTTGCAGCGAACTCAACTCCTCAACGTGTTCTCCGAGGAGTTTTTGATACCGCTTCTTCGACTTGCAAAAGGGCTTCACTCTCGTCGGCCACTCTCTGAGGTTGACCTTTTCTCCCAGCCGCACTCGGAAATCCTTTGAATTGATTCTCATATCTATCTCTCCAGGGTTACCAGCCGCATGGGTGGGTCTTGGGACTCATTGGGTTTAACAGTACGTTGGGGCAACCTTCGCACGCCCCCGCCTAGGTTTTGCGAATCTCGCGCGCCGCCTCAAGCCAGTTGCCATTTGCTTGGCCACTGGCTTGGTCCGGGCAAAAGCCTGCTCCGCTCCGACGCGCTCCAAGTGGACGAAGGGACTGGGAGATGTGGCCGGGGAGTGGTTGAAAACCGCGTGGAGGCTCTCGTTCTGTGTGATTTTATGGTTCATCTCCCTCCTGGTTGCTGTTGAGGTGCGACCAGCGCCTCGAAGCCGGAGATAACGTCGAACAGTTCCTCGTCAATGCCGCTCTGGCGCAAACGGTGGAATTTGCCATGGAGCGTTTCCAGCAGGTCGTCGATGTTTTTATCGGCGCGTTGCATGGCGCCCAGGCGGCTCGCGTTCTCGCTCGCGAGGGATTCGGCGCACGCTCGAAAGAGCGATATGAAGAGGTATTCGCGGATAAACGCGCGCAGAGTCCCGGTGCCACCGCCCATGACCTCGGGTAGGTTCTTAGTCGGCCAGTTAACTTTGGCCAGACCTTTTTGCCATTGTGCGTCGAGCGGCAGCAGCCGCTGGCTGACCGGCTCGTAGAGCGCCCCAGACCGCGGGCGGTTGTGGAATACGTAAAGACGCGAATAATCGCCTTTAGCCCGATGCGCTTCGCTTTCGACTTGAATCTCCCCGACGAGCGGGGTGATAGCCTTGACCGAATTCGGCACAGTGAACAGTCCGATTGGCGGCAGACCCGCATCCGTCAGGCGGGCATGAACACGCTCCCCGACGGCCCAGACTTGTGGTTTTCCGGGCAGAGCCGCGAGAGTCTTGATCGCATAATCGGCCACCACATCGTTAAACTGTCCCACCAGTCCCTGGTCGGACCCGAACACCACCGCCCCAATGGCCTCGACATCGGCTTGCCCTTTTCGCTTGGCCATCGGGGTTGCGGGCTCGCTTTCTCGAAAGCATGCGCCCAACCCCAATTCCACGGTCCGATAGTAGTCGGCCAAGGCACGCACCGACTTCTCGTATTGTCCGATACTCGAAGCGGCCAGGGCTTTCATCGTGCGGACGACGGACTGGAGATCTCCGGCGCTGCTGATCTTTCGGCGCAGGCTCGCCGTGGTGTCACTCATGGCTTCTCTTTGGCCTCCGGTTTGGGTTTCGGTTCGGTTCCCGGCTTTGGCTTCGGTTTAACGTCAGCAGGTGCGTCCGTTTTGGACCCGCCATCAGGTTTGGATTTGGCCTCGGATTCGGCCTTTGGCCTCGATTCGGATTCCGGCTTTGGCTTCGGTTTGGCTTCCGGCTTGGGTTCCGGCTCAGTTCCCGGCTTGGGTATCGCATTAGCGTCGGTTGAGGCGCCCGGTTTGGACCCGCCATCAGGCTTGGATGTGGCTTCGGATTCGGCTTCCGGCTTGGGTTCCGGTTTGGCTTCCGGTTTGGGCTGAAAACGAGCAAGGGCTTGGCGAGCGGCCTCAATCACCGTCTTACGATCCTCATCGCTCAGTTTGTCGGCGGTTTCGAATCGCGCACGCACTTCTGCCGGGATCTTCTCCACCGCCTCATGCACGGCGTGATTGGCCTCCGTCATCTGGTCGAGCCGGACAGCATCGAAGAGGTTAGCGGTCAACGCCAGCAGGACGGTGATTTGCGCAGGCACGGACACCGGGGCAAACTCGGGCTGCTTGAGGCAGGCGCGGATTCGCCGGCCATGCTCGATGATCTTGCGGGTATCCTCATCAAGGCGGGCGCCGAAGCGGGCAAAAGTCTCGAGTTCCTCGAACTGCGCGTAGGCGAGCTTGAGGTCGCCCGCCACAGCGCGGTAGGCCGCACGCTGCGCCTTGCCACCAACGCGCGACACGGATTTGCCGACATCAACCGCGGGCAGCACGCCCAATTCAAACAGCGACGGCGAGAGATAGATCTGGCCGTCGGTGATGGAAATCAGGTTGGTCGGAATGTAGGCGGAAATGTTCTGGGCTTCGGTTTCGATGATGGGCAAGGCGGTGAGGGAGCCGCTGCCGAGTTCCGCGCGCAGGTGAGTGGCGCGTTCGAGCAAGCGCGAGTGGATGTAAAAGATATCGCCGGGGAAGGCTTCGCGCCCGGGTGGCCGGCGGAGCAGGAGGGAAATCTCGCGATAGGCCTGGGCGTGCTGCGTGAGGTTGTCGTAAACAATGAGCACATCGCGACCTGCTTCCATAAAATGCTCGGCGATGCTGGTTGCGGCGTAGGGCGTGATATAGGCCAGACCAGGCGCGTCGTTACCTTCGGCTACAACAACCACCGTATAATCCATCGCGCCCTTTTCGCGGAGGTTGGCGATGGCCTTCGCCACCGCGGAAGCGCGCTGGCCGATGGCACAATAAACACAGATCACATTTTTCCCTCGCTGGTTCAGGATGGTGTCGATGGCGATGGCCGTCTTGCCCGTTTGGCGGTCACCTAGAATCAACTCGCGCTGGCCGCGCCCGATGGGAATGAGCGCATCGATGACCATGAGGCCCGTCTGGAGCGGGACAGTGACTGGAGAACGGTCCATGATGGGCGCACAGGGACGTTCGATGGGCAGACGCTTGGTTGTAGTCACGGGCCCGTTGCCATCGAGCGGCCGACCCAGCGGATCGATCACGCGCCCCAGCAATTCGTCGCCCACGGCCACGTCCATGACCCGGCCCGTGCGCTCAACTTCATCGCCCGCGTGCAGATGCGAGTATTCGCCGAGCAGCACGACGCCGATTTCGTCCCTGTCCACGTTGAACGCGATGCCGAAGACACCCCCGGGAAACTCGAGCAACTCCTCAAAGCCGGCGCTGGGAAGCCCAGAGACCCGCGCGATGCCCGTGGATACGCTCGTGATCGTACCGACCTCATGCAGCGTCAGGTGCGGCGTAAAGGCCTCCCGCGCTTGGCGGATTCCCGCGAACGTGCGGTCGAAGACACTCTGCAAGCTCTCAGGCGCGGTGTTCATTGACTTATTGGAGTCGCCTTGGATTCTCCAGGTTTGGGTTCGAAATTGACTTCAGACCTGGGTTTGGGTTTAGGTTCGGCCCCAGCGGTTGCAGCATCTTTCCGAGTCTCCCCCTCCGCTTTCTCCAATGCTATGGCCGCTTTAACGTCCTCGCGCCCTAGCTCCTCGTAAAGTTCATGGAGTCGCGTGAATATCTGGGGTGTCAAATCGGAGGGTGTTCTGGCTTTGGCTTCAGCCTTAGGCTGGACTTCAGCTTCGGGTTCAGATTCGACTTTGACTTCAGGCTTGGGCCCGGGTTTCACTTCGGGTTCAGTTACGGACTTGGGTTCGGATTCGGCTTTGGGTTTAGCCTCGGTTTTCGGTTCGGGCTTAACTTCAAGCTTTGGTTCTTTGGGTCTCGGCGCGACTTTGGCTTCGGGCATGGGCTCCGCTTTGGCTTCAGGCTTGGGCTCGGCATTGGCCTCAGGCTTGGGCTCGACCTTGGTTTCCGGCTTAGGGTCGGCTTTGGCTTCAGGTTTATCCTTTTCCTTCAGAAGGTCGTCGACGCTCTTTTCCAGCGATGCGAGGTAATCCGCGATGCTCCAAGCCACTTTCTCTCCATTCGTGCTAAGCTCAACCCCGCTGACCAAGTCAGGTGCTGTCTCGAAGCGGACGTGGATTTCAGCCGAGAAGGTTTCATTGAGCGCATTTTGTATCTTAGCGCGCTGTTCCGCAGGTAGGTCAAACGCGCTCCGTAGAAGCGCGGGTTTAGACGCTTTCTTAAGCGCTTCGCCGAGACCTGCTTTCGCCTTGCCGTCCATCGTGCGCAGGCGGCGGGTGAAGGCCTCCCCCAGGCTTTCTTCCAAACTTGTCGTAGCCAGATCACTCAGCGTCTTTCGCGCAATGGCAAACACTTCCTGCTGGGTCAGCCGACTGACGGCTTGATTTAAGTTGTGGGCATCGCGCCTCAGGGACTCCTGTCGTTTGGCGCTCGCGGCATCTGCCGCCTTGCGCGCTTCGTCGAGAAGCCGCTGACGTTCCGCCTTCGCATCCTCCGTCGCCTTGGTCAGGAGCGCCGCGCGCTGCCGGTCGAATTCCTCGTTCTTGTGCTGGAACTCGTCGTGTTCCTTTTGAGCTTCGGCCTTCTTGGCGTCGGCATCGGCGAGTTCCTTTGCAATCCGCTTCTCCCGTGTGTCGATGGCGTTAAGGATGGGTTTGTAGAGGAAATGCTTCAAGAGCCACACCAGGATGAGGAAATTGAGCGCCTGCGCTCCGACGGTAAACCAGTCGATCAGCATAAGCTCACTTTCCAACCACTTTTGTGGCTTGGGCGATGACGTGATTCCAGAATGGATTGGCGAAAATGAGAATCATCGAAACCACGAAGCAGTAAATGGCCGTGGACTCGATCATCGCTAAACCGACAAACAGTGTCCGGGTGATGGTGGCGGAGGCGTCGGGCTGCTGCGCCAGCGCGGTGAGTGCGGTGGCGACTGAGCGCCCTTCGCCCAGTGCGGGGCACATGCAGCCCAGGCTGGTCGTGAGGCCGGCGGTGACAATTGAGGCAACTGCGATGAGGGTCATGTTATCCATAATGTGTTCTTTGTTTGTTTCATTGTTGTTTTACGTTTTGGGCACTGGCGCAGGCTTGGGCTTGCGAGTGCGCGTGGCGGCCGCGATGTAAACCGCGGCCAGGATGCTGAAGATGTAGGCTTGCACCATGCCGGTGAGCAGACCGAGCGCCGTCATGACGATTGGGAATAGGAATGGCGTGATAGTGAGCAGAATGCCGATAATCATCGCCCCGCTCATCATGTTCCCGAACAGGCGGACGGCCAGGGCCAACGTGCGTGAGAGCTCACTGATAACGTTAAACGGCAGCATGATGACCGTCGGTTCCATGTAGGACTTGAGGTAGCCACCCAGGCCGTCCGCCTCGATGCCGAACATCGGCACGGCCACAAACACGCACAGCGCGAGCGCCGCGGTGGTCGAGAGTGAGGCCGTGGGCGGCTCGTAGCCAGGAATGATCGTGCAGAGAGCGGCCAGGGCGACAAACAGGAAGAGCGAGCCCAGAAAACCGATATACTTCTCAGGGTGGCGAAGCCCGACGTCTTCGATTTGTTTCTCGATGCCGGTGACGACGATCTCCAAAAGGTTCTGCCAGCGGGAACGCTTCAGATCCGTGGAAAGTTTGCGCGTGATGAGTTTTGACCCGACGGCCAGCACGAGCATCAGTCCCCATGTGAAGACAATGGTGCCGTTGAGTTTAAGGAACCCATGTTGCCAGAAGATCATCTGGTCGGGACTAAGGCGCATGGCTGGCCTCCTGTGCCGGGCGGGTTTGGCTCTCTGCCGATGGCCGGGCCAGCCACATTACGGCCAGGCGTGCCAGGATAAATCCAACGAGACACGCGACCAACCGCTCCCAATGCCCGCGGCCGATTAAGTAAAATCCAGCCAGGGCAATGCCCATCCGCACCAGCAGGCTGGCAAAGAACCAAAGCGCCGGCTGCTTGGACGAAACACCCTTGCGAACCGTCCACCAAAGTCCGCCGAAGAACACGGCGCCGAGTCCCCCTCCCGCCGCACACGCCAGCACCAACATCAGAGTTTCATTCATCGTCATCCTCCTGTTCCTCCCGCATGGCCTTGTCCTCCTTGGCAACCCAATGCCAGGCATTTAAACAGCCGATGACGAGCCCGGCCACCAACAGCGCCAGGGTCCAGGCATGTTTGCCCGGATGGTGTTTATCCAACCAGATACCGAGTGCTGCCCCGAGCAGAGTCGGCACCGCCACTGACCATCCGACCAACCCCATCATGCCCAGGCCGAACCAGACGCCCTGTGTGGATTTACGCGCCTTAAGCTTGCGGGTTGCCTTCGCACCGATTTGTCCCGCGAGGGTTGGCTCGTTCTTCGAAGTTGTGGGTGATTCGTTATTCATGTTGAAAAGTCGCAAAGCGACGCAGAAATCCCGTTTCTAATTTCGCCGTTACCAAGCGCACGCTTTTTTCATGCTCGTCCAGGGTCAGAAACTCCTTTTCGACCGCAGTGCGTAGTTGGCCGAGGTCGGTTCCGCCGATCGCCCGGCGCACGGACACGAGCACATCCTGGCCGGTCTTGACTAAGACCCCTTCATCCACCGCCACACAGACCTCGCCATCCGCCTCGGTTTCGTAAATCAGAATTCCTGGCGCGAGTGCCGCCACACAATCGAGTCGATGTGGCAAGAGTCCGAAGGAGCCCTCGCGCGTCTCCGCCACAATGCGCGACACGCCGCGTTTATCGGCGAAGATTTGGAACGGCAGGAGAACCTTAAGATTCATGAGTGTGGGCGGCATGTTCGACCTTCAGTTGAGGTTTAGCTTCGGGCTGCGTCGACGTCTGTGGCGCGGCTTTCGCCGGGATTGCGGCTGCAGGCTTTGCTTGGGCCCCGGATACGGCTTTCGAATCCGACTTCGGTTTGGACGCTTGGGTATCAGGTTTGACGTCGTGAGTAGCCGTAGGCTTGGCCTCATCAGGGTGCTTCGGGTCGGCTTTGGCAGCAGGCTTCGAGTCTGGCTTGGGTGGGACGGCGGGCGCGACCGGCGCCGGTTTTCCCTTCGCTTCGCTGATCGTGCCGATCATATAGAGACCGCTCTCCGGGTAGTCTTTGAATTCATCGCGCAGGATTCGCTCGCAACCGTCCAATGCGTCCTTGAGGCTGACGAGCTTTCCTTTGAGTCCAGTGAACTGTTCGGTCGTGAAAAAGGGCTGAGTGAGAAAACGCTCCAGCCGGCGCGCGCGCACGACCACGTTCCGGTCCTCCGGCGATAGTTGTTCCAGGCCCAGCATGGCGATGATGTCTTTGAGTTCCCCGTATTGCGCGAGGGTCCGCCGGATTTCCTGTGCCAAGGCGTAATGTCGTTCGCCGACGATGCCCGGCGTGGCCATCTTGGAGCTGGATTGCAGCGGGTCGATGGCCGGGAAAAGTCCTTCGCTTGCCCGCTTGCGCGAGAGCACGATGGATGCCGAAAGATGCGAGAATGTATGTACCGCCGCCGGATCCGTGAAATCGTCTGCCGGCACATATACGGCCTGGATCGAGGTGATGGCGCCGGTGTCGGTGTTGGCAATGCGCTCTTCCAGCTCCGAAAGCTCCGTCCCCATCGTGGGCTGATAGCCCAGCCGCGAGGGCATTTGACCCATCAAGCCGGATACCTCCATGCCGGCCTGGATGAACCGGAAAATATTATCGATGAGCAACAGCACATCGCGGTGCTCGTCATCGCGGAAATACTCGGCCATCGTCAGCGCGGCGTGCCCCACGCGAAAGCGACTGCCCGGTGGCTCGTTCATCTGTCCGAAGATCATGACCATGTTCGGCAGAACACCGGCATCCTTCATATCGCGGTAAAGCTCCTCGCCTTCGCGGCATCGTTCGCCGATTCCGCAAAAGATGCTTACGCCCGCGTGGTGTCCGATCATGTTGTGGATTATTTCGGTGAGCAACACCGTCTTGCCCACGCCCGCCCCGCCGAACAGTCCCGCCTTGCCGCCGCGCTCCAGCGGCACCAGGACATCGATGACTTTTATGCCGGTTTCGAAGATTTCAGACTTGGTGGAACGCCGGTCCAGTGGCGGCGGAGCCCGATGCACCGAACGCCATTGGACATTGGATAACGCTGCTCCGCGGTCGATGGTGTTGCCAAACACGTTGAACATACGCGAGAGAACCCCTTTGCCCACCGGCGCCTTTAGTGGCCCGCCGGTGTCCTCGACCTCCATGCCGCGAGCGAGACCTTGCGTCGGCGTCAACGCAATCCCTCGGACATGATGCGCATCACGCTGCCCCTGCACTTCGATGACGATCCTCTTTTCAGCTCCAGCGCGCAGTACCGAGTAGATCGGCGGCAAATGATCATCGAACCGTATATCCACGACGCTGCCGCGCACCGAGACGACCACGCCGAGATTCGATAAAGGGGTTTTGTTTTCGGTGTGCGTGAGTTGCGGGTTACTTGTTGCCATGCTCATATCCTTTCCATTGTCGGATTGTATTCGCCACGTCGCGCAGCCCGGTCGCACCTGGCTCGATGAACCAGAGCTTGCTGTGCCGCCGACACATGGGCCTCCTTGCCTTGCCAAATCTCCAAAGCCGGTTGCTGGATGGCGCGGGCAAACGAAAACGCCAATGCCCAAGGCAGTCGTAGTTTGAATCGAACATTCATGGCATTCAAACGGGCCGAGGCCAGTTCTGCGGATTGGCCGCCCGACAAAAACGCGATTCCCGGAACGGCAGCGGGGACGGCTCGCAAGAGACACCTCACCGTGGCATCGGCCACTTCCTGCACATCTTCCAACTCGTCTTGTTTGCGGTCGGTCAATCTCACCTGATACTGCTGTTCGCCGATGGCCACTTCTTTCACTTCTTCTTGCAAGGGGCAGGTTAATCCTGGAAGCACCATGTTG
>Ga0224533_1000139_pt1 | contig 10296 bp, 9 predicted proteins | sample 714E11014metaG_FD_172018 | JGI IMG/M metagenome (GOLD analysis project Ga0224533, IMG submission 172018) | Peat soil microbial communities from Stordalen Mire, Sweden - 717 E1 10-14 | ecosystem: Environmental > Terrestrial > Soil > Wetlands > Peat | place: Sweden: Norrbotten County, Stordalen... | reverse complement strand
TCATGATGTTGACGCCCTGCGGACCAAGCGCGGTGCCCACCGGGGGCGCCGGCGTGGCCTTGCCAGCCGGGATCTGCAGCTTCACCTGAGCGGTAACTTTCTTTGCCATACGCTTCTAACCCTTTTCCACTTGCAGAAACTCGAGTTCCACCGGGGTGGCGCGGCCGAAAATCGTGACCATCACGCGCAGCGTGCCGCGCTCCGGGTTCACCTCGTCCACCTTCCCCGAGAAATTGGCGAACGGACCATCCACAATGCGCACCGAGTCGTTCTTCTCGAACGTCATCTTGGGGCGCGGCCGTTCGGCGGCCGTGGCCTGGCGGAACAGAATCTGGTTGACTTCCTCGGCGCTCAGCGGCACCGGCGCGTTTCCCCCGCCGACGAACCCGGTGACGCGCGGCGTGTTCTTCACCGCGTGCCACAGCTCGTCGTTCATTTCCATTTCCACCAGCACATATCCGGGGTAAACCATGCGCTTGCTGGTGACCTTCTTACCGTTGCGCAACTCCACCACTTCTTCGGTCGGAATCAGAATCTGGCCGATCTTGTCGGCGAAAGCGAAGGCTTCCGAACGCGTGCGCAGCGATTCCGCCACCTTATTCTCGAAACCCGAATAGGTGTGGATGATGTACCACTTTCTGGGCGACGAATCGTCGTAGGGCTGCGGGCCCCCGCCCTCGGGCGGTTCCGCCGGCGCCACGGCGATCACGGCCGGTTCCGCCGGCGCCTCGGGCATCGCCGGTTCCGCCGGCGCTTCGGCGTCGAAGTCCAGAACGGGCTGCCCGCCGAGATCCACGTTTTCGTCCGATTCCATAACAGCCTACTTCTTAAAGAAGTTGAAGAGCCGGTCCGTGCCGGTTTTCAGCACCGCGTCCACCACCGCGAAATACGCGGCGAAGGCGAAAACCGAAATAATCACTACCGTGGTGGTGCTCTCCACCTGCTTCCGGCTGGGCCAGGTCACCCGCCGCATCTCGAGCTTGAGCTCGTTGATGTAATCCTTCGTTCGCTCGATCCAGTTCGCCGCTTCCGCCATAGTTCTTTCCCGCCGGCTGCTCCCAACTTGTAGAGGGTGGTTGGCAGGGGCGGAGGGATTCGAACCCCCACTCGCGGTTTTGGAGACCGCTGGTCTGCCGTTAAACCTACGCCCCTGGGTCAACCCCCCCGAACCGCGGGGGGCTCCAATTCATTCTACTTGATTTCCTTGTGCGGCTGGTGCTTCCGGCAATGCCGGCAGAACTTCTTGAACTCCAACCGTTCCGTGGTGGCCTTCTTGTTCTTGGTGGAAGAGTAGTTCCGGTTCTTGCACTCCGTGCACTGGAAGGTAATGATGTCGCGAGGCATTAGTCCTTTGCTCCTGATTCTGCTTGTGGGCGCGCCGGCAAGGGCCGGGCTGCCGCGCCCCTACTTAATGATCTCGGTCACGGTGCCGGCGCCTACCGTGCGGCCGCCCTCGCGGATCGCGAAGCGCAGCCCTTTGTCCATGGCCACCGGCGTGATCAGCTCCACCTTCAGGTCCACGTTGTCGCCGGGCATCACCATCTCCGTGCCCTCCGGCAGCTCCGCCACCCCCGTCACGTCCGTCGTGCGGAAGTAGAACTGCGGCCGGTATCCCTTGAAGAACGGCGTGTGCCGCCCTCCCTCTTCCTTGCTCAGTACGTATACCTGTCCCTGGAACACCGTGTGCGGCGTGATCGATCCCGGCTTCGCGATTACCTGCCCGCGCTCCACTTCCGTCTTTTCCACTCCGCGCAGCAGCAATCCCACGTTGTCCCCGGCGCGCCCTTCGTCCAACAACTTCTTGAACATCTCCACGCCCGTCACAACCGTCTTCCGCGTCGGCCGGAAGCCCACGATCTCCATTTCCTCGCCCACTTTGCAGATCCCGCGCTCGATGCGTCCCGTGACCACCGTCCCGCGTCCCTGGATCGAGAAAATGTCCTCGATCGGCATGAGGAACGGCTTGTCGATCGCCCGCGGCGGCATCGGCACGTACGCGTCCACCGCGTCCATCAGCTCGATGATGCCCTTCTCCCACTGCTCTTCCCCGTTCAACGCCCCCAAAGCCGAGACCCGCACCACCGGCAGATCGTCGCCCGGAAATTGATACTTGGTCAGCAGGTCCCGTACTTCCAGCTCCACCAGGTCGAGCAGCTCCGGATCGTCCACCATGTCCACTTTGTTCATGCACACCACGATGCACGGAACGCCCACCTGCCGCGCCAGCAGCACGTGCTCCCGCGTCTGCGGCATGGGCCCGTCGGTGGCCGCCACCACCAGAATGGCGCCGTCCATCTGCGCCGCCCCGGTGATCATGTTCTTGATGTAGTCGGCGTGCCCCGGGCAGTCCACGTGCGCGTAGTGCCGGTTCTTGGTCTCGTATTCGATGTGCGCCACCGCGATGGTGATGCCCCGCGCCTTTTCTTCCGGCGCGTTGTCGATGGAATCGAAGCTCCGGAATTTAACCTTTGGGTTGTTCTTCCCCAGCACCTTCGTGATGGCCGCCGTCAGGGTGGTCTTGCCGTGATCGATGTGCCCGATCGTCCCGATGTTTACGTGCGGCTTGCTGCGGTCGAATTTTTCCTTTGCCATACGAAAACCTCAATCTCCTTATCTCGAAATCCTGCCTTGAACCTTGCTCACAATCTCCTCGGCGATAGAGGCCGGAACCTCTTCGTACTTCCCGAAATGCATGGTGAAACTTCCGCGGCCCTGGGTGCGGGAACGCAGCTCGGTGGCGTAGCCGAACATCTCCGAGAGCGGGGCCTTGGCCTTGATGATCTGCGTGGTCGCGCGCAGCTCCATGCCTTCGATGCGCCCGCGCCGGGAATTGATGTCCCCGATGACATCGCCCATGTACTCTTCCGGAACCACCACCTCTACGGCCATGATCGGCTCGAGCAGGACCGGTCCGGCCCTCCGCGCGGCTTCCTTGAGCGCTATGGAGCCCGCGATCTTAAAGGCCATCTCCGAGGAATCCACGTCGTGGTAGCTGCCGTCGTACAGACTGACTTTCAGGTCGGACATGGGATAGCCCGCCAGCACTCCGCCTTCGAGCGCTTCCTTCATGCCCGCCTCGGCCGGCCCGATGAACTCCTTGGGAATGGAGCCGCCGAAAATCTCGTTCTCGAACTCGAAGCCCGTGCCCGAAGGCAGCGGCTCAATCCGGATCTTCACGTGGCCGTACTGGCCGTGGCCGCCGGTCTGCCGCACGAACCGCCCTTCCGCCTGGGCCTTCTTGCGGATGGTCTCGCGGTACGCCACCTGCGGTTTGCCCACGTTGGCCGCCACGCCGAACTCGCGCAGCATACGGTCCACGATGATCTCCAGGTGCAACTCGCCCATTCCCGAAAGAATCGTCTGCCCGGTTTCGGGGTCCGTGTTCACCCGGAAGGTGGGATCTTCCTGCGCCAGTTTCTGGATGGCGAGGCCCAGCTTCTCCTGGTCGGCCTTGGTCTTGGGCTCCACCGCGAGCTGGATGACCGGCGTGGGGAAGGTGATCGATTCCAGCACGATGGGCTGGTCGTCGTCGCAAATCGTGTCTCCCGTCGAAACCGTGCGCAGCCCCACCGCCGCACAGATATCGCCGGCCCGAATCTCCTGTATATCCTCGCGCTTGTTGGCGTGCATGCGCAGCAGGCGCCCGATGCGTTCCTTGCGGCCCTTGGCCACGTTGTACACCGACTCGCCCGACTTCAGCGTTCCGGAGTACGCCCGGAAGAACGCCAACTGCCCCACGTAGGGGTCGGTCATGATCTTGAACACCAGGGCGGCGAATGGCGCCTCGTCCGACGCCTCGCGGTACAACACCTTGGTGGGATCGTCGATATCCACGCCCTCCACCGGGGGAACGTCCAAAGGAGAGGGCAGGTAATCCACTACCGCGTCCAGCATCGTCTGAACGCCCTTGTTCTTGAACGCCGAACCGCAGATAACCGGAAAAATCTTGAGCGCGATGGTGGCTTTGCGAATGCCCGCGCGGATCTCGTCGTTGGTAACCGGCTGGCCTTCGACGAACTTGTGGAAGAGGCTATCGTCGAACTCGGAGATGGCTTCAATCATCTTCTCGCGGTATTCCCGCGCCTGGGCGGCCAGCTCTTCGGGGATATCCACCACGTCGAACTCGGCGCCCAGCGTCTCGTCCCGCCACAGCACCGCCTTCATCTCCACCAGGTCGACGATGCCTTTGAACTGTTCCGCGGCCCCTACCGGAAGCTCGATCGCCACGGGCTTGCACTTCAGGCGCGTGACGATGGTCTCGACGGAATGGAAGAAATCCGCCCCCACGCGGTCCATCTTGTTGATGAAGCAGATGCGCGGAACGCTGTACTTATCCGCCTGCCGCCATACCGTCTCCGATTGCGGCTGCACCCCGGCCACGGCGTCGAACACCGCCACCGCGCCGTCCAGCACGCGCAGGCTGCGCTCCACCTCGGCCGTGAAATCCACGTGGCCGGGCGTGTCGATGATGTTGATCTGGACGTCGCGCCATTCGCAGGTGGTAGCGGCCGATGTGATGGTGATGCCGCGCTCCTGCTCCTGCTCCATCCAGTCCATCGTGGCCGTGCCGTCGTGGACCTCGCCCAGCTTGTGAGTCCGCCCCGTGTAGTAAAGGATCCGCTCGGTGGTAGTGGTCTTACCGGCATCGATATGAGCTGCGATGCCGATATTCCTCATCCTTTCGAGCGGTATAGCGCGTGGCATACTCTTAGCTGCTTACTCCGTCTTCCCTACCACCGGTAATGCGCGAAGGCCTTGTTGGCTTCCGCCATGCGGTGGACGTCGTCCTTCTTCTTGATCGCCCCGCCCCTGGAATTGGCGGCGTCGTTCAGCTCGTTGGCCAGCTTCTCCGGCATGCCCTTTTCGGGGCGCGACCGGGAGTTGGTAATGATCCATCGGATGGCGAGCGAAGTGCGCCGGTTCTGCGGCACCTCGATGGGCACCTGGTAGTTGGCCCCGCCCACACGCCGGGTCTTCACTTCGAGCAGCGGCTTGGCGTTCTCCACCGCCTTCTTGAAGGCCTTGAGCGGATCGTCGCTGGTGCGCTCGCGAAGCTTGTCCATCGCTTCGTAGAAGATCCCCTGGGCGACGGTCTTCTTGCCCTGCCACATCATCGAATTCACGAATTTCTCCACCAGGGTGGAGTTGTAGACCGGATCCGGCGCTACGTCACGAATAACGGCTCTTCTTCTACGTGGCATACGTTCCTACGATTTGGGCCTCTTGGCTCCATACTTCGATCTGCTCTGCTTGCGATTGGCCACGCCCGCGGTATCGAGCGCCCCCCGGATCACGTGATAGCGCACGCCGGGCAGGTCCTTTACGCGGCCCCCGCGGATCAGCACGATCGAGTGCTCTTGCAGATTGTGCCCGACGCCCGGGATATACGTGGTGACTTCGATTCCATTGGTGAGCCGGACGCGCGCCACTTTTCGCAGCGCCGAGTTCGGCTTCTTGGGGGTGGAAGTATAAACGCGCGTGCAAACTCCACGCTTCTGCGGGCAACTGTTCAGAGCCGGGCTGGAGGTTTTCCAGCGAGGCGGTTTCCGCCCATTACGCACAAGTTGGTTAAACGTCGGCACGAATCTTCCTCTTCGCGATCGAAATTCAATTAGTGGCGCAATCCACTACGGCCTAGGACTCCCCAGGAGCCCAAAAACCACTTTCAGCCGCAACAGCGAGGATTACTTGCTTCGGACAGGCCCATGTTCCATTCGGAGTAAACCGGTAGAACCTCGGGGCCTCACCCCCGGCCGGGCCCGCAAAACACGGGCGGTAGCACGGGAGCAGAAAGCTGTACTCGCGAAACTCTTAAATCATACCTGAATCCAAACACCGAACGCAACTAGGAGAATATGCCGCTTGCTCCAGATGCCCCGCGGGTCCGGGGAATCACAGATTGGGGCATTTGGCGCACGGTGCGGAGATGCGTTGGATCGCGCTTTTTAGGCCTTACCTCTGAATTAGGACCCGGATATGTGGAATATCTCACGGTTTCCCCTGGAGATAGGCCAATTTGACTGACCGCCGGCAAGTGCCGCCAGGGGGCTTCGGGTTAAAATGACCCCCAGTTGTCGGAATCCGTCGCCAGGTCGCGCCCTATTCTCGAATCACCCGTCATTGGGAGGGATTCGTCCGCGCCGCCTGCCCCTCACAGAGACGGGCGTTTCGATCTCTTGGCCGCGCACAGCCGCGACGTCATCCTGTTTGTCCGCGCGGACGACGGGCGCATTCTGGAAGCCAACGCCGCCGCTTGCAGGAGTTACGGATACACGCCCGATGAGTTGCTCGGCCTAAGTATCTTCGATCTCCGCGTGGGCGACCAGCGCGAATCGGTGGAGCGCCAGATGGCCAGCGCCGCCGACCGGGGGATTCTGTTCGAAGCCGCGCACCGCCGCAAGGACGGCAGCGTGTTTCCGGTGGAGGTCAGCGCGCAAGGCGTCCTGCTCGACGGCGAGCGCGTTCTGATCAGCGTGATCCGCGATATCACGGACCGCAAGCGGGCCGAGGAGGAGGTTCGCGAGGCGTCGCTTTTTCTCGAGCAGAATCCATCGCCCGTGCTGCGGGTGCGCAGCGATGGCTCGCTGCTATTCGCCAACTCCGCCGCGGCGCCGCTGCTGGCCGACCACTGCTGCTCCGTGGGCGACCGCGTGCCTGAGGCCATCCGTTTGGTGGTGGAGGAAGCGGCCACGCATGGCGCGCGGCGGGAGATGGAGATCCGCTGCGCCGATCGCGAAATATCCTTCGACGTGTCGCCCGTTCCGGAGCGGGGCTACGCCAACCTCTACGGGCGGGACGTTACCGCGCACAACGCCGCCGACCGCCTTCTCGCCGAGGCCAAGAGCCGGCAGGAGCTGCTGGCTGAAGTGGTGGGCCGCCTGCTGGCCAGCGAAGAGCCGCGGGAGATCATGGACGAGCTGGCCCGGCGGGTGATGGAGACGCTGGACTGCCAGGTGTATTTGAACTTTCTGGTGGAGGAGCACGAGAGGCGGCTGCACCTCAACGCCTGGGCCGGTATCGACGGCGAAACGGCTCGCGTCATCGAGTGGATCGACCTTGACGACACTTTCGCCGGGTGCGCGGCGCGCGATAGTTGCCGCATGGTGGTCGAGAAGATTAGCGAGACGGCCGGACCGCGCACGGAATTGCTGCGGGCCAACCGCGTCCAGGCTTACGCCTGCCACCCGCTGATCGAGGGAGAGCGCGTGATCGGCACGCTCGCCTTCGGCAGCCGCACGAAGACGCGCTTCGCGGAAGACGACTTGGCGCTGATGCAGGCCGTGGCGCATCATATCGCCATCGCCCTGGACCGGGTCCGCGCCCGGAAGCTGCTGCACGAAAGCGAGTTGCGCCTCCAGCAGTCGCAGAAGATGGAAAGCATTGCCTTGCTGGCGGGCGGCATCGCGCACGATTTCAATAACATCCTGGTGGGGATCGTGGGGAACGCCAGCATGGCGGAAGAGCTTCTCCCGCCATCGAGCCCGGCGGCCGAAACCATACGCGAAGTGGTGAAGGCGGGCGAGCGCGCGGCCAGCCTGACGCGCGAGATGCTGGCCTATTCCGGAAAAGGGCGTTTTGTGGTCGAGCGCGTCGATCTCTCGGATCTGGTACGGGAGGTGACCCGGCTCTTCCGCTCGTCGGTGCCCAACCACGTCACGCTGCGCATGGACCTGCCGGCGGACCTTCCTCCGGTGTACGTCGATACCGCCCAGTTGCAGCAGGTGGTCATGAATTTGGTGATCAACGCCGCCCAGGCGATGGGCGATTCGCGCGGGTTGATCGCGGTGCGCACCATGCGGGTGGATCTCGATGCGGCGGCGATCGTGGAGGAGTGGGGCGGCGGAGACCTGCGCCCCGGTCCGCACGTCTGCCTGGAAGTGCGGGATACCGGATGCGGCATGGACGAGGCCACGAAGGCGCGCATTTTCGTCCCGTTCTTCACTACGAAACCGACGGGCCGGGGGTTGGGGCTGGCCTCGGTTGCGGGCATCGTCCGCGGGCACAAAGGGGCCATAAAGGTGGAGAGCGCGCCTGGCGAGGGGACCGTGTTCTCGGTGCTGATTCCGGCATCGCCGACCGAAGCGGCGGAGCCGCGCCGAGAGCGCGCCGTGGATGTCAAACTGGCGGGGCGCGGCCGGGTCCTGGTGGTGGACGATGAAGAGATCGTGCGCAAGATGGCCAGCGCGGCGTTGGAACGCCTGGGCTATTCGGTTTCCCTGGCCGATAGCGGCCCGGGCGCCGTGGCGGCCCTCGCTGTAGATCCGTTTCTGGATCTGGCGATCCTCGATTTCAGCATGCCCGGCATGAGCGGCAAGGAAACCCTGGCGCGCTTGCGGGCGGCGCGGCCGGATCTGCGGATCATCGTCTCCAGCGGTTACAGCGAAGCCGAGTGCCGCTCCCTGTTCGAGGAAGGCGGCATCTCGGGTTTCCTGCAGAAGCCGTACACCTCCACCACCCTGGGCCAATGCGTAAAAGCCGCCCTGCAATCCGGGGACAGGCTACGCAATCCCCAATAGCAACTGGCTGAAGGTCACTTCCAGCGGAACAGTTTCAGCGCCAGCGCAAAGCACACCACCAGCCACGCCGCGAGCACGCCGATTTGCGGACCTGCCTGCGCCAGCCCGGCGCCTTGCAGCATATTCGCGCGCAACGCATCTATGAGGGCGGTCAGCGGAAGCGCCTTGATGGCCGGCTGAAGGAAATCCGGGAAACGCTGCGCGGAGAAGAACACCCCGGAGCAGATCCACATGGGAACCATGGCTGCGTTGGTCATCCCCGAGGCGCCCTCGATGGTTCTGAGGCGCGAGGCGATGAGCAGCCCCAGCGCGCAGAATGAGAGCGATCCCAGCACGCACAGCAGCCCGAGCGAAACCCAGGAGCCGCGGAGGGGCACGCCGAAGACGAAGTAGCCGAAGCCCAATAACAGAACTGCCTCGGCCACCAGCAGACCCAGCCGCGAGAGCACGAAAGAGAGCAGGTAATCGCGGCGCGGCATGGGCGCGGCGATCAGACGCTTCAGCAGCCGCTTGCGGCGCGCGTCCACGATGGCGAAGGTGACGCCCCAAACCGAGTTGCCCATCAGGTTCAAGCCCAGCAAGCCGGGAATCAGGAAGTCGATGTAGCGTGAGCCGGGTTCGCGCATCAACAGGTCGGTGGAGGATACCGGATCCGCGCGCCCGGCGGCCCGCTGCACGGCCTCGTCCGCCCGCATGCGCGCCGTGCGTCCCTCGGGGTTGGTGTCGTCATACCGGTAGATCACCGAGCCGGCCGGCCCCGGCGCGGCCATTAGCGCCACCTGGCCGGATCGCAACGCCTCTTCCGCCGCGCCGGGCGGCATCTGCCGCGCGTCCAGCGTCTTATCCCGGCGCAATGCGCGGGTCAACTCCGGGGTGACCGAGGCCACCGGCAGGGATTCGGCCGGGCGGTTGCGGAATGCGACCCCCAGCAAAACCGCCAGCACGGTGGGAAACAGGAAGGCCCAGAACAACGCTTCCGGCTCGCGCACGAACTCGCGAAAGCGCACCAGGGTCAACTGCCACAATGGGCTGCCGGTCAGCGCTTCCAAGAAAGAACGCTCGCGCGCGGCGCGGGTTTCGAAGATGGGGCCGGGGTCATTCATCCCGCAGGCGCCTCCCGGTAAGCGCGACAAAGACGTCCTCCAGGGTGGCCGAATGGGTCCGCAGCTCGGTGAGCGGAACCCCCTGGCGCTCCAGCTCGTCGAGCAGCGCGGGCACGGCGCGATGCAGCTCGGCGACCTGCAACTGCACGGCGCCATCCTGGGAACGCACATCGCGCACTCCCTCGAGCCGGCGGAGCGCGGCGTGGTCCACGGCCTCCGCCGGACGGGCGGTGGAAAACTCAACCATGTGCTCCACGCCAATGGAGGCGATCAGCTCGCGCGGCGTTCCGAGGGCGATCGCCTTTCCGTGATCCATGATGGCCACGCGCTGGCAAAGCCGCTCGGCTTCGTCCATGTAATGGGTGGTGATGAGGATGGTGCGGCCGGCCGCTTTGAGCCGCTCGATGAGGTCCCAAAGCTGACGGCGGGCCTGCGGGTCCAGCCCCGTGGTGGGCTCGTCGAGGAACAGAAACTCGGGCTCCCCGGCCAGGGCGCAGGCCAGCGCCAGCCGTTGTTTTTGGCCGCCGGAGAGGCCGCCCACGCGGGCGTTACGCTTCTCCTCAAGCTGCACCAGGGCAATCACTTCCAGAGCCCGCGGCCCACGCCGGAAGAAGCTCCGGAAGAGGCGCACGGTTTCGAGAACGGTGAGCTTGTCGGAAAGCTGGGTATCCTGCAAT
>Ga0224533_1000137_pt1 | contig 10338 bp, 3 predicted proteins | sample 714E11014metaG_FD_172018 | JGI IMG/M metagenome (GOLD analysis project Ga0224533, IMG submission 172018) | Peat soil microbial communities from Stordalen Mire, Sweden - 717 E1 10-14 | ecosystem: Environmental > Terrestrial > Soil > Wetlands > Peat | place: Sweden: Norrbotten County, Stordalen... | reverse complement strand
GCGCGTGAAGGAAGCGCTGGAGCGCGTGAACATGGCGCACCGCATGAGGCACTATCCCGCGCAACTGAGCGGCGGTCAGCAGCAGCGCGTCGCCGTGGCGCGCGCATTGGCCGGTTCGCCGTCGATCCTGCTGGCCGACGAGCCTACCGGCAACCTCGACTCGAAGAACGGCGAGGCCGTGATGCATCTGCTCGCCGATCTGCACCGCGAAGGTTCAACGATCTGCATGGTGACGCACGACCCGCGCTTCGCCCGCCACGCCCAGCGCGAAGTCCATCTCTTCGACGGAAAGGTGGTCTCAGAAACCGAGTTGAAGAAGCTGGAAGAGGAAGTGGAGGCGTAGCCATGTTGTTTCAGGACATTCGCTACGCGCTGCGCCAGTTGCGCAAGTCGCCGGGATTCACGCTCACAGTCGTGTTGATGCTGGCGCTGGGTATCGGCGCGAACACCGCGGTCTTCAGCGTGATGAACGCGACTCTCATGCAATTGCTGCCGGTAAGTCGCCCCGAAGGCCTCTCTTACGTGCACCTGACCAATGGCCAGCACCCGCCGCCGGGGAGCGCCCAATCCGGAGACTGGGAAACCTCGTTTTCCGAGCCGGTCTTCGAGGCGTTGCGCCAGCGCGGGGATGTCTTCGAGGAGTTGATCGCTTATGTCCCCCTGAGTTTTACCGGCAGCATTGCCGTGCGGCACGGAGAGTTGCCGGAGGAGGCCAGCGGCGAAGAGGTCAGCGGCAACTTCTTTTCCGGCGTGGGCGCGCGGCTGGAACGTGGCCGCGGCTTCAGCTTGCAAGATGAAAAGAACCATGCGCCACTGGTGGTGCTCAGTTACGACTATTGGACGCGGAGCTATGCGCGCGATCCGTCTGTGGTGGGGCAGACTCTTTACATCAAAGGTATCCCCATGACAGTGGTGGGCGTTGCGGTGCATGGATTCAATGGCATCGAACCGGCTGCCGCAACCGACTTCTGGATTCCTCTGCAAACTCGTCCGGAACTGAACGCATGGGGTACGCCCGCCGGTAACAACACGCTCTACGGATCCCCAAAATGGTGGTGTCTGCGCATGATGTCGCGGCTGCAGCCCGGCGTTACGCCGATGCAGGCGCAGCAGGCGATCACCGGCACGTATGCCGAGGTTGTCAAACAGACCATCGGTCCAGTCGATCCCAAACAGTGGAAGCCGCTGCTGGAGTTTGTGCCCGCGCGCGGCATTGGCGGCTACAACGATCAGTACCGGGAGCCGTTGCGGATTCTTATGGGGCTGGTCGGTCTGGTGCTGTTGATCGCATGCACCAACGTGGCCATGATGGTGCAGGCGCGGAACACGGTGCGTCACCGGGAGTTCAGCTTGCGTCTTGCGATTGGCGCTGGGCGGGCAGCCATCTTCCGCCAGCTGCTCTGCGAGAGCCTGCTACTGGTGAGCGCGGGCGCAGCGCTGGGCTGGCTTTTCGCGCTCTCGGCCACGCGTATGCTCGCCTCGTGGTCGGGCATCAAGACTGGCCTTAGCCCGGATCGCAGCGTGCTTCTCTTTACCCTGCTCGTCTCGGCGCTGGCCGCGCTGGCTTTCGGCCTCATTCCTTTGTGGAGCGCCATGCGCGCGCCGGTGGCCGGCGTGCTTCGCACTACCTCCTCCAATACAACCACAAACCGGGGCCGCGTTCTGGGTGGACGCATCGTGCTGGCAGGGCAAATGGCCATCTGCCTTGTGCTGCTAATGGCCGCCGGCCTGCTGCTGCGCACACTGCGCAACTATGCCACGCAGAATCTTGGCATACAGGCAGAGGGCCTGCTTGTTTTCAATGTGTCTCCGCAGGGGCAGACCGATACGCACGTCTTTTATCGCACACTCCTCGATCGCCTGCGCCAGCTTCCCGGCGTGGAGTCCGTTACGATGGCCCAGAATCGTCCCGGATCCGGATGGTCCAACAACAACGACGGGTTTGACTTGGATGGCGTTGGTAAGCCTGGCGCCTGGCTGCGATCTAACAATGTCGGTCCCGGGTTTGCCCATACCATGGGCGTGCGCATTCTTGCCGGACGCGACATCGCCGAATCCGACGCGCAGGGTACGCAAATTGTTGCGCTGGTCAACGAGACCTTTGTGAAGAAGTATCTGGCCAACACCAACCCATTGGGCCACTTCATTGGCGACGACAAGTTCCACGTCAACATTGTGGGCGTGGTGCGCGACAGCAAGTACACATCAGTGGACGAAGAGCCGATGCCCATGGCGTACTTCCCCTCCATGCAGTTTCCCAACATTGGTCCGATGAGCATCGAAGTGCGCACACGCGGCGATGCGATGGGTATGTTGCCGGAGCTGCGCAAGGCCGTTGCCTCCCTCTATCCCAATGTGCCCATCGAGAAGACCATGACCCAGCAGCAGCAGTTTGAAGAATCCTACGCGAAACAGCGAATGTTCGCCGCCATGGGGGGATTCTTCGGCGTGCTGGCGGCGCTGCTGGTGGCTACCGGCCTTTACGGCTCACACTCCTTCCGCGTAAGCCGCCGCACCACCGAGATCGGCATACGCATGGCGCTGGGCGCCAGCCGCGCTCAGGTGCTGGCGATGGTCATGCGCGAAAGTCTCTGGGTGCTGGTGGCCGGTCTTGCGGTGGGGATTCCGCTGACGTTGCTCGCTGTGCGTCCGCTCAAATCCATGCTTTACCAGATGTCTCCATTAGACCCCGTAAGCTTTGTACTGGCGATTGCCGTGATGATCCTGGTCTCCGGCTGTGCGGCCTTGATGCCCGCGCGCCGCGCCGCTTCCATTGAACCCATGCAGGCATTGCGCTCCGAATAACTCGCCGTTGAGGAGAGAACGATGAACACGCTGCTTTACGACATCCGCTACGCGCTGCGCCAGTTGCGCAAGTCGCCGGGATTCACGCTCACGGTTGTGCTCACTCTGGCGCTGGGCATCGGCGCCAACACCGCCGTCTTCACGCTGGTCCACGGCATTCTGTTGCGCTCGCTGCCAGTCGCCAATCCCGCGCAACTCTATCGCATCGGCGACGCCGACGATTGCTGCGTCGATGGCCCGTTTCCAGGCGACTCGGGAAGCACCGGTGATTTCTCAATCTTCTCCTATGACCTCTATCTGCACCTGAAGAAATCAGCGCCGGAGTTCGAGCAACTGGCCGCGGTTAGGGCCGGGCAGTTGCTATGGAGCGTGCGCCGCGGAGAATCGCAAGCTAAATCGCTGCATGGTCAATTCGTCTCCGGCAATTTCTTTTCCACGCTCGGACTGGGCGCCTATGCGGGACGCGTCTTCGGCGAGAGCGACGATACATCCGGAGCGCCACCCGCCGCGGTCATCAGTTATCGCGCATGGCAGACCGAGTTTGCCGCCGACCCGTCGATGATCGGGTCGACAATCTTCATTCAAGCCAAGCCTGTCACGGTCATCGGCATCGCTCCGCCCGGCTTCTTTGGGGACCGGATTACGAATTCTCCGCCCGACGTGTGGCTGCCCCTCCAAACCGAACCATATCTCAGCACAACAGGCACCTCCATCCTCCATGAAAGAAGCGCGAACTGGCTTTATCCGCTGGGCAGAGTGCGCCCCGGAACCAACATCGGCGCATTGCAGACCAAACTCTCTATCGCGCTGAGGCAATGGATTTCCACGCTTCCGGAGTACACCGCAAACGGCGGATCGGCCATCATTCCCAAGCAACATATTGTGCTCGCTCCTGGCGGCGGCGGAATCCAGAGTCTACAGCAGCAGACGGGCCAAGGCCTGAAGATGTTGATGATCCTCTCCGGGGTTGTACTGCTCATCGCATGCGCCAATATCGCCAACCTGCTGCTGGCGCGGGCCACTACGCGGCGAGCTGAAGTGGCTGTGCGCATGGCTCTGGGCGCGGGCCGCCGACGGCTCATTCGCCAGATTCTCACGGAGAGCATTCTGATTAGTTTCATTGGCGGACTGGCAGGGCTGGCCGTTGCCTATGCAGGATCGCGCACGATTCTTGCATTGGCCTTTCCCGACGCCAGGAGTCTGCCCATCGAGGCGAGTCCTTCCCTGCCTGTGCTGGGCTTTGCGTTTCTGGTCTCTCTGGTAACGGGCGTGCTCTTCGGCGTTGCTCCCGCATGGTTTGCTTCGCACGCGCAACCGGCCGAGGCTCTGCGTGGCGAGAATCGTTCTACGCGCGACCGCTCATCTATACCCCAGAAGGTGCTGGTCGTCGTGCAGGCCACTTTGTCCGTGGTCCTGCTTGCTGGGGCCATCCTGATGACCAAATCACTTGCCAACCTGGAACATCAGAATCTTGGCATGACCACGGCCAACCGCTACGCGCTGCACTTCGATCCGTTGGGAGCCGGTTACGCCATCGATCGCGTGCCCGCACTCTACCGCCAGATCGAAGATCGCTTCTCGGCGCTGCCCGGCGTGGCTAATGTGGGCTTGGCTCTTTATAGCCCGCTGGAAGGCAACAACTGGGGCGAGTGCGTTATCCTGCAGGGCCATCCCGCTCCGGGACCGAACGATCCCTGCGGCGCGACGTGGGACCGCGTGAGTCCTCGCTTCCTCGACTCCATTGGCGTACCCATAGTTCGCGGCCGCGGACTTACGGAACAGGATACGGCCACATCCCCGCTGGTCGCCGTGGTCAATCAGACTTTTGTGAAGAAGTTCTTTCCCAATCAGGATCCGATAGGCAAGCGATTCGGCCTCGACCTGCCGTGGAAATCGAGTGCATTTCAGATTGTCGGCGTCTTCGCCGACTCCAAGATTAACAATCCGCGCGAAGCGGTGCGTCCAGTCTACCTGCGCCCGCTTCCACAGAAGTTTATCTATGGCGTACCGGGCCTGGATGCCGTGGAAACAAGATCGATGTTCATCAAAACGATGATCCTGAACTTCAATGGGCCGCAGACGAATGTTGATGCGCTTATCCGCCACACGTTGGCGGGCATCGATCCAAATCTCACAATCATCGACCTTCGCCCACTCGACACACAGGTGGCCGGAAATTTCAACCTAGAGCGTTTGATTGCGCGGCTGACCAGCATCTTCGGCGCGCTGGCGTTGATTCTTGCCTCGGTGGGACTTTACGGTGTGATGAGCTATTTTGTGGCCCGTCGCACCGGCGAGATCGGCATCCGCATGGCGCTGGGCGCAACGCGGCAGAGCGTCGTGTCCATGGTGTTGCGCGGCGCGCTCTGGCAGATTCTCATCGGACTCGCGCTGGGCATTCCCGCTGCGCTCTTTGCCGGTCATCTCATGGCCAGTATGCTCTATGGCGTGAGCGGCTTCGACCCACTCGCCCTGGCCGGCGCAGTCTTGGTGCTTAGCATGTGCGCCGCTCTGGCAGGCTTTATCCCTGCCCGCCGCGCTGCTTCCATCGAACCCATGCAGGCGCTTCGCTCTGAATAGAACATTCACACCTTCGAGGAGAAGAGGAATGAACACGCTGCTTTACGACCTTCGCTACGCGCTACGCCAGTTGCGCCGCGCGCCGGGATTCGCCTTCACCGTGTTACTCACGCTGGCCTTGAGCGTAGGCGTGGCTACGGCGGTCTTTTGCGTCTTCGATACCGTCATGCTGCGCCCGCTGCCTTATGACCATCCGGAGAAGATTGTCGATATTCAAACCACCAGCCGCAGCGGCTATGGCCAGCCCAGCTCCTGGCCCTCTTATCAGGACGAACGCAAGCAGGCGAAGAGCTTCGCCGCGCTGGCGGGCTTTGACCCTTCTAGAAGAATCACCGTGGAGACGCCGTCCAATGGTCCGGTCTCATTGGATTGTGTGCGCTCCAGCGACAACTTTTTCCAGGTCTTCGGCATCAGGCCGCTGCTGGGCCGCACCTATGCGGAGGGCGAGAATCTGGACGGAAAAAACGACATTGTTGTGCTGAGTTATGAGGTTTGGCAGAGATACTTCGGCGGCGACCGCGGCGTTCTGAATCAAACGGTCAAGCTCGATGGCCGAGCCTCTACGGTGATCGGCATAATGCCCGCCGGTTTCCGCTATCCGCTGTACATTCGCAACGCTGTCTATACTCCTCGAATTCTTGGCGAGCAGAATGCAAACGAGAGCCGATTCCACAATTGGCTTATGACGGTAGGTCGCCTTGGGGATGGCGTAAGCATCGAGCAGGCCCAGGCCGATCTGAGTCATGTCTTTAATGATTTAGGCAGGGAATACCGGAGCGACGAAGGCCGGACAGTGCGGCTGGAATCCTTGACGAAAAGCGCGACCTGGGGTGGCAAAGGCCCACTTTGGATATTGCTGGGCGCGGTGCTGGCGGTGCTGGCCATCGGCTGCATCAACGTAACTGGCCTCTTGCTGGCGCGGGGCGTCAAGAGGGAGCGAGAAATGGCTATGCGCTCGGCCATCGGCGCGGGGCGCGCGCGGTTAATTCGCCAGGTGCTCACGGAAGGGTTGCTGCTGGCTCTGCTGGGCGCGGCTAGTGGAGTGCTGCTGGCCAGGGTTCTGCTTGACCTGATGCGCGACTTCCTGATCCATGCGCTGTGGCGCGGCCCAGACATTCATCTCAACTGGGCGGTGCTGGGAGTGGCCATGGCCGCCGCCGTGGCCGCTAGCCTTGCTGCCTCGCTCTATCCAGCTCTGCGACTTTCCTCCATCGATCCCAATCGCGTGCTGAAGTCTGGCGGCAGCGCCGGCGCTGGGCGCAGCCAGCATCGCTTGCGCTCCGGCTTCATTGTCACACAGGTCGCCCTTACGTTAGTGCTGCTGGCTGTGGCGGGCCTGCTGCTGCGCGTGGTCTCGCGCTACCGCCATGCCGATCTGGGTTTCGATCCCGCTCACATTCTCGCCGTCAACATAAGTCTCTCTCCGGCAAAATATCAGGGACGCGATCCGCTGGGCGATTTCTACCGTCCATTGGAAGAGCGAGTGAGCCATCTGCCGGGAGTTCATGCGGCGGGTCTGATTAGTTTGCTGCCCATTGAACATTGCTGGAACAACCAGGAAATGCACATTGCCGGCCAGCCGCCCAACCAGCCTAACCAGCAGATGCTATCGGAGTTCCGATTTGTCAGTGGCGGTTATTTCGACGCGATGGGCATACCTCTGCATCGCGGACGCCAACTTTCGCCCAGCTTGGACCGCTCCGAGAACATCGAGGAAACAGGCAGAATTGTTGTGAATGAAGCCTTTGTGCGCAAATTCATCCCGGCAGGCCTTGATCCCACCGCGCAACGCATTGAAGACGATTCCAAGCCGGAAAATTGGTCCCATATTGTCGGCGTCACCGGCAACGTGCGCCAGAGCATTTACGATCCGCCGCTTGCGGAGCACGATTATCTGATGGACGAAATCGATCTCAAGTATCGGCCGAACGTGCTTGCCAATATGACGCTGGTCGTACGCACAACCGGCGACCCCAGGCTGCAAATCTCTGCCATCCGCTCCATCGTGCATGAGTTGGACCCCACCGTTCCCTTCGAGGAGCCGAGCACCATGACCGAGATCGTATCCGAGGTTCTGGTCTTCCAGCGCATGGAGAGCTGGCTGTTCGGCATCTTTGCCGGGCTTGCTCTGGCGCTGGCATTAGTCGGTTTGTATGGACTGATCAGTGACGAGGTGGAGCAATCCGCGCGCGACATCGGCGTGCGCATGGCTCTGGGCGCAACGCGGCAGGGCATTCTGACGATGGTGCTGAAGCGCGTGACGTGGATGCTCGGCGCGGGCGTGTTGGCGGGTTTGGCGCTTACGTTGATCGCTCGCAAGCTCATCGGCGTAGTGATCTATATCGACCTGCAAAAAGATGCCGGCGCATTTTTCTCTCTTGCTCTTCTGCTGGTGGCAGCGGGCCTGATTGCAGCCCTGATCCCCGCCCGCCGCGCCGCTTCCGTTGAACCCATGCAGGCGTTGCGCTCCGAATAACTCGCCATCGAGGAGAGAGAACGATGAACACGCTGCTTTACGACATCCGCTACGCGCTACGCCAGTTGCGCAAGTCGCCGGGATTCACTTTGACGGTTGTAGTCATGCTGGCGTTGGGCATCGGCGCCAACACCGCCGTCTTCAGCGCCATGAACGCGATCCTCTTGCAGTTGCTCCCGGTGAGCAGGCCGGAGGGGCTCTCCTATGTGCATATGCCCGCGGTCCAGGACCAGCTGCCGGGAACCGGAAGTACCGGAGGCACGGATGTGGCGTTTTCCGAAGCCGCGTTCGAGGCCTTGCGCCAGCGTGGCGATGTCTTCGATGAATTGATCGCCTATGCTCCGTTGAGTATTAACGGCAGCGTGGCCGTGCGTCACGGCGAATTACCGGAAACGGCCAGCGGCGAGGAGGTCAGCGGCAATTTCTTCTCCGGCCTCGGAGCGCGCCTGGATCGAGGCCGGGGATTCAGCTTGCAAGACGAGAAGGGCCACTCACCGGTGGTGGTGCTCAGCTATTACTACTGGACGCGGAGTTATGCGCGCGATCCATCTGTTGTGGGACAGACGCTTTCCATCAAAGGTATACCGATGACAGTGGTGGGCGTGGCTGCGCAAGGGTTCAAGGGCATTGAGCCGCACATATCCACCGATTTCTGGATTCCCTTGCAAGATCGCGCAGATTTGAATGCTTGGGGCGCGCCGGTCGAGACATTCGGCCCGCTTTACAGATCGCCGCAATGGTGGTGCCTGCGCATGATGGCACGGCTGCGGCCCGGCGTCACGCCGATGCAAGCGCAGCAGGCGCTGGCCGGGACATTTGGCGGGGTGGTGAAAGAGACATTGGGTACGGTCGATCCAAAGGTGTGGCAGCCGTTGCTGGAGTTCTTGCCCGCGCGCGGGAGCGCCGGCTACTACGATACGGATACCTACGGCGAGCCGCTGCTGATCTTGATGGGTCTGGTGGGACTGGTGCTCTTGATCGCCTGCACCAACGTGGCCATGATGGTGCAAGCGCGAAACACGGTGCGGCAGCGGGAGTTCAGCCTGCGTCTCGCGCTGGGCGCGGGCCGGGCAAGCATCTTCCGTCAGCTGTTGTGCGAGAGCCTTCTGCTGGTGAGCGCGGGCGCGGCACTGGGCTGGCTCTTCGCGCTTTCGGCCACGCGCATGTTGGCCACGTGGTCGGGCATCGAGACCGGCATCAGCCCGGATCGCAGCGTGCTGCTTTTCACCTTGCTCGTCTCCGCGCTGGCCGCATTGTATTTTGGGCTGGTTCCGTTGTGGAGCGCCATGCGCGCCCCGGTCGCCGGCGTGCTCCGGTCCAATTCCACCCAATCCACTGCGAACCGGACTCACGTTCTGGGCGGACGCATCGTGCTGGTCGGACAGATGGCCATCTGCCTTGTGCTATTGATGGCCGCGGGTTTGTTGCTGCGTACGCTGCGCAATTATGCGACGCAGAACCTGGGAATGCAGGCTGAAGGACTTCTAGTTTTTGGCGTCACTCCGCAGGGGCAAACCGATACCCATGCCTTCTATCGCAATCTGCTCGAACGTCTGCGCCAACTCCCGGGCGTCGAATCTGTCTCCATGGCAGCTCAGCGTCCAGGCTCCGGGAGTTCCAACAATAACGGCCAACTGATTGTCGACGGAGTCCTGAAGCCGGGCGAGATGCTGCGCACGAACAATGCCGGCGCTAGATTCTTTCACACCATGGGCATTCCCATCCTTGCCGAACGCGACATCGCCGAGTCCGACGCGCAGGGTACTCAGTACATTGCGTGGGTCAATGAAACCTTCATCAGGAAGTTTCTTGCTAACACCAATCCGTTGGGACACTATTTAGGCGGAGGCAACTATCGAATCGCCATCGTAGGCGTAGTGCGCGACAGCAAGTACGAATCGGTGGACGAAAAGCCGATGCCCATGGCCTACTTTGCCGAGATGCAATCGGCCGCAATCGGTCCCATGAACATCGAAGTACGCACGCGTGGCGATGCGATGAGCATGTTGCCGGAGCTGCGCAGGGCCGTCGCCTCGCTGTATCCCAATGTGCCCATCGAAAAGCCCATGACTCAGCAGCAGCAGTTTGACGAGTCCTATGCGAAGCAGCGCATGTTTGCTACGATGGGCGGCTTCTTTGGTCTGTTGGCTGCATTGCTGGTGGCCACCGGACTCTACGGCACACACTCGTTCCGCGTCAGCCGGCGCACCACCGAAATCGGCGTGCGCATGGCGCTGGGCGCAAGCCGCGCTCAGGTGCTGGCCATGGTCATGCGTGAAAGCCTGTGGGTACTCGTGGCTGGCCTTGCCGTGGGCATCCCGCTCACGCTCTTCGCCGTGCGCCCGCTCAAGTCGATGCTCTATCAGATGTCTCCATTGGACCCCGTGAGTTTTGTTCTGGCAATTGCCGTGGTGATCCTGGTCTCCGGCTGTGCGGCCTTGATCCCCGCGCGCCGCGCGGCTTCTATCGAACCCATG
>Ga0224533_1000135_pt1 | contig 10357 bp, 8 predicted proteins | sample 714E11014metaG_FD_172018 | JGI IMG/M metagenome (GOLD analysis project Ga0224533, IMG submission 172018) | Peat soil microbial communities from Stordalen Mire, Sweden - 717 E1 10-14 | ecosystem: Environmental > Terrestrial > Soil > Wetlands > Peat | place: Sweden: Norrbotten County, Stordalen... | reverse complement strand
ACGCTGTTCCAGTTCCAGCCACGTTCTTGGGTAGTCTTCGTTCATACCCAAAAATACTACCCATTGTGGCAGGTTGAGTCATGTGCATACCCCTATCATAAAATTATGCAGAATTTAGTTCTGTTGATTCAGTAAATTCTACCTCCTTGTGTCTTCGCCTGAACGTCATCCAGCCAAAATTATTTTACAAACGGCAACCCCGCAATTTTCGCGCGGTGTCCTTTCTAAAAGCGCCAGAGGGTTGGCGCACTCCAAAACGCTCCGCGCCATTCGTGTGCCGACTGGAACTCGCGCCAGCGTCGTGGACTTCCGCATGCGTCAGACTCCGACGCGACGAGACGGCGGCCCTCCGCCGCTTTACCCCGGAGCGCGGCTTGTCCTAAGCCGCAGCACGTCCGCAATCACAAGCCGCTTGAAATTTTCCAGCCCGCTTCACCAGCCACGCGCTGCGAGTTGGGACAACTCGCGCTCCACTGCAAACGGAATCGAATTGCGCTTCGGCACAATTGTTGCAAAATAGGCGGATGAATTTAGACGCGCTTTATTCCGAACTGACACTGAAACCCAATGCCAAGCTCGCGCTGGTCGTCCTCGACGGCCTGGGCGACATCGCCACGAAGGAGCAGAATTATCTCACCCCGCTCGAAGCCGCCACGACGCCGAACCTGGACAAGCTTGCCAAGGACTCGGCGCAGGGCCGCATGATTCCCGCCGCGCCCGGCATCACGCCCGGCAGCGGGCCGGGCCACCTCGGCTTGTTCGGTTATGACCCGCTGGAATTCCAAGTGGGCCGCGGCGTCATCGAGGCACTCGGCTTGGGCATGGAACTCAAGCACGGCGACGTTTGCGCCCGCGCCAATTTCGCCACGCTCAATCCCAAAGGCATCGTCACCGACCGCCGCGCCGGCCGCATCCCGACCGAGACCTGCGAGAAACTGTGCGCCATGCTCGCCGCCAAAATCAAAAAAATCGGCGACACGGAAATCATCATCAAGGCCGGCAAGGAACACCGTTTCGTCGTCGTGTTCCGCGGCAAGGGGCTGGAAGGGCCGCTGACTGACGCCGACCCGAACCGCGAAGGTTTTCCCATTCCCACCGTCAAGCCGCGCGATGAAACCAACGCCGGCCAGAAAAAGATGGCCGCGCTCATTGCCGAATTTTACAAGGCCGCGCTGCCGATCATCGCGAAGGAAAAACCGGCGAACGGTTTTCTCATGCGCGGCATTGCGCACCAGCCGCACATCCCGCTGTTCGAGGATCGCTACAATTTAAAACCCGCGTGCCTGGCGGTTTATCCGATGTACAAGGGCCTAGCACAACTCGTCGGCATGAAAAAAATCGAAGGTCCGGCGACCATTGCCGAACAATTCGAGCGCTATCTCAAGGAATACGACAACTTCGACTTTTTCTTCATCCATTACAAATACACGGACAAATACGGTGAGGACGGCAACTTCATGGCGAAGATAAAGGCGATTGAGGATTTTGACGCCGCGCTGCCGATTTTGCTGCGGAAAAAACCCGACGTGCTCGCCATCACGGGCGACCATTCGACGCCGTGCGCGATCAAGGGCCATTCGTGGCATCCGCAACCGGTGCTGCTGACCTCGGCATTCAGCGGTTCAGACAAGCTGCAACGCTTCACGGAAACCGGCGCCAACACCGGCTCGCTCGGCGTGTTCAAGGCGAAATATCTCATCCGCCTGATGCAGGCGAACGCGAAGATGTTCGACAAGTTCGGCGCGTGAGTTTGATAATTGATTTTGTAGGAGCCGAGGTGACGAGGCGCAAAAATATTAATGAGACTCCTTACGTTGTCTCCTACACTATCAAATAATGAACCTGCCGAACAAGCTGACGGTCTCGCGTTTTGGGCTGACGGTGGTTTTTCTTTGGGCGCTGTTCTGGCCCTGGCCCATTCCCTTCCGAGGCACGCTGGCGCTGATTCTGTTTGGCGCGGCGGGCGTCACAGATTTCCTCGACGGACGCATTGCTCGCAGCCGTGGTCTCATCACCAATTTCGGCATTTTGATGGACCCGCTGGCGGACAAGGTCATGACCTGTTCGGCATTCATTGCCTTTGTCGAGAGCACACGACTGAACCCGGATGCACCGGTCAAGGTCGCCGCCTGGATGGTCGTCATCATCGTCGCGCGCGAACTGGCCATCACCGGCTTGCGGCTGCTGGCGGCGTCGAAAAACATCGTGCTGGCCGCCGAAAATTTCGGCAAGCACAAGACCATCTCGCAAATCGTGGCCATCAATGCGCTGCTGGTGGTGGACGCCTGTCACGAATGGCCGTTGTGGCTACAGGGCATTTTCGCGCCGTGGATGGTGGGATTCGCAAAAATCATGCTATGGGTGACCGTCGCGCTGACTGCCGTGTCCGGCTTGGTTTATCTTTGGCGCAACCGTGCGATTTATTTGAGCGACGCTTGAAAGTGGCAAGATCGGAGGACGAGTTTTAACAGTTCCCCGGGTTCTTCGGCGCTCAAGTTTGGGACTCGCGAAGCTTGCCGCTCCGAAATGAATCTCACCGATGGGACGCCAGCGGCAGCGTGTCCACTGAATTTGTCGGTTGATAAACAGCGGGCGGCAAACCCGCCAGGGAATCGTTGTGCCGGGGATGCCGCCGGGTCACACTGACAAGCACAATGACCAACAGCACCGCCACCACCACGCCGCCGGCCAATCCGACCCGCCAGCTGAATTTCGAGAGCAGAAACATCAGCCGGTCGAGCGGGGTGTTCGACGCTTCCGTCAACGGCGGCGGCTCGCTGAATTTTTCCGTGCGGCCCAGCTCGGCATCGAGCACCGCCATGATTTGCAGCACGTCGAGCTTGAGCAGCATGGCGTAATTTTTTACCGAACCACGGATGTAAATCGGCGCGGAAAACACATTGAAATCGCCCTCTTCGAGCGCGCGAATGTGGTCGGTGCGCATTTTGGTGGATTCCGCGACTTGTTGAATCGTCAGGTTCCGGGCCTCGCGGGCGGTACGAAGTTGTTCAGCAACCGTGGACATTTCGTCTTATTTAGCGTGTTTGCCGGGGGTTTGGCAACCATGGAAATTAAGCAAAAAGAGAAATGGGGAACATCCAACAACCAACATCGAACATCCAACGTCCAGTTTTCAAAGCGCGTGAGCGCGCCAGTCATTGGATGTTGGTTGTTTCTTTCCGAATTGCCGTTCCGGAGACCGGTGCTAAATCAAACAGTGGATGCTGGTTCTTTACCGCTTTGATGCCATGGACGATTCTGGTAAATGGAAGGGCATGGCCTTGATGCCGAAATCCAATGCGCGACGGGCAATCATCGTTCTGGGCGGCTTCGCTCTGTTGATCGCGCTTTTTTACGCCGAGGAGGACTGTCGCGGCTGGCGCGCCTGGAAAAATTGCAAACGCGAACTGGAAGCCAAAGGCGCGGTACTGGATTGGGACAAATTCATTCCGCCCCCAGTGCCGGACGACCAGAATTTTTTCACCGCGCTGAAAATGCAAGAATGGTTCGTTAGGCCAGATTGGCGTCATTCATCGCTCACGAATGAGTTAGCCGAGCGATTGAAAAATGAGAAAACAAGTTGGTTTGGCGAGGACAGTAAAATAAAAACTGATGCAGATGCCAAAGATTATTTGGCTTGGAGCGATCAATTCCAGTCGGATTTTGATTTGATTCGCGGAGCGCTCAAACGTCCCTATGCGCGAATGGATGGCGATTATAGCGACCCGTTTGCAAAACCAGATTTGGATTTTATCACCATTCGAGCCGTGGCGCAAACGTTGGCTCAACGGGCGCATTGCCATTTATTGTTAAACCAGCCGGAAGAAGCACTGAATGAACTGACGCTCGTGCATGATATGTGCCGGTTGATGCAATCTTCGTCTTCAGATAAGCCTTTGACATTGGTTTCAACGCTGATCAATGTCGCCGTCATCGGACTTTATGTGAACATCATTGCCGAAGGTCTGCAACCGCACACATGGCAAGAACCGCAACTTGTCGCATTTCAAGAGCAACTCAAGAGTATCAATCTCGCTCTGGCTTTCGCCAGGAGTTTTGATTTGGAAGCGGCTGATATGTATTGGACTCTTAAAAGTCTTTTTAGGAAATATCCAAATGATCCTTCTCTCTGGCAGGATTTGAAACATTATAGACTTCCTTGGCTGAAATGGGTGCCACACGGTTGGGTTTATCAAAACATGATTACGACTGTAAAAATGGATGACAAACAACGCGATGGTTTTGATTTTGAAAGCGGAATAATTCTACCAAACAAAATGGAAAGTTCGCAGGTTGAAATAAGAAATGCTCTAAAACATTCTTCTCCTTATAATTTTTTCGTGGTTATGATTGATGCGGAACCCCATTTTCTCAAAGGATGGCAAACGACTGCGCATAATCAAACGCTGGCCAACGAAGCTCAAATCGTCTGCGCGCTGGAACGTTATCGGCTGGCGGTCGGCCAATATCCTGAAACGCTTGACGCGCTTTCGCCGCAGTTCATCGAAAAATTGCCGCACGACATCATCGGCGGCCAGCCGTTGATTTATCGGCGAATAGACCCGCCTTCGCAAGGCTCCGTCGCGGCAAGCGGCAAATTCCTGCTTTATTCCGTCGGCTGGAATGAAATGGATGATGGTGGAACGTCCAGCGACAAAATGGATCAAGGCGACTGGGTCTGGCAGTATCCGTTGAAGTAGAAGTGGAAAACATCCAACAACCAACATCGAACATCCAGTTTTCATAGCGCGCAAGCGCTCTAACCATTGGATGTTGAGCGTTGGATGTTCGATGTTGGTTGTTCCCAGAAACTTCTCCCGACCACGGCTCCGATGACCGAGCCAATGATTGCTCCGGCCACGAAATCCGAGAACCAATGAATGGTCATGGAGACGCCCAGGCCGACATAGCAGGCGTAGAGGATCGCCACCCAACCCAGCCACCGCTGTTTCGGACAAAGCGTGAACACCGTCACGGCCATGGCGAAGGCGATGGTGGTGTGCGAAGACGGCCAGCCCCAGAAAACCCCGCCGCGCATCCAGCCAAAGCGGAAGACATGACTGATGTCCGCGCCGACACTGTGCGCCGGATGAACGCGGCCCGTAACTGCCTTGTAGGTGGAAGAAACCAGCGAGCCGAGCAGCGCCGCCTGACCAATAGCCCAGCCCGCCTGAATGGTTCTGGAACTTTGGATAATGAAGCCGACGACAAGCAGGAACAGCGGCAGGACGATGGGCAGCAGCCCGCCGATGTGAACTGAGGGCCACATCCACGAACGAAACGCCGGATTGCGGGTGGCGAGGAACCAGTGCCAGTCGAAGCCGGGCATGACGAGGATGACCGTGAGCAGGATGGCAACGACCTGCCCGACGATCCTCCAGCCCGTGAAGCAGCCCATGAGGTTGCGCGGCACCGTCACCAGAAATTGTTTCATGCGGAGATGGTACGACAGAATTGATTTCGGAAACATTCAACATTCAACACTCAACATCGAACATTCAATGCTCGTGTCATCCCGGCGCCTCCTTGGGTGTTGGGAGTTGAATGTTGAGTGTTGAATGTTTCCCCAACAACACGCCGGGTCGGAGACCGGCGCTCCTATCAAACAGCCTCCTGTCCGCCGCCATCGGCGCCGCCGCCGTCCAGATCAATCAAGATGTCGCGCGGCTCGGCGCCTTTGCTGGGGCCGACGATGCCGCGGCTCTCCAGTTCGTCCATGATGCGCGCGGCGCGAGTGTAGCCGAGGCGCAGACGCCGTTGCATGAGCGACACGCTCGCCTTTTGCTCGCTGCGGATGACCTCGATGCACTGCTGGATGAGGTCCTCGTCCTCGTCAATGCCGGTTTCGTTCCCGAAACTGGCGGCGGGCTGGGAAAGTTGCTTGTGAATTTCCAGGTCGTAGTTCGGTTTGCCCTGCTTGGCGATGAACTCGACAATGCTGTTGATTTCCTGGTCGGTGATGAGCGCGCCCTGCGCGCGAATCAGCTTCGCCGAACCTGGCGGCAGGTACAGCATGTCGCCCTTGCCCAGCAATTTGTCCGCGCCCATCGCGTCGAGAATCGTCCGCGAGTCCACGCGCGACGCGCATTGGAACGCGATGCGCGCGGTGATGTTCGCCTTGATGACGCCGGTGATGACGTCCACGCTCGGCCGCTGGGTGGCGACGATGCAATGGATGCCCGCCGCGCGCGCCATCTGCGTGATGCGCGCGATGGCCATTTCCACATCGGCGGGCGCGACCAGCATCAAGTCCGCCAGTTCGTCAATAATGACGACGATGTAGCTGAGCTTTTCGGGAATGACGATGTCGTTGTCGCGCGGCACGACGATTTCCTCGTCCACCTCGACGGCAAAGCCTTCCGCGCCCGGCTCGACCTTTTCCTTTTTGGCGGTGAGCGGCAATTCGGGTTCGGTCACCGGCAACGGCTTGTTCTTCGGGCGCGAATTGAACGAGGCGATGTTGCGCACGCCGACGCGCGCGAAAATCTGGTAGCGCTTTTCCATTTCATTCACGACCCAGCGCAGGGCGAGGATGACCTTCTTGGGGTCGGTCACGACCGGCACAACGAGGTGCGGCAGGGCGTTGTATTGCTGCAATTCGACGACCTTGGGATCAATCATCACGAAGCGGAGCTGGTCGGGCGAAAATTTGTAGAGCAGCGACGTGATGATGCAGTTGATGCAGACCGATTTGCCGGAACCGGTGCTGCCGGCGATGAGCACATGCGGCATTTCGACGAGGTCGGCGATGATCGGATGGCCATAAACGTCCTTGCCCAGCGCGATGGGAATTTTCGCCTTGGAGTTGCGCCATTCATCGGACTCGAACAAATCGCGGACGATGACCTTGGTTTTGACCGCGTTGGGCACCTCGACGCCGACGGAGCTTTTGCCGGGGACGGGCGCGAGGATGTGGATGCGCTCGGCCTTGAGGGCGGCGGCGATGTTGTTGGAGAGCGCGGTGATTTTTTCCAGCTTCACGCCGGGCGCCGGATGCAATTCGTAGCGGGTGATGGTCGGGCCTTTGGTGATGTCGCCGAGCGAAACTTCGATCTCAAACTGCGCGAGCGTCTGCTGCATGAGCCGCGCATTGGCCATCAATTCCTCCTTCGATTCGGTGGGCTTGACGGTCATGTCCGGGTGCTGGAGAAAATCCAGCGGCGGCAACTGGTAATTGCCGATGATGGGCGTGGCCGCCACGGTGATCGGCTTCGGTCTCCTTGGCGTTCTGGGTTTGGGCGATGCGGTTGACACCGAGTTGTCGGCGATATGAACGACCGGTTCCGCTTTTTCACCATCGGGCTTCTCCGCCTCTGATTTTTCAGCGCCCGCCGTTTCCTTTTTGGCTTCAACGGGTTTTTCCGCAGCGTCGGACTTTCTGCCCAGCACGTCTTCGGTCGTGGCGGCGGCAACCGCTTCGCGCGGAGACGGTGGTTCCTCCGGTTTGGTGGAATCTTCGGCTTCAGCTTCTTTAGCTGATTCAGGCAAAGTGGTTTTGCGGATGCGGGCGGACGCCGGTTTGGCCTGCGGCACACTCAAATCGCGGACAGTCGGCTCCGGCACCGGCTGCATATCCGCGCCGAGGCCGGAACGGGCAACTTCCTCCTGAAGTTTCCTCGCCTGTCTTTCGAGTTCACGGGCGCGCCGGTCGAGCGCGATTTCGTCGGCGGATTCGGGCTCGGCTGCGGCGGGTTCCTGTTGAAGAAGCCGGCGGATCCATTCGCCTAGGCGAAAATTGGTCAGGAACAGCAGGCTGATGAGGCACAGCGTGGCATAGACAATGACGGCGCCCACAATGCCCAGCAGGCAAAAGCCGTAATTGTAATATTGCGTCTGTCCATAGGTTGCAAATCCCAGCCAGCCGCCGGCGCTCTGGGAACCGATGGTTTCATGAAATTTTCCACGACGCCCGCCGTCGTCCATGATAAACAAAAGTCCGGCCACCGAAATCACCAGCACCGCCGACCACAACACCGACCAGCGCAGGCGCTCGCGCAGGTAACCCAGGATATTCAGCAAATACGCCGTGCCAAACGCCGCCAACAAAAGAGGCAAAAGATAAGCGGTTGCGCCAAACACGGAGAAAAACCCATAGGCCAGCCAGGCACCCAGCAAACCGATCCAATTATGCGCGGGCTTGTTAACCTTGGTGGTCAGGAACGAGACGTCATTATGATCAAACGAAAACTGCGCGACCAGCAGCAGCAACGCGGCGGCCAGCAGCGCGACGCCAATAACATCGGCAAAACCGTTGTGCGAATCCGACGATGACTTGCGTGACATGACCGCAGCGTAACAATACGACGTGGCAACTTCAAAGCGGGAAATTGCGGAGGTTCAAGCCCGCAATCCGAAAACGCATGGAATTCAAGGCCGCCAACTTTTGTTGAAAAGCCAGCTTGTGCGGCCCAATGCGGCCCTGCGCCGGGCGGGCGCTGACAGCTTCAGCGCGGGTCCGCCGATAAACGCTCTTCAAGCGCGGCCACAATGGTGTTGACGCTTTGCAGGACTTTTTTGGCCGCTTCCGGATCGGGGATTTTCAACCCGTAATTTTTATCGAGCGCCACCACGAGCTGGAGCGCATCCACCGAATCCAAGCCCAAACCGCCGGGGCCAAAAAGCGGCAGGTTGTCCGTGATTTCCTCCGGCGTGGATTGGAGCATGAGATTCTCCACCAGCAGGCGTTTGATTTGCGTTCTGAGTTCCGCCGTGTTGTTCATTAGAAAATTCCACCGTCAATTTTAAGCGCGGAGCCTGTGATGTACCCCGCCTCGGCGCAAGCCAAAAAGTGGATCGCCGCGGCAATTTCGTCCGGCCGCCCAAACCGCCGCATCGGAATTTGCTCCAGGGCGCGCCGGCGTTCAGCGTCGCCCATGACCGCCAGCGCCTCCGTGTCCACGTAACCCGGGCAGACCGCGTTGACGGTGATTCCAATCCGGGCCACTTCTTTTGCCAGCGACCGGGTCAGGGCCACCACGCCCGCCTTGGCCGCCGCATAATTGGTCTGGCCGGCGGGTGCCAGCAGCGCGCTGAGTGATGCGACATTGACGATCCGTCCGCTACGCTGGCTGATCATCGTGGGCAGCACGGCTTGGCAGCCATGAAAAACCCCGTTGAGATTCGTCGCGAGCACCCGCTGCCAGGAATCCGGCGGCATCATGGCCAGAAAGCCATCCTGATGACTGCCGGCATTGTTCACCAGCACGTCCAGACGCTGGTGCCGGGCAAGAATTTCAGCCACCGCCGGTTTCCAGGATTCCGGCCGGGTAACGTCCAGCGAAACGCAAAAACAACGGCCGGTATTCTCCCCGGCCAGTTTGTCAGCCTGCTCACGACGGGTATTCACGCCCAGCCAGACATGATTGTCCCGCGATGCCTGGAGAAAGGCTTGTGCGGTCGCCCGGCCAAGGCCGCCATTGGCACCGGTAATCAAAATGACGCGCAAGCTCATGGTGTAATGTTGCCCGGTCTTGTGACTGGCGACAAATCTTAAATACCCTGACGATCCTGTTTGAGGCGCGCGCCCATTGCCTGTTGGTTGGAGCCAACCAGGCTGATGTTGGCGGCCGGGAAGCGTCCCGCTGAAACCAGGTCACAGGCGGCCACACATTGCCACGCGGCGGCGGCCATCAAGCCTTCGCCGAACACCCGCTTGGGACTCAGGCGCTGGCCGGTCCAATCGCGCCAGGCGGTTTGTTCGGCGGCATCGGTGCGCGGACTGTCACTCAGACCATCACAAAGAAGTTCCACGGTGGAACCGGCCGGCAACTGTTTGCGCATGGCCTGGGCGGCTTGTGTTCGACTGATGGCCGCCCGGTAGGAATGCGCATCCGTGATTGACTCAAGCTCGACTCCGATGGACAACGCCGGATCAAGACTCAGGCAAATCGCGCCGGCGCCGCCGGTGATGACGGCGGACCGATCAAGATGCCGGAGCGCGTCCGCGAGGATCCAATTGGTTTCTTCCGCCCCGAGGATGAGGCACGCGTCCACACGATTTTCCTCCAGCCACTGGGTGCCGAGGGCTGCTCCTTGTAGAAACGAGGCCGGATCGCCCACGAGCGTATCGGCGAGCGTGACGTTTTCCAGGAGCGCCGCGACGTGGCTGGCCGGAGCGGCATAGACCGTTTCAGGAAACAGCAGCGGGCTGGCGGTGGCGGGGTCCTTCAGAACTTCGTCAAAAAAACGGCAGGAATAATGCACGCAACCGGCTTGCTGGCAGACCACCAGGCCCAGCCGGATTTTTTCAGCCCGGAGCGCCCGCAAATTCGTCACCGCATCCAGCGCGGCCGCCGCCGCGTAATGCGTGATCGGACTTGTCCGCCGCAAACGCGGATGCGCCAGAAAGCCCAGTCGT
>Ga0224533_1000134_pt1 | contig 10363 bp, 3 predicted proteins | sample 714E11014metaG_FD_172018 | JGI IMG/M metagenome (GOLD analysis project Ga0224533, IMG submission 172018) | Peat soil microbial communities from Stordalen Mire, Sweden - 717 E1 10-14 | ecosystem: Environmental > Terrestrial > Soil > Wetlands > Peat | place: Sweden: Norrbotten County, Stordalen... | reverse complement strand
CTGCTCCGCCGCCGTCGCGCCGCTGGCGTTGTCCGCCGCGGCTTCGGGCGGCAATCTCACCGTTACCGTGCAGACCAGTCCGTCCTGCGCCTGGGCGGTGCAGAGCCTGCCGGACTGGATTTCGTTCTCCGGCAGCGCGGTTGCATCCGGTCCGGCCACTGTCACGCTGGGCGTGGCCGCGAACGTCAGCGGACCGCGCACGGCCACCGTCTCTATTGCCGGCGTTACGGTGACAATCACCCAGCAATCCGCCCCCGTCGCGATAAGCGCCGTCACCAACGCCGCCAGCAATCTCCCTGGCGCCATCTCGCCGGGCGAGATCGTGGCGCTCTACGGCGGCGGATTGGGTCCCACCCAACTTGTGACGGCCGCTCCGGGCAGTGATGGCTCTTACGGCACGCAGGTTGCCAACACCAGCGTGTCATTCAATGGCCTCGCCGCTCCTATGATCTACGCATGGGCTACGCAGACCGCGGCCATTGTGCCGTACGGGATCGCAGGGACTACCGCGCAGGTAATCGTCACATATGAGGGCCAGGCAAGCGCGGCTTTTTCCGTGTCCATTGCTTCCTCGGCGCCAGGCGTCTTCACCTACGATCATTCCGGCCAGGGGCCGGCGGCCGCCATCAATCAGGATGGCGTCACGGTCAACACCGCCGCGACTCCCACCAAGATCGGCGATATCATTTCGCTCTATGCCACCGGAGAGGGACAAACTACGCCGGCCGGCATGGATGGCAAGCCCGCATCGGTTCCATATCCCTACCCCAATCTGCCGGTGACGGCCACGGTGGGCGGCCAGAACGCAACCGTGGTTTACGCGGGTGGCGCGCCGGGAGAGGTGGCGGGATTGATGCAGGTGAACGTCGTGATTCCGGCGGGCATACAGACCGGCAATGCGGTCCCGGTGGTGTTGCGAGTGGGCAGTGTCTTCAGCCAGGCGGGCGTGACGGTGGCTGTGCATTAAGGTGGGACAGACCATCGTTTCTGGTGGTCTTCGTGCCCAAGAAGCGCCCCGGAATTGACAGACGACGAAAGACGATCATCTGTCCCACGAGACTGGCGCCGGCGCCGCTCGTTCGGGTGTTTGCAAGGGGTGAGCTGCGATGCCCGTCTCTATTGCGCACGGCAAAGGCCGAGTGCACCGGAGCCTATAGCGGCGTGAGCGGGCGGGTTTCCGAGCCGACCTGGAACGAGCGGGTCCTCATGGCGCTGGGCGGAGGCGTGAGCAGGTGCGGGCGGATGAGCAGGAGCACCTGATCGTCACTCGTGTTCTTCTCATGGGTGCTGGTGAGCGGTCCCAGAAAGGGTATGTGCGAGAGGCCCGCGAGGCCGGCGATGGTCCGCGCTTCCTGGGGATTCATCAGGCCGGCCACCACCGCCCACTCGCCGAATCTTAAACGGACTCTCGATTTCAGCGATCGGTTGGAGATCACGGGGACGCCGTTCAGACTGGCGCCCTGCAACACCTTGAACTCCGCCTCGATATCGAGCGTCACTTCGGTATCGTCGTGCACCGTGGGAGTGGCTTTGAGGGTGAGGCCGAGGTCCTCGAAATTGAAAGAGGGAACCGGGGTATAGGCGGTGGTTCCGTTGCTTCCGCTGCTGACCGCGCCTATGCTGAAGCTTACCTGGACATTCTGGGTAACGCCCGCCGCCGTGACGCTGAGGTCACCCAGATATGTGTTGGCCGAAAGGCCCGAAGGATTGGCGGACAGGGTAAACGTGGTAGCCACGCCCGCTGCCACCGTACTGGCGACATTGGAAAGCGACAGTCCGGACCCGGCCACCCGCACCGATAAGGATCCGGCGGCGGCGCTGGTCACAGCAATGGTCTGCGTTACGGTGGCGCCGGAGAGGGCGGCGCTCAACGAGATCGGGTTGGGCAACACTGTGAGGCCGGCGGCCGTTCCCCCATTCACCGTCAGGGTCACATTAATGTTGGCGACGGAGCCATCCGACGTGGTCAACTGCACGGCGCCGGAATAGACGCCCGTGCCGAGATCCGCAAGATTGGAGGCGGGACTGATGGCCAGGGTGGCCGGCAGTGTTCCGGAAGCAGTCGCTCCGCCATTCACCAGCAGCCATGAGTTCGCGCTGGAGGCGGTGGCGGTGAAGGTGGCGACGCCGCTGGAGCTCGACGCGGTCACGTTCGTGGTGGTGGGCAAGCTTCCGCCGGAAGAGTAAGTCCACGGAAAGGAACTCTGGCTTAGTTGTAGGCTCCCGTTCGAAGCCACGGCGAAGGATATGGGGATTTCCTGGGTAACGTCGCCCACCGTCACGCTGAGTATGTCCAGATAGGTTTGCGCCGAAAGCCCCGTGGGGTTCGCCAGAACCGTCAAGCTGGCGGGCGCGTTGGGTCCTACCGTGCTCGCGGAAACCGAGAGCGAGAGGCCCGAGCCGATTACGCCGGCCAGCAAATCCCCGCCGCTGGCGCTCGACACCGTGACGGTCTGTTGCACCGACAGGCCGCCAGCGGCGGAGGCCAGCGCGAGAGAGGCGGGCGAAAGACTGAAAGTCTGCGCGCCGCCGTTGACCGCCAGGTTTACGGTGATGTATGCGACGGAGCCATCGGATCCGCTAACCTCCACCGTCCCGAGGTAGGAGCCCGTCCCCAGCGCGGAGAGGGTGGCGGTGGGGGAGATGGTCAGCGTGGTGGGTAGCGATCCGGAAATGGTTGTGGTGTTGTTGACCGCCAGCCAGGGGCTGGAGCTCGCCGCCGTGGCGGTGAAGCCGATGGTTCCATTGGTGCTGCTGACGGTAATGCCGACGGCCTGCGGGGAAGCGCCCTGGGAGGCGTAGGTCCACGAAGCCGAGGTTGCGGTCAGTTCCAAAGCGCCGACGCCCGTCAAGCCGGCGCCGGCCACCGTGCCCGTGGTCCCGGTGTTGGCGATTCCGGTGCTCGTGCCGCTTGAGGCCGCCGAAGATCCCGAGGATCCGAAGTAGCCCGAGGTCAGGACGGGATAGCGGTCGCCCACGTGCAGCGTGGCGGGTTGCCCGTCGATGCTGCGCAGGAAGGCGTCCTGCAGCGTCTTGCCGGTGGACTGGGACATTTGCGCCACCAGCGCGGCGCTCATCACGCCCAGGCCCATCAGGGTCTTGCCGCCGCCAAACGCCGCCAGGCCGGCGAGGCTCCCCACGGTGGGCGTGTTGTGCAGCGCCGTGGTCAGGGCAACCAGCGGGAACTGGGATTGCAGGTCGACCCCGTAGGTGATGGCGTCGTTGCGGCTCACTTCCAGGAATTTCATCTCCAGAATCACCTGCGCGCGCGGAAACACGAAATTCTCGAACATGTCGCGGGCGGGAAGCACCTTGGAGATGGCATCCTTCAAGATCACGGTTTGGTTGGCGGAATCGAAGGCCATTCTGGTGATGCCCATGGCCCCCTGCACGGCGGTGATTAGGGTCGTGAACTCCTGCTGGCTGGCCACCTCGGGAAGATGCACTTCCACGGCCACTACAGGTTCGAGCTCGGCGCGCTTCTGCGCGGTGTCCGTGACTACCAGGAAACGCTTAGAGGAGAGCGGCACAAGGAACGAGCCGGTAGCCGCCTCCAGGCCGTGCAGGGCGGTCCGGTAATCCACATCCTGCAATTCGAAGCGAATCTGGTCGCGATCCTTGTAATCGTTGTCGAAAATGCACTGCAAGCCGTAGGATTGCGCCACTGCGTCCCACAACTTCCTGGCGCTGCCGCGCAGGTCGAAATCCCTGGGGCCGGGCTCGGCGGCCAACTGGGTAGGGGGCAGCGGCCTGCGGGCGTCGGCCTTGTCCTGGTCCGTGGCGGCGGGCAACTGCGGCGCGGGCTCGGCTGCCGTGGAGGGCGGCGGGTTCTGCCGGCCCTCCAATTCCGCGCGCGGGCGCACCAACTGGCTGCGGAGCCAGTATGTACGGTTCTGCGGATCGAGAGCCGCCGCCTGGGAGTAGAGCAGGTAGGCCTCGCGCATGTGGCCGGCCTTCTCGGCCGCGCGCCCCTGTTCGAAAACTTCCCCCGGCGCGGGCTCTTCGGCGGCCAGGCATACGGCCGCCAGCAGGCAGAGAATGAACGCGCCAGTTCGCACATAGAGTTGACGGCTGGGGAGCCCTGTACGTGCAACCGTTTTGATGTGCGAACCTGAATGCTATGAATGCAATCGCGGCGCTCCGGCCGCTCCTGGACCACCCCGAGCGGTGGATTGCGCCGCTGGCCATTTTCGCCGTCGTATTCGCGGCGGGCTGGCTGGCCCGTCGTCTGGTGCTGCGGGCGCTGCGGGCGTGGAGTTCCCATACCGAAAGCCGGTCCGCCGGCATCCTGGCGGAGTCCCTGCGCGGTCCCTCGCTGATGTGGGCTGTAATTCTCGGCGCGCATCTGGCCGTGCAGGCTTCGGACCTCCCGGAAAAGCAGGTCGATTTCGCCAGCCGTGCGCTCGGGATTCTCCTGATTTTATCGCTGACCCTGTTGGGCATGCGCCTGGCGCGCGACATCGTGCGGTCCTACGGCGGCCATCTGGCCGGCGCCGCGCCGGTCACCACGCTGACCCAGAACCTGGCTCAGGCCGGGGTGCTGATCCTCGGGATACTGGTCCTTTTCGGCGACAAACTGCAGCGGATCACGCCCATCCTGACGGCTCTGGGCGTCGGTGGTCTGGCCGTGGCGTTGGCTCTCCAGGACACGCTTTCGAACCTGTTCGCCGGGTTCTACATCTCCGTCTCCGGGCAGATCCGCCTGGGCGATTACATCAAGCTGAACACCGGCGAGGAGGGCTACGTGACCGATATCGGCTGGCGCAGCACAACAATTCGTGGCCTCGGCAACAACCTGGTGATTGTTCCCAACGCCAAACTCGCCCAAGCCATTGTGACCAACTTCTGCCTGCCCGAGAAACGCATGTCCGCGGCGGTGCAGGTGGGGGTGAGTTATGACTCGGACCCCGACCACGTGGAGCGGGTGCTGCTGGAGGTTGCGGCGCAGGCGGCGCGCGAAACGCCTGGCATGCTGGCGGAGCCGGCCCCGTCGGTGGCGTTCGACCCGGGATTCGGAGAGTCGGCCCTGGGCTTCACGCTCAACTACCAGGTAGCCGAGTTCGCCAGCCAATTCGCAGTCCGCCACGCGCTGCGGAAACGCATTTTCCGCCGGTTCAAGGAGGAGAGCATTCAGATGCCATTCCCCACCCGCACGATCATCGTCGAGGGCGCGCTGCCGCCCCTACCATCCGGAACCGCGAGGCGATAGGCGCGCGGGCCCACGGCCTGCGCGCACTTTTGAATTAATTTGCCACTATTTTCGTACTTTTTCGCGAAGGCGCTTGCCAAGCGCGTCATGATTTGTTAACCTGATTTCAGTCAGCCAAAAGCAAGGCCGAAGTTCTGGCCGCAACAAGCAGAAATTCCTGGCGTCATTCCTCTGAGTGAGGATAGCGCTGGAACGCTGGCGCAAGTTTCGAGGCCTGCCGTTGGCTCTGGTATTCGATATGCTAGAGCGGGCGCGCGCGGATCTTTGACAATCCGGTTGGATGCAGTAAAGAAGAATTCGTCAGTTTTCCGAGTAAAGCTGGGGCGAAAAGTAACAAACTCAAAACTTCAAATGAGAGTTTGATCCCGGCTCAGAATCAACGCTGGCGGCGCGCTTAACACATGCAAGTCGAACGAGAAAGGGGAGCAATCCCTGAGTACAGTGGCGTACGGGTGAGTAACACGTGGGTAATCCACCTTTTAGTGTGGAATAACCCTGGGAAACCGGGGCTAATACCGCATAATCCCGAGAGGGGAAAGTCGCAAGACGCTGAAAGAGGAGCCCGCGGCCGATTAGCTAGTTGGTGAGGTAAGAGCCCACCAAGGCAGAGATCGGTAGCCGGCCTGAGAGGGCACACGGCCACACTGGCACTGAAACACGGGCCAGACTCCTACGGGAGGCAGCAGTGGGGAATCTTGCACAATGGGGGAAACCCTGATGCAGCGACGCCGCGTGAGCGATGAAGTCCTTCGGGGCGTAAAGCTCTTTCGGCAGGGAAGATGATGACGGTACCTGCAGAAGCAGCTGCGGCTAACTACGTGCCAGCAGCCGCGGTAATACGTAGGCAGCGAGCGTTGTTCGGAGTTACTGGGCGTAAAGGGTGTGTAGGCGGTGGCTTAAGTTTGGTGTGAAATCTCCCGGCTCAACTGGGAGGGTGCGCCGAATACTGAGCGGCTTGAGTGCGGGAGAGGAGAGTGGAATTCCTGGTGTAGCGGTGAAATGCGTAGATATCAGGAGGAACACCGGCGGTGTAGACGGCTCTCTGGACCGCAACTGACGCTGAGACACGAAAGCGTGGGTAGCAAACAGGATTAGATACCCTGGTAGTCCACGCCCTAAACGATGCATATTTGGTGTGGGTCATTCAGTTGATCCGTGCCGGAGCTAACGCGTTAAATATGCCGCCTGGGGAGTACAGTCGCAAGGCTGAAACTCAAAGGAATTGACGGGGGCCCGCACAAGCGGTGGAGCATGTGGTTCAATTCGACGCAACGCGAAGAACCTTACCTGGGCTCGAACGGCCGGTTAACGGCGGCGGAAACGCCGCTACCCCGCAAGGGGGTCCGGTCGAGGTGCTGCATGGCTGTCGTCAGCTCGTGTCGTGAGATGTTGGGTTAAGTCCCGCAACGAGCGCAACCCTTGTCCTGTGTTGCCATGCCGAAAGGCGGAACTCGCAGGAGACCGCCAGCGATAAGCTGGAGGAAGGTGGGGATGACGTCAAGTCCTCATGGCCTTTATGTCCAGGGCTACACACGTGCTACAATGGACGGTACAAAGCGCCGCTAACCCGCGAGGGGGAGCCAATCGCAGAAAACCGTTCTCAGTTCGGATTGCAGGCTGCAACCCGCCTGCATGAAGCTGGAATCGCTAGTAATGGCAGATCAGCACGCTGCCGTGAATACGTTCCCGGGCCTTGTACACACCGCCCGTCACATCACGAAAGTGGATTGTACTAGAAGTTCGCAGGCTGACCCGCAAGGGGGGCAGCGGCCCAAGGTATGATTCATGATTGGGGTGAAGTCGTAACAAGGTAGCCGTAGGAGAACCTGCGGCTGGATCACCTCCTTTCTAAGAGAGAACGTGGGTGGAGTTTCCGAAAAGCGAACCTGTTGAGTGTACACAGGGCCGAGTAAGAAGCAGCCGTTCCACTCCAAACCCCTATTCCCGTTTCGGCGGGGGCAGGGAGCCCGACCCGGCATCTCCACTTGGAAGACTGGAATACTTCCGAAACGGCCATGGGCTGGACCCGTGGTCTCTGTATCCAACTGGCCTCGATTTAAATTTAGCCTCCCCTCTTAGCTTCCACCACAGGTCTTTGCAGATGGAAAGCGGTAGTGGGGAAGGCTATAAGGGGCTGTAGCTCAGCTGGGAGAGCGCCTGATTTGCATTCAGGAGGTCGCCGGTTCGATCCCGACCAGCTCCACCAGGCGTAAGGCCGCGGGCCTGTAGCTCAGTTGGCTAGAGCGCACCCCTGATAAGGGTGAGGTCGGTGGTTCGATTCCACCCAGGCCCACCAAGCAAACGACGATCGGCAGGATTCGGAGAAGCTCCGGGTCGTGCGGATCGCCGAGGCGATCGAGATCTTTGACAACAGAATATTGACGGGCATAGAAACACAAGAAAGCGCGAAGAAGTAGCGTACATCGTGTGTGTGAAGTAGATGTTATGGTCAAGCTACTAAGGGCGTGCGTGTGGATGCCTAGGCGCAAGTAGGCGAAGAAGGACGTGGTCAGCTGCGAAAAGCTTCGGGGAGCCGCTAACAGGCTGTGATCCGGAGATATCCGAATGGGGAAACCCAACGGGTGCGAACACCCGTTACCGCCGTCTGAATACATAGGATGGCGGAGCGAACCGGGGGAAGTGAACCATCTCAGTACCCCGAGGAAGAGAAAACAACCGTGATTCCGAAAGTAGTGGCGAGCGAACTCGGAAGAGCCTAAACCGGGCGATCCCAAAAGGAGAGCTCGGGGTTGCAGGACCACAAATTCAAGCAATCAGCGAGGGGTTATTGTCAAAACGGGCCATAGGGTTCGGGATAGCCTTTGGCTGAGGGCTTGAATAACGAGGGATAGGAAAGCATTAATCGAACGGTCTGGAAAGGCCGGCCAAAGAGCGTGACAGCCGCGTAGGTGAAAATGCAATTCTCCTTTAAGTGGCTCCTAAGTAGGGCGGGGCACGAGAAACCCTGCTTGAATCCGCCGGGACCATCCGGCAAGGCTAAATACTCACTTGCGACCGATAGTGAACCAGTACCGTGAGGGAAAGGTGAAAAGAACCCCTGCGAGGGGAGTGAAATAGTACCTGAAACCGCACGCCTACAAGCAGTGGGAGGGCTATGGGCCGCAAGGCCAAAGCCTGACCTCGTGCCTATTGCATAATGAGCTGGCTAGTTATTCTCAGTGGCGAGGTTAAGCGCAAGCGAGCCGAAGCGAAAGCGAGTCTGAATAGGGCGTCGAGTCGCTGGGAATAGACGCGAAGCGGGATGATCTACCCTTGGCCAGGATGAAGTCGGTGTAACAGCCGATGGAGGTCCGAACCAGTGTTGGTTGAAAACAGCTTGGATGAGCTGAGGGTAGGGGTGAAAGGCTAATCAAATTCCGTGATAGCTCGTTCTCTCCGAAATAGCTTTAGGGCTAGCCTCTCGTGGTCCGTCGCGGTGGTAGAGAACTGATTGGACTAGGGGCCTTCCCGGGTTACCGAATCCAACCAAACTGCGAATGCCGTGAATGTGTAGCGAGGGAGTCAGACAGTGGGGGCTAAGCTTCATTGTCGAAAGGGAAACAGCCCAGACCGCCGGCTAAGGTCCCGAAGTTCATGCTCAGTGGGAAAGGAAGTCGAGAGGCTCAGACAGCCAGGAGGTTGGCTTAGAAGCAGCCATCCTTTAAAGAAAGCGTAACAGCTCACTGGTCGAGCCGCTTGGCGCCGACAATATAACGGGGCTTAAGCATGATACCGAAGCCGCGGAATCCGGTACTTGTATCGGATTGGTAGGAGAGCGTTCTCAAGGCGAAGAAGGCGTACCGGAAGGAGCGCTGGAGCGTTGGGAAGCGACTCTGCCAGCATAAGTAGCGAGAAACCAGGTGCGAACCCTGGTCGCCGTAAGTCTAAGGATTCCTGAGAAAGGTTAATCCGCTCAGGGTTAGGCGGAACCTAACGCGAGGCCGACAGGCGTAGCGGATGGAGAGCAGGTTAATATTCCTGCGCTGCCTTGAACCGATAAAGACCGAAGGGGGGACGCGGACCGTAAGCCCTGGAGCGCAATGGTTACAATCCAGGGTGAAGGGAGTACCGGAGTGGCAAATCCGCCGGGACGTCCGCCAGGAAAAGCCTCTAAGGAGGGACAAGGCATCCGTACCACAAACCGACACAGGTGGACGAGAAGAATATTCTAAGGCGCTCGGGTGATGGTAGGTTCAGGAACTAGGCACATTAGCTCCGTAACTTCGGGAGAAGGAGTGCTCTGAGCGATCAGAGCCGCAGTGAATAGTCTCAGGCGACTGTTTAACAAAAACACAGGTCTCTGCAAAGTCGAAAACGACGTATAGGGGCTGACGCCTGCCCGGTGCCGGAAGGTTAAAGGGAGAGGTTAGCCGCAAGGCGAAGCTTTGAACTGAAGCCCCGGTGAACGGCGGCCGTAACTATAACGGTCCTAAGGTAGCGAAATTCCTTGTCGGGTAAGTTCCGACCTGCACGAATGGCGTAACGATCTGAGAACTGTCTTAACCTGCCGCCCGGCGAACTTGTGGTCCCGGTGAAGACGCCGGGTGCCCGCCACTAGACGGAAAGACCCCGTGCACCTTTACTATACCCTTTCATGGAACTATGGGGCGGTCTGCGCAGGATAGGTGGGAGGCTTTGAATCCGGGTTCTCGGACTCGGAGGAGCCAACGGTGAGATACCACCCTGATCGTTCTGTGGTTCTAACCTACATCCCTGAACGGGATGAGGGACAGTGGAAGGCGGGTAGTTTGACTGGGGCGGTCGCCTCCTAAACGGTAACGGAGGCGCGCGAAGCTAGGTTCAGGCGGTTTGGAAATCCGCCGACGAGTGCAAAAGCATAAACCTGGTTAACTGCGAGACCAACAAGTCGAGCAGATACGAAAGTAGGCTTTAGTGATCCGGTGGTTCTGTATGGAAGGGCCATCGCTCAACGGATAAAAGGTACGCCGGGGATAACAGGCTGATCGGAGTCAAGAGTTCACATCGACGCTCCGGTTTGGCACCTCGATGTCGGCTCATCGCATCCTGGGGGTGTAGAAGCTCCCAAGGGTTAGGCTGTTCGCCTATTAAAGCGGTACGTGAGCTGGGTTCAGAACGTCGCGAGACAGTTCGGTCCCTATCTGTGGTGGGCGTAGGAGATTTGAGGGGGCCTGC
>Ga0224533_1000133_pt1 | contig 10392 bp, 9 predicted proteins | sample 714E11014metaG_FD_172018 | JGI IMG/M metagenome (GOLD analysis project Ga0224533, IMG submission 172018) | Peat soil microbial communities from Stordalen Mire, Sweden - 717 E1 10-14 | ecosystem: Environmental > Terrestrial > Soil > Wetlands > Peat | place: Sweden: Norrbotten County, Stordalen... | reverse complement strand
CACCGCGTTCTGGATCTGCTCAATCGTGGGGTGCTTGCCTGAGCGGTAGTAGAGGCCCTCGAGCGCCATCTGGACGCGCTCGGCGGTTTTCGTTACGGAGATGAAGTCGGCGGGCTCAAGGCCAAAGCACGCCAGGAAGTCGTCCCGATAGGGGTTCTTGGTGTCGGGCCGCTTCGTCTCGAAAACGGCGAGCGCGATCGCGCGTATGATCTTGTTGTTGTCGAAGCGGACGGCCTCGCCGGTGCGCTTTATCACCATGCGCGCGACGGAGGGGATCGGGTTGCGTGTCAGTAGCTTTGGGGTCCGTGTTGGGGAAATATAGAGCTCAGCCTGGTGCTTCATTGATGTGGATAACGTGTTAAGTGAAAATTAGCCGCCGCGAATAGGAATACAGGCGCAGCCCTACTGGGCTCCGGCCCGCCTGATGGCACCGTGATAGACCACTGCTTTCAAGATAGGTCTTCCCGTAGTTTTGATATGCTCCCCCCGGGGCGCGCCTTGATTTTGTCCGCGCTGGGCTGGAACGGGCGTACTCTAGCGTTTCGCCTCGTTTTGACTCCTCGGGTTTCGACGTTCCCTGCGCATAAATTGTCCGATCAAGTCATCACCAAGCGCAAGCCCGGCGCCCCTCCGAGCGGGGCGCCAGGCGCTGGGGTTTGTGTCGCTTGTTGCCTAGAGTGTGGCGGCCAATGCCGGGATGTCTTCGGCGCGGACCTCGGGCCCGTGCAGCACGATTCGGGCATCGAGGGCGAGGATGCGCTCAGGTGACGCCAGCAGGGGATTGATGTCGATTTCCTTGATCCAGCGCTGCTCGGCCACCAGCCGGCTGAAGCGGACCAAGATCTGATCGAGCGCGGCCATGTCGACTGAGGCCCGCCCGCGGACGCCTTTCAGGACCTTGAATATCTTGGTCTGCTCCATGAGGCGCCGTGCGAGGTACGGATCGAGCGGGGGAAGGCCCAGTGCGCGGTCCTTGAACACCTCCACGAGGACGCCACCGGCGCCAAACAGGAGGACGGGCCCGAACTGGGGATCCAGGCTGCTGCCCAGGATCAGCTCGCAGCCCTTGAGCATCACCATGGGCTGAACGGTGACGCCCTGGAAGTGCCCGGGCCCGTGCTTCGCCTTGACGGCGGACTCAATGGCCGTCCACGCGGCGCGCACCTCTGAGGCGTCCCTGATGTTAAGCTTTACCCCGCCCACGTCGGTCTTGTGGGTGATCGTGTCGGAGTGAAGTTTCAGAACGACCGGGAAGTTAATGCTTTCCGCGGCAGCGATGGCCTCGGCAACCGTCGTCGCAAGGCGAGTTTCGACGGTCGGTATCCCGTAGAGTGAGAGCACCTGCTTCGACTCGTACTCGGTGAGAAGCGTGCCCTTGCGCCTTCGGACTGCCGCGATAAGGTCGGCGACCCTTGCCTCATCGGGCTCGGGGGCAAACGGTGCCGGTTTTTCGCCGGGCGGCTCCAGCTGGGCGCGGGGAAGCCGGCTCTCCGTGTAGTGCCACATGTTCGCGAACGCCCGAGCGGCCTCGTCCGGGTAGTCGAACATGGGGATGCCAGCCTCGGTGAGGATGACGCGGCCGGTCTTGGCCCGGGTCCCCCCCATCCAGCTCGTTAGGAGCGGCTTACCTTCCATGTGGGCATAGGTCCGCATGAGGTCGGCCGTCGCGATCGGGTCCGTCATGGCTTGGGGGGTCAGGATCACGAGCACGCCATCCGCCCCCGGGTCGCGGGCGGCCACGGCGACCGCCGCCGCATAGCGTGCGGCGTCTGCGTCGCCCAAGATGTCTATCGGATTGCTGTGGCTCCAATGGGCCGGGAGAACCTTATTGAGCTCCGAGAGCGTCTCCGGGGAGGGGACGGCGAGCTGACCGCCGCACTCCACGAGCATGTCGGTGGCGAGGACGCCGGGGCCGCCGGCGTTGGTCACGATGGACAGGCGGGGTCCGCGTGGGAGTGGCTGCTTCGCGAGAACCTTGGCCATCGAGAAGAATTCCTCGATCGTCTCAACCCTGAGGACTCCGGCGCGCTTGAAGGCGGCATCGAGGACTTCGTCGCTTCCGGTCAGGGCGCCTGTGTGCGAGGCCGCAGCCTGGGCCGCGGCATCGGTGCGTCCGACCTTGATCACGACGATGGGCTTTATGGGCGCCACCTCCCTGACCGCGGCCAGGAATGCGGGCGCATTACCCACAGACTCCATGTAGATCATGATGCTGTGCGTCTGTGGGTCATCGCCCAGGTAACGGATGAGGTCGCCCCATCCGATATCCAGCATGGACCCGATCGAGACGAACGCGCTGAATCCGACTTTCTCCTTCAGGCTCCAGTCAATGATGGCTGTGCCCAGGGCGCCGCTCTGCGTAAGGAAAGCGACGTTGCCGGACTTCGCCATGTCCTTTGAAAAGGTGGCGTTCAGGTTGATATGGGGCGCCATGACGCCCAGGCAGTTGGGACCGATGACGCGCAGGGCCGTGCCCTTCGTGGACTCGAGAATCTGTCGCTCAAGATCGGTTCCGACGGCGCCGCTCTCCTTGAAGCCGGCAGAGATGACGATCGCAGCCTTCACGCCGGCTGCGACGCACTCGCGTATGATTCCCGGCACAGTGACCGCCGGCGTTGCGATGAGCGCCAGGTCCACCTGGGTCGGGACCGAGGCGATGTTTCGGTAGGCCTTCTTGCCGAGGACCTCGTCGCGCATCGCGTTCACCGGGTAGAGGGTGCCGCTGAAAGTCCCCAGGTTCTCCAGGAGCGCGCGACCCACGCCGCCGGGCTTCTCGCTCGCCCCGATGACAGCCACGACCTTGGGCCTGAAGAAGGAGCCTAGCGACGAATCGCGGGTCCAAAGATTGCTTTTGAGCTTGGCCGCAGTCGGCGCAGCTAGCGGTGTTTCATCGCGGGAGGTAGACATAAAGTTTATGCCGAGAATACTATTTCCGGCTTTTTCCGAGGCACCGCATTGGGTGTCTTCGCCGGGTAGCCCACGATAAGCGGGATGACGGCGGTGTAGTCTGTCGAAATCTTTATCTCGGTCTTGATCTCCGAGAGGTCGAGCCACGACTGGGCAAAGCCGACCGGGCAAGTTCCCAGGCCCTTCGCGTGCGCTGCGAGCATCAGGTTCTCGGCCGCAAGGCAGCAATCGACTGGCGCAAAATGTCTGTTGGGCGTGGCATAGATCACCACGAGCGTCCCCGCGTTGTAAAAGAGGTTGAATCCCGGGTCCATCAGCAGGTCCCGCCGCATCGAGTGCGGGTCGTTGCCGGGATTGAACGTTGCCAGGAAGTGCGTCTTTGCGCGATCGGAGTAGTCTTCGAGGAGCCCTTTGCCCTGGATAACCGCGAAGACCCACGGCTGTTCGTCAAGGGCCGTGGGGGCCTGAACGGCGGCGTCAATGAGTTCATCGATTGTGGCACGCGGGACCGTCTGTGACGTGTAATCGCGAACAGCCCGCCGCCCGTAGATCGCATCGATTAGCTCCATGTTTTTTGGGGTTATTTCTTTGGTCCGCGTCCCGCGGCCGGCCTTGCGGGCACGACAACGACGGGGCAGGGTGCCTTCTTTAGAACGCCACTGGTAGTGCTCCCTATCAAGAGGTCATAAAACGCCGTGTGGCCATGGGATCCCATGACGACATAGTCGGCCTCGAGCGATTTGGCCTGCTCCACGATCTCCTTTGCCGGAAAGCCCTCGATCTTGAGGGTCTTCGTGGTGACCTCGCTCTCCTTCAGATAGTCGCGCCATTGGGCCAGCAATTGCGTGGCCGCTTTCTCGGCAGCCTCGATCAGGGGAACCACGTCCTCGATCACGCCGCCATATTCAGCCACAAGTACCGGAGGTTGAACAATGTATAAAAGTATGATCCTGCCTTTGCTGCTTTGTGCAAGCGCGATCGCCTCATCCACCACGGCCTTGGTGACTGGGGAAAAGTCAATGGGCACAAGAATGGTTTTCATAGGAGCACCCTACAACCAAACCCCCCCAGCCGCTGCGCAACTCTTGTCCATGTATGGTCGACTATTGCCATTAGGGTTTAGGAGTTTGGCTATGGGTTCTAACGTATTGAAGGACTATATTTTATAAACTGAGAATGCGCGCCCGATCGGGACGGGATTTGGTCCCCGGGCCCCGTGAGTCCAATCGCATCTTGCGGGTCAAAGGATGGCTTGGGCGGCTTACTGCAAGGAGGCCTGTGGGACTCGGAGCTGCCATCACCGGGGCTTTTTTCCCGCCAGCTTCCTGCGGATCGCAAGGAGCTCCTGGCGATGCTGCTTTCCGGCCTTGGGGTACGCCAGGCCGAGGTCATCGAGCATGTCAACGACCACCCGGGAGATGATCAGCCGGGCGTTTGCCTTGTCGTCGGCCGGGACGATGAACCACGGAGCGTGTGGGGTGCTCGTGGCGCCGATGCAGTCCTCATAGGCACGCATGTAATGTTTCCAGAACTTGCGTTCCTCGATGTCCGCCTGGCTGAACTTCCAGTTCTTGCTTGGGTCGTCAATGCGCGCAATGAAGCGCCGGCGCTGCTCCTCCTTTGAAAGATGCAGGAAGAATTTCACGATCCGCGTGCCATTGCGGTAAAGGTGTTCCTCATGGTCGACGATGGAGCGGAACCTGTCCTCCCAGATGCTTCCCTTGTGCAGGTTCTCCTCGGGCAGCGCCTCGGTATCCAGAATCTCGCGGTGGACCCTGACGATCAGGACCTCCTCGTAGTAGGACCGGTTGAAGATCCCGATGCGGCCGCGCTCGGGAAGGCATGCCGTCGTCCTCCAGAGGAAATCGTGCTCGAGTTCCTGGGGGCTCGGGTGCTTGAAGCTGAAGACCTGGCAGCCCTGGGGATTCACGCCGGACATGACATGCTTGATCGCCCCGTCCTTGCCGGCGGCGTCCATCGCCTGGAACACGAGCAGGATCGAATAGCTGTTGCTCGCGTAGAGCTTGTTCTGGTGCGCCCTCATCTGCTCGACGTGTTCGCTGAGGAGCTTCTGGGCGTGGGCCTTCGAGCGGTAGAAGGGCCGGGCACGGGTGGGCCAGTCCTCAAGCGAGACGGTCTTCCCGGGTGCCGCGATAAAATCCCTGGTGTTGATCTTCATCGGTGGGGGGGAGCGGGCTGGAGGCCCCCAACGGGGGGCCGTTCGAGGATCTCCTTCAGGGGGCAACCTATGCGCCCGGTAGCATTTGGCAACCGGGCTGGCGCCTTTCGGGATGAGGCCCGCGGGTTTCCTATGCGGCGCAGGTCACGTTGCCGGCACCGGCCTGTACGGAGGCGGAGGAGCCGTGCAGCTTCTCGCGGTAAGTCGAGGGGGCCTCCCCGGCGATGCGGCGGAACACCCGGTTGAACTGGGAGAGTGACTGGAAGCCCGCCTCGTACGCGGCCTCGCTCACGCGCTTATGGGGATTCAGGAGCAGCTGTTTGACGATCTCGACGCGGACGCGCGCCAGGTACTCGGTGAACGTCAGGCCGGTCGATTTCTTGAAGATCTTGCAGAAGTAGAACGCGCTCATGTTTGCAGCCTGTGCCACCGAGGCCAGCGAGATCTCCTCCCCCTGGTGGTCGGCGATGAAGGCGCGGGCCTTAGCCACGGCCGGGGCCTCCGCCGCGGCCTCCTGCACCATCAGCTGGTTGCTGACGGCTGAGAGGTGCTGGGCAAAGATGCTGAGGAGGCGCAGCACAGAGTCATAATGATGGCGTGTCATGACTCGGGTCTTGAAATAGGTTTCCTTTAACTGGGGTATCTCGCTCTGGAGGCCCATGTCGGCAAGCACCTTCGACACCTTCTGGAACCGTGCGGCCGAAGGCTTGTGGAGAAGGACCTGGCCAGTTTGCAGGAAGGCGATCACGCGCTCGCCGACCCTCACCGGCACGCTCGAGTCGCTCAGCCCCGCGATGCATTCAAGCGTGGTCGCGCTTTCGCCCGCATTGGACTCCATGCGCTGCTGGAGCTGGAGGCAGGAGGAGCACGTCTTGTTGCGGCCGGCCATCTGCGTGCAGAAGGGGTTGGCATTCTTTGACCCGTGCATCGGGGCCTGAAAGGAGCCGGTCGCCCGGATGGCAAGGGGCAGCCCGGTCGTCGTCTGGAAGGCCTTCTGGTAATCGCGGAAGATCTCGGACTTCTGGAGGTGCTCCGCCAGGTTGTGGTGGTTCTGGGGCGAGATGGTGGAGCTCGGCAGGAAGATGATCTCGGATTGCATGGGTCCAGAGTACCACCGGGGGCGGATCTTGGGAATTGGGGCCGGGGCCGTATCTCGATAGGGAAAATCCCTATGCCTGCGCCCGCCCGCCCCATGCCTCCGTGGGCGGGTCTACCCTTGCAGGCGACCCTTCCGATCCTAGATTTGGGGACCTTGGCGAATCCAGAACAGGCATCCCCCTTAGACGCAGAGTCGCTCGGCCGCCTCCCCGCTGCGGTGCGAAAGAGCGAGGAAGGCGGGCGCCTTCAGCTTGCCGCGATCATCGAGTCCTCCGACGACGCCATCATCAGCAAGACCCTTGATGGGATCATAACGAGCTGGAACCCCGGCGCTGAGCGTATGTTCGGTTACTTGGCGCAGGAGATGATCGGCAAGCCCATGCTGATCCTCTTCCCGCACGACCGGGTGAACGAGGAGCAGGAGATCCTGACCCGCATCCGAAGGGGCGAGCGCATGGAGCATTTCGAGACGGCCCGGGTCAAGAAGGACGGCAGGCGGATCGATGTCTCGGTGACCATCTCACCCATAAAGGACAGCCACGGCCGGATTGTAGGGGCCTCGAAGATCGCGCGCGATATCTCCGAACAGAAGAGGTCCGAGCAGCAGCTGTTGGACACCGTGCGCGAGATGAGGGACATCAGGGCCGCGCTCGACGAGCACTCGATCGTCGCAATCACGGACGCCGCAGGCCGGATCACGTATGTGAACGATAAGTTCTGCTCGATCTCCAAGTATTCGCGCGAGGAGCTCCTGGGGAAGGACCACCGCATCATCAATTCCAAGCATCATTCCAAGGAATTCTTCAGGAACCTCTGGGGCACGATAGGAATGGGCGGGGTGTGGCACGGGGAAATCAAGAACCGAGCCAAGGACGGCTCCTACTACTGGGTCGCGACGACGATCTTCCCGCGGCTCAACCCGGCGGGCGCCCCGGTCCAGTACATATCGATCCGGACCGACATCACCCAGCGCAAGGCGGACGAGGCCGAGCTCCAGCGCTTTGCGGCCGACCTGGCGGAGAAGAACAAGGAGCTTGAGACCATTGTCTATACCGTCTCGCACGACTTGAGGTCGCCGCTCGTGAACGTGCAGGGCTTCGGCAAGCAGCTCAACCGCGCCTGCGCCAAGATCCAGGCCGCGGTGGCCGCGGGCCACGACGGCCAGGTCCCCGCGGTGGACCTCAAGGCGCCGGTCGAGGTGGCCATACCGCAGGCCCTTCGCTTCATCAATGCGGGCGTGAACAAGATGGAGATGCTTCTGAACGGCCTGCTGCGCTATTCCCGGCTGGGCCGGATCGCCTTCACGATCCAGCCCCTCGACATGAACGAGTTGATATCGGAGATCATTGCGGCGATGAGGTTCCAGATCGATGATGCGAAGGCAGAGGTCCATGTGGCTCCCCTTCCTCCCTGCCTTGGCGACCGCGCCCAAACGAGCCAAGCCTTCGCAAACCTGCTCGACAACGCGATCAAGTACCGGGACGCCGCCCGGGCGCTGCGCATCAAGGTCGGTGGAAACGTGACGGGCGGCATGGCTGTCTACACCGTGTCTGACAACGGCATAGGAATTGCGCCCAGCCACCAGGAGAAGGCGTTTGAGATCTTCCATAGGCTCAATCCAGACACGGGTAACGGGGAGGGCCTGGGCCTCACGATCGCCCAGAGGGTGCTCGAGCGAGAGGGCGGGAAGATTTGGATTGAGAGCCAGGAGGGCGTGGGTTCGACTTTCTTTGTCGCCCTGCCAGCGGGCGCCGCACCAGTCTGAGGAACACGATGAGCGCCGCTCCAGTAATACTTATTGTCGAGGATGATGAGGGACATGCCATCCTCGTAAGGGATGTCCTTGAGACGGCGGGACTGAACAATAACATCCGGCATTTCAGGGACGGCCAAGCGGTCCTTGACTTCCTGTTTGGCGACGGATCGAAGCCTGTGAACCATCAGGGCCGCACCTATGTCGTCCTGCTCGACATACGGCTGCCCAAGGTCGACGGGATCGAGGTGCTGCGCCGCATCAAGTCGGATGGGGAATTCAGGAAACTTCCCGTGATCATGCTCACCACCACGGATGATGCCCGCGAGGTCGACCGATGCCACCAGCTTGGTTGCAGCGTCTACATTCAGAAACCCGTGGACTACGAGAAATTTACGGAGGCGGTCCGGCGGCTGGGCCTCTTCATCATGCTCCTGTTGATTCCGCCTTTGGACGGTCCCTGATGGCCACACCCACCAAACAGGCCAAGATCCTCGTCGTCGACGATGACGTCGGTCTGCTCGTTCTGATGGCGGAGGCCCTTCGCAACGAGGGATACGCGGTCGACACGGCGGGTTCGGGCACAGCTGCGCTGGCCTGGCTCACCGAGCGCAATGCAGACCTGATGCTTCTGGACCTGAAGATGAGGGACATCGGAGGCGTGGCGCTTCTGGACCGGCTCAAGCAAAAGACCCCCCCTGTGCCGTTCCTGGTCGTGACCGGCCAGGGCGACGAAAAGGCTGCAGTCGAGATGATGAAGCAGGGCGCCCTCGACTACGTGATGAAGGACACGGGGCTCCTCGACCTCCTGCCCGGGGTCGTCCGCAGGGCCCTGGAGATGGTCGAACGCGACCGCGCCCTTTCCGTGGCAGAGGCCGAGGGCCGTCGCATGGAGCGCGAGATGGTTGAGGTCGCAGAAAGCGAACGCCGCCGCATAGGAGAGGACCTGCATGACGGACTGGGGCAGCAGCTGACCGCCATCGAGCTGGTCTGCACCGCGCTCAAGGAGGATGCCTCGAGGAGGGTGCCCGAGCTTGCCAAGGGCCTTGAGCGGATGGGAAAGATGCTCCGGGAGGCGATTTCGCAGACCCGATTCCTGTCTCGGGGGCTGGTCCCCATCAGCGACGATCCGGACGCCCTCCGCATTGGCCTGGCGGAGCTGGCCGAGCACGTCAGCTCTCTGGGCGCGCTGCGCTGCCACCTCGAATGCCCGACGCCGGTCATCCTTAGGGATCGCTCCACCGCAGCCCACCTTTACCGCATTGCCCAGGAGGCCGTTAACAACGTGGTCAAGCATGCCCAGTCCGACGATGTTACGATCCACCTCTCCCAGGTGAACGGCGTCTTGGAACTGCAGATTTCCGATAATGGACGCGGATTGCCCGCATCGAAGGGAGGGGGCCTAGGGATGGAGGTCATGAAGCATCGCGCCAGCATGATTGGCGGCGAGCTCACCGTCGTGTCCAAGCGTGGGCACGGCGTGACCGTGACCTGTGTCCTTCCGGTCTTCAGATGAAGGCCAAGGCGCCAGCGAGGGCCCGACGCCCCGGCCCGAAGGCGCCGGTCCGCAAGAAGATACTCCTGGTTGACGACCACCCGTTCATGCGCGCGGGGCTCGCTCAGTTGATCGATCTGCAGCCCGACATGGTGGTCGCCGGGGAGGCCGGCAACCCGGCCGAGGCCCTCCAAAAGTACTCTGCGGCGAAGCCGGACATGGTCCTGACCGATATGACGATGCCGGGCCGCAGCGGTCTTGAATTCATAAAAGACCTGCGGGCGGCAGATTCTGATGCAGCGATCCTGGTGATTTCGATGCACGATGAGGCGATCTATGCCGAGCGAGCGCTCAGGGCTGGGGCCCGGGGTTACATCATGAAGGAGGCTGGCGGCGAGAACCTGCTTGCCGCCATTCGGCAGGTCCTTGGCGGGCAGGTCTATCTGAGCCCCCGGATGTCGGCCATCGCGCTCGATATGTTCTCGGGCCGCAGGCCGCGTGGATCGAGTTCGCCGATCGAGAAGCTGAGCGACCGCGAGTTTGAGGTGTTCAGGCTGGTGGGGCAGGGGAAAAGCACCCGTGACATCGCCCAGCAGCTCCATCTCAGCACGAAGACCGTCGATGTGCACCGGGCGCACATCAAGGAGAAGCTTGAGTTGAAGGACGTGACGGCGCTCGTGCGCCACGCCGTCCGTTGGGTAGAAACGCAGAACCTTGGCCAATAGGAATTTATAATTAGATATGCGGCAATAGGATGTGTCGTTTGTTTCAGGGGGGTGCGCACCTAAGCACCCAACAAAAAACAATAAATGCACACTACCCGCCAAACGGTGCGGAGATGATTCGGGGCCTTCGGATTAAGATCGCCGAGACTTCTAACCCCTTTCGCACCATGACCGTCGTACCACTGACTCTAACGATCAGCCTCTGCCTGGTCTTCACGTTCATCGTTTTCTTCCT
>Ga0224533_1000130_pt1 | contig 10443 bp, 6 predicted proteins | sample 714E11014metaG_FD_172018 | JGI IMG/M metagenome (GOLD analysis project Ga0224533, IMG submission 172018) | Peat soil microbial communities from Stordalen Mire, Sweden - 717 E1 10-14 | ecosystem: Environmental > Terrestrial > Soil > Wetlands > Peat | place: Sweden: Norrbotten County, Stordalen... | reverse complement strand
CCCGGTCATGCGCACGCTGGATGCGCCGACGGACCGCTCGGTGGCGTCGAGCGCGTTGGAGACGGCCATCTGGATGAGGAGCGGCGAAAGCAGCGGGTCGTCCACCATCCGCATGTTGTAGGAATCGATGAGGCGGCCGCCGCGGGAGACCGAGATGGCGACCGGCGCCAGGGCGGGCAATTTGCCCAACGCGCCGGAGATGGCGGTCTCGCCATCCTGGTCGATGAGGCCCATCCACTCCTTGGCCGTGGACAGTTTAAAGGAGCTGTTCAGAGTGGGCATGACCGCGACGACCTCCGCGCGGGCGAAGGGCAGCGCCGTGGAGCCCACGCCCAGGAAACGGTGGCCGAAGGCCCACACCTTGCCGCCATCGATCAAGGTGAGGGTGCCATCGGCGCCTACGCTCAGATCGCCGGACATGAGCTGCACGCTGATCATGGAACCGGGCAGGAGGGCGGACGGATCGCCCAGCTCCGGACCGATGCTCGAGCCCGCGGCGACTCCCTGGAGGGGCTCCAGCCCCAGCGCGCGCAGCTCCGGAGCGAAGGCTTCCACCACGCCGCGGCTGAACCCGCCGAAGGAAATGGGAGTGGCGATATCGAACATGCGCGCTTCGCCAGCCAGAATAGGCCGCGGTTTCGAGAAGCCGCCGAAAAGGTCATGCGCCAGAAGCGCTACCGGAGGCGCCGAGGGCAGGGCGGGCGGCGCGCCACGCCCCACCATCTCCTCGATGGGGCGAATGCCGCAAATGGGGTCCTTGGAGTAAGAAAAGCCCATGGCCACGGCCCCAGCCAGCTTGCCATCCAGGTACACCGGGCTGCCGCTCATGCCCTGCAGGACGCCGGCGTGCTCCAGGGGCCCGCCGGAGAGCCGCGCCAGAATCAGCGATTCCTTGGGCCCGATATTGTCGAGAACCCCGATGATCTCGACCTGGAACTCCTCTATCTTATTGCCGGAAAACACAGTTCGGCCCACGCCGCGCATGCCGGGGCGGACCTCTTTCAATGGAAAGAAAGGAGTTTGCGCGGCAAGCGCGGCGGCAAGGGCGATCGCCGCCGGGACCACGAAGCGGGGCACACAACCATTGTACCCGCCGCGGAGAAAACAATTCCGGCCAAGCCGTTGACCCCGGATGGGCCATACGGTAGGATAGAGATGCGGGGTGGAGCAGTCTGGTAGCTCGTTGGGCTCATAACCCAAAGGTCGAAGGTTCAAATCCTTCCCCCGCAACCAAACCTCCTTCTTAATCAATAATTTCCAAGCCAAGCAAGAAGACAGCGAAAAGAGCCTGCTACCAAACTGCTTGGAATGCGGTCCTCCACGGCCGCATCTTTCTCTATCCAGATTCTCGTTGCGACAAGACCGGTGCAACACTGTCGATACGCGCCGAGGCCCTGATTCCCGGCACGTTTTCGCAGATTTAAACTAACTCGAGCCGTAAGTCTGATTACCAGGACGAGGCTGCGGGCCAGTTCCGGACGCGGCGGACCGTTGGGGCCAAAACCCAACGGGCGATCAGATTTGAGGTAGCATCAACAAAGCCGTTGGTTCCGCAACCAACAGGCTGGCACGGCCCGTTTTGAAAGCCCTGGCGGAAGTGCTGACAGGTGCTTTGAACCGGGGGGGCGCCGTTATGACTGAGAACGGTTCAGAATCTCTTCCATTCGAACCTCCAGAGCAGGAGAACGTTCGCCTCCGCGAGGAAAATGCTCGCCTCCGGCGGCTTCTGGCGGTTCACAGCATTCCGATTCCGCAACTTGCGCCAGAGAATCCACCTCCAGCCAAAGCCGTCGAGATTGTACAGCCGGTCGACAGAGAGGAGCGCGCCCGACGGAGAATCGCGCTATTTCGCAGCCTGTTTCGCGGGAGAGAAGATGTCTACGCACGGCGATGGGACAACGATGACGGCCGGCACGGATATGTGCCTGCGGCCTTGAAGGACTGGAAGGCTATCAACGAAAGCCGTCCGGAGGATCGGAAGAAGGTCGGCCAGAAGACAAGGAAGTTCCTCCCGTTGACCGACGCCGTCATTGAGAGCCACCTCCTGGGGAAGGATACGGTTGGCGTGTACGCACTGCTGCCCGACGAAACGTGCTGGTTTCTGGCGGCAGACTTCGACAAGAAGACGTGGGAGTATGACTCGCTGGCATACCTAGAGACCTGCCAGGAGTTGAACGTGCCCGCTGCCCTGGAACGTTCTCGTTCCGGGAAGGGTGGTCACATTTGGCTCTTCTTCGATCGCGCATTGCCAGCAATTACCGCGCGCAAACTCGGATGCGTGCTCCTCACACGAACCATGGAGCGCAGGCGCCAACTCGGTCTCGATTCCTACGATCGCTTTTTCCCCAACCAGGACACGATGCCTAAGGGAGCGTTCGGGAACCTGATTGCACTCCCCCTGCAGTTTGCGCCGCGCAAGGCGGGCAACAGCGTGTTCATCGACTCCGACTTCAATCCGCATCCCGATCAATGGCAGTTCCTCTCGACAATCCGACGAATGCCGGTCGAGGCTGCGGAGGAGATCGTCGCGGAAGCCCAAAGCAAAGGCGATCTTGTCGGCGTTCGGAGGAGCATCGCCGACGATGAGGGAGTTCAAGACCCGTGGACCTTGCCGCCTTCGCGCAAACGGAAGGAAAAACCGATCGAAGGGCCGCTGCCAAAAACTGTTCAGATCGTTCGCGCGAATCTCGTTTACGTGGAAAAGAAGGATCTGCCACCGGCCATGCTGAATCGGCTGCTCCGGCTGGCGGCATTTCAAAACCCGGAGTTCTACAAGGCTCAGGCGATGCGACTCTCGACGTACGACAAACCGCGTGTGATCGCTTGCGGCCAGGAATTCCCGCAGCACATCGCCGTGCCGCGCGGATGCCTGGCGGAAACCTTGGCACTTCTCGAGGCGCACAAGATACGGCCCGAAGTTCGGGACGAACGGTACGCGGGCACGCCGATTAAGGCGGACTTCCGGGGTCAGCTTCGGCCGTTCCAGGAGGAAGCCGTCACGAAGATCACCGCGCACGACGAAGGTATCCTGTGCGCTCCCACGGCATTCGGGAAGACCACCGTTGCGGCGTGGCTGATCGCGAAGCGCAAGGTCAACACTTTGGTTGTCGTTCACCGTCAGCAGTTGCTCGATCAGTGGCAGGAGAGGCTTGGGCGGTTCTTGGACCTGCCCGCCAAATCGATCGGGCACATCGGCGGCGGCAAGATGGATCGTACGGGTTGCGTAGACGTTGCCGTCATCCAGAGTCTGTACCGGAAAGACGAAGTGAAGGACTTCGTGGCTGAGTACGGCCAGGTGATCGTCGACGAATGCCACCACATCTCCGCTTTCACGTTCGAACAGGTGATGCGGCAGGTGAAGGCCAAATATGTTGTCGGTCTGACCGCCACGCCGACGCGGAAGGACGGACACCATCCGATCATTTACATGCAGTGCGGACCCGTGCGGTACAACATGAGCGCACGCACGATGACCGAAACGACGCCGTTCGAGCACAGAGTGACTCCCCGCTACACGGAGTTCCGGATGGCGCCGGAACTCACCGAGATTACGATCCAGGACATCTACGCCGCACTGGTCGACAATGCGCCGCGCAACGAAATGATCGCCGGCGACATCGTGCGCGCCGTAGAATCGGGACGTTGCCCACTGCTCCTGACCGGCCGGACAGAACATCTCCAGTATTTCGCGGCCAAGCTTGCAGGTGTTGCCCGGCACGTCTTCGTCTTGAAGGGAGGCATGGGGAAAAAGCAGCGCCGGGAAACAGCGGCAGCCTTGGCGGCAGTGCCGGAGAACGAATCGCGAGTCATTCTGGCGACGGGAAGCTACATCGGAGAAGGGTTCGACGATGCGCGTCTGGACACGCTATTCCTGGCGATGCCGATTTCCTGGAAGGGCACGCTGCAGCAGTATGTGGGCCGGTTGCATCGTCTCCACGCCGAGAAGCGATTTGTGCAGGTCTACGACTATGTGGACGGCTACGTTCTGATGCTGGCAAGGATGTACGAGCGCAGGTTGAAGGGTTATGCCGCGATTGGTTATGTGATCGAGCGGGAGATTCATCCGCCTTGCCCGCCGGCGGTCGCGCATCCGTAGGCTCATACCGGAATTATGGCCTGCGTTGCGATGTCAGATAGAGCAGAGAGGGAGAGTATGAGCGCACAGAGAATGAAGAAAAGTACACCACCCAAACCGCTCCAACTGAGCAAGGCGCGGCTTGACGGCCTCATCGACCATGCGCTGACCGACGCATATGGCGAGTCGGAACAGGTGACTGGCTTCTACACGATGCTGGAGAATGACCTTCATCTGCCTTTCGAGACGCAAATCCTTGGCGTGACGGCGACCGTGGAAAGCATCGATATCACCGAAGACGACCAGCTTGTTGCAGTCTGCAGGGCGGGCAAGACACGGCAACGGATTTCGCTCTCGGAATTGCCCCTGCCATCGCCACCTCCCGTGGGGGCCGAGTGGATTGCGGCGTATCGGTACTGGCGAACTGGCGCCACGAGATGAGCACACGGGTGCGGCGCCCTCGTTAATTCACTCTTCGTCAGGCTTCCTCTCGCGCCTGGTTAACTGCTCCCGAACCCGGATGACAGCGTCGTGCAGTTTGGCAGCGAGAATGTTCTTGGCCGGCAAAGCGGTAAGATACTCGGCCACGCGGATTTCGCCCTGATTGAGTTGCAGGAGTTCGATCTGCTCTTCGTCCTTGGCGCTGCAGAGTATTAGGCCGAGCGGAGCCTCCTCGTGCTCGGTGCGGCGCTCGTTCCGATCGAGCCACCGAAGGTAGAGTTCCATCTGCCCCTTGTAGCCCGCTTCGAAGCGGCCGAGTTTGAGATCGATCGCGATCAGGCGTGCGAGTCTCCGGTGGTAGAACAGCAGATCGAGGTAAAAATCCTGGTTACCGATGGTCATCCGCTTTTGACGTGCCAGGAACGCGAAGTCCGTCCCGAGTTCCAGGAGAAACCTCTCGAGTTCCTGCAGGATGGCCGCTTCCAGGTCGCGTTCGCTGAACGTATCTTTCAGACCGAGAAAATCGAGCAGATAGGGATCGCGAAAGACGAGTTCGGGCGTCAGCCGGTCTGCCTCCCGAAGTTGTTGGAGATCCTCGCGAATGGTTGCTTCGGGCAGTCGGGAGACCGCGGTACGTTCGAACATCATGCTGCGAACGCGATCACGGAGCGTGCGGACACTCCACCGCTCGAGTCGGCACATCTCGGCATAGAACTGGCGGGCCAACTCGTTTTCCAGGTACAAGATTTCTTTGAAATGGCTCCAGCCGAGGTGTTGTGCCAGAACAGACATCTGAGCCAGCTCCGGCCAGGCCTCGACGAATCGGATCATATGGAAAAGGTTTTGGCGGCTGAAGCCGGCGCCATACTCAGCCGTCAATTGTCTCGACAGCGTAGAGACAATCCGATTACCGTATTCCGCCCGGGCATCGCCGAGGATATCGCGCCGTATCCGGCTGCCAATCTCCCAGTAGAGCATCACGAGTTCCGCGTTGACGGTTCGCGCCACACGAAGCCGAGTTGTTTCGATCAGGCTACGTAGGTCGGCGGCCAACTCGCCGAGAACTCGCGGCGCCGGCACGGGGCTCTGCGGGTCCCGCTCCTGTCGCTGGTCTGTGTCGCTCATCGGCCGCCCCGCTGTACCATCACCGGTCGGATTGTACGATGGAGGGCGGCCTGCGGCCGACCTGCGTCTCTGCGCCGATCAGATGGAAATGAGCCGGTTGTCTGTGGCAAGCCTGATTCCATACGAACAGTTCATTGTAGTAGGAAATCGGATACTGCCCGCCGGGGCAACTGGCCGGAAACTCCGAGAATGTCGTCCCCCTCCTTCGAAATTCAAACTCCGTCTCCGAAACCCCCGGTGGGAAGGAGCGAGGTTGTTGCGTTTTTCGCGCGTCGCAGTTCTTGGGCCAAAATCTCGGTGTTGGTCTGACGGAGGATGCCGGGAAGGCCGCAACCGGCAATCCAAAAACACGAGGGTTCGCGATGATTCACTCGTTTAGTAAGACAATTGTTGTGATGAGTCCAGGCGATGCCTTTTGGGTTCGCTACCCAAAGAACGAGCCCGCCCGGCCGAAGGGGGCAGAATCTCAGCGAGGACAGCGGCGGAGAGGTGCTACCAAACGTGCTACCACTTCCTAGAAAAAGCAGCCCGAAATAGGATGAACCAAGGGCCAACAGGATGGGCTATATCATTGAAATAGAAGGAACAAGATGAAACCAGACGAAACGTAAATCAAACTCATAACCCAAAGGTCGAAGGTTCAAATCCTTCCCCCGCAACCAAACCAAAGCGCGGGTCAGCCAGATTCGCATCACCATCATAGCCACCCGAGAGATTCCACTCCCCTTCGACTTGCGGATTCATCCGAATGTCCTTGACGGGCTTCCCCGGCTCCAATTTGGCCTTCAGAGCGTCCGTATACAGGAGTTGTCGGATCTCACAAAACTGGCCGGTGACGAAATGCCGGATACGCCGGATCTCCGCTGAAATCGAATCTGGCTCACTACTCAGCAGTTGCCGGGCGATGCCTTCGAGTTCCTGTTGCCGGGAATTGATCTCCTTGACGAGAGCCGGGGTGTGACCACATTGGGCGGCTGTGGCGGCAAGGTTCCCTAATTCCGCTCGAGGGTGTTCAGATCGCTGACGCATCCGCCCGATTCTGTTGTCCGGGCCGTCGAGCGAAGCTTGCAACTCACGCTCGAAGTCTTGGATCGCCCTCTTGCGGGCGGAAAACGGCGAGTCCTCCCGACCCTGGGTTTGGGGTGCGACCCACCGTGCTGAACCCCCGGCCAACTGCGGACCCGAAAAGGGGGGCACGGTTCATTCCTGTCCTGGAGCGTAGTAGCCCGACTAGAATGGGTGTTTTCAAGACGATTCCCAGCACGACTTGGCCTGCGGCCGGTGGTTCACGCTTGCAGGAATCGAGGCGCGGGCCCGAACAGTTGCGCTAGGCTTGAAATGATACGAATCGCGGCGATCGGCAGCGGCATTTCGGGGATGGCGGCCGCATACTACCTCAGCCGTAAACACGAGGTCTTGGTTTTCGAGAAGGAGTCGCGCGCCGGCGGGCACACCCACACAGTCACCGTGGAAAGCGGCCGCGGCCCGTTGGCGGTGGATACCCGTTGGTGGACGCAGGCATGCGCGAGTTGTGGCGCACCGGCTGGATGCACAACCGTGTGCGAATGGTCGTCCGCTCGGTTCCGGACCGGCGGCAGCCGCTTCCAATCATCGATCATGGCGAGGCCCGCGCGCGCGCGCTGGCGGCGCTGGAGAGCATCGGAAAGACATGAAGCCGCTAATTCTCGTTACAGGCGCCACCGGTTATGTCGGAGGGCTGTTGCTGAAGGCCCTGCTGGCCGCAGGCCACCGGGTTCGTTGTCTGGCGAGACGGCCGGAAGTCCTCCGAGCACAGGCCCCGGACGGGGCGGAGGTGGTGGCCGGGGACGTCCTTGACGCCGCTTCCGTCCGCGCGGCCATGGAAGGTGTGCACACGGCCTACTACCTGGTTCACTCGATGGGCTCGGTGGGGTCCTTCGAGGAACAGGACCGCGCGGCGGCGCAGATTTTCGGCGAGGCCGCGCGGAAATCGGGAGTGCGCCGGATCGTCTACTTGGGTGCACTTGGCAGCAGCAGCCAAAAGCTCTCGGCGCACTTGCGGAGCCGCCATGAAGTGGGAGAGATCCTCCGATCGTCCGGAGTTCCGGTCATTGAGTTCCGGGCATCGATCGTGATCGGCGCGGGCAGCCTCTCCTTTGAGATGATTCGCTCTCTGGTGGAACGGCTGCCAGTGATGATCGCCCCACGCTGGGTATCGGCGCCCGCTCAGCCGATCGCCAGCTCGGACCTGGTGAAGTATCTCCTCGCCGCTTTGAACCTGCCTCCCGGCGGCAGCAGGATGTTCGAGATCGGAGGTCCGGATCAAGTGTCTTACGGTGGTCTGATGCGGGAGTACGCGAGCCAGCGGGGGCTGAAACGGCTGGTCATTTCCGTACCTGTGCTCACGCCGCGGTTGTCGAGCCTCTGGTTGGGGCTGGTCACTCCCCTCTACGTCCGCGTGGGGCGGAAGTTGATCGACAGCATTCGCCATGCCACCGTGGTCGAAGACACATCGGCGCTAACTGCATTTGAGATTCATCCGGTTGGATTCCGTGAAGCGATCGCCATGGCTCTCCGAACGGAGGGCCATGGGTCGCTGGTCGACTCCAGGTCGATCGGGGTAGCAGCGCCTCCGGAAAAGGCGTTCGAGCCAATCCGACGAATTGGCGGCGCTACCGGCTGGTACTACGCCAATTGGCTCTGGCGTTTGCGCGGCGTGATGGACCTGATGGTGGGCGGAGTGGGGCTGAGACGCGGACGCCGGGATCCGGAGGATCTCCGGGTTGGCGACACTGTGGATTGTTGGCGCGTCGATACCCTCGAACCTGGCCACCGGTTGCGCCTGGCCGCCGAAATGAAACTACCCGGACGCGCCTGGCTGGAGTTCGAGGTAACGGGTGATTCCAGCGGCTCTACCATCTGTCAAACCGCCACTTTCGATCCGGTGGGGCTGCTGGGACGGGCCTACTGGTATGGCATATCTCCGCTACACCAGTTGGTTTTTGGAGGGATGCTTCGAGGCATCGCCGCGGCTGCCTGCCGTCCAGGCGCAAGCCCCCGGGGTGCAGACGCGAGAGCGAGCAGTCGGTGAACGCCCAGACGCACAAATCCCCGCGACCCACGACGGATCCTCGGCGCGCCGGCGAGAGCGGCTACCGATAACGAAATAACGCCCGCCCGACGACTGCCCGTCGCGCCCTTCCGCCGGCCGGCCGGACGCCTTGCGCGCCCGATCCGGCCGAAACGAAGAAACCGCGGGATTGTAATGCAAGGCTGCAAGTCTTCGGGTCCTCACTTCTTCTTGGCCGCCGGCGCGATCCGCACAGCAATGGGAGCGGCGCCCGGCGCCAGGTGGATCGCCGCCCCGCCACCCGAGGCCAGTCTGAGGCTCAACACGGTTTTGGCGTCCACGCGCTTCTGCTGGCGGACGCTGTCTTTGGGCTGTTCCTTGGCGTTGGGGCCGTCCGCGAAGATGTCCGCCGTGTAGGCCCCGGCGCCCAGAAAGCTCAGCGGCACGTCGATTTCGCGCGCATCCCAGTTCGTGATGGCGCCGAGGAACCACTCCTTGCCTTTGCGCCGCGCGATGGCGATGTAGTCCGGCGGGCGGCCGGAGAGGACGCGAGTCTCGTCCCAACTCGCGGGAACGGCCTTTAGAAAATCGAGCTCCTTCTGGCCGTCGTAGTTGTCCGGGGTATCCGCCACCATCTGCAATTCGCTTTCGAACACCACGAACAGGGCGGTCTGATGGGCGCGGGTGCCCATAACCATGGGCGCCGAGTTGCGCGCCACGAAGTCTTCCCTGGTCACGTTGTCGAACCCGCCGGGGGTGTAGTCCATGGGCCCCGCCAGCATGCGCGTGAAGGCCAGGGTGACATTGTGCCTGGGCGTCTCGCGGGCGCTCCACTTGTTGTACTCGGCGCCCATCACTCCCTCGCGCGTCAGCACGTTGGGGTAGGTGCGCTGCATGCCGTCGGGCTTGAACGCTCCGTGGAAGTCGATCATCAGATGATGTTCGGCCGCCTTTTTCGCAGTCATCCGGTACCAGTTCCCCATCCACTGATCGCTGCGGTCCATGAAGTCGATCTTGGTTCCCGCGATGCCCCACTTTTCGAACTGCGCAAAGGCGGCGTCCATCTGCGGGGCCATGTTGCGGAAATGCGCCCACAGCCAGATTCGGACGTTCTTCGCCTTGGCGTACTCCACCAGCATCGGAATATCGATGTTGGGGCTGCTCTTGGTAAGGTCCGTCCCCGCGGACCAGCCGGCGTCGATGAGCATGTACTCGAACTTGTTCCGCGCGGAGAAGTCGATGTAATATTTCATGGTCTCGTTATTCATGCCTGGACGCGCGACGCCTTTCGCCAGGCTTCCGTTCCACCAGTCCCACGCCGTCTTGCCGGGCTTGATCCAGGAAGTATCCGCTATGGCGCACGGCGGGTTCAGGTTCACCACCATGTTCGATTCCACCAGCCGGCCGGGCTCGGCGCCGATCATCAGCACGCGCCAGGGCGACTTCATGGGCGTCTGGGTCGCTACGGAGAGCTTTCCCGCCATGCGCCCCGGGTCGAAAGGAACCGAGGCGTCGGGGCCGGGGTCCGGGCCATCGACCACGGTCGCCAGACGCGCGGTCAGGGTGTCTTGATCGGCGACGGCGGTCACGTACAGGCCCGCGTAGTCCTCGATATCCGCCTCCGTCAGGCCCACCCAGGCCACTCCCGGCACTTGCAGCGTGACCGGCAGGTTGACCAGGTATTCCGGATGGAGGCCGCGAATGGTCAGTTCGTGGTAATCATCTTCGTTGCTGGTCTGGAAGTTGCGCGAAA
>Ga0224533_1000129_pt1 | contig 10476 bp, 2 predicted proteins | sample 714E11014metaG_FD_172018 | JGI IMG/M metagenome (GOLD analysis project Ga0224533, IMG submission 172018) | Peat soil microbial communities from Stordalen Mire, Sweden - 717 E1 10-14 | ecosystem: Environmental > Terrestrial > Soil > Wetlands > Peat | place: Sweden: Norrbotten County, Stordalen... | reverse complement strand
TAAACTGAGCGGTGCGATTAATTGTAGCTATTAACCTGTCGTTCTCTAAACTGGACTGTCCGGATGGAAATTTTTGTAGTTTACGTTCATTGCGTCTGTGGAGCAACTGCATATATGTTGGGGTTGTACTAGTTGTCACTCCAGTAACCTCGTGACAATTATGGGGTCCGGGAGGCTATGGAGAGCCTGATATAATCTGCGATACTACATTTACTTACTTATTGTCTGCCGGTCCTCGTGTCGGTTCTGAGTGAACGTAAAAGTGAGTAAGATTGATAGTCGATAATCGAACGGGCGAGGGACAAGTCGATCGACAGTCGATGGTCGTGGAGATATAATAAGGCGAGTCGGCCGCGTAACGTGAGGTCTGACGGGTCGACGTCGAGCTGATAGTCGATGTCCGAATAGTGAATGAGGGAAGGAGTCGTGTCGATCGAACTGTCCGATGTAGTTAAATTGTCGCCATGTCGATGTGATAACCTGTAATAAACGTTGAGTGAACTGTAAATCGAACCGTGTCTGTACGTAACTGTCGTTGGCGGGTAAGAGTCAATTCGGGACCACGACCGGACTTAGTCCGCATTTGGAAACAAATCCCGAGATCTTCATCTGGCGCCCAAAATTTGATGAACTACCGGCGTCACTGTTGCTCCTCACTTTACCGCCAGAGAGAGGGTTGCAATAGCTGGCGCCCAACTGCGGGGCACGAATTGGCTCGAAACGACTGCTGTTTACGTGCGGAAATCGGATTTGCTGTGGATTTATGTGCGATCTACAATGGATTTTTACGACTCTCAAGAACAATTCGACGACGAGGTAACATTCCGTTCGGATTTCCGTGTTATTCGCCCACCAGACGAGGTCACGTTTGATTCTGATGTGAGGGATTCGGGAACGGCTAGTTGGGCGGACGTCCGTGGTAGCGTGGCTACCGGGGAAATCAGCCATGGCGAGCCGTCTAGTGCGTTGTCTGACCCTACACAGTCAGGACTATTACCGTCGAGCATAGCATCAAGTTCATGGACACCTGGAGGAGTTTTCGGCACTATTGGAGCGTTTCTGAGGCCTTCATTTCTGTTGGATCGGAGCTTGGAGCGCTCAGAGGCGGCGGATGCTTTGTTGTCTCTGGCGGTCCCTGTGCAGACGACCTCGCCGGTCCGCGCGCCGGTCCCGGCGCTGACGTCATTACCGGTCGCCACTCAGACAACATTGCCGGTCCGCTCGCCGGTCCGCTTGCCGGTCCCTGCGCCGCTGATGTCATTGCCGGTCGCCACTCAGACGACCTTGCCGGTCCGCGTGCCGGTCCCTGCGCCATTGACGTCATTGCCGGTCGCCACTCAGACGACCTTGCCGGTCCTCGCGCTGACGTCATGGTCGGCGCCCGCGCCATTGACCTCATTGCCGGTTACCGCGCAGTTTTTCGCACCGATGGCTCGTCAGCCAGGACCGCCGATCGCTTCGCTGGGGCGCGGAGCTCCGCTTCCAGGAGCAGGCCGAGGAATGAATGGACAAACGGTCGGTGGACAACCTATAATGTCCGCGCGGGCGTATGCGCCCTCTACACAGAACTGGACTCCACAGCACTCGGATCCCGTACGGCTGGTTGCGCCGACGCAAGTGGCATCAACAAATGGAGTTCCGTCCACGCAGAACGTCAACTACGGAATGCCGGTTGGGCCGAATCAGACTTCATCGTGGGCGTATGCGCCCACGGTACAAAGCTGGATTCCTCCTCCGTCGGGACCCCTTCATCGTCCGCCGACGGCCGTGACTCAGCTACTACCGACAACTGGAGCAACTGCGCTGACGACGACACTGCTACAGGCTCCGATGCCAACGACACAAACATCAGCCGACGGATTCCTGCCAAGCTGGAACGCCGACTACATAACACCGGCCGTGCTCCAATCAACAGCAGGTGCGAGTGGTTATTATTGGCAGCAACCCGGGTCAAGCATGCAGGGAGGTGTCATCGGTCAGGGCCGGGAGAGTGCACCCTACCCCTCCGATAATCAGAGAGTGTTCATTAACGAGGGCCGGGAGGGTCCCCCTCCGAACAATTCATGGCTGAATACCAGGGTGGAATCTGTTAATACCCGAAAGCATCAGCCTAATGTTAAACTTCCTACATTTTCTGGTAATACAAGTCTTGAGACTTTCTTGGCCAAGTTTCAGTATATTGCTCGTTTTCTCCAGTGGAGTGAGGATGAGAAATTGTTTCACATTTCATCGTGTCTTGATGGCCCCGCTGGTCATGCACTGTGGGACGCTGGCCCGCAGACTTCGTTTGATAGTATGGTAAACCTGCTGCGCGCACGTTTTGGACAACAAGGTCAGGCAGAACGATACCGGGCTGAACTGAAGGCCCGCAAACGGAAGCCCAACGAGACTTTGCAGGGGTTGTATCAAGACATTTGTAGGCTAATAGCATTGGCCTATCCACAGGAACCCGGTTCCGTCAGCAGTGCTATTTTGGCCAGGAATGCATTCATGGACGCTCTTGATAACCATCGCTTGTATACACGAGTCTTGGAAAAGGAGCCTCAGACAATCGAGGCTGCCCTCACTGAAGCGTGTAAATTGGAGGCCATCTACGCGTCACGCAGCGGTAAGATTTCTGACGATGACGATGTGGAGATTGGTGTGCCGGAGGGACGTCGAAGGGACCGACGCGTGCGATCTATGCGGTCTAACAACCGTAGTGACGCGCCCCCTGGCCTTCCTCTTCAAAACAAACCACACGAATCTGAATTGTCGGAAATAATGAAACAAATGACAGCAATGCACAGACAGATGAATGAGGTCGTACAGAAACAAGCGTCTGAACCAATGCAGAAACAGATTATTGATGCTATACACAAACAAGTAACAGAACCAATGCAGAAACAGATTGTTGAGTTGCAACAAGAAATGCGTGCAATTACATCTGCTCAGACTGTTATGCCACACAACGGTGCAAGTGACACGGGCCGATATGGATATGTGCAGGGCAATACAATCCTACCTAATGTGCAGTGGCAGGCTTCACCCTATAATTATACGGCTAGTTCAGCGCAAACGCAGTACCGTGGTACAATGCCAGACCAGGTAACACAAGGGCACACAAACACTGGTTTTGTGTCGCATGACAATACAGCAGCGAGTGCTGCGACATCTACAGGTAATGGCGGTCAGTCACACAGGTATCAGACACCAGGAAGGGCTCGTAACTTTCGCTGCCATGGGTGTAACGCTGTTGGCCATTTTGTTCGAGACTGTCCAAACAAACCGGCCGAGAATGAACCCCAGGTTCCGTCGAATGGAAACGCCTATCGGTTGCGCCATGCTGAGATATTTGTCAGAGCCAAGTACCGTGGCAAGAATATTCACTGCTTGTTGGATAGTGGTGCGGACCGTAGCTTGATAGCCAGCGAGTTGGTAGCTCATTTGCCTAAACGGCCGGCCCACATTCAGTTGCTGGCAGCGAACGGGACTCCTGTGCCAGTACTGGGCGAGGTAGATATTGGCTTTACCATTGAAGGTGTTCACGTTACGGCCAATCTTGGTGTGGCCGACGCAATTGAAGGCGTGATTCTTGGCAATGACTGGTTGTCGAAAAATAACTGCACATGGGAGTTTGGTAAGAGCAAGTTACAGTTGCTCGGGCACGTGGTTACTACGCGTTGTAAGTTGCCTAGCGGTTATATTCGTCGTTTGTACGTTGCTGAAGATTACACCGTGCCTGCTGGTCATCAGGCGGCACTGCCCGTCAAGATGGTGTTGAACAGATTGCCAAGAGAGTGTCATGATTATGCTGTTGAACCAAAACCGATTAAACAAGGTGTTGTTACGGCCCGTACGGTTGTGAGTGGTAAAACTACCGAGGCGGTGTTACAAGTTGTTAACTACTCTAACAAGCCCTACATGTTCCGTGCTGAGACATTTGTTGGTATTGCTGAACCTGTACAAGTTTTAGGAAGTGATGTTGATGATGATGTTGGTATCGGTAATGTTAAGAATGTTGATAATGCTGTTATTGCTGATAACTGTGTTAACCGTAACAACATGCATGCGAACAATGCAGACAGGACCCAACATTCACCAACGGGGAAACAAGCGGGTCAAACAGTACTTAAATCAACTGAGACTGAGTCGGCCTGCAATGCGCAAATTCTGCAATCTGGATATCTGCCTGCTTTTGCGAGACAAGGTCACATTCTGAATCAGCCGTGCCCAGGAGCACGCGCAGTGTCCAATCCCATGCCGGCGCATTTGGTGGACGCTTGTCCCCCTGTGCTGATGTCCACGCTCAGAACGCCAGTACCGATTGAGACCGCTTGGTGCTCAAGTCCGCAGTCCAACGGCGTGCTTGATGCACGGCCGCAGGTCACCCTCCATGAACTGAGAAATGCATCTGAACCTCATGGATCAGATTGCCGCGCTACAGCAGCAGCTTGCCAGGTGTTGTCGTCTTCTGTCAAGGGTTCAACTAAACACGGGTTGAGTCCCGGTGATAGTAGGCCGAGTGTTGCCCAGACCACAGCCATGACTGCTACAATGACGAGTGTACCTGATGAATATGCACATGTTCAGTGTATTATTGACGGCTTGCCATCTGACTTGGAGCCAGACGAAAGAAGCTATGCGATAGCTTTCATTAAATCTTATGCTCATGTGTTCTCAAAGGGGGAGTTTGACATTGGCCGTACCCACATACTCGAACACACAATCGACACTGGAGACCACAGGCCAATTAAACAACCCCTGCGGCGACACCCCGCTGCACACCTACCCATTATCGATCAACATGTTGAGGATATGCTGCGAAATGACATAATCGAGCCTGCTGCATCTCCATGGTGCTCTAATGTGGTACTCATTAAGAAGAAAGATAATACACTACGGTTTTGCATCGACTACAGTGCTCTTAACGCGTGTACTTATCGGGATAATTTCCCTCTGGCGCGCATCGACGCCTGTCTGGAGGCCCTGGGTGGCTCCAAGTTCTATTCAACTATGGATTTACGTTCTGGTTATTGGCAAACAGTTATCACTGAGTCAGACAGAGACAAGACGAGCTTCTGTACTAGGAAGGGACAATGGCGTTTTAAGGTCTTGAGTTTCGGCCTATGTAACGCCCCGTCCCAGTTTGCTAGAATCATGGAGTTGGTGCTGTCAGGACTGACTTATGAGTCCTGCCTAGTTTACTTAGACGACGTCTGTGTCTACGGTCCCAGCCTACTTATTCACACCCAAAGACTGGAAGCAGTGCTGAAAAGACTGGAACAGGCTAACCTAAAGTTAAAGGCATCCAAATGCCGCTTGTTCCAAAGGAAAGCGTTCTTCCTGTCTCATGTGGCTGATGAACAGGGGATCCACTGCGACCCACGGAAGGTGGAAGACATCGTGTCGTGGCCTGTTCCGCGTAACCTGACTGAGGTTAAGTCTTTCGTGGGGTTGGCGTCGTATTATCGGTCATTTATCCGAGGCTTTGCAGACCTGGCACGACCTCTGAATGAGCTGTCACGCAAAGGGACCAAGTTTGTATGGGGCGATCGGCAATTACAAGCTTTCGAGGCGTTGAAGTCGTGTCTCGTATCGGCTCCAGTGTTGGCTCCACCACGTGACGAGGGGACTTACGTACTCGATACGGACGCAAGTGACGTCGCCGTCGGATATGTGCTCCAGCAGGAGCAGGAGGGACAGCTTAGAGTGATTGCCTATGCTAGCAAGGCTTTGAGTGACACAGAGAGACGGTACTGCACCACGCGGAAAGAACTGTTGGCAGTGGTGTACGGCTTGAAGAGATTTCGGCAGCATTTACTGGGTCGAGACTTTGTCATTCGGACGGACCACGCCGCCTTGGCCTACTTACTAAAAACACCTGAGCCGTTGGGACAGCAGGGCCGCTGGTTAGATCTCATTAGTGAATACAGTTTCACGCTGAGGCACCGCCCAGGCATTTCCGGCCAGAACGCGGATTCAATGAGTCGTAGGCCGCCATGTTTGAGAGACAATCAGGACACCTGCAAACAGTGCAAAATCCAAGTCAATCCGGGAGAAAGACAGGTGGGCCTGTTCGTGCGAAATGGTGAACTCACTCACATTTCTCCGGTTAATTATACGCCTGTTGTGTCTGGTGAAACGGTCCCGAAACGTGAGCCTGACAGTGAGGACGAGGAGATCTATTGCGTGAGATGGCCAAGTCCGTCCTACTTTTCTCCTGTTAATCATACGCCTGCTGTAGTTGGTGAAACCGTCCAGAAGCGGTTGTGTGACAGTAGAGACGAAGAGGTGTCTAGCGTGTTGTTAGATGGTCCAGAAGTGGCGCTGTTGCAGGCCACGGGTGTTGGTGACGTCACTGGGGGTTGTGTGGACATTGTTGTTGTGCCGCGAGTTGTTGGTGCCGGATGCCGTGACGAGTGCTGCGGCGTAGAGCCGAGCACGTCGGCGGAGTGTAATCTGTGTAGCAACTCTGTGGCGGAGAAACAGCTGTGTACGCAGGGCGCGGAGCGACCAATAGACCCTGGAGGTGGTAAGAATAGTGTACCTGTGTTGCCAGCTGATAGAGTACCGAGTATGACTTTTACTAGCAATAATTATTTACAAGAAAACGACCGAGTATCTGATACAAGCAAACCAGTCAATTCAACTTGTCGAGCAAACAGCTATCTTCCCGATATGACAACTAACACTGTCGCTCTCCAAACAGGGAGCAGGCAAATGGACACAGTCCATGGGGCTGAAATAATCTTCCGTCCTCTGGAGCGTCAAACAGAACTCCAGAAACCACAAACAATCACCAACTCAAGAAATACATCTATACCTGTTAATACTACACCTGTCGATCAAGCAGATGACAGAGGCCGTTTAGCCTATTCTTTCTCCGTTGATCAAACTGACAACGCGAGTTCCGTATGGGTACGAACTCCGGCTGCTGCACAGACAGTCGGCAAGCCGATGGGAAATACACCCTTAATTACAACAGTGTTGAGGGACTGTAAAACTGCCGAGTCTGATCCAACTGGTTCATTCTTCGATGATTACAATACCAATCAAGTCAACAACAAGACGGAAAGACGTGATGACGACTGGTCCGTTCCTACCTGCAGTTCCAAGTCTGCAGTCTGTGTGAAGTGTGGCCCCCGTTCATCTTTGGAACGCGAGGGAAGTCGTCCGGCCGAGGGCTGGGCGCGTGGTGCACCAGAAAGGTTCGGCAGAAGTGCGAGCATTGAGGCTGCTTCTAGGAGGCCGAATGTGTGTCACCATAGTAGTGGTGAGGGCGCCGAGGACCCGAGTGCCGGCGTGCCACGAGTTGTATTTGAAGAACGTTGCAATCTAGGTGGTGAAGCCTATGAAACTCAGTCTGTAGTAATGCCGCGGGTCAGTGTAGCTGGCAGCCGCGAGGATAAGACTGGAGTTGTCGTAGGGCTGTCAGGTCTAGAAGATGTTGCAGAGGCGTCTCGGCTTGTGGCTGCCGCCCGAGGCAGAACAGCTGGTGAAGAGACGGGTGGTAGTGCTGGTGACGTGGTTATTCCAAATGTTGACGCTTCGTCAGCAGACGCAGGTAGGGTTTCAGAGGTTGGTTCTGCAGACCATAATCCCTCCCCTGCTGCCGTAGCTGTCGATGATGACATTGAAATCCGCGCTGATGCTTTCAGTCTTGATAATATCAAGGTCGCGCAGCAGTCCGATTACAGCATCAAGGCAATCTTAAAGTTGTTGACTGAACATGAGACACAGCCACCGTGGAATGACGTGCAAAATTCCGGCGAGGAAGTCCGCATATTGTGGGGGCAGTACGAGTCTCTTGTTGTGCGTGATGATGTCCTGTACCGGAGATTTTACAAACCAGACGGGGTTGACAGTCATTTACAAGTCATTTTGCCTGGTCCGCTGCGAAAAGCGTACATAATGCACGTACACTGTGCATCGGGACATTTTGGCGTTGCCAAGGTAACGGCCGAGATTGCTAAACGTGTCTATTTCCCAGGTTGGAAGTCATTAACTGTGATGGTTCTCAGAACTTGTGACGTTTGTAATCGTTATCGGCGTGGCGAGGCCCCGAAACAAACATTTCTTCGTCCATTTTTGGCTTCCAGGCCTATGGATCTCATTCAAGTTGACTTAGTTGGCCCCCTAGTGGAAGGAAAGAAAGCTAACGGCCAACGGGGTTATTACTATATTCTTACTGCTATTGACGTGTACAGTAAATTCCTATTTACTACGCCACTGAAGAATAAAACTGCCGAGGTTGTCGCAGCTGCCATTGTGGAAATATTGTTGAGAGTGGGCCTGTGTTCCCGTCTGCAGTCTGACCTTGGGCTCGAATTTCAGGCTAGGATCCTACAAGATGTAAACAGGATGCTAGGCATCCACCAGCTTCGGGGAACTTCGCTGAAACCCACTACTCAGGCTTGTGTCGAACGTGTTCACCGATCCATGCACGCAATGTTTGCTAAATGTGCCATGGAGAAACAGTCTGATTGGCCTGAAGTCATGCCCGCTATAACATTAGCTTACAATATGGCCGTTCATTCTTCAACGAAATATACACCTTATTTCCTGTTTCATGGTCGAGAAGCTGTGTGTCCGCTTGATTTGCTGACCCCGGTCCCGGAGGAAACCGAACCTGTTGATGTGCATGAGTATGCGTTGGATCTAACAGAACGGTTGCGCTATGCATGTGATTTTGTACAGAAGTTTGCCCAAACGCGTATGGAACGAATGAAGAAGGCTTATGATACACATGTCAAGCCTAAAACATTTCACATTGGACAACTGGTATATTACTATTATCCTAGAAGACGACAGAACAAGTACAACAAGTGGCAATCCAATTATTTGGGTGTGTACAAGATCATACAGATTCTGAACAGCACTAACTGTGTAATTCAACGAACGCCTAGAAGCCGTGGTTTTGTGACGCATTTCGATAAATTGAGGGCCTACCTGGGGTCCACCCCGATAACTTGGAAGGGACACCAGTTAACTGACACCTCGGGACAGGTTAGGCCGACCTGCACAGCTGACACGGGTTTCGCCGAGGCAAATTGGAACATTTCCCCCGTCTTAAATCCCGGTGCACTCTCCCCGCGGGTGGGACGTGGTGCCAGAACGGCGGAGTCGACACCCCGCGCGGCGATCGCGTCGCCGACGTCATTGCCGATCTGCGCTCAGACGGCCTTGCCGGTCCGTATGCCGGTCTCTGCACTGACGTCATTGCCGGTCTGCACCCAGACGACCTTGCCGGTCCGCTTGCCGGTCCGCATGCCGGTCTCTACGCTGACGTCATTACCTCAAGCGCACCAGGAAATCAACACACGACACTCTGACCGCCCTCGCCAGTTACCAGCGCGTCTGCGTGATTAGCGAAAGTTTATCGCCAATATTTGTCGAACTGAATCCATCTCTGTCATTAATGTCTTTCAAGTTGTATTCCCAGGGTGGCGACGTTCCGCGTGCCGAAGATGCCACTCGTCGACAGCGCGAATCGAGACTGTCTACTCCGATGCATCTAACCTGCCGGATGTGCGGCGATAGCTCTACCCATTCCTTCGCTTCGGTCTCCGGTCTCTGCCGTCACTGCGTGGCCGCTCACGCGCACGTGTATCGGAGCGATGGACGTTACGTACCCATCCCGGAGGAGCAGCTACTGGATTACAAATCACGTGTCGCGAAATAGTCCAGTCGCTCATCCGCTGGTGCCAAGCACCATGACGTTTTCCGAACTGGACTAATCTCGTTCATCCGCTGGTGCCAAGCACCATGACGTTTTCCGAACTGGACTAATCTCGTTCATCCGCTGGTGCCAAGCACCATGACGTTTTCCGAACTGGACTAATCTCGTTCATCCGCTGGTGCCAAGCACCATGGCGTTTTCGGAACTGGACTATTGCCACTCATCTGCTGGTGCTGAGCACCAAGAATCTTGTTCCAGGGATTATACTCACTCTTGATCGGTTGTACGGACCTCTGCAGGCCGACTGGCCTCCACTGCGGATTACTCGGTCAACTGACTAAACTGTGTATACACTGATAACATGTGTGTTGCTTTAATTCTTACACTGCTAACATGCGTGCGGCTTCGTTTGTACTGTATAGACAATTGTTCTGCTTGTGAACGGTGGCGGGATCGAACCATGTAACTTGGCGTCGAGCGCCATGACTTTATCTGAGCAGCGCTGTGTAATACCACTGCCGATGCCTAGTACCATGTCTCTCTCTGAATTGAACTGAATTGGGCCGTTGACAGTAATTGTTGCTATAATGCGTTTTGACAGTAGTTGTTGCTGTAATCCGTTTTGACAGTAATTGTTGCTGTATTGCGTTCCGATTGTAGTGCCATGTCATTCTCCGAACTGAACTGAGCGGTGCGATTAATTGTAGCTATTAACCTGTCGTTCTCTAAACTGGACTGTCCGGATGGAAATTTTTGTAGTTTACGTTCATTGCGTCTGTGGAGCAACTGCATATATCGATACCTTAGTGCAACAA
>Ga0224533_1000128_pt1 | contig 10489 bp, 3 predicted proteins | sample 714E11014metaG_FD_172018 | JGI IMG/M metagenome (GOLD analysis project Ga0224533, IMG submission 172018) | Peat soil microbial communities from Stordalen Mire, Sweden - 717 E1 10-14 | ecosystem: Environmental > Terrestrial > Soil > Wetlands > Peat | place: Sweden: Norrbotten County, Stordalen... | reverse complement strand
CGACCGGTTGGGAACCAGCGTGGGTCCAATGCGTTTGGCGTGAACGGAAGGCAGGGTGGGGGTGGGCTGAATCATTCGTTGTTCGATGTTGGTTGTTCGATGTTTTCCCGTATCCGCCATCAGCCGTGACGCTCGCACTATTTGTCGTTGGGTTCCTTGAAGCTGGTGATGATGTTCTGTAGCGCCTGCATTTCCGCGAGCGACAGTAGAAAGGCGAGCGTGGATTCGGCACCCTGGTTCTGGCTCAGGCGGTCCACGTGCAATCCGTCCCGGCAACCGCCGGTGGTCGAATCGTAGAGGGCCAGACCCAGATCGTTCCGGCCGAGAAACCACTCGAACGCGCGCCGCGCTTCCGTGACCCAGAACATGTCGCTTGTTGCATGATACGCCTCGATGCAGGCGGCAATCGTTACCTGGGCTTCGATGGGTTGCTGGTCGAAAATCGCGCGTTCCTTGCCGCGCGGATAAAATCCGTTCGATCCAACGGGCCGGAAGGAGCCGGCATCCGAAGTCTGGATTTTTATCAGCCAGCGCAGGGTCTTGAGGCCGAGTTCCAGCATGGGGCCATTGTTCAGGCAGCGTCCGCTGAGAATCATCGCGTGCGGCAGCTTGGCGTTGGCATAGGAAACCACCTCTTCGAACCACTGCCACTCGTCGGTGGCGGCGTCGGCGTAGCGTTGGATGAGTTTCGCCGTGAGCGATTCGCGAATCTGGTTCGCGCGCCGGTCGCCGCTGAACCGCCGCAGATATTCGTCAATGCCAATAAGCGTGAACGCCACCGCGCGCGGTGACATGAAGTCGGCGGCCACAGGCAGGGCCTGTTCGAATAATTCCGCCGCCAGCATTTGAAAACTACCCTGGCCCGATTGCGACACGCACAGTCCGAGCGCCCACAGCGCGTGACCCTGGCAATCCTCCGAACCGACTTCCTCCAGCCAGTGCCGGTCAAAGCTCATGAAATTGCGGAAGCGCCCGCGCTTGCGGTCGAAAGCGTGGTTCAGAAACGCGGCGTAGGTGGCGGCCTGCGCGCCGAGGCGCGGCGAGCCGTGGCCCAACTTTTGCAACTTTAACGCCAGCACCAGCGCGCGCGCGTTGTCATCCGTGCAATAACCTTCGGCGAAGTTCGGGACCGTGAAGCTCGCGTGCTGGAAAATCCCGGTCGAATCGCTCATCCGGAACAGATGCTCCAGCTTCATCTCCGGCAACTGGCCGGGCTGTTGGTCGAGCGTCTTGATGGGCGAGGATTTTCGGCCAACAAAGCTATGATCCTGCCGCGCCTGTTCGAAAGAATTCATATAAAGCTGCGCCACGCGGCTCCATACCATCTCGCGCCCCAGTTTGTAGGCGTGCTTGCGCATCGAATGGCGCAGCGGCTCGTCGCGCAGCAGTTCGACCACGGCCACGGCAATGGCCTTCGCATCGCGGAACGGCACCAGTTTGCCGCGTTCGGCGGTCAGCAATTCCGCCGCGTGCCAGTAGGGTGTGGACACCACCGCGTTGCCCGCGCCGAACGCGTAGGCCAGCGTGCCCGAGGTGATTTGCGCCTCGGTCAGGTACGGCGTCAGGTAAATGTCCGCCGCGCCGATGAACCGCATCAGTTCCTCCAGTTCAACGAAGCGATTGAAGAACACGACGTGCTTCTGCACGCCGAGGTCCTTGGCCAGCCGTTCCAGACTCAGGCGGTAGGCTTCGCCCTCGTTGCGGAGCAGGTTCGGATGCGTCTGGCCCAGCACGATATAGACGATGTTGGGATATTCCCGGATAATGTCCGGCAGCGCGCGCAGCGCATATTCGATGCCCTTGTTCGGCGAGAGCAGGCCGAACGTGAGCAGTACCTGTTTGCCCGCCACGCCGAACTCGTCCTTGAAATAATTCGGGTCGGCGAACGGCATGTCGGGAATGCCGTGCGGGATGAGGTCAATTTTGGCCGGCGGCGCCTGGTAAACTTCGCGCAGAAACTGCTGGCCGCGTTCGGTCATGGTTACCAGCCGCGTCGAGAGCCGGATCAGGTCGCGCATCACGCGCCGCTGCTCCGTGTTCGGCTCGCGCAGCACCGTGTGCAGCGTGGTGACGATGGGCATTTGCAGTTCGCGCAGCAACGCCAGCACATGACTGCCCGCCGGCCCGCCGAAAATGCCGAACTCATGCTCCACGCAAACCACGTCCACGTCCGTGATGTTCAGGAAATCCGCCGCGCGCAGGTAGGACGGCAGGTCCTGTTCCTCAATTTCAAAGCGCACTTCCGCCGGGTAATCATAGCCGCCCGCGAGGTCATTGACCGGGACGACCAGGCATTGCATGGCTGGAAATTCCGCCGCCACCGCGCAGCGCAAGTCCGTCGTAAACGTGGCAATGCCGCATTTCCTTGGCAGATAATCGCCGAGGAACGCGATCTTGCGGATGTCCGATGGTTGCTGCATGAAAAATTATCGTGCCAGACGGCGCACCTACCCTTGCTGACAATATATATATTGGGCCAAACACCTGCATTTACCAAGAACCATTGGTAGTTACCGTTGTGTAATTCGATTTTTTGCACCGTCTGACCCGACCGATTTGCTTCAAATCTGACCTGTGTTAATGCCAACCGCAATGGGGTGAACACCCCATACGATTCAATTTGACACCCGACCGGGCCAATCCGCCTTTCGCTTCAGAGACTGAAAGCACGATCTGCCACCAATAAACTTCCAACTCGCCTTGACCGGTGGTTTGGCGCTAATCTTTCTGCCTGAATTTTACTGTAGCGGCGGTCTATGACCGTCCGTCGGCGCTCGCAGAGCGCCGCTACAGTTTCAATTTTGCCATGATGACCAGCTCGCAGATCCGCCAGTCGTTTCTCGACTTTTTCAAGTCGAAGCAGCACACCATTGTGCCGTCTTCCAGCCTTATGCCGGACAGCCCCAACCTGCTGTTCACCAATGCCGGCATGAACCAGTTCGTGCCCATCTTCCTCGGCCAGACCAAATGTCCCTACACCCCCGGCCGCGCCGCCGACACTCAGAAATGCATCCGCGCCGGCGGCAAACACAACGACCTCGACGATGTCGGTCTCGACACCTATCACCACACGTTTTTCGAGATGCTCGGCAACTGGAGCTTTGGAGATTATTTCAAGAAGGAAGCCATCGAATGGGCATGGGAACTCGTCGTTGGTATCTGGAAATTTCCACCGCAACGCCTTTACGCAACGGTTTACAATCCTGACAAATCCAAAGGCGATCCATCCGAATGCGACGATGAAGCGTGGGAGTATTGGGCGGAAAAATTTATCGCCGTCGGACTCGATCCGAAAATCCACATTGTTTACGGCAACAAAAAAGACAACTTCTGGATGATGGGCGAAACCGGCCCGTGCGGCCCATGCTCTGAACTGCACGTTGATTTGACGCCGAGCGGTGACACGAAAGGCAGTCTTGTTAATAAAGGCGACGCTCGCTGCATCGAAATCTGGAACCTCGTCTTCATCCAGTTCAATGCGAACCCGGATGGCACATTTTTGCCGTTGCCGGCGAAGCACGTGGACACCGGCATGGGCTTCGAGCGCGCTACGAGCATCATCCAAGGCACGAAAGGCTTCAAAGATTTTGCCAGCGCAAAAATCTCAAATTACGAAACCGACATCTTCCGCCCGATATTTGACGAACTGGAGAAATTGAGCGGCAACAAGTATGGCAGCACGCTGCCTGGGAGCGCCGGCGTCTCGCCGGCGAGTTCTCAACCCTCAACCCTCAACTCCCAACAATCCATAGACATCGCCTTCCGCGTGATTGCCGACCACATCCGCACATTGAGCTTCGCGATTGCCGACGGCATCCAGCCCGGCAACAACGACCGCAACTACGTCCTGCGCCGCATCTTGCGCCGCGCGGTGCGCTATGGCCGCACGCTCGGCTTCCACGAACCGTTCTTCTACAAGCTTGTGGACGTGCTCGCCGACACGATGGGCGACGTCTTTCCCGAAATCCGCACCCGGAAAAAGCACGTGCAGGAAGTCATCCACACCGAGGAAGAGTCGTTTAACAAGACGTTAGATCGAGGGATTGAGCTTTTTGAAGAACAACTTCAGGAGCTGAAAGGCGTGGTGGCAAAACTCCTTATTGAGCAAAAACAAGCTATAAACCCAGGTTGGGAGAATAAACCGGCATCGTATTTTGTAAGCATACCGGGAGCTTTTGCTTTTAAACTCTACGATACCTACGGATTCCCGCTGGACCTCACCGAGTTGATGGCGCGCGAACGAGGATATACCGTGGACAAGGCCGGTTTTGAAAAGTTGATGGAAGAGCAGCGTGCCCGTGCCCGCGCGGCGCAGAAAAAGGAAGTCATTTCGCTTTCGCAAATCGAGACCACCACGCCCACGAAATTCGTCGGCTTTGAGAAGATTGCGGTTGAGGCCAGGGTCTTGGAAGTCGTCGGTTTGAAGGACAAAACTGCCGTCATTCTTGATACCAGCGCCTGCTACGCCGAAATGGGCGGCCAAGTCGGCGATACCGGTGAGTTGCTCGTAGGCGCCGAGGTAACGAGGCGAGCTTCGGGAAGTGGCGCAGACTCCGCCTTCTCGCGTCGGCAGCTGCAAGTCACCAACACGCAGAAATCCGGCAACACCTGGCTGCATTTCGTGACGGGCGAGAACCTTCCAGCGATTGGCGATAAGGTCGTTCTTCAGGTTGATGCTCCCCGCCGCAACGCCATCCAACGCCATCACACCGTCACGCACTTGTTGCACTGGGCATTGCACGAAGTCGTTAGCAAGGAAGCCTCACAGAAAGGTTCCTTCGTTGGGCCGGACAAGCTGACGTTCGATTTCAACAGCGCGCCACTTACGCCGCAGCAGGTCGCTGGCGTCGAGAAGCTCGTCAACGAGCGCATCCTCGAAAATGCCGGCGTGTCCTGGACGGAAGTCCCGCATGCCGACGTAAAATCGCGCAAGGACGTGATGCAATTCTTCGGCGACAAATACGGCGACGTCGTCCGCGTCGTCCAGATCGGCGGTCAAGCGGCCAAGCTGGACGGTTATTCGATGGAGCTTTGTGGTGGCACGCACACGCGCGCGACGGGCGAGATTGGCCTGTTCCGGATCGTGGGTGAAAATGCCATAGCCGCCGGTGTGCGGCGCATTGAAGCCGTTGCCGGCCTCGAAGCCTACCGCAAAGCTACCGATGAGGTTGCGCTCATCAAATTGCTGGCGGGCAAGGTGAATTCACCGGTGCACGAACTCGAAAAGAAGATTGAGTCGTTGCTGGAACACCAGAAGGCGATGGAGAAGCAGGCCAAAATTGCGCAGCAGCGCGAAGCCTCCGCCGCCGCGAGCAACCTGCTCGAAGAAATCAAAACCATCAATGGCGTGCCCGCGATCATTCACAATCTCGGTTCCGCCGATGGCGATTTTCTGCAATCGGTCGCTGACTCGTTAAAAAGCCGGTTCAAGGGCGTCGTTGTGCTGGGTGCCGCTGCCAACGGAGCCGTGGCGCTGGTTGCCGCAGTCTCGTCGGATTTCACGGCAAAAGTTCAGGCCGGAAAAATCATCCAGCAAATCGCGCCGATCGTCGGCGGCAAAGGCGGCGGCAAGCCCGACAACGCCCGCGGCGGCGGCAAGGACGCGGGCAAGCTGGACGAGGCCTTGGCGAAGGCGAAAACGCTGCTCGGCTGAATTTTCGAAAAGACAGGCTGAAAACCTTGCGGCGTCAGTGATTGAAACTGGCCACGCCGTCCAGGCAATCGCGGACTTGTTGCAGGAGTTTATGGGGGCCGAACGGTTTTTCCATGAAGTTGGGGTTATCGCGCAGAGGCGAGTTTTCCCCGAGCATTTCGTCGGTGTAACCGCTGTTATAAATGACCTTGAGCCGGGGTTTTTCCGAAAGCAGCCGTTTGGCCAGTTCCTGGCCGGAAACGCCGCCGGGCATGACCATGTCGGTAAGCAAAAGGTCAATTGTGTCGCGGTGTTGCTGCCACAGTTTCAAGGCGGTCGGGCCAGAATCGGCCTCGATGATATGATAACCTTTCTGTTCCAATACCGCCCGCGCCAATGAGCGCACGGGGTCTTCGTCTTCGACCAGCAAAATGGTTTCATTTCCGCCGCGGACTTCCGGTGTGCGGAAAAATTCGGTCTGGGATTTTTCGCTTTCCGCCAGGCGGGGCAGGTAAATATAAAACGAGGTTCCGCTGTTGAGTTTGCTTTCCACTTCGATCCAACCGTGATGTTGCGCCACAATGCCGAAAACGGTGGCCAGACCCAGGCCGGTGCCTTTGCCGATTTCCTTGGTGGTAAAAAACGGTTCAAAGATGCGTTCCATGGCCTCCGGCGCGATGCCGCAACCGGTGTCGGTGATTTTCAACCGGATGAACGAGCCGGGCCGGCCCTTCGGGTTCGCCTGAACATCGGCTTCACTGAAGACCACGGTGGCGGTCTGAATGACGAGGCGCCCCCCCTTGGGCATGGCGTCGCGCGAGTTGACGGCGAGATTCATGAGAATTTGTTCCATCATGGTGTGGTCGGCCTTGATGGGAGCGGTGCCCGGGGCAAAATGGGTTTCCAATCCGATGTGTTCGCCAATGATCCGTTGCAGCATTTTGCTGGTGTTGGCGACGACTTCATTGAGGTCGAGCGGTTTGGGCTGAAAGAGCTGGCGCCGGCTGAAGGTGAGCAACTGACGGGTGAGATTGGCCGCGCGTTCGGAGGCCTTGGCGATTTCGACCAAGCCCCCGGCCTGGTCGGGACTCAAGGGCTCTTGGAGCTGGAGCAGGGAGACGTTGCCCTGGATGACGGTAAGGAGGTTGTTGAAATCGTGAGCAATGCCGCCAGCCAGCTGGCCAAAGGCTTCCATCTTCTGGGACTGGCGGAGTTGTTCCTCGAGCTGTTTGCGTTCGGTGTTATCCTCCTTGATGGCGAGGTAGTGGGTGATGTCACCGACGGTGTTGAAAATGGGCGAAATCACGCACGACTCCCAGAAAAGCTCGCCATTCTTTTTCCGGTTGTGCAACTCGCCGCGCCACTCCCGGCCGGCGGAGATGCATTTCCACATCTGCTGGTAAATCTCCGCCGGCAGTTCGCCCGATTTCAAGATGCGGGGATTTTTCCCCATCGCCTCGCTGGTGGAATATCCCGTCACCTCCGTGAACTTCCGGTTGACGTATTCGATGTTTCCGTCCTTGTTTGTGATGACGATGGAAACGGGGCTTTGCTCGACGGCGAGCGACAATTGACGCACCTTTTCGTCCATCTGCTTGCGCTCGGTGACATCTTCGTAGGTCCCCAGCACGCCAATCACATGGCCGCCCTGGTCGTGCAACGGCACCTTGTTCGTCCGCAACCAGCCAATGCTTCCATCCGGTTTGGTTTGCGGTTCTTCGTAGGTGAGTTTGGGCTGGTTGGTTTCCATCACCTCGCGATCATCGGCGCGAAAGCGGTCCGCCTGGGGGGCGGCAACGGTTTCGTAATCAGTTTTGCCGACCAGTTTGCTGACGTCGGAAAAACCGCAGTCCTCAGCCAGCGATTTGTTGCAACCGAGGAAAACTGAATTGCGATCTTTCCAGAAAACGCGCTGCGGGATCGTGTCCAGCACGGTACGCAGCATCTGCTGGGAATTGAACAGCTCCAATTCGGTTTGCCGCTTGCGCCGGCGTTGCAACAGCAGCGCCGCAATCAAACCGGTTTGGATGACCAGGGCCGCCACGATGACGCTCACGAGCAGGTGATACGCTTCCCACAAGGTGGGTGTGCGGAATCGGACGCGGCTGCCCGGTGGAATCAGGCTTTCGCTCACGCCGAATTTTTGCAACTGCCGCGCATCGAATGCCAGCAGGCTGCTCTGGCTCTGTATCGCCGGTATGGAGTTCGCGTTGCCGGCGCGGATGACGGCAGCAATCTGGCTGGCTGCCTCCGGGGCCAGTTTTCGACTGAAAATGCACGAGCCGCCCAACATGCCGGATCCGATATAGCTCTCCGAATGGCTGAAAATGGGTGCGCGGGAGACCAAACTCAACTCTTCCAGCGCATCGCTGGGCACGAATACCTGGCCGGCCGCGTCCTTCCAGATATCTTCATAAAACACGATGGTATCCGGTGGCAGAGACGCCAGACGTTCCTTGGTTTCCGCCATGGTCAGTCCAATGAGTTTGATCAACTGAAACCGGTTGGTGGAAAAAGCCTCCACCTTTTCCAGGTCTTGTCCGTGAAATTCAGGAAGATAAGTTTCTGCTGATGAAACGAACGCAATCCGCCGGGTTTTCGGAAACAGTTGCAACGCCAGTTTCAACGTGCCCGACACATCAATATCAACCGTGATGCCGGTTACATTGGTCTGGCCCGCCAGCAATGTGGTTTCCACCCATTTAGTTCCAATGGCAATCACCGGCGCATCCGGCCACACTTTCTGGCGCACCTTCAATACGAAATCAATGGAGGTTTCGCCGGAAGCCACGATGGCATCCATCTTGTGCCCGTGATATTTGTTGCGAAGCCAGTCTTCGAGGTCAGCGCGATAGCTGGTTCCCTCAAAACGGGCCAAATCCAGATTCTCCCGGTAAAATACCACGTGACCGGGCAGGTTCGTTGTCAACACCTGGTGCAACCGGGACATGAAATCCAAAAAAATCGGTCGTTGATCCCCCTGTTCCACAACCAGGATGGAAATGGTTGCATTCGTTGTGTCTGCCGCCCGGGTGGCCGGGGCAAAAAACATCGCCACGGCGGCCAGCAATCCCAAACCTGCGGAACAAATGAAATGTTGGCCGGCACCAGGGCCGCGAAACCGCCGCTCAAGGGGTCGGGATTTTAAGACCGGGAGATTCATCATGCGGCTGGATAGGGGATGATAGGGGAAACAAAACGATCGGGATTCAGCCGCAATAACACCTGGCGTGTTACGCAAACCCGGGCTCTGCGCCCCAAAATGCTTGAAATTGCAGGGTTCATGGCTTTCTGAAACCAGACTGAGTTTAACACTGAAACCAAAGATTGAAACCGGAAAAGGCAGCCGGATTTTGGCCAACCATTCACAAAAATTGACAAGCCTCGCGCCCGCTGGCACGAGGACTTTTTTTGAAATGGGGTGCGGATCAGCCGAGCCGCTTCCGCAAGCTGTCAAGCTGGTCGCTCAGCGCTTTTGGCAAATGACTGCCCAGCGTGGCGTAACTCGCGGCCACGTCTTCGATTTCCTTCTTCCAGCCGGCCAGGTCCACCTCGAGCAGTTGCTTGAGATGACTCGCGGGCAGGTTCAGGCCGGACAAGTCGAGCACGTCGGCGGTCGGCAGGTTCCCGATGGGCGTTTTCTGCGCCTTGCCCATGCCTTCGGCGCGTTCGCAAATCCATTTGAGCACGCGGCAATTTTCGCCGTAACCGGGCCAGAGCCACCGGCCATCGCCATCCTTGAGGAACCAGTTTACGAAATAAATTTTCGGCAGCTTGGCGCGGTCGGTGCGTTGCGCAAACGAAAGCCAGTGCGCGAAATAATCACCCATATTGTATCCGCAGAAAGGCAGCATGGCGAACGGATCGCGGCGCAACACGCCCGCCTGGCCCAGCGCGGCAGCGGTGGTTTCCGAACCGCAGGCTGATCCCATGAACACGCCGTGTTCCCAGTCAAACGCCTCGTTTACCAGCGGAATCGTGCCGGGACGGCGTCCGCCAAAAAGGATCGCCGCGAGCGGCACGCCTTCGGAATTCTGCCAGTCGGGATCAATCACCGGACATTGCGCCGCGGGCGCGGTGAAGCGCGAGTTCGGATGCGCGGCCTTGCGTCCTGATGCCGGCGTCCATTCCCGGCCTTCCCAATCAATCGCCTTCGCTGGCGCGGGCACGCCCATGTCCTCCCACCAGACGTCCCCGTCCGGGGTCAATGCGACATTGGTGAAAATGGTGTTTTTGGCGGCGGCAATCATCGCGTTGGGATTGGATTTCATCGAAGTGCCGGGTGCAACGCCAAAGAAACCATTTTCCGGATTCATCGCGTACAGCCGTCCGTCCTGGCCGACGCGAATCCAGGCAATGTCGTCACCGAGCGTTGTGACCTTCCAGCCGGGCACCGTTGGTTGCATCATCGCCAGGTTGGTTTTGCCGCAGGCGCTCGGGAAGGCGGCGGCAATGTAATGTTTTTTGCCCTGGGGCGACGTCAGGCCAAGGATGAGCATGTGCTCCGCCATCCAGCCTTCCCTTTTGGCGACAATGGAGGCGATGCGGAGCGCGAGGCATTTTTTGCCGAGCAACGCGTTGCCGCCGTAACCGGAACCGTAAGACCAGATCAAAGGCTCGTCGGGAAAATGAACGATGTATTTGTTCTTCGGATCGGGTTCGCAAGGCCATGACACGTCGGCCTGGCCGGGCTTGAGCGGCGCGCCGACGGAGTGCAGGCAGGGAATGAACGAACCGGTCAGGCCCAGCTTGTCGAGCACCTCCTTGCCCATGCGCGCCATGATGCGCATGTTGACCACGACATAAGGCGAATCGGAAATTTCAATGCCGATTTTACAGATGGGCGAACCGAGCGGT
>Ga0224533_1000125_pt1 | contig 10641 bp, 7 predicted proteins | sample 714E11014metaG_FD_172018 | JGI IMG/M metagenome (GOLD analysis project Ga0224533, IMG submission 172018) | Peat soil microbial communities from Stordalen Mire, Sweden - 717 E1 10-14 | ecosystem: Environmental > Terrestrial > Soil > Wetlands > Peat | place: Sweden: Norrbotten County, Stordalen... | reverse complement strand
CCTGAAGCTGATGGGACTGTCGCACGGACTTTCCTGGCCGACGATTGTCGGGCGCGTGCTGCTGCGCGGCTCGCCGCAACCGCTGGAAATCGGCGCGTCCATTTTCGACGAGGACACCAGGCCCACCTTCCTGCCAACGGCACCCGTTGGTTTTTTATTTTTGCTCGTCGGCGGCATCAGTTCGCCGTTCGTGCGTCTGCTCAAGAGCCTGATATGCCGCGAGCGCGAGTGGCTGGCCGATGCGGCGGCGGTGCAGTTCACGCGCAATCCGGCGGGCCTCGCGGGCGCGCTCAAAAAAATCGGCGGACTCTACCGGGCTGGCCGGCTCGACACCCCCAATGCGGAAATCGCCAGCCATTTGTATTTTGCGAATTCGGCCTACGAACCGCTGTTCAATTTTCAATCCACCCATCCGCCGGTGGCAAAGCGGATTCTGGCCATTGACCCGGCCTTCGATGGCCAGTTCCAGCATATCAATTGCCTGCCCCGGCCAACCGATATAACTTCGCAGGAGGAACAATACGAACGCCGTTACGAAGAGAATGTCCGGCGCGCGCGGGAGGCAGCCAAAGCCCGCGGAGAACTGTAATAATACTCCCATCCCGTAGCAGCCGACGTAAGGAGGCTCATTTCAAATGCAGAGCGCCGAAAGAGAAGTTAGAGCCTCCTCACATCGGCTGCTACGGTCACTTCGCCGTCACGACGACGTAATTCTTTTGCCTTTGCGCAGGAGTGTGGCCGTCCCCGGCCACAGCTGCGTCCGAACTGCGATACGCTTCCGCCAGTTCGCCGCCGTCTTGGTCCTCGTTTATTGAATGACAATCAGGTTTAACGCAAAGACGCCAAGACGCAAAGGATTGACGGGTTTGCCTTGCGTCTTGGCGGCTTTGCGCCTTTGCGGTGCTATCTCGCAATCTCGTCACGTTCTGCGAAGATTTTTCCGGCAATGTAGTGGCACAGGCGTCTCGCCTGTGTGTTCCAGCAAAGTTGTCGCCGGTTACAGAAACACACGGGCGAGACGCCCGTGCCACTTTGCTGGCCACGTTCCTTTGGTTGCGGCTCTGCCGCGCCATGCCTTGGCGTTTAAATTTCTTCAACGGCGAGGACTGGTGCTGGTGTATTAACTTGGTAGGGCGGTCGCTGCCGCGCCGCCCTGATATTGGGGCTGCGCAGCAGCGCAGCCCTACCACAATTTACTTCGCCGTTACGACGACGTAATTCTTTTTGCCTTTGCGCAGCAGGAGGTGCTTGCCGAAAAGCAAATCATTCACCGTCACCGCGCGCTGAAAGTTTGATTCGCGGACGTTGTTCACGTTCACGCCGCCACCTTCGATGTCCTTTCGCGCTTGGCCTTTTGACGGGCACAAGCCCGCATGAACCAAAAGCTCAACCAACGGCAAACCGGCGCCGTCCAGTTTCGCCTTCGCAATTTCCTTCGTCGGAACCTCACCGACGATTTCGTTGAAGGTGCTTTCGGCAATGCCTTTTAGTTCGCCGCCAAAAAGGATTTCGCTGGCGCGAATGGCTTCCGTCGTTGCGCTCGGGCCGTGGATCAAATCGGTCACCGCTTTGGCCAAGGCCCGGTGCGCTTCGCGCGGGCCGGGATTTTCCGCGTGCTTCTTCTCCAGCGCCTCAATCTCTTCCTTCGACAGAAATGTGAAGTATTTCAGGTAACGTACGGCATCCCGGTCGTCGGTGTTGATCCAAAACTGGTAGAAGCGATAAACACTCGTGCGTTTTGGGTCGAGCCAGATGGCCCCGGCCTCGGTCTTGCCGAATTTGGTGCCGTCGGCATTGGTGATGAGCGGCAGCGTCAGGCCAAAAACCGTTTTGCCGAGTCTTTTGCGGGTCAGCTCGATGCCGGCGGTGATGTTGCCCCACTGGTCGCTGCCGCCGATTTGCAGTTCGCAATTGGCGTCGCGGCACAAAACCATGAAATCAAACGCCTGTAGCAGCATGTAGCTGAATTCGGTGTAGCTGATGCCGACCTCGCGGTCTTCCATCCGGGCGCGAACGCTTTCCTTGGCCACCATCTGGTTGACGGAAAAATGCTTGCCGATGTCGCGCAGAAAATCCAGATACGAAATGTTTGCCGTCCACGAGGCATTGTCCACCAATCGTGCCGGATTTTGTTTGGTTTCAAAATCGAGCAGCTTCGCGAGCTGCACTTTCACGCTGGCGATGTTGCGGTCCAAAACCTCCTTTGTGAGCAACTGCCGCTCGGCGGTTTTGCCACTCGGATCGCCAATCGAACCGGTCGCGCCACCCGCGACGGCAATCGGATGATGGCCGAGCAATTGAAACCGGCGCAGCGCCAGCAGCGGGACGAGATTGCCCACGTGCAGGCTGTCCGCCGTCGGATCAAACCCGCAGTAAAGCGTAATCGGTGCGGCCATGCGTTTGGCCAGTTCCGCCGCGTCGGTGCAATCCGCCACGAGGCCGCGCCATTTCAGTTCTTCCAAGATGCTCACGCGGGCAGGTTAAATTGCCAGCGTGCAAATGCCAATTTCCATTTCGAGGTATCCAAGCGGTGGAAAAATCTTTTAACCACAGATGGACATAGATGAACACGGATGGGAAAAAGGATTTCAGAAATGCAAACGAGTTCACCCATCAGCGCGGCCGCCGTTTTGCTGAAGAGACCTTTTGGCCCTGTCTTAATCCGTGTTCATCCGTGTCCATCCGTGGTTATTATTGAATAGAGACGGCTGAAGCGTGAACTCCAACGCGCACTTTGGACTTTGGACTTCGGGCTTGGGACTTTAACCTCTCGTCCGATGTTGCAGATGCTCAAATCGTCCGGTTCCCTGCCCGAATTCCTCCGCTCTTCGCGGAATCGGGCCTGGCTGTTGGGCCTGCTGCTGGTGGCCGCCACACTGCTGGCCTACCAGCCGGCCTGGCAGGCCGGGTTCATCTGGGATGATGATGACTATGTGACCAACAATCCCCTGCTCACCGCGTCTGACGGTTTGAAACGGATTTGGTTCTCGCTGGACTCGCCGTCGCAATATTTTCCGCTCACTTATACCGTCTTCCGCATCGAACGGTCGTTCTGGGGTCTCGATCCCGTCGGTTATCATTGGTTCAACATTTTGCTGCACGCAGTTAACGCACTGCTGGTGTGGCGGCTGCTGAAGCGATTGAGCGTGCCCGGCGCCTGGCTGGCGGCGGTGATTTTTGCCCTGCATCCGGTCCAGGTGGAGTCCGTGGCCTGGGTCACGGAACTGAAGAATGTTTTGTCGCTGTTCTTCTTTTTGCTGGCGCTGCTGGCGTGGATTGAATGGGTGGAAGACCGGCCAAAACCGTTGTGGCGATTTTACGGGCTGGCGCTGATGTTTTGCGCCCTGACGCTCTTCAGCAAAACCACCGCCTGCACGCTGCCGGCGGCGCTGTTGTTGGTATTATGGCTGAAAGGCAAGCCGATTGACCGATTCCGGCTGACGCAGATGATTCCGTTTCTGGTGCTGGGAGCGGGCCTGGGGCTGGTGACCGTGTGGTGGGAGCGATTCCATCAAGGCACCCAGGGAGCGCCCTTTTCACTGGGGTGGCTGGAACGCATCCTCATCGCCAGTCGCGCGGTCTGGTTTTACCTGGGCAAGCTGGTCTGGCCAGCCAATCTGACGTTCATGTATCCGCACTGGAACATCCATCCTGCTGATCCGCTTGTTTACGGATGGCTGGTGGCGGGAGCCGGGATGTGCGCCGCGATTTGTTTTGGCCGGCGATTTTTCGGGCGCGGCGTCGAAACCGCGGCCCTGTTCTATGTGGCAACGTTGAGTCCGTTGCTGGGTTTCATCATGCTTTACACATTTTCCTACTCGTTTGTGGCCGACCATTATCAATACATTGCCAGCATCGGCCCCATCGCGCTGGCAGCAGCGGGCATGACCGCCGCCCTGGAAAGGTTGGGGAAACGGAACTCATTTTTGAAGCCGGCGCTCGGTGGAATCGTGCTGCTGACGCTTGGCCTGTTGACCTGGCGTCAGGCCCGGATGTATGGCGATGCCGAAACCCTTTGGCGGACAACCATCGCCCGAAATCCCGATGCCTGGATGGCTTACGACAATCTTGGCATCATTTTTTCCCGCCGAGGGGAGGTGGACGAGGCGATGGCGCAGTTCCAAAAAACCCTGGCCATCCGGTCTGACGACGCATTGGCCCGCAACAATCTCGGCCTGGTTCTTTGCCAAAAGGGCCGGCTGGACGAGGCGATTACGCAGTTCCAAGCAACCCTGGCCACCCTGCCGGGCAACGCCCCGGTTCGCAACAACCTGGGCAAGGCTTTTCTCGCTAAGGGACAGCAGCGCGAAGCGATGATTGAGTTCCGAAAAGTTCTGGAAAACAATCCCCTCGACCCAAAAGCCAATTATTACCTTGGCATCGCGCTTTTTCAAACCGGGCAGACAGACGAGGCGCTGGCGCATTTCCAAAAGGCTTTGGAAAGCCAGCCGGATTTCGCCGAAGCCTGGGACAGTCTGGACCATACGGCGTGGTTGCTGGCCACCTCACCCGAGGCGTCCTTCCGCAACGGCTCCCAGGCGCAGGCGCTGGCCTGGCTGCTGGTCCGGCTTTCGGGAGGGAATAATCCGGTTCTGCTCGACACGCTGGCCGCCGCCCAGGCCGAGAGCGGACAATTTCACGAAGCCGTTGACGCCGCCCAACGCGCCCTGGCCCTCGCCCTCGCCCAAAACAACGCCGCCCTGGCGGACGACTTGCGCCAGCATATCAAGTTGTTCCAGGCGAACACCCCGCTCCGCAACGCCGCCCCGGTCGGGTCCGCTCCTCGTTCAAACCCGCCTTGAAACGTCGGCGTCCACGCTGTCCCGGTCCATCATGGGCCACAAATGTTCGTGAACCTCGCAATGGCTTCGGGCGTTGATCTGTCATCCGCATTTTGTGTCCCATGAGACCGGCATCGTTTGGATCTTGTATCCGTTTCATCCGGATCAGCCGTTTTCAACGTTGAATTAACGGGTGACTCTCTTTAGGGTTGAACTGTTTGAAATTGCAAAAAAAACATCCGTCCGGAACAGCTGAGACTCTCCCTGATTCGTGGAATCGGGCCTGGCTGATGGGGCTGCTGTTGGTGGGGGTCACGTTCCTGGTTTATCTGCCGGCAATTCTGGGACAATTCGTTTGGGACGACGATTCATGGACCGGGAAACTCATCGGGATGTTGCGCAATGTTTCCGGCTTGCGCCTGATCTGGTGCCAGCTCACCGCGCTGCAACAGTATTATCCGCTGACCGCCACGACTTTTTGGCTGGATTATCATTTGTGGGGTTTCTGGCCGCTGCCGTATCACGTGGAAAATGTCCTGCTGCACATCCTGGCCGCGCTGCTATTCTGGCGGTTGTTGGAACGCCTGGGGGTGGCGGGAGCCTGGCTGGCGGCGGCGATTTTCGCGCTGCACCCGGTCATGGTGGAATCGGCGGGCTGGATTACCGAACGCAAGAACGTGCTTTCGCTGGTGTGCTACCTTGGGTCGCTGCTGGCCTATGGCCGGTTCAATGCGTTTTGGCAGGGCGACGCCGCCCCGGAAAGAAAGGCCCCGGGATGCTGGGGTTATTATACGATGGCCTGGTTTCTTTTTCTGGGCGCCCTGCTGGCAAAGACCACCGCTTTTTCACTGCCGGCGGTGGTGCTGCTGATTGCCTGGTGGAAAGGCGGACGGCTGCGGTGGCGCACGGAAGTGTTGCCGGCCATCCCGTTCTTTGTCCTGTCCTTCAGCCTGTGTCTGGTAACCGCGTGGCTGGAAAAAAACCATGTCATGGCGCAAGGCCCGGATTTTTCCCAGACTCTGCCGGAACGCTGTCTGATTGCCGGCCGGGTGCCCTGGTTTTACCTCGGCCACCTGCTCTGGCCGGCGGGTCTGTGTTTTAATTATCCGCGCTGGCCGCTCAATGCCGGTTCGTGGCAGCAATGGCTTTATCCGGTGACTGCCGTGGGCGCCCTCCTGGCGCTGTGGCTGGCCCGGAAGCGAATCGGGCGCGGTCCGGCCACAGCGGCGTTCTTTTTTGTCGGCACATTGCTTCCCGTGCTGGGGTTTATGAATGCGTATGGCATGCGCTATTCGTATGTGTGGGACCATTGGGTTTATCTTTCCAGTCTCGGCCTCATCACCCTGGTGGCGGCGCTGGTGGCGCGGGCGGCGCAACAGCTTCGGGTGCCGGTCATGCTCCATGGGTTTGCCGCCATCGTGCTGCCGGTGCTGGCCGTCCTGACGTGGCGGCAATGCGGAACGTATGCCGACATGGAAACCCTCTGGCGGGCAACCATTGCCACGAATCCCGACGCCTGGCTTGCCCACGACAACCTGGGCAACATCCTTTCTCAAGACGGGCGGCTGGACGAGGCGATGGACCAGTTTCGAAAAACCCTGGCCATCCAGCCCGATGACCTGCTGGCCCGCAACAATCTCGGTCTCATCCTTTGTCAAAAAGGGCGGGTGGACGAGGCCATCGCACAATTCCAAAAGGGCCTGGCCACCCAGCCCGACAGCGCGCTGATCCTGAACAACCTGGGCAAAGCTTTGCTCACAAAAGGACAGCCGCGCGAGGCGATGATTCAGTTCCGAAAAATTCTGGAAAAAAATCCGGGCGATCTCATGGCCCATTACAACCTCGGCACCGCGTTTTTCCAAAATGGACAGGTGGATGAGGCGATTGGGCATTTTCAGAAAGCCCTGGAAATCCAGCCTGACTTTGCGCGGGCCCACAACAAGCTTGGGGTTGTGCTGCTCCGAAGAGGATTGGCGGACGAGGCCATCGCGCATTTCCAGCGGGCCTTGGAAATCCGTTCCGATTTTGCCGACGCCGGGTACAATCTGAACCATGCGGTTTGGCGGCTGGCCACCTCACCCGAGGCATCCCTCCGCAACGGACCCAGGGCGCTGGCGCTGGCCCAACAATTGGACCGGCTTTCCGGAGGGAATAATCCGGTCCTGCTCGACACACTGGCCGCCGCCCGGGCCGAGAACGGACAATTTCCCGAGGCGATTGACGCCGCCCAACGGGCTTTGGCCCTGGCCCAAAACGACGCCACCCTGGCGGACACCTTGCGCCAGCATATCAAGTCGTTCCAAGCGGGTTCGCCGCTGCGCTGCGCTTCCGAAACGAATGCCGGACCAGACTTGACTCCGCCTTGAGCCGGCGGGCACCCGGTCGCGGCCCGGCTTTAATCCCGCGGTTTTGCACTTTCCGCTTTGGAGTTCGCGGCGCGAACCCTAAACTTCGCGTGATGTCGCAGATGCTCAAATCGTCCGGTTCGATGGCCGCCGCCACACTCACCAGCCGCGTGCTCGGTATGGTGCGCGAAATGGTTTATGCGCGGTTCATGGGCGACGGCTGGGTGGCCGGCGCGTTCCAGCTCGCCTTCATGATTCCCAACCTGTTCCGCCGACTGCTCGGCGAGGGCGCGCTGACCGCCGCGTTCATTCCCATTTTCAAGGAAAAGGAGAAGACCCACGGCGAAGTCGAAATGTGGCGCACGGCCAACGCGGTGATTTCCGGGCTGGTGGTCGCGGCGTGCGTCATCATCAGCCTGGCCATGCTCGGCGTTTCCATCGCGCTCGGCGTGCATCAATTTGAGGGGCAGACGGAACTCATGCTGCAACTCTTGCGCGTCATGTTTCCCTACATGCTGCTGGTGTGCCTCGCGGCGGCGTTCATGGGCATGCTCAACGCGCGCGGGCACTTTTTCATCCCGGCCATGGGCGCGACCATGCTCAATGTCGTGATGATCGCCTCCGTGCTCTGGCTCGCGCCGCGGATGGGACTGGAATTGCCAAAGGAATTAAGGCTGCCGAAACAGATTTTCGCGCTCGCGTTCGGCGTGCTCGCGGCGGGGGTCGCGCAGGCGGCGTTTCAACTGCCGACGCTCTGGCGCGATGGTTTTCGTTACCAGTGGGTTTCGCCCTGGCGCGACGAAACGGTGGGGCGCGTCGTGCGCCAGATGATTCCCGGCACCATCGGCGTGGCGGCGTTTCAAATCAACGTGCTGCTCACGCAAAGCATCGCGTTCTGGGTCAGCCCGCAAATCGTCGCGTCCTTCAATTACGCGGTGCGCCTCATGGAACTGCCGCAAGGCATGTTCGGCATTTCCCTGGCGACCTATATGCTGCCGACGCTTTCGGGGCTGGCGGCCGAAAAAAAGTATTCCGATTTTCGCGCCATCTTGCGCAACGGCGTGGGCACGCTGATTTTCTTCAACCTGCTCGCCGCCATTTTGCTCGTGGTGCTGGCCGAGCCGATTATGCGGCTGCTGTTCGAGCGGGGATTGTTCACCGCCGATTCGACCCAGCGCGCGACATTGGCGCTGGTGTGCCTGGCGCCGGGGCTGGTGGCATTTTCAACGGTCAACGTGCTGGCCCGCGCCTTTTACGCGCTGGGCGACACCAAAACGCCGATGAAAATCAGCCTTGTGAGCCTGGCGCTGAATCTGGTTCTGGCCGCCGCGCTGGTGAAACCGTTGCGGCAGGGTGGTTTGGGCATTGCCAACACCACGACTTCCATCTGCAACGTCTGGCTGCTGCTTTACGCGCTCCGGCGCAAACTGGGGAAATTGGAAATGGAATCGCTGCGCGCGACCCTGCTGCCGCTCGCCGCAGCCGGCGCGCTGGCCGGATTGCTGGCGTGGCTGGGCTGGCAATTCTGGGAGAAGTCGTACGGCCACCAGACCATCGCGCTTAAAATCGGCGCGGTGTTTGTGCCGGCGGGAATCGCGGGACTGGTTTACTGGCTCGCGGCGCTGGCGTTCAAAATTCCGGCGGCAAAGGAAATGGCGGAATTCGCCCTGGCGCGATTCAAAATACGGAACTGAACCGGGGTGACGAAGGAATCAAAGAAATTTGATTTTGCGGCGGCTGGCCTTTGGCCGCCTTCGGTCAAATCTTCACCACGGCGGTCCAACAATTTTGTCCGAACTTCGATTTGAATTTTTCCGCCAGCGATTCGGCGCCGGTTTTGTTTTCGGCGATGGCAAACGTCGTCGAGCCGCTGCCGGACATCAACGCGGCCAGCGCGCCGTTGGCGCGGAGAAATTCCTGGAACAATGCGAGCACCGGATATTTTTCCAGCGCCGGGGCCTCGAGCGAATTGTAAAATTCGGCGCCCGCGGCGCGCAAATCGCCGGTTTGAAGTTTGGCCATCAGTTTTTGCGCCCGGTTCGGCTGCCCGTTCAGCGCCGCGGGGAAACGCGCGAGATTTTGATAAGCCCAGGGCGTTGAAATGCCGAATCCGGGATGAATCAGCAGCAGGGCTTTGCCCGCCAGCGCCGGGAAGGAATCCAGCGGCTGGATTTTCTCGCCGCGTCCCGTGGCCAGCACTGGTTTGTCCTGGAGGAAAAACGGCACGTCCGAGCCGAGCGCCGCGGCGAGTTCATTCAATTTCGCGGAGGGAAGCGGCCGCCCGAACAATTCGTTCAACGCGAGCAGCGTGGTGGCGGCATTGCCGCTGCCGCCTCCCAGACCGGCGGCGAGCGGGATTTTTTTCTCCAGATGAATGCGAACGCCGCCGCCGGCCTTCGCAGCCTGTAAAAATCCGGTGGCCGCGCGGTAAACCAGATTGCGCGCATCCACCGGCAGCGTGGCGTCACTGCACGAGAGCTCGACCGTGCCGCCACAACGTTCGAACGTCAGACGGTCGCAAAGGTTGACCGGCTGCATGACGGTTTCAAGTTCGTGAAAGCCGTCGGCGCGGTGGCCGAGGATGTTCAGCAGCAGGTTGACTTTGCAGGGTGAATTCTTTTCGAGCGGCATGGTCTTCACAAAAACAAGACGCGCCAACGGAAAACTGTTGGCGCGTCCGGCAAAATGGATTGGGCCATCAGTTATCGAACACGCGGAACCGGCTGCCGGGAATGAACGGGGCCACGTCGCCGCCGGTAAAGCCGGTGTAGGTGTCCGTGTCAAACGTCGAGCCTGAGACCAGGCCCGGCTTGTAGCTTTCTGGATAAGCGGGGCCGGGAGTCAGGTAGCTGGTCCAAATCGGATGATACGGCGGGAAGGGCGAGGTGACGATTTCATAAACGCCCAGGCCCGTGCGCGCCAGCGTGCGATTCAAGCCACTAACCGCGCCGGCGGTGTAGCCGCAACTGGGCGATTCAAAAATGGCCGTTTGCTCGATGGAGCGGCGCATTTCACCCAGGCGGGTGATTTCAAGAGTGTTGCTCACGCCGCGGCCGAGTTTTTGTTCCGGACCGGCGCAGCCGGTCGTGAACAAGGCAGCCAAGCCGGCTAAGGCGAGAAGGGACATCACGTTTCGCATACGATTTTTAATTTGACGAGTTGAGTGGAACTTACGCCGAAATCGCCGGATGTAAAGCGCGTTTTACGGTTGGGTCAATTAGCCGGGAAGGAAGAATTATTCTTCAACGCAGATGCTGAGGCACCAGCGGAAGGGCATGTTTATAGCCGAGCCACGCCAGGCGGACCACCAGGAGCAGGAGGAGCAGCGCCAGCAAAAGCGCGCGGCGCGCCTTGCGCCGGTCCGGCTGGTCCCAATACCAGGCAATCCAGACGGTGATTTCGTAGAGGCCCTGTAGCGGCACGAACATGACGATTTGCGTGAACACCTCCGGTGTCGTCAGCACCGCGCCCAGAATCAAATTGATGACGATCATATAACGGCGGGCCTTGGAGAG
>Ga0224533_1000124_pt1 | contig 10678 bp, 7 predicted proteins | sample 714E11014metaG_FD_172018 | JGI IMG/M metagenome (GOLD analysis project Ga0224533, IMG submission 172018) | Peat soil microbial communities from Stordalen Mire, Sweden - 717 E1 10-14 | ecosystem: Environmental > Terrestrial > Soil > Wetlands > Peat | place: Sweden: Norrbotten County, Stordalen... | reverse complement strand
CGGGTCAGCGCGTCCTGATGCCGCGAGTTGATCATCACCTGCAGCATCTCCGCCCGGATTTCACCAGACCACACCATCTCCTTGATGGCTTCCTTCAACGCCTCGATCCCCTGCCCGCTCAGGCAGCAAACCTCCACGATGGGAGCGCCGGCCTCCGGCACGGCCCGTTGAGATGACTTACCTGTTTCGTGCCGTGCCGGAGGCTGGCGCTCCGCCGCGCGGACATCCTGTTGGAGTTCAAGCTTCAGCTTGTCCGGAAAACAGGCTGAAGCCTGAACTCCAACCTGGCACACCAATTCTTCAGCGCTCCACTTCCTCGGCAAATCCACCTTGTTCACGACCAGAATCCGTTTCTTGCCGGCGAACTCGGCGAAATACTTTTCATCGGCGGACGTGAGCGGTTCGCCGGCGTCGAGCACGTGCAAAACGAATTCGGCCCGGGCCAGCGACTCGCGGCTGCGGCGGACGCCTTCCTGCTCGATTTCATCGCCTGCCTCGCGCAAACCCGCCGTGTCAATAAACACCACCGGCAGTCCGCGGATGTTCGCCGTCTCCTCAATCGTGTCGCGCGTCGTGCCCGGAATCGGCGAGACAATGGCGCGGTCGTGGCCGAGCAATTGGTTGAGCAGGCTGGATTTGCCCGCATTGGGCCGGCCAACAATCGCGGACCGGATGCCGCGCCGGAGAATTTGTCCTTCATTGGCCGTGCGCAACAGTTCGTCCATGAACGCGATGCCGTGCTCCAGCCGTTTGAGCAGTTGCTCCTTGGTGTCGGGTGAAATGTCCTCGTCGGGAAAATCAATGTGCGCCTCGACGTGCGCAAGGGTCTTCATCATCTCATCGCGCAAGACGTTGATGCGCTGCGACAGCTTGCCGGCGAGCTGTTCGTTGGCGGCGGCGAGCGCGAATTCGGTGCGCGAATGAATCAGGTCGGCGACGGCCTCGGCCTGCGCGAGGTCAATGCGCCCGTTGAGAAAGGCGCGGCGGGTGAATTCGCCGGGCTCGGCCACGCGCGCGCCGTTTTCCAAAAGCGTGTCGAGCACGAGCTTGGCGGGCAAAATCCCACCGTGACAGATGATTTCCACCGTGTCCTCGCGCGTGAACGTGCGCGGCGCGCGCAGAATGGCCAGCAGCACTTCATCCACGCTCCGGCCGTGCCGGACAATTTTGCCGAATTGAATCGTGTGCGTCGCCGCAGCGGATGGCTTCAATGAACTTTTGCCGACGGGCAGAAAACTTTTGTCGGCGATGGCAAGCGCCTGCGGCCCGGAAAGGCGCACGACGGCCAGACCGCCTTCGCCGAGGGGTGTGGCAATTGCGGCAATGGTGTTGTCGTGCATCAGTCGAGGGTCGAGGGTCGAGGGTCGAGAGTCAAAGCCGTTTTTGCCCTTGCCCCAGCCTCTCCCTTAACCACAAACCATGACTGCGTGGATATTGCAGCTCCGGCCTGGGAGCGTTGGCGTCTCGCCGGCGTGTTTCTCGATAACGCCTTTCCTCCCATCCACTCGCCGCCGGGACGACGGCGCTCCCAGGAAGGCAAACTCAGGACATGGAAGAAATTCTCCCGCTAAAATCAGCTTTCGCCGGCGGGGCGCGCGTGTTTTACTCGCCGGGATGAACGTGGAGAACGTGGACCTTGGCCTCTGGAGCAAGCTGACGAAATTGGTCGTCGGCCTGGTCGTGCTGGCCATTTTATTGCTCATGGGAATGTATTATCTGCCGCTGATTCAACAAAACGAGCGGATGCGGCGGGAAATTATGCGGCTGGACGTCCAACTCCAAAAAGAAGAGGCAAAATCCAAACAGCTCAAGGCCGAGATTGACGCCCTGCGAAACGATCCCAAAACCGTTGAACGTTTGATGCGCGAAAAACTCGGTTACGCCAAGCCGGATGAAACGGTGGTGAGATTTGAACCGGCCGTGACGAACCCGCCGGGGCGGTAGTGGAACTTCAGGAGCTAGGAGCCGACGTAAGGAGGCTCTGACTTGAATTCGAGTCTCGTCACCTCGACTCCTACAAATCCGTCACACCGTCATGATTTCTTTTTCCTTGTGGGCCAGATGCTGGTCAATCTTGGCGCTGTATTCATCGGTCAGTTTCTGTAAATCTTTTTCCGCCTGTTTTTCCTGGTCCTCGGTAATGCCGCTGTCGTGCGCGTGTTTTTTCAGAAGTTCCATCGCGTCGCGGCGCACGTGACGGACCGCCACGCGCCCGTCCTCGGCCATTTTATTGGTGATTTTCACAAATTCCTGCCGCCGCTCCGTGCTCAATTCCGGAAACGAGAGGCGGATGACCTTGCCCTGCACCGCCGGATTCAGGCCGAGGTTGGCCTTTTGAATCGCCTTCTCAATCGGATGCGTCGAGGTGGCGTCCCACGGCTGGATGACCAGTTGCCGCGGCTCTGGCGTGGTGATGCCGGCCAATTCGCGGATGCGCATCTGCGAGCCATAAACCTCCACGATGATGTTCTCGACCAGCGACGCGGACGCCTTGCCGGTGCGCACACCAGCGAACTCGTTCACGACCATCTGCTCGGTCTTGATCATTTTCTCCTCCGCCTCCAGTAAAATGTCGTCGGGTGTCATAGTGCGGTCAGGTTAACAAGGCAAATGCGCGTGTCGAATGAAAATTCGATTGTAGCGTCGGCACTGTGCGCCGATTTAATCGAGCCGCAGGCTCGACGCTGCCACCGTCCGTTGCTAACCTGTTGATCGTGGCGGACATCGTTTTAACCACGCTCAACGCGAAATACATCCACGCCGCGTTTGGCCTGCGCCATCTGCTGGCCAATCTTGGCGACCTGAAACCGCGCGCGAGCCTCGTCGAGTTCGACATCAACCAGCGTCCGCTCGACATCGCGGAAATGTTGCTGGCGCATAACCCCAAAATCATTGGGTTCGGCATCTACATCTGGAACGTTGAACCAGCCGCCGAAATCATAGCCGCCATCAAACGCGTCCAGCCCGATGTCAAAATCATCCTCGGCGGTCCGGAGGTCAGCTACGAAACTGAAAACCAGCCCATCGTTCAACTCGCCGACCACGTCATCACCGGCGAGGCGGATTTGAAATTCGCGGAGGTTTGCCGCGAATTACTCGGAAGGGCCGAGCTGCCGCTCGGCCAGGATGCGAAGCAGCGCGTCCCTACCACATTACCCAAAATAATTCCCGCCGAACTGCCGGAGTTTTCGCAGATCGTCCCGCCCTACCATCTCTACACCGACGACGACATCGCGCACCGCATCATCTACGTCGAGGCCTCGCGCGGGTGTCCGTTCACATGCGAGTTTTGCCTGTCGTCACTCGACATTCCGGTGCGGCAGGTTCCCCTGCCCGCCTTGCTCGAACAATTGCAGCTGCTGCTGGGTCGCGGCGTGAAACAATTCAAGTTCGTTGACCGCACATTCAACCTCAACGCGGACATCAGCAAGACCATCCTTGAATTCTTTCTGGAGCGGTATCAGCCAGGTCATTTCTTCCATTTCGAAATGATTCCCGACCGGTTGCCGGAAACGTTGCGCGAAGTCATCGCCAGGTTTCCGCCGGGCGCGCTCCAATTCGAGGTGGGCGTCCAGACGTTCAACGAAGCAGTCGGCGCGGCCATCAAACGCCGGCAGAATTACGAAAAACTGGAAAATAATTTTAATTTTCTTCGAAATGCAACCGGCGTCCACATCCACGCCGACCTGATTGTCGGGCTGCCGGGCGAAACCTTGGAAAGTTTTGCCGCCGGATTTGACCGGCTGATTGCACTCGGCCCGCAGGAAATCCAGGTAGGCATATTGAAACGGCTGCGCGGCACGCCCATCATCCGGCATGACGCTGGCTGGCAGATGATTTATAATCCACATCCGCCCTACGAAATCTTGCAGAACAAGCTGATTAATTTCGCGACGATGCAACGGTTGCGCCGCTTTGCGCGCTACTGGGACCTGGTCGGCAACAGCGGTAATTTTGTGGAGTCCACGCCGCTGATTTGGAATCTTGGAGGGAAGCGCTTCGTCGCTTCCCAAACTTTTTTGGAAAGTCAGGGCACTGACAAAGGAGTGCCCTCCAAGAGCCTCGCCCCACCACCGGCATTCGCCGCCTTTCTCCGCTTTAGCGACTGGCTGCATGCGCGCACGCGTCGCACCGACAGCATTGCGCTGGTGCGACTAATGGAACTGCTCTTTGAATTTCTGACCGGCGAACTGAAGCTGGATGCGAAGCCGGTGGCCGAAACGCTGTGGCGCGATTACCAGCGCGGCGACCGCCACGACAAACCAAGTTTCCTGAAGGATTTTCTGCCGGCGGAAGAAAAAGTCATTCCGCTGCGTAACGCCAAAACCGCCCTGCCCAAACGCCAAGCCCGGCATTTGGTGTGAAATGAATCTGCGGTTTATTTCATTAATTCTTTTTCCGCCTCTTCGTTCGTCAATTTGTGTTTCGCCCGCAGGACGGCCAGGCCCACCACCGGCGGATAGGACTGGTCCGATTTCATTCTCGGCTCGACGTATTCGAGCACTTCAAACAACAGACCGTTGGCCGTCTCGTAAGTCAGGCCGGTGAGCTGGGCGATGTAACGCGTCGCACGGTCAATCAGCTTGAGATTCGACGGCACTACCCAGACCATAAAGTTGCCCATCACCCGCCCCATCCGCACCATCGTGCAGGTCGAAAGCGCGTTCATCACCAGCTTCACCGCCACGCGAGTCACACCGTCCAGAAGAAAATCCGTTTCCGGGACTGGTATCAATACCGTAGGAGACGGGGTGACGAGCCTCTGATTTTGGTCGGATTCCGAGTCTGGGATTTTGGATCTTGGAAATAAAACCTCGTCACCTCGGCTCCTACGAAAATAAATTATGCCGATCTCGGCGCCCGCCTTGTACGCGGCATCGAGTTGATCGGGGTGGAATTCGCCCGAGGTGATGGCAATGGCGCTGTCGCCTTTCACCGGCGGACGAAGTTTCAAACCGTCCAAGCCGATTTTGAATTGCATCAATTCCGCCTGCCTGATTTTGCGGATGGATGCAAAGGTTTGCGACAGCTTGTCCTCGCCAACCAGCTCGCGGACTTCGGCTGCATTCCAGATCAGGCAATGTGGTTTGCGTTTCAACAGGTGTCGCCAGGCGGCGAGAGTTTCCGGCTGCGGTAAAAATAAGAAGGCCCACGACTCCGCAGCGGTTGTGTCGTCGGCCTTGCGAAACGGCGGCGTGCAAAAAGTCGGCGAACGTTCCGTTGTATCCGTCAACACATCAATGCCGAACCGGTCGGCAAAATAATTCACCTTGCGACCGGCGCGATAAACGGATTCCTCCAGCGCGACGAGCCGGGCCAGTTGTGCGAGCAGTTCCGGCGATTTCAAGGTCATGTGCAGTTCCTCCAATTTGGCGAGGAATAATTCTGGGAGCGCCGGCGTCTCGCCGGCGAGATTTTGATCTACATCAACACGCCGGCGAGACGCCGGCGCTCCCAGGTCGCCAACCAACTCGCGCACCACCATTTCCAGGATGGTCAGCAGGACGCAAAGCTGGATGGAAGTCGCCTGCATCCGGGTCGAGCCGGCAATGGCCATGGGGCCGGTCGTCAGGTTGATTTTTTCAATGCGCGGGTCTTCGATGATTTCGCGGCTGCGTTCCACCTGCTGGCAGAGAATTTCATCCGGGTTGTTATAGACAAAATAGACCTTCGCGCCGGCGTCCACGCCCTCCCACGCCGTGCCGATGACAAACGATGTCTCCCCGCCTTCGGTGATGGCGAACACCACGTCGCCAGCGCGCAGGCCGTGGTCGCGAAGTTGTTTGCGCCCGAACGCGGAGAAATCTTCAAAACCCTCGACTGATTTAATGAGCGCGTAATCACCGCCTGCCATCACGCTGAACGTGCGGTTCTCAAAATCCCTGGATGGGAGCGCCGAGCACCGGCTCGGCTCGAATCTATGGCCTCGTTCAAACTGGCCGAGACTGTGCTCGGCACTCCGCCAGAAATCACGCCAGACGGAATCGAGCAGGATGCTCAGGCGCCCGGTGGCGCCGCAGCCGGTGAAAAATATCCGCCCGCCGTTTTTCAGCGAATGCAAAACCGTTTCCTTGATCTCCCCCGCCCGGCCCGATTGGACGAACTCGCGGAATTTGCGGATGACATCGGCGTCCACGTCAAAAAGCAATTTAAGCGCGGCGGCGATGTCTCGTCCGGCCCCTTCGCTCAGATCGGCCGTCACGGGATGCGATGCCTCCGTGACCAGTGCGCCCAGTTTGAACTGACCGCTGATCTTGAGAAATTCTTCCGCGCGTTTCCGGGAACGTTCGCTCACGTGTTTGAGTTAAAGACATTGTCAACGCGCTGTCACGCAGATAGCTTTGGGTCGGGCCATATATGACACCCAATCAACAACTGGCCACGTTGAAGGCGGCGGTTTGCGACGTCGCTTTTGACAATTTGACGCGCCAGCTTTATGCCACGGATGCATCGGTTTATCAAATCGAGCCGCTGGCCGTGGCGTTTCCCGGCAGCGCGCACGAAGCCAGCGCCGTCATCCAGGCGGCGGCGCAGGCGGGGGTGTCGGTCATTCCGCGCGGCGCGGGAACGAGTCTTTCGGGCGGAGCCGTCGGCGACGGCCTCATTGTTGACTTTGCGCGCTACAACCGGCTTATCTACGACCTGAACTTGGAATGCAAAACCGTCCGGGTCGGCGCGGGCGTGGTGCTGGACCAGTTGAATGATTTCCTTCACCCGCACAAATTTTGTTTCGGCCCGGATGTGGCGACCAGTTCGCGCGCGACGCTGGGCGGCATGATTGCCAACGACTCGTCCGGCGCGCACGCACCGGTTTATGGCACCACGGCGGATCACATCAGCGTGCTGGAAATTTTAATCAGCGACGGGCGCGTCGTGAGAGTCGGTTCCGGCGAGGAAGAGCTGCCGAAACAACGCGACCTGATGGAAAGCCTGACTTCGCTGAACGAACTGCAAATTGCCGAGCGTTTTCCGCCGGGCCTGCTAAAACGCTGGCCCGGATACGCGCTGGCCCGGGCGATGCGCGAACCGGGGAATCTGGCTCATGTTATGGCCGGCAGCGAAGGTACGCTCGCCGCGATCATTTCCGCCGAACTGAAAATCGTCCCCCTGCCGGAGAAGCGCGGGGTGGGCTTGTTGTTCTTTGCGTCCGTGGCCGAAGCGATGCAGGCGGCGGCCGAATTGCTCGATCTGAGACCGGCGGCGGTGGAACACATTGACCGCCTGCTGCTGGACCAGACCCGCGGCCAGCTCGTGTTTCAGGCCGCGCGCGATTTGCTCGAACTCGACACCCAGCCGTGCGAGGCGATTTTAATCATTGAGTTTTTCGAGGACGTTGACGAACGGCTGGCACTGCTGCAAAAACGCAAACTGGGTTTGCGCACGCGCATTTTGGAAACCCCCGAAGAGGCCGAACTCGTATGGTCGCTGCGCAAGGCGGGGCTGTCGCTCTTGACCGGGTGCAAGGGCGCCGCCAAGCCCGTGACCTTCATCGAAGACGCGGCGGTGCGGCCCAAGGACCTGCCGGCCTACGCTGGCGAGCTGCAGAAGTTGATGCGGCGGCTGGGGTTGAACGCCTCCTATTACGGCCATGCTGCAGCGGGACTGCTGCACGTGCGGCCGGTGCTGGATTTGCGCCGCGCGGAGGACTTGAAAAAATACCGGACGATTGCCGACGAGGTGGCTGCGCTCGTGTTGCAGTTCAAGGGCACGCTGTGCGGCGAACACGGCGTGGGCATTGCCCGCACCGAATATCTCAAGCAACAGGTGGGCGAAGACATTTACCAGCTCATGCGGCAAATCAAGCAGTGCTTCGACCCGTTCAATTTGTTCAATCCGGGGAAAATCATCTCCGATGGCCGCTATAAAATTGACGACAACCTGCGGCGAGCCGCGGGTTATTCCCTGAAACTGCCGTTTGAACCGATGCTGGCGTTTTCCGCCAGGGACGGGTCGTTCACCGCCAACCTGGAGCAATGCAACGGCTGCGGCGGCTGCCTCAAGCTGACGCCGAGCATGTGCCCCACGTTCATGGCCACCGGCGAGGAAATCATGTCCACCCGCGGCCGCGCCAACACGATTCGCGCCGCGCTGGAATTGCGCGGCATCAGCGGCAACCCGCTCCCGTCGGCGGAACTCGAAGCCGCGTTGAGCAATTGCCTGTCCTGCAAAGCCTGCACCGTGGAATGCCCATCGAACGTAAACCTGACGCTGTTGAAAGCCGAATTACAACACGCGCGCATCCAGCATCGCGGACTGACCCTGCACGAACGGCTGTTCAGCTCCGTGGATCAACTGGGCCGGCTGGGCTGCAAGATGCCGCGCACGGCCAATGTGTTGTTAAATACTCCGTTCCTGAGCCGCGTGCTGGGCATTTCCACCAAACGAATGTTGCCGTATTTCGCGCTGGAGCGGTTCGATCGTTGGTTTGCCAAACGTCCGCCTTTCCGGGCAGCCTATCGGGGCCGCGTCATGCTTTGGGATGACACCTTCGTGCGCTATCACGAGCCTCACGTGGGCATGGCCGCCGTCAAGGTGCTTGAAGCCGCGGGCTTTGAGGTCGTGTTGCCAACGCAACGCAAATGTTGCGGACGGCCCGCCTTTAGCCAGGGCAATCTCGACGAAGCCGCGCAACTGGGACGTCACAATCTCGCGCTGCTGAACAGCGATAAAAGCAACCTGCCAATCATATTTCTCGAACCGGCCTGTTACTCGATGTTTGCGCAGGACTATCACGAGCTGAAGCTGCCGGACGCGGAGCGCGTGGCCGCGCGCTGCTTCTTGTTTGAGCAATTCATTGAAAATCTGCTGACCCAGCAACCTAATGCGCTGATTTTCAACGAACATCCCATGCGCCTGATGATTCATGTGCATTGCCATGCCAAATCACTTGCCAATTCAGATTACATGTACGAACTGGCCACCCGGCTGCCGCAGCGGACGGTGACGATGCTTGAAGCGGGCTGCTGCGGCATGGCGGGCGCGTTTGGGATGTTGGAATCGAAATACAAGCTTTCGGTAAAAGTCGCTGCACCGCTCATTCAAGTCATCCGAAGCCAGCCATTCGGAAACATCGTGGTGGCGTCGGGCACCAGTTGCCGCCAGCAAATCCAGCACCTCGCGCCCGTCCGTACGCTGCACATGGCGGAAGTGCTGGCCGAAGCGCTGGTGTAGCGGAACACGATCGCTGCCACATTCTTCCCCCTGAGAGCGCCGGCGTCCCGCCGGCAGCCGGAACCGTTCGTCATCAACCATCAAGCCAGCGAGACGCTGGCGCTCCCAGGGCTGGAAGAATATCTTTCACCGCGCCGCGCAGGTCAGGGAATTGGTATTCGAAACCGGATTCCAGAAACCGTTTGGGCGCGCACCGACAGCCATTAAGGATAAGTTCCGGTTCCGTCCGGATCAGCCGGGATATGACTTTTATCGCCAGAGCGGGAACAGGCGGACACCACGGACGAAAATAATTGTGCCGGAGCGCGCGCATAAATTCCGCATTGGTTGCCGGATGGGGCGCAACGGCATTGTAAGTACCGTCGAAATAGTTTTCCGGCTCAATGGCCAGCAGGAACATTTGAATCAGATCCGCCTGATGAATCCAACTGATGTATTGTTTGCCATCCCCCGCCGCGCCGCCGAGAAACCATCTCGTCAGGTTGGCCAGCATGGGCAATATGCCGCCATTAGAACCCAGTACCGGGCCGATTCGAAACAGCACATGGCGGGTGTGGAGTGAAGTGGCTTCGTGAAAGGCCTTTTCCCAAAGGCGGCAGACTTCCGCCAGCGAATCCCGGCCATTGGGCGCTGTTTCGTCGCACCCCTGGTCATGGCAATTACCGTAGAAACCAACGGCGCCCGCCTGCACCCAGACGCGCGGCGGGCGTTTGACGAAGCTGATGCCGCCGGCAATGGCCTGCACCGGGTTGACCCGCGACTCGGTGATGTCATGGAGGTTTTCCGGCGTGTGCCGGCAATTGATGTTGCGCCCGGCGAGATTCACGACCGTTTCCGCTCCATCCAAACATTTTATCCAGTCGCCGATGTTTTCCCCATCCCACTCCACATCCTTGACCTCGTCATTCTCGTCACGTTCATGCAACGACCGGGTCAGGACTACCACCTCGTAATTGCGCCGGACCAATTCCTTCGCGAGCGCCTGCCCCAGAAATCCGCTGCCACCCGCCAATACAACGCGTTTTTTAATCATGTCCGGATTTTAACGACCAGGCGGTTCCAGCGCCAGTCTGGGCGCGTTGCCGCTGGTGAATGTAATTTTTCCGTATTGAGCTGATTCCAAACTTCCTAGCCATTTCTGAATCAAGTGGCACACGGCGGCCAGATTCAAACGCTCGTATTCGGGCGGATATTTTTCGAGGTTGGCCAGTGCCAGTATGAACAGCGCGGCGGCGGGATGCAGGCGGTTCTTTTGCAAGTGTACGAACGCGCCAGCAAGCTGGATCAGGCCCTTGTAAAACGCGCCATTGGGGCCGTGTTTGTCCCGGAGCCACAACTCCTCCAGCACTTCGTGCGCCTCGAAAAACAACCCGCGGTTGAAGCAATCGAAATAGCCGGAGTAATGCGGGTCGAGCTTTTCGGCCCCGAACGGTTCCACCATTTTGGCAATGCGTGCGCTTTTGCGGCTCACGAATCAAAGATAGAGTCCCCAGCCCAAAGTCCAAAG
>Ga0224533_1000119_pt1 | contig 10753 bp, 8 predicted proteins | sample 714E11014metaG_FD_172018 | JGI IMG/M metagenome (GOLD analysis project Ga0224533, IMG submission 172018) | Peat soil microbial communities from Stordalen Mire, Sweden - 717 E1 10-14 | ecosystem: Environmental > Terrestrial > Soil > Wetlands > Peat | place: Sweden: Norrbotten County, Stordalen... | reverse complement strand
CAAACAGCTAATTTGGACGGGAGTGATGGTTTCTCCCAAAAACGCATGACACGGAAGATCTCGCTTCGGCCCGCAGTCTCGCTCAACGGCCCTGGTTCAATCCAGCCATAGCCAACTTCCGGATGCGTGGGCGACGCGCCCAGAAGGATCGCGGGCTCCGTTCGCCAATCCGCAGCCTCGAAGGCGCGGCGAACGCCATCCAAAAAGCCCCCTTCGTTGCTGTAGTGGTGGTCGGACGGCAGGAAGACCACGGAAGCTCGCGGATCAAGCTGATTCAGGTGCAATAGGCTCAGCAAGATGGCCGGCGCAGTGCCCCTGTTGTCCGGCTGAATCAAGACCTGCCGTGGTGTGACGTCGGCCAATTCATCCGCGTAATAGCGCTCGTGGGATCGCGTAACGACAAATAATGTCCGTTGTGGGTCGAAACTACGAGCGGCACGCCGCCTGGTGTCTCCCAACGGTGTCCGTCCGCCCAAAAAGGGACAAAACTGCTTCGGCCGTTCGTCGGCTGAAACACATTGCGTGAGTGGCCGCAAGCGCTTTCCATCGGGGCGCTTCCTTAATCCGATGTAGGGTCATCAGTCCAACGGTATCCGCTCCGCGATGGACGAGGAAGCACCGGCGGCCGCTGCCGAGAATGTGTTCATCCACGAGTTGTTGCAGCGTGAGGTCTGTCGGGACGGAGGTACAGTGAGTGCTCATGGCCTGCGAAACCGTGTGACCCGATAAGAGGCCCTGAAATACGACTTGATGTACCTGCGCGGAAGCGGCATTGTCGAGGAACCAGCCGATGAAGGCGATCCACAGCCCATTGCCAAAGTTCCCTTCGAGCATCTGCCAGACGCCGAAGAAGATGAACGCAAAGCCAAAGAACCGGCCCGTGTTGGCGGCGATGAGCGTGGCCTGGCGCATGTTCTTTGTGGCGGCCCAAACGGCGGCGCGGAACACGCGGCCGCCATCCAGCGGAAAACCTGGAATCAAATTGAAGAGCGCCAGCGCGAAGTTGATGTAGGCCAGGTACTTGACTAGACCCCACAAGGGCTCAACGCCGGCGACTGCGGGCTTCAGCAGCGTAAAGAAAACCGCCAGCCCCAGGCTCACGATTGGTCCGGCGATGGCGAACAGGAATTCCGCCCGGGCGCTGGGCGGTTCCGCCCCAATCTGCGCCACGCCGCCAAAGAGGAACAACGTGATGCTGCGCACCGGAACTTTGAACCGCAATGCGACCACCGAATGTCCCAGTTCGTGGAGCAGCACGCTCCCAAAGAGCGCGACCGCAGTGGCGGCGCCCATGAACCAATACAGCAGCGGCGGCCAGTTCTTGAACTCGGCGGGATAGTAACTGCCCGCCAGCATCCAGGTCAGCAGCGCAAAAATCAGAAACCACGCATAGTCCAATCCAATGGGAATCCCCAGAATCCTGCCTAGCGGAATATTGTGCCGGGTCAAGCGTTCTCTCCTTTGTGGCGTCCGGCTAATTCCACTGGCGCGGGCCAACTGTGCCCCTGTTGAACCAGCAGACCTTGCGTGGCGTCCGGCCCCCACGTGCCGCCGGCGTAATTCGGAAAATCGTTGGGGGGACTGGCCTTCCACGCATCGAGGACCGGCATCAGCAGCTTCCACGCCGCCTCCACCTGGTCGGCGCGCATGAACAGCGTGGCGTCGTTGCCAATCACGTCGGCGAGCAACGTCACATAGGCCTCCGGCGACGGCGCGTTGAAGCTTTCGCGGTAGTTGAAACGCATGTCCACCGGCTGCAACACCAGCTTCGGCCCAGGCCGTTTGGCTTGAAAGCGCAGCACGATTCCTTCGGAAGGTTGGATGGATATGACCAGGCGCGACGGCTGCCAGTCGAGCGTCGCCTCGCTTGGAAACGCCTGGTGTGGAACTGCACGGAACTGGATGGCGACTTCGGAGACCTGACAAGGGAGGCGTTTGCCGGTGCGGAGATAGAATGGCACGTCCTGCCAGCGCCAGTTGTCCACGAACAGGCGCAACGCCGCAAACGTCTCCGTCCGCGAATCGGAAGGTACGCCGGCTTCTTCGCGGTAGGCGAGCGCCTTCTTGCCGCCGATCCAGCCCTCGGCGTACTGTCCACGGACCGTCGAGCGGTGCACCTCGTCATGCGGAATGGGCCGAGCCGCGTGCAGCACGTCCACTTTCTTATTGCGGATCTCGTCGGCGTCGAAAGAGATCATCGGTTCCATGGCCACAAGACAGAGCAGTTGCATCATGTGATTCTGCACCATGTCGCGCAGCGCGCCCGCCCCATCGTAGTATTCGCCTCGATGTTCCACGCCGACCTCTTCGGCGACGGTGATAGTCACGTAGTCCACGTAGCGCCGGTTCCAGATCGGCTCGAAGAGCGGGTTGGCAAAGCGAAACGCCAGGATGTTCTGCACGGTTTCCTTGCCCAGGTAATGGTCGATGCGGAAGATCTGGGATTCCTGAAAGCCGCTGGCGAGCGTGCGGTTCAGCGCCAACGCCGACTCCAGGTCATACCCGATCGGTTTCTCGACGACGATTCGCGACCGTTCCGGGTCGGCCGCCAGGCCGGCGTAGTTCAGGTAGAAAGGGATTTCGCCAAACAGGGAGGGCGGCGTGGCCATGTAGAAAATGCGTTGGGCTCTGGATCCCCACTCCCTTTCCATGCCCAGGCACTGGTCGCTGAGTTCCTTATAGGTCTCGTGGGCCTTGAAATCGCCCCGCAGGTAGCGGATATGGCTGGAGAATTCGGTCCACTCCTTGGCTGCCGTCGCGCCGCGGTGGGCGAACTTCTTGACTCCCTCGTGCAGATGCTTCCGCAGGGCCGCCTCGCCGATATCGACTCGGTCCACCGCGATAATCGAGAAAGCAGCCGGAATCCTTCGGTCCTGGGAGAGGTCAAACAGGGCGGGCATCAACTTCCGCCAGGTCAGGTCTCCCGCTCCCCCGAATATGACGAATATGTTCGGTTCGAGTTTGTCGCTCGTTTTCATCGGTCGTAGCCCCTCACTGGCTCCGCGATAGTTCGCTATTCGAAGTCAAATCACCTCTGCCACAGGATTCGAGCGGCTTCCAGGGGAACGGCAACGCCGTTGAAGTCCGGTATGAGGCGGGCCGTGTAGTCGGCAGCCGGGCGCGCCGCGGACGTCTGTGCGCGATACGCGTAGCCCCCGGACACGCCTGCCAATTGGCGAACGCGCTCCATCTCTTGGCGCACGGGACCGCCGCCGTCGACGCCGTCGGCATAAAGCTCCACCCGCACCGCATTCGGATCGAGATCGTTGAGATAGACCTGAACTTCAAATACGCGTCGCTCCCCGTCGTTTTCGATCGTCATTTCACCCAGGCGCAACTCGGGCCACTCCTCTTCCATGGCGTGTTGCCAATCGGCCATTTGCCTGCCCGCGGCGCCCTTATCGGCGGCGCGCGCGCGGTAGGTTGCGGCGCCCGGGAGGTAGTGTCGCTCGGTGTATTCGCGAACCGCGCGGTCCGCCGAAAAGCGTGGCGTCAGGCTCGCCATGCTCTTCCGCATCCGCGCCACCCAAGCCATCGGGATGCCCTCCCCGTCGCGGGCATAAAACTCGGGAATCACCTGGTGTTCGAGCAGATCGTAGAGCGCTTCGGCTTCGACGGCGTCCCAGGCGGATTCGTCGTGATGTTCCTCGCCATCCCCCAGCGCCCACCCGACTTCGGGAGTGTAGGCCTCCGCCCACCACCCGTCCAACTCCGACAGATTGAGGCCCCCATTGACCAGCACCTTCATACCGCTCGTTCCGCTAGCCTCCCACGGGCGCCGCGGCGTGTTGATCCAAACGTCCACCCCTTGCACCAGGTGCTCGGTCAAGAGCATGTCGTAGTCGCTCAGAAAGATCGCATGGGGGCGCGTCTCGGGCTGCCGGATGAACTGCACCCATTCCCGAATCAACGCCTGCCCAGCCTGGTCGGCGGGATGCGCCTTGCCGGCGATGATGAGTTGCACCGGGCGCTGCGAATTGGTCAAGATTCGAAGCAGACGCCGCGGGTCGTGGAGTAACAGGTTTGGCCGCTTGTAGGTGGCAAAGCGGCGTGCAAAGCCCAGCGTTAATGAGTTGGGATCGAACAGATGCTTCGCGGCTTCCACGTCTTCGGGCGGCGAGCCCGCGGCGGTCAGGTCCAGAGACAAACGCCGGTGGGCATACTCTACGAGGCGCTTGCTGGCGGCGGTTCGAAACTGCCATAGGCCGGCGTCGGAGACCCGGCGAATATCCGGTCCCAGGGGTTCCGTGGTCCCCAGCCAACGGTCCTTTCCACAGCTTTTCGTCCAAAGATCGTCGGCATGCGCCGAGTCCCAGGTGGGCATGTGAACTCCGTTCGTCACGTGTCCAATCGGAACTTCGTCCTCCGGCCACCGCGGGAACAGCGGCTGAAAGAGGCGCCGGCTCACCTTACCGTGCAGGCGGCTCACGCCATTCGCCGCCCCGCACCCGCGGATGGCCAGATACGCCATGTTGAATGCCTCCGACGAATCGGCCGGGTTCCGCCTGCCAAGAGCGAGCAATTCGTGGATCGCAATGCCCAGCTTTCTCTCGGCATACCCCCCAAGGTATTGCTCGATGAGGGCCGGAGCAAATCGGTCGAATCCGGCGGCCACCGCCGTGTGGGTGGTGAACAGATTACCCGCTCGCGTGACCGCCAGTGCGGCGTCAAAGGGCTGCCCAGTCTCTTTCATGAAGTCGCGGGCCCGTTCCAGAACGGCGAACGCCGCGTGCCCTTCATTGAGGTGACAGATCTCCGGTTGGATCCCTAGCGCGCGGAGCAGCCGCCATCCGCCTATCCCGAGCAGCATTTCCTGCTTGAGGCGTAACTCCGGCCCGCCCCCATAGAGCTCGCTGGTAATTCCCCGATGAGCGGGAAAGTTCGCCGCGTCATTGCTGTCCAGCAGGTAAAGTTTCACCCGGCCGACCTGAACCTGCCAGGCGCGCAGCCAGACCGAGTATCCCGGCAGCGCGATCTCCAACCGCAACCACTCCCCGTCCGGCTGGCGCAGCGGAGTGATTGGCAACTGTCCGGGATCGTTGTACGGGTAAAGGGCCTGCTGCGTTCCGTTCTTGTCGATCACCTGGCGAAAATAGCCTTGTTGGTAGAGCAGTCCGACGCCGACTACCGGTACGCCCAGATCGCTGGCGGCTTTGAGCTGATCCCCGGCCACGTTACCCAATCCACCCGAGTAAATGGGCAGAGCCTCGCTCAGCATAAATTCCATGCTGAAATAGGCGGCGCAGGTCAGTGGAGCCTCCGCATGATTCCGCTGGAACCACGCGGGCGCCTCCGCGGATTGCCGGCCGGCTTCGACCAGACCTTGCACGCTTTTCCGAAAAATGGAATCGGCCAACAAACGCTCAATCCGGTCGCGCGAGACCGTCTGCAGCACCACCCAGGGGTTATGCGTGATCTCCCACAACTCGGGATCAAGCCGCCGCCATACTTCGTCGGTGGCGTGATTCCACGACCAGTGCATGTCCAGGGCGAGTTCCGCCAGGGAATCGAACCCTTCGATTTCCGCGGGCAAGAGATGGTATAAAGGGTGGCTGGCGCGGATGTGTTTGCTCATGATTTGTCGCTCCGATCCGGCGTTGCCGCCAGACTATCGCTGACAATTGCCGGTGATTCCGCCAGCCACAGGCAAATGGCCCCGCGGATTGCGAAGATATGCCATTCATTGAAAGCCCTGTCGAACGCAGAACCACGATGCTCCGAGGCGCCGAAAGCAACTCGTTGTTCCGGCGCTGAAAAGTCAGGCGCCTCCGTATAGCAGGCCGTGACGAGTCTGGGCACGTTCGCCGGCATCGATGCTTCGGCCGGCTTTCCTGCACAAGGACTTGTTTTCATGCCTCTCTCGTCAAATGCCGGGCTGACCTTGGCGCCACGGTCCCCATCAGTTTGTCGAACGGTTTGATGAATTTCTCGACTCCTTCGTCCTCGAGCCGCCGCATCGGATTGTCCATGCCGATGCCCAGTTCCGGCAGTCGCTCCAATACCGGGCGGGCTTCCTCGACATCTTGTTCGAGCCGGGCTTTCGGCTCTCCGTGGTCGCAGTAAGCATCCAGGGTTTTTATCGGCACATTGTTGACCGTGTTCGGTCCGATGATCAAGTGCCGCAACTGGCCGCTCGAGATCGGATCTCGCCGGATGTAGTCCAGCCAGATGGATTGTCCCAGCGTTCCCAGTTGTTTCAAAGGGTTACTGCTCACGATTCTCTCTCCTTGCTTTCCAGACTTGCGACTTTGGCGAGGCGGCGCCGGTGACGCTCGGCGCCACTGAATCGTGCTTGGAGGAATGTTTGGACCAGGTCCCAAGCGAGCGCATTCCCGACCACGTGGCCGCCCAGGCAGATCACGTTCATGTCGTCGTCTTCGACACCCTGGTGCGCTGAGAAACACTCGTGGATCAGGCAGGCCCGCACGCCTGGCAGCTTGTTGGCTGCGACGCATGCACCCACGCCGCTACCGCAGATGGCCACACCGCGGTCCACTTCGCCGCGAGCAACCGCACGGGCCAAGGGCACAACAAAATCCGGATAGTCATCGTCCGGCTTCGGCTGGTCGTCGCCAAAGTCGACCACTTCACAGTCAGCCTCACGCAACATCCCGGCCAGATACTCCTTTAGCTCAAATCCTCCATGATCGGCAGCGACACCGATGCGTTTCGGCGTCCATGGCAGCGCTGTCGGCGAATCGGGCATTGCGCTTCTCCAGTAAGGCCAGTGCTCGCTCACACACGTTCTCTGCGGTCAAGCCAAATTCACGTACCAGCACCGGCGCCGAGGCGGGTTGGAAACCCCGGCGCCATCGCCATGCCGGCAGTCGCCAGAGATGCTTTCAGTGGCGGCCCACCGATTTCAACGGTGTGCGGGGTACTTGGCAAGTTCCGCCAGCAGTCTCCGCGCCGTCGGAGGAACCGCGACTTTGCCGTCCAGGATTTCCCGGCGGGTAACATTGGAGGTGTACATGGCTTGGTCTCCGCTGTGGTCGGCCTGCACGACGGCGCCATCCACGCTGGCCCCGGCGAAGACCCCTTTACTGCGCGAATAGCTCAGGATCTCCGCATTGAGCTTTACGTCCGTGCCGGCGGCTGCCTGTCTGCCCACGGGCCCGGCCGCCACGGTTGCATCGGCGCCGATCTTGAATTTGTCATTCATCAGGCTTTGCAAGGCATGGTCGTTCATGAATAGCATCACCACGTCGGTGAAAGAGGCGCCAATCTGGAAGCCGACGCTCCCTCCCCCGACAGCCACAAACATCGGCGCGCTCCAGCCATTGGCCGTGCGGCAGGTGGCCAGTCCCCTGCCGTAGTTGCCGCCGAATATGAAGGCCGCCTTCTCCTCTCCTGGAATGATGGCAACGCACTTCGCCTTTTCCAGCAGGTCTTGGGGAATGCCCTTGTCAGGCGTCCTCATGATTTCCTGGAAGACCTGGGTCGCTTTTTGAATACGCCCCATGTCATCGTCGCGATCCGACGCCAAAGCAGGCAGGACCAAACCCAGGCCCGCTACCGAAACGATCAACAAGTTGTTCTTCACGATATTTCTCCTTATAGGCTCCACTTTTTCAGAGTTGGTAAAGCTATCTGCTGCTCCCAACAAGTTGCCCGCGTTGAGGCGCGTGCACTGCAACCTCCATTGCGTGCGTGGTCTGGAGGATGTCCTTGGCCTTGGCCACCTCGTCTGCGGCGCCATGGGCCAGAAGGAGAAACTTGTCGGACTTGAGCGCCGCCTCGTATTTCACGACGCTATCCTTGGGGATGCCAATGCTGTACAGCCCCGCGCCGAGCGCACTCAATCCGCCCACCACAACGGCGCCTTCCAGTGCGCCGATGATCCAGGCGACCAACGGGCCGGCTACCAATATTGGCCCGATGCCTGGAATGGCGAAGAAAGCGGCTCCGAACAACATCCCCCAGAGACCACCCCAGAAGGCGCCCATCTTGCCCCAGTACTTCATGCGGTCGCCGGCGTTATAGTACCCCACAACATGCTCGTCGGTATGATAATCCTTGCCGACGATGGACATTTTCTTCATGTCGAACCCAGACCTCTGCAGTTCCTTAACCGCTTCCTCTGCTTGGGAGTGAGTATCGTAGATGGCTACAACCGAGTTCGTTTCAAACATGGCTTACGTCCCTTTCTTTCCAAATCGAGTTCGTTGCATTTTCGTGTGAGATCCGGCGGCGCCGGCGCCAACCTCGTGAACGACTTCTGAGAACCTCCGCATCATTGCGGTCGGCCGCTTCCTGGCATCGAATGCACAAAGGAGTCCAGGGCGCCGCCCGCAGACGTCTCAGGCCGATCACGGTTCTGCAGCAGAGACAGGCCCCGAATGCATCGTCCTTAATGCGGACCAGCGTAGCTCGGATGTTGCGGAGTAGGCTGGAGCGCCAGCCGAGGTTGGCCATGGGGAGTTCGCGGTCTGCGGTGCGCCAGATTTCTTCCAGCACGTCGGCACTATTCTCGATGACGATGTTGTGCCGGTTTTGCAGCAGCGCCCAGCCGGCGCCTGCCTGTTCGGCTTCCCGAATCTTCTTGAACCCTGCCAGTTGTTCTTGATCCACCGCTACCTCCTTCTTTGTCACTTCACGCGTTGAACCCCTATCTTTCCGGCCCGGTCAGCAAGCGCTTGAGCGCGTCCATCGCCTTGCCGAAGTTCCCCCAATCCCCCTGCTGCATTGCCTTCTGGGCCTCATCGAACTGCGCCCTCGCCTCGCCCAATTCCGGGCGCCCCCGCGGCGCCTGCGCGGCATTCTGGGGTGGCTGCGTCCCAAAGACGGATTGGATTGCCTCGTCGAGGGTAGGCTCCATCGCCACTTTATCCCCCGAAACGACGATTACCCGCTTGAGTTGGGGGAAGTCCGTGCCTTCCGCGGTGAGGTACAGCGGCACCACATACAGAAAGGAGTTCTCGATCGGCGCCGCGATCAGATTTCCACGAATGACTCGCGACCCTTTTTGGTCCCAGAGGGTCAGTTGCTGGGCGATCGCAGTGTTCTGATCGATCATCGCTTCGATTTGCATCGGGCCGTAGATCAGTTTCTCCTTGGGAAGTTGGTAAAAGAGCATCTTCCCGTATTCGGGGAAATCGCACCTGGCTGCCATCCAGGAGACCATGTTGTTTCGCTTCTGAGGCGTAAAAGGGGTCATGAGGAGGTACTCGAGCTGGTCGCTGCCGGGGAGCTTCATCAGAATGTAATAGGGCTGCATGGGCGCGACCTTGCCCGCGTACGTCTCTTCGGGAAGCACCCAGAGGTCCTCGCGGTTATAGTAGACCTGCGGAACCGTCATGTGGAATGTTGTGTACTGGTCGGCCTGGATGGAAAAGAGATCCTCCGGATATCGCAGATGCGCTTTCAGATCCGCCGAAAGCCGATTCAGATCCATAAAAACGCCCGGAAACGCACGCCGGTAGACTGCCAGGACGGGGTCGCTCGGATCCATAACGTAGAACCGGACGGTTCCGTCATACATGTCCACAACCACCTTTACGGAATTTCGAATGTAGTTCAGCCCCGCCTCAAAGGCCGCCGCATGAGGACTGGAGTAGGGAAAGTGATCCGAGACGGTGTAGGCGTCCTGTATCCAGTACTGTTTGCCCTCGCTCACCACGGCATAGGGATCCTGGTCGAGGCGCAAGAACGGAGCGATCTGCTGCACGCGCTCCTGAACGCGCCTCCAGATCTGAATCCTGCTCTCCGGTTTGAGATAGGAGGTAAACAGTATATTGACATCGGTCTGAGTCCAGGCGAACAAGAGCCGCTTCCACAAGCTGTCCAGCGGGATGCCTCCTGTTCCGGCGTAACTCGTATAGACATTCTGATTTCCCTTGGGGTAGTCGAACTCTTTAGCGCCCGTCGCAACGATCCGATATCCAGGCATCGACTCGCCATAATAGATAGCAGGCTGGTTTATGGTCAGGCCGTAGGCGGATTCGGGCGGGATATTCTCAAGCACGTACTGCGGAAAGCCGCCCCCCATAGTCTTCGAGACGAAGCTCATGGCTAAGCCATAGCCATGCGTGAACTGCAATGTCTGGTTCACCCAGGTTTGGGCTTCGGCAGGGAGTTGCGCGGAGAGCTCGCGGGAAGAAAGCATGACCTGGTGATAACCATCCGGCAGGTGGTAGCGGTCGACATCAACCTGGTAGAACTGATAATAGAGCCGTATCTCCTGGGCTTGTTGGTACATTTGAAGCAACGGGCGATAGTCCCAGAGACGGATGTTCTGGATGGTGTCTTGATTTCTCGCAATCACCTCGGCCGTGAGATCCGCCAGCGCCGGGTAGGAGGTGTCCTGGATCGCGTCGAGGCTGAAGGCCTTTCGGGTGAACTCTATGTTGTTCTTGAGATACGGAGTCTCGCGGGCGAGCTCGTTCGGCTGTACCATGAACCTCTGAAAGAGGGCCGGCGCCAGCCAGACGGCGATGAGGTACAAGCCAAGGTAGATTCCAAAGCCAACAACTACCGCTCTGACTCGTGGCCGGAAGATATTGAGCACAAGCAACGCGCATAGCGCCGCTGCGGCGCCTGCCATGATCCAGAAGGCGATCCTGGTCACATGATCCGCCGTATAGCCGGCTCCGTAAACTACCCCCTGGGTGGAGTAGAGAAGTTCGTAGTGATCGAGGTAAAACCCCCATCCAAAACTGGCGATCAGGACGAAGAACAGGGTGGACAGATGTGGAGCGGCCTTCGCACTCCGGCCCTCCGTCTGTCCGCTGCGGCGAGACCGCAACAACCCGAA
>Ga0224533_1000115_pt1 | contig 10819 bp, 15 predicted proteins | sample 714E11014metaG_FD_172018 | JGI IMG/M metagenome (GOLD analysis project Ga0224533, IMG submission 172018) | Peat soil microbial communities from Stordalen Mire, Sweden - 717 E1 10-14 | ecosystem: Environmental > Terrestrial > Soil > Wetlands > Peat | place: Sweden: Norrbotten County, Stordalen... | reverse complement strand
GACCCACCACTATACCCACTGAACCCGCTATACCCGCTATACCCACTGAACCCCATTGTTCCCACCATTGAAACAGTTGGCGTATCGTTGAAATAAACGGGACTGTAAGTTCCTAATAGGGTTGGCGATTGCGACCTAACATTTGTAAGATCGGTCAATAGCCAATAATAAGACCCATATTGGGAAACAAACACAATATAAAAAGAACCACTTTGAAACATGAAATTCCCGAATGGCGTATATTGATAGGTCGCTAAGAACGTAGTTACATTATAAAGCAAATTGGTTGCAACATAAGTTCCAGCCATGTAAGCATCTTGCCCATTGGGTTGTGTCACTGTCAAAGAACCAATAGAACAAATCATCCTGTTTAAGGTCGCCCCACTTACTGTTTCCGATATTGTGATTTGCGGTAATGAACCTTGATTGATTATAATTCCTGCCCCTGCTATTAAATCTTCTGGCAATACTGAAGAATTGATTAAATCCCTGCAATCTGCTGGGGTTATTTCACCCGAGGTATTATCGGGGAATTCACTGATTAGGTTTGCGCGGTTACTCATGTTATTGTATTTATAAACTTTTCGTAGAATTCAGCTTCTTCAAAGTTGAATAGTGTTACGTTGGGTTTTTGGGTTGCCGTAAAGTAATCGTCCCCAGTTCTGCGAATACATTGGGCGACGAACATTCTAGGCATACCAATGAAACATTGTTTGTTCAGATATAAGGCAGCAACGGAATAAGCAGAAAAGGAACCAACAAACGTCGTTGATTGCTTCACTGCCTCACACTGGGTTCTAGCATTTACCTTGCCGATGCAATTGATTAAATCAGGATATTCCCAATCAAAGGTTTCATTCATTACCGTTGAATCACAACACCTATACCCATTGCCGCCAAGTAGAACAACAGGCATTTTCTTTGTTAGTTGCTTGATTAAATCCTTTACGTCAAGATGATTCTTTAGCGGTCTTTCCCTGTTTCCTGCCGATGGATGCAAAGTATAAAAACGGGGCGGTAAGTCTTCCACCCATCTTTTTTCTTCATCGGTTAAAAAGAATTCTGGTATTTCAGAAGGCATCTTGTCCCAATCAAACAGGTCTTTCAATTTGGTTATCGGCAGCGTTTCAAATTCTTTCATTGCCGACCATTGGCGTAATTCACTTTTGAAATAGGGGCTTAATTCAGCAACATTCAAGCTGGCATGATTGTGAGTGTAATCATAGTTGATAATATCGGGCTTGAACCCATTGGTTTTAAGATACTTGAAATACTTGAACAATCCGTTGTTCAAATAGTTCCCTAAGAAATCCCCGAATCCTGATTCTGTGTTTGTGTAAACATTCATTATAGTTTCCTGAAAATAGAAGTTATTGTATTGGGTTCCGCCCCGTTTTTTCTTATTGCATCTTCAACAGGTTGGCTTGTTATTTGTTGATACCCATATTCTTTCATTTGGCTTCTAAGTGTCGCCCCGTTAAAATGCCAAAGGTGTTCATTGAATCGTCTGTGTTTCCAACTTCGGAACCATTCATCATTTTCAGGATGGTTGCAACTGGGAACTGTGATTGCCAGATATTTGCAGTTTAGATCCTTCAGGAAATCAATGGATTCAAAGTGTTCTAGGGAATCGTAGAAGGTGAACACGTCGTAATAAGAACCATAGTTGCCAAGCTGGCAACCAGGAGGCAAAGGCCAATCATTGATTTCAATTCCATATTTGTTTTTGCTGTTGGCTGATTCTAAGAAATCCCCCGACCCATAACCAACATCACAAATACTATCAGGGGTTTCACCTATCGCCCCGATTAAAAATCCCCATCTTAAAAAACCCATTGCTTTTGATAATGGGTATTGGTGGTAACGGTTCAGAATGTAATCTGTGTTGTAGGAAATCGGGGCGGGTTCTATTTGTTGAATTACCCCATGTTGATTGATTGAATATCCATCTAGCATAAGATATGTAGGGCGCATAAAAAAAGCCTTAGCTGAATCAGCTAAGGCTTTGAATTAGAACGCCTCGTTTTTACTTGGCGTCTTTTGTTCTACATTCACCACACTTGAAAGGGCAATTCTGCCACTTGATCCAATCCCGCCAATAAATCGCCAACTCGTAATCTTCTTCGGCAATCGCCTCTTGTAATCGTTGGTTGGCAATTTCTAAGGGGGTTTGTTCCTTGGGTTCAGATAATCGCTTAGGCTTCATCTTGTTTACCTTTCAATCTAAACCGCATATCCTTTAATTGAAATTCTGCCAACTGCTTATCACCCTTGGCAGATTCGCAAGCCTGCAAATATCCTCTTGAATAACCATCCATGTAATCATCAACAGATATTCGTTTCTGATATTGCAATATTCGGGCTTGTGCGAAGGTGGTTACAACATCCATTGACGCATCATACGCCTTGAAATCATCTTCCGATGAAAACACAATAAACGATCCATCTTGCAAAACGTGCATGTAATTCATTCTTTCTTTTCCTTTACCACTTGGGACAATCTGAAATGTTAATTAGACCTCGCCCCTTTTTCTTAGGTGGTAACGGGGCGACCACTTTTCTAACGGAATCTTTCCACCGATCAAGGTCGGATTGATAATAATAACGCCAACCCTTTGGGCTAGTGTAATGGGGAATCTGGTTGAAGATTCTTCTAAACTGCTTGTAACTCATCCCTAAATGTTCTGCCGCCTTCCCTGCTGATAAACAATTATCTTTCATTTAACACCTCGTTGAACACCTTTCCTTGCGTCAGTTACCTTTGCAAAAACTGGGTTGTCTGCTAATGCCTTAGTTTCGGCAACAGAATCGTCAATTTGTTGTTGGGTTCCCCTGAATGTAAAAATCCAAGTTTGAATTATTTCTTCGGGGTTTTGTTCCGCCTAGAACCTTGGTTGGCTAACAGTTCTTTGGGCTGTTCAATCGGCACAAATTTATAAACCCGTCTAGTTCCCCATTGTTTGGGTTTGGGAACTTCATTGATTGTTCCTAATGCTGATAGCGGTTGGGAAAACCCATCTTCGTCGGATTCTTCAGAATCATCTACAAAAGTTCCCGCAATCATTCCAATAGGCGTTACTTGTTCGCATAGCCAAATACAAGTCAGCTTGTCGCAAGTGTAGAACTTGCCAACTTCAGGTTGAATCATCTTTGGGGGCCTTCCCCGTTTCTTTCCCATTTCATTCCCTTTCATTCTGGATTGTTCCAAATCGCCTATTCACAACTTAGTATGAAAAGAACGATTGTAGAGGGTAACAAAAAAGATTGGAAAAATTTCCTTTTTCTGCCCCTCGTCTGGATTTTCAAGTCTGATTTTTTATTTGATTCCCAGTTAATCGGGTTCTGATAGAACCCCATAGACAGAACCCCATAGACAGAACCCCATAGACAGAACCCCATAGACAGAACCCGATAGACAGAACCCCATAGACAATCTGGGTTCAACAGGGCAGAATTCCAAAATACGATTTACGGAAAAAAATAATGGGGCGAATATAAAACCCGAATATCCTGAATAAATCCCAGTATAAAAAGGGAATATCCTGAATATAAAACCCGCCCCTAGAAACCCCAGAAATCGTTTTTGGCGGGTTGAATCAGAATTGGGCAAAGATAATGGGGCGCAAAAGAAAAGCCCCTTGGAATCAATCCCAAGGGGCTTGTCGGGGTTCTATTGGGTTCAACCCACAACAGAAGCCATTAAATCAAAATCGCCATAGGTCTTGTCGTAGACCCTTTCAATTTCCTTCGTGCTAGTTCCGCAAGCCCTAGCTAAATTATGAATATCCGTTCCCGCCTTTAATTTCCTGCTGATATAAGTTGAACGCGCGGCATACAAAGATAAAACGGGGCGAATCCCCGAATTCTGTGCGGCAAGATTGAAGGCGGATTCCCAAGCCCCAGATTTCCAAGGGTTGCCCCATCCATTGCGGAACAGGTGGGAATTGGCGGGAATCTTGGCAAGCTGTTCGCGCGTCCAATCCTGCCACTTTTGCGGCAACGCAATAATTCTAGGACGCCCCGTTTTCTTACCGCATTTCCACTCGTTGGCTTGCAAGACCCAGAACATGCGCCCATCACGTTCTACGCAATGGCGGGGCTGAATCCTTGCCAGTTCACCGGGTCGGGTTCCCAGTTCAATTGACGCCTCAAAAAAAGTGGCAAATCGTTTATTCGTGATTGCTGCCTTGAATTTTGTTTCTTCTTCATCGGTGAACAGGAAATCAAGGCCCCGACCTTTGCCGACCTTGATCTTGAAACCTGCTAACGGATTGGCATCAATCAATCCCTTCTTTTTGGCGAAAGCAAAAGCTGCCTTGATCTTTTCTAGCGGTTTGTCCGTTGCCCAACGGGGATGGGCAGCTTTCCAGCTATCCAAGTGGTGTTCCTTCAAATCTTCTGCCAGCAAGGCCCCGAAACCTTTATACGCCCCGTTCCCCTTCAGCCCTGAATCCGACCCAGTGGCAAACAGCTTCAACACCCGCCTCGTTTCCTTTGCCACTTTGGCGGATTGGGTGGGGCAGTGGTTGGCATCGTAGAAGTTCAAAACATCGGCAACGGTGGGGCGGGAATCAACGGGTTCAGGTTCAGGGGCGGAATGAATTTCAGCAAGATAGGCGTCCCTAGCGGCAATCGCTAGGTTCAGTTCAGGTTTCCCGCCTTGCTTGGCGGGGGAACCATAGCGGGTCAAGGAAACGTATTTGCCGTTATGCCTGAATTGCCAGAACCCATTTTTTACGGAACCCGTCTTGGAATCCGTCCACCCATCACGCCAAATGGGGAGGTTAGAACTAGCGGAAAGATTAGCTGCGCGAATCATCGTAAGACCCTTTCACTGTTGTCGCCTCAATCGGTGAAGGGTAAGATAAGGGTGTTAGGCCCATGACCTTCATCGGTTGTGGCGTTGCTAGGCGAAACCTTTGCCAAGGTTTTCGCCTAGCTTTTTTTGTTCATGCTGGAAACTTTGCAACCGAAGGTTTGCAACCGAAAAACACAACTGACATAACCTATTGTACTGAAACGGGTTAGTGAGTCAAGTATTGTTTCCAACAACGGAACAGAAAGAGTATAAAAACCTGAATATTATCTGCCGTAACTGTAAGGCTTTACAACGACTTACGAAAAGACCCCCTCTTCTGCAACTATTTCCAAATCGCCCCTTTTTTGCCCACTTCTGCCCTACAAAGTTTGCAACTTGGTTTGCAACCACGATTCCAGAATTATATCTTCTGCCCACTTCTGCCCCCAGAATTTTAATCAAAAAAAGGGGCGTCTGCGGTTCACTTTGGCGGGTTTGCAGTGGGTTCATTTTGGGCAGTTTTTCAGATTTCAAAAGTAGCTGCCAACTTGAACCCTATCGGAACTTCTGAATCAGTAATTTCCCTTTGCAAATGGCATTGTTCCAAGATTGCCCCTTCCCCTATCAGGTCTTCAAACCATGAGGCAATAATCGGGGCGTCTGATAGGTTACATCGTATCGTAAAGTGAACTTGTTTCTTCATTCTGTATTTACCGCCCCCCTTGCATTTCTGGTCCTTTTGAGGTATCATCATTTGGTCATAGCAGGGTATTCGCCTTGCTGCCTAAATAACCCATTAGAGGTGATACTATGAAAGCTGGATTGATCTTACTTGCCCTGTTCCTGTTCCCCTTAGCGGCATCGGGGGACGATGTTGCCGATGAGGTGTTAAAGGGGAATATGCCTCAATACACCCTGCCAACCCCAGAAGAACAACAGGCAGCAAAAGAACGTAGGGAACTTCTAGCGGCAAAGGAAAAGGCAGAAAAGGAAAAGAAAGACCAAGCCCAACGGAACCTAACCAAGCAATTTGAAAACCGCCATAACCGCCATGCCTTTAACAAGGCAGATAAAGAAGCCCTAGCCATCGTTCCCGAAAATACAACCTTCAGAACTTGGCATAAGGGAAAAGACCCCCAACCAAAAAGCAAGACCCCTAAACCCCAACCCATCGTTGGCAAGCTAATTAAAATTTATCCTGATTCCATTGTTCTGGAAAAGAAAGATAAAACCACCTTGGAACTTTCCAGAAACGATTTAATCAAAGCAGATAGGACAATGATTGATAAGCTTGCTGAACACAATGCAAAGTAACACGCCCCGTTACCTAAACCCCTGAAGGGAAATCTTTCAGGGGTTTTTTCGTTTGAAGATTAAATTACCTACGTTTGTGTGAACAAGTTCATAACCCTTGAATAATTCAATCAAAGGTTCCTTGCCAACAATAGGCCACTCCACAATAACAATATCTGGCAATAGTTCCCCCAAATCACACAATACCTCAAGTTCTGAACCTTCTACATCAACCGATAATAAATTGATATGCCTAATCCCGTAAGCTTCAACCACCTGCTTTAACGTGAAGGTCGGAATATACATTCTTTGTTGTGATTCACAATTATTGTGAAAGCCCGATAAAGTAGGATGGGGCGCAATCCAATAAGGGAAGATTCCTGATTTGTTGGATATCGCAGCAACTAAAGGATTCTTACGATTCCTAAACAATGGAATTGTATGTCTAGGTTCTGGGTCAATTGCAATACCCTGCCAACCCATTTGTTCAAAAGCAAAGGTGTTTGAATCTGCTTGCCCATCCCCCGCCCCAATATCAACAAAGGTTCCTGTTCCACTACTGGTTAAATAATTTATTTCTTCGGTTAGATTATCACAAATCCAACGGTCTTCACCTTGTTGAGAGTAACTGTTCATAATCAGTATCTACCCCAATAAAACAAAAACGCCCCTTGTTCCCATCGGGAACAAGAGGCGTTGAATCCACTTAGAATGGAATAGGGTTTCACTTAGCTTTCAACAGTTCTTCCAATTCCTTGACCTCGGCAACTGCCTCGGCTGCGCTTTCCATGCCGCCAAACATTGCTAACGCCTCGTCTGCCTTGCGAACAGCTTCAATCAACTTTTCCACTTTGGCAACACCCCCCGCCTCTTTGATAAGGCGGATAGCTTCCCTCGTATCAAACCCTGTTGATACCGAAGCTGGCTTCTTTGCCTTTGGTGTAAATTGATGGGAACATTTTGGGCAAACTGAAGACCTAGCCCCGATGATTTCCCCGCATTCGGGACAAGCCTTTTTCCCTTTTCCTGCAACTGCCTTTGCCATTGTTCTAGCCCTTCTAAAAAGTGGTTCTGTTGTTCCTGCCAAATAGCAGGTTTTTTAATTCATACCTTGAAATTAAAAAGAAATCAAGGGGACGCCTCATTTTTTATTTCCACTTCCGCCCCGTTTACCTTCAACGCTAATTCCACAACCACCCTCGTTTCAACAGGAATAGGATCAAGGGCTAGCATGGAAACAGGGGCATTCCCTGAACCTGAACCCGATATTTCAATCAGGTGGACAATCGTTGAACCACTGAACCCGCAAGGGCAGGTCGTGGAAAATTGGCTTACATATTCATCCGACCCAGTGAACGAATAAAGCAACGGGGCGGAACAATCAGGGCAATTAGTGAACATAATTTATTTAGGGTGGGGAAAAGTTATTTAGGGTGGGGAACAAGTAAACGGGGCGTCCAAAAAATTAAATTCATATTCGGGGTAATGCCGCCCCGTTTTTTGCCCCACCCCGCTAAAAAATCCGCCCCCCCACTGCTTTGGGACGCCCCGTTTATTGCTTCCCTACGGCATTTCAACCAAGGTGGGCAAATATATCATTTTAATTGAAAAGACGCCCCACAAACGATTCTAGGGGGCTTGTCGTTGATGCCTTGCCTATCCGTTGCCTACCAATTGGGAACAAGGGGAACGGGGCGACCCATTGCAGCTTGTTCGCAACATTGTTTGCAACCGTTGCCTATGGCGTTCAACCAATGGGCTATATTGCGGGGAATTCTTTGTTTCTGTTGTTTCGTATAAGGAACAATCAGATAGGTTAGCAGTGGAACGAGGCGTCCATAAGTGGCTTTGCCTATAGGGTTTTGACGCCTCGTTTTACTGTTATGGCATAAATACCTTTATGAATCCGAAATATGGGGCAACGCATTTTTACCTAAGAAGGCAATTAAAAGCCAAGTTCAGGCAGTATTGCAGGGAACACAAAACAACCATGTCCAAAGTTATTAGGGAAATGGTTTGCGATTTATTAGGCGTTGTTGATGATGTTGGCAGCTATGTTGATGATGGAACCTCGCCTCGCAACAAGGAAGTGATATTGAACAAGCAGATTTGGCAAATCATCAACGGAACCAACTAGGTCGCCTCGTTTTTTCCTACTGTTTTTATACTTAAAGAATGAAATATTGCAATAAACAGGAATTAAATCAAGCAATTGCGTTGTATCAAATCAACAAGGAATTGACGCCTCGTTTATATGCAATGGTTTCCAAGGTGATTGAGGGTGTAATATCCAAATATGCTAGGGATAATCACGACGATGCCTTTCAGAATTGTTGGATGTTGTTTTTAACGAAATATCGGGGGATTGATTGCCAGAAAGACAGTTTTAGTTATTTGACGACCTGTTTCATCAATGTAATTCGGCAGAACCATAGGAACAGGTGGAAGTATCAATCACTTACTGATTGTGTTGAACAATAAAACAAGCCAAAGCCAAGCTGAATTAGGTTCAACTTGGCTTGGTAGGAAAAATAATATGGAACATTTAACCATTGTTATTTAGTGGGAACGGGGCGGTTTTCCTTGCTGATTCAAATTCATTCCATTCTTTCCAAGTCATTATTGTTTCAATAGTGTGGTAATATCTTCCACCACAAAACTTGGCGGCATCTATTGTTTTGTGGCAATGCCCACAATTGAACTTGCCGTTGACTTTTGTGTAACCTTGTTTTTCTTTCTTCATTTTTAATATCATTTCCTTGGGACGCCTCTTTGTTGGTCTTTCAATGGGGACTAGTTGTTTGCCTTTAAGTGTATGGAATACTTCGTAATCAATCATAATACCAATTGTATTTGTTTGTTGTTTCTAGTCAAGGCAGAATATCCCTATCCCCTAATATACTTAACTAATTACTATCGAAATAAGACCTTTCCCCGACCCATATACAAAATATAAAGGTCAGGAACGATAAAATTATATTAGCTGAAGGTCAAAAAGCATCCTGAGCGTAAGTTGCATTTCTTCAATGGCATAAACTTACTTGGTATTTGTAGTTAAATTTTCCGTTATACCAACTCTGTGCGACACATTTTTATTTCTTAATCATTATGGGTTTGTTTAGCAAGGGCGTTATTCCCACTGGTCTCTAAACTTACTTAATTCCTTAATTCACTCTTTCGGTTACGATCTGTCTTCAAACTTAATCGTTTAAGGGCTTTCTATTTTTTATATTAAGTCTAACTTCCAAGTAAGGTTGCATTGCTTCCGCTTTGGGCTTTTACTTAAAATAGGAAAATAATATAAAAATTAAGTCAAGTGTTGGTTTCGTCACCAACCCGTTGCCTTGTCAAAAAACTTCAACTGATATAAAGTGTTTTGTATTATTCCGCCTCTTAAATAGAGGCGAAATAATACGCCACTGGTTAATTATGCCAATGGTTGATTCTTAATTGGTAAGTGAATCATTCTTTTTATCACGCATTTATTTAACGGCGCGAATGACCGTTTTTTCTTTATCGTCCCATCCTACACTGGTATACAATTCCCATCGGACACGCAATAAAGCCTTTTCAAAAAGGATCGCCTTTTTATCGGGGATTACTCTTTTTTACATTTATAATATAGTGTTGATGCTATTGTAATTTACTAACTTTTTTACATCTTGTGTGTCGTGTTAGTTTGACCACTATATGTTGTATACTGATTCTGATAAATCGTTTTATTTCAAAAAAGGGGCGTTGAATCTGCGGCGCAGATTGGGGACGCCTCGTTTTTAATCATCACAATTTCTACAACCGAAGTTGGTTGTTTTGCATTCATTCTGCAAAACATTGGCGACAACAGGTGAATTTAATTTACATTCCACCTGCCCAAAGCCATAGGTTTTAATTAGGGCATTTCTAAGCAGTTGTGAAACTGAAACCTTTCTGCCTTCCATTGTTGAATATAAAACCGCCATAGCTTGCAGATGGTCATACAATCTGGGGTCGGCTGCGCAACTAACTGTTTTTGTCATTTCTTTCCTTTCTTGCCATTCTGATAATAGCTAAAATTTGATGTAATTGGGCCTTAGTATAAAATTTGTTTCTTCTTTGGTTTCCGATCTTTACGGGTTTCGGTAGGGATAGCTTATTTTCATGGGATTTTAGCCATCCGTATTCAGTTGGTGTAGCCCCAATTTCTTTTAGCCCTTCACCCAACAGCCAAAGATTTTGTTTTATTTGGTGATATTCGGCAAAGAAATTCACGATTTGTTCTGCTTCTTCATCGGTAAAGAAGTGTCCGTTTTTGGATGGGGCAGGAACATTGCCTTTGGTGATATGCCAATTTAGAACAACTGTTCCCATTTGCAAGTATCTTGCCAATGAAGCTATGGTCCATGTTAAGGGTTTCTGTTCCAACACCTGTTTAATTTCTAATGCCTGTTCATTGGTGTAATAGAGGCGTTCTCCGACCTTGATTGTTGGGGGTGGAATGATTCCATCTTCTATTAGTTTGTCAATTCGGGGAGGGGAAACGTTCAAATCATCGGCAAGGGCTTTTTTCGTCCATAGCAGTTGTTCAATTACTTTCCCCCTTTTAATCACGTTCATTAGTTTCTTTCCAGCCATATATTTTTTAAGCATATTGTCCTCCTTCAGTAGATATAGTAACCGCCTCTTTTTTTTCTTTGAAAAAAATAAATACAAGCATAGATACTTTTGTCACTTTTGATAGGAGTATTTATG